>Ga0105105_10000803_pt1 | contig 13785 bp, 15 predicted proteins | sample PPLLaktember2015_4_FD_79108 | JGI IMG/M metagenome (GOLD analysis project Ga0105105, IMG submission 79108) | Freshwater sediment microbial communities from Prairie Pothole Lake near Jamestown, North Dakota, USA - PPLs Lake P8 Core (1) Depth... | ecosystem: Environmental > Aquatic > Freshwater >... | reverse complement strand
TCGACTCGCGCGGCAACGACCTCTACCGTGTCGGCAAGGAGAGGTACCGCCGGATGTAGATGAAGGAGGACGAACGGCTCCTGAAACGCGGCTCGAAATGAGAGGCGAAGCGGATTTTACTTAATAACGCTGCATCAACTAGAAAGGGGGTTGTGCGCCGGCATATCGACGAACGGGTCGATTGTGGTGCGATACGTATGGAAATCACAAGATCATTGGCTGAATTCGTGCAGGCGACCCGGTTTCAGGATATGCCGGGACCGGTGATCCAGAAAGCCAAGGAATGCTTTCTGGACTGGCTGGGGGTGACCCTTGCGGGAACCACCGACCCGGTTGCACCCGTGATCACCCGCTATTGCCAGTCCTTCGGAGGGCGGCCCGAAGCCAGCGTTATCGGGACGAACCTCCGCACGGATTGCGCCTCTGCAGCGCTGGCCAACGGCGTCATCGGCCATGCGCTGGATTTCGACGACTACCACGACGAAACGGTTATCCACGCCTCGGCCGCGTGCATTCCAGCCATCCTCGCCGTTGCGGAGCGCAACGGCCTGAGCGGCGAAGATTTTCTGGCGGCCATGATTTTGGGAATCGATGTCTGCATCCGCATCGGCTTGGGACTGGGAGACTACCACTATCAGCGCGGATGGCACACTACGGCGACGGCCGGTACGTTTGGAGCAACCGCCGGGGTCGCCAGGCTTCTAAGACTGGATGTGGACCAAACCGTCAATGCCTTCGGGATCTGCGGAACGCAGGCGAGCGGCTTGCGGCAGGTTTTTGGAACCATGAGCAAGCCCTTCCACGCCGGGAAGGTCTCTTTGGAAGGGGTGATGTCCGGCTTCCTGGCCCAGGGCGGTTTCACTTCTTCAAAGAGAATCATCGAGGGCGACCTCGGATTGTTTGAGGTCCTCACGGAAAATGCGAATGAGGCGATCGTGTTGGATCGACTGGGATCGCACTGGTACGTCATGGACTTGAGCATCAAGCCCTACCCTACCTGAGCCTGAACGCACTCGACGATGAATCTCCTGGAGGAGATTGGGACCCGGCTGAAGCTCGATATCGAAGAAGTTGAAAAGATCGACCTGGAAATAGGTCCGGTGGCCTCGACCGCTGCCGCCATCAAGGAACCCAAGCTCGGGGTGGAAGGAAAGTTCAGCGTCTGGTTCCTGGCCGCCCTGGCGCTGGCGGAGGGCAGCGTCACCCTGGAGAAGTTCACAGATGAGAAGGTCAACGACCCGCGGCTGGTTCGATTGCGGAAAAAGATCGAAACCCGGCTCGACCCGCGCATCGGTTTCGGCGCGCGGCTGCGGCTGCTCATGAAGGACGGCACCGAACACAAGGCCTTTCTTGCCAAGCCCAAGGGTGATCCCGAAAATCCGCTGAGCTTTGAAGAGCTCACCGCGAAATGTCGCCATGCCGCCAAATTGGCCATATCCGAGGAGACCGCGGACCGATTGGTCGACGCGCTGAAGCATCTTGAAACAGCAAGCGACATGACTGAAATCGTCCGGTTGGCCACCAAAGTTTGAGCCGGCAGACGGCGACGAAGAAATCGAGCACTCAAGATGGAGCAGACCTCTTTTGATGTCATTGTGATAGGGAGCGGAGCGGCAGGGCTGCGTGCGGCCATCTCTGTGCGTGCGGCCGGGCTTTCGGTCTGTGTGGTTTCGAAAGGCAGCCCCGGCAAATCCACCTGTACAGGGTTCAGCGCCGGGGTGATGGCCGGCAGCGCCGGCGAAGACCAGCGCAATGCGCATCGGCAGAATACCGTCACGGCCGGCCGGGGGCTCAACGCAAGTGACCTTGTCGACATCTTCGTCGCAGAAGCCCCTCTGCGGCTGAGTGAAATGATTCAGTGGGGGATTCAGGCGGAGCTCATCGACGGCTATCTCTACGCCAAGGGCCGCCCGCCCGCGCTTGGGGAGGCGATCGTCCGTTGCCTCCTGGATAAGTGCAAGGCGCTCGGCGCTTGTTTTTGGGACCACCTGCTGGTCACGGATGTTCTCCTCGGCAAGGCGGACGCCGGAATCGGCGCCTACGAGGCGTCGTCGGGTAAATGGGTCGCCCTTACGGCCAAGGCGCTAATTCTTGCGGCCGGCGGGGCCTCCGCACTGTACCAGCGCACCGACAATCCCAGGCCGATCCTCGGGGACGGCTACCGCCTGGGCTTGGAGGCAGGCGCCGTGCTGCAGGATATGGAATTTGTCCAGTTTTATCCGCTCTGTATATCGGAGCCCGGTACCACGCCGCTTGTGATTCCGCCGAGACTGGCCGACCGGGGTCGGCTCATCAACGACGACCAGGAAGACCTTCTGGAAAAATACTCGATCAGGGAGCGCCCAGCGGGTGAAAAGGCGAGAGATTTGCTCTCACAGGCGCTGTTTAAGGAAGTCTACCGAAACCATCAAAATGCATGGCTGGATCTCCGCCATCTGTCCGAAGAGGACTGGCGGGTCGATCCGTTCGCCGCCACCCTGAGGACCTTGCTCTCGAAGCGCTACGGTGCAGACAGCCGGCCTCTGCGGGTGGCTCCGGCTGCCCATCACACCATGGGAGGGATAATAACCGACCCCGTAGGGGCTACCGCCGTGCCGGGTCTCTTTGCGGCCGGTGAAGCTGCCGGAGGGCTGCACGGAGCGAACCGCATGGGCGGAAACGCATTGAGCGAAACCCTCGTTTTCGGGGCCCGGGCCGGATGCGCTGCCGCCGTGTGGGCCGGCCGACCGGAAGGCGGAGACCGGCCGGCCCTCGTGAAAACATTGACGGATCGCGCCCGCGAATGGTCATACGGAACGACCAACGGAGCTCATCTCAAAGAAAAGCTCAGAAAGATCATGTGGGAGGATGGCGGAATCATCAGGGAGGAGAAGGGCCTCTTGCGGGCCCAGGACGCCGTAAAAGCCATCAGGCAGGAAGCCTCCCGATCATCCTCACAGCCGAGAGGCAGGGAGCTGGTCGATCTTATCGAGCTTCGCTCCGCGGCAAGAGTGGCTGCCATCATTCTCGAAGCGGCCCTGCAGCGCCGGGAGAGCCGGGGCGCCCACTTCCGGGAGGATTTTCCCGATCAGAACGATGAGCAGTGGCAGGGACACCTTCAGGTGCATCTATCCTCCGACGGAGAAAATGTCTGGCGGTTCAACCCCAAATGAAATGCCGATTTCCGGCATGCAACCATGGAGCGCTGAATGGAGGTCCGACGTGGCTGGCACTGATTTTCACGGCGTCTTTCCGTATCTTGTTTCCCCAGTTGATTCTTCCGGCGAGATTAAGGCCGACGTGCTGGGCCGCCTCTGCGATGATCTGATCAACGCCGGCGTGCACGGCCTGACGCCCTTGGGCTCGACCGGCGAGTTTGCCTACCTATCCTGGCCGCAACGCCGGCGCATCGTGGAAATCGTCATCCAAGCGGCGCGGGGCCGCGTGCCGGTAGTGGCCGGCGTCGCCTCGACCACCACCGCCGATGCCGTCGCACAGGCACGTGAGTTCGAACAGCTCGGCTGCAACGGCATCCTCGCCATACTGGAATCCTATTTTCCCGTATCCGAAGAAGGCATTTTCGCCTATTTCAGCGCGATTGCCAGCGCCGTCTCGGTTCCATTGGTGCTTTATACCAATCCGAACTTCCAGCGCTCGGATTTGAGCCTGCCCGTCATAGACCGATTGAGCCACATACCGAACATCGGCTACATCAAGGATGCCTCCTCCAATACCGGGCGATTGCTCTCCATCATCAATCGGACCGAGGGACGGATCAAGGTTTTTGCCGCTTCTGCGCATATACCGGCCTGTGTAATGCTGATCGGCGGTGTGGGTTGGATGGCCGGTCCAGCCTGCCTGGTGCCGCGGCAGAGCGTAGAACTTTATCAACTCTGCCGCCGCGGGTCATGGGAGGCGGCCCTGAAGCTTCAACGGCGCCTGTGGATCCTCAACCAAGCGTTTGCCAAATACAATCTGGCTGCCTGCATCAAGGGTGGTCTTGAGCTTCAAGGTTATGCCGTGGGCGCGCCCTTGTTGCCCCAGGCGCCGCTGCCGTCGGAAGGCATCACGGAGGTAAGGCGCGCCCTTGAGGCACTGAAAGCCTCTTAAGTAAAGAGCCTCGCAGGGGGGCGATTTATGGGTGAAATCGTTGCACCCAAAGAAATCGTGCAGGAAGATTTTATCCGTATGGATGTGCTAAATCGGATGAGCTTGACGCTGGACTATGATCTGCGATTTGCACCGGGGGGCGTGGTGCCGAAGCTGTGGCACTGGCTGTTTTTCTTGCCTCAGGTAAAAGCCTCCGATACCGGGCCAGACGGTCATCCCAAAACAGGCAGCTTTATTCCCATGATAGAAGGATTGAACCGGCGCATGTGGGCCGGCAGCCGATTCTGGTTCCACCACGACCTGAAGGCTGGAAAACCGGCTGAGCAGAGATCAGTGGTCAAAGATGTGACTCTCAAGCAGGGTCGAAGCGGCAAGCTGGGCTTCGTGCACGTAGTGCATGAGGTTTTTCAAAACGGCAGACGAGTTCTGACCGAGGAGGACGACATTGTTTATAAGCAAGCCGCTATCGCTGCCGTCCCAGTTGCCTCCGCCAACGAGGGATTGAAGCCACCGGAAAAGAAGGCCCAATGGTCGGAGACGGTCAGGCCGGATCCTGTGCTTCTCTTCCGATATTCCGCCTTGACGTTCAACGGCCACCGAATCCATTACGACCGCGACTATTGCAGGGATGCATTCGGATTTCCGGGACTGGTCGTTCATGGCCCTCTGATTGCCACGCTTCTAATCGAGCTGATCCGGAAAAACCTGTCGTCCGCTCGAATATCCGAGTATACATTTCGTGCTCACGCACCGATTTTTGACTTTCAGGCTTTCAAGGTCGAGGGCTGCCGGGAAAAAGATCAGGTTTTTCTGTGGACCGTGAATCCGGATGGATTCGAGACCATGACAGCCCAGGCGAAACTATTAACAGATGAAGCAAGGAGGGAGGATGCCAATGACTGAAGAACGCTACGAAACCGGCCTACGGATCCGCCGGGAGGTATTGGGGGCGGAATATGTCGACAAATCCATCGCCATGGCGGACGACTTCAACCGTCCCTTGCAGGAACTGGTGACGGAGTACTGCTGGGGAACGGTCTGGTCCAGGCCAGGCCTCAGCCGCAAGATGCGCAGCTTGATTAATCTGGCCATGCTGACGGCCTTGAACCGACCCCATGAAGTGAAGCTGCACCTGAAGGGGGCGCTCAATAACGGGTGCAGCAAGGAAGAAATCATGGAGGTTCTGCTTCAGACCGCCATTTATTGCGGGGTGCCGGCAGCGGTCGACAGCTTCCGTCTGGCCCGCGAGGTTTTCGCTGAGACCAAGTGATAGGGGACCGCATGAAAGCGCTGCATCAAATCGGTTTTGTGGGGCTGGGAAAAATGGGCTTTCCCATGGCGGGCCGGCTGGCCGCGGCCGGTTTTAGCTTGAAGGTGTACGACATCGACCGCCGGGTGCAAGAACAATTCGTGGCGCACCACCCGGCCGCGGGAAGCGAAAGCCCAGCGGATGTGGCCCGGCGCAGCGACCTGGTCATCACGATGCTGCCTGACAGCAATGCAGTGCGGGCCGTTGTCTTGGGATCGAGCGAAGAAGACGGCCTGGCCGCTTGCATGGCTTCGGGATCCCTCCTGGTGGACATGAGTTCCTCATCGCCCTTGGTCACCCGGGAACTGGGAATTTACCTGGAGTCAAGGGGAATTCAAATGATGGACGCGCCGGTGTCCGGCGGCGTTTCCAAGGCTCGTGACGGCACACTCTCCATCATGGCCGGCGGCGAATCGGAAGTGCTAGAGCGCTGCCGCACCGTTTTTGCGACCATGGGCGAGCGCATTTTCTTCAGTGGCCCGCTGGGCTCGGGCCACGCGGTGAAGGCTCTGAACAACATGTTATCCGCAGCCGGCTTCATTGCAGCGGTGGAGGTCCTATTGGTGGGGCGTCGTTTCGGAGTGGATCCCCAGGCCATGAACGAGATTCTGAACGCCTCCACCGGCCGCAACAACACGACTGAGAACAAAATGGAAAAGCATGTCTTCTCCAGGTCCTTCTCCTCGGGCTTTTCCCTGGATCTAATGGTCAAGGATCTGACCACTGCAGTGGACCTGGCCCGCGAACTGGAGGTCCCGGCGATTTTCTGCACCTCCTGCCGCGAGCTGTGGGCGGCCGCTCAGTCGTCGCTGGGCAGGGGTTTGGATCATACCGACGTGGCGCGATGGTTCGAGCAGTTGGCCAATGCTCGCCTGGGAGCGTAACCCGCCCCGGCGCTCGGCGCCACTCTATCGGCAGGAAGGTTTTCGAACGGCACCCGTCAGCTGACAGGCTCTTGCGCCGTTATGCGTTTCGCGCGGCATATCAGGCGGTGGCGATAGGTGCCGTAGAAGGTTGCGAGCATGACGATCACGGCCGCCACCAGGGCCAGGTTGTCATTCGGATAGAGCATCGCCGCCAGCGAACAAAGAGCAATCGCCGCGCGCAGCATGACATCCCATCTGCGGGTACTGAGCATCCGCCCGAACAAAGCGAAGGAAATCCCCCCGCAGGCGACCGCCACGATCAGCGTATCCTCGATCTGTTTCCAGCCCGGGCTCACCACGATATCCGAGCGGACAAAGATCGCAAACGTCATGAGGGTAACGGGCAGGCAGAGCTGCAGCGCCGTCCACATGGTTTTTACGAACGACGCTTCCGCGATCCGGGCCGAGACTGCCGCGGCGAGCGAGGTCGGGGGTGACAACTCGCCCCAGACCGCGATCAGGAAGCAGAAAAAATGGGCAATCCAAGGATCGACGCCCATCTTGCGCATGGGGTCGACGACGATGACCGCGAGAACGATATAGGTGGCGGTCGGCGGCAGCCCCGTACCGACCAGCCAGCCGAACATCCAAGCCATCAGGACCAGGGCGATGATGTGAAACTCGCCGACCTTTAGCAGCATGCCGCCCATGCGGTTGATGAAGCCGGTCACGGTGAACAAGCCGACCATGATCCCCAGCGTGCACAAGAGCAACGTCAAGTAGGAGGTCAACTCGGCATGCGTCTCGATCATGATGCGGACGTTCGCCAGAATCGCATCCTTTTTCGTCGCAGGGTCTTTGCGGAGGTACTTGAAATAAAGAAAAAGCAGGAAAAGGAGCCCGAACATGAAGGCGCCGGTATAGAGCCCTGCGAGCTGTTCGCCGTAGTTGAGCACACCCATCAGGATCGTGAGGAAGATGATCCCCAGGAAGAAGATCAGCGTCTTGATCTGATCGTAGCCCGGAATGAAGGCCTTTTCAATTGGATCGGGGGGCATCAGCCGCACGCTCACGAGGTAGATGGAAAGGCCCAGCGCGGAGTAATAGATGAAGGCGAGTGAGAAGCCGCGCAGCACCACGCTCCAGTAAGGCACGCCGAGGAATTCCGCCATGACAAAACCGGCGACCGCCATCACCGGCGGCATGATGAGCCCGCCCATGGACGCCGCGGTCTCTACCGCGGCGGCGAACTCCGCCGGCACGCCATATTTCTTCATCAAGGGGATGGTGAAACTGCCGACCACCGTAGCGTTGGCTGCACCGCTGCCGCTGATCATACCGACCGCGGAGGAGGCCAGCACGGCCGTCTGCGGGATCGTCGCCCGCGACTTGCCGGCGATCCGCCGCATGAACTGGACCATCGCGCCCTGGGCGTCGAAGCCGCGGGCCGCCGCGGCCAGGAGCAGGAACGCCGCGATCGTCGTCATCGCGATCTGCGCGTATTGTCCGTAAATGCCGGTGGCGAGCTCGACCGTGCTCGATGTGACCACGCGGTAAAAGCTGGTGCCCGGGTGCCAGAAGAAATCGATCGGGCTGAGGTGGCCCCAGAGGGTGTAGATCACCATGACGACGTTCACCCAGAACAGATCGGCGTGGACGATGCGCGCAAGCTCCATCACCAGAAGGAAAACCAGCAACCCCATGATGAAATCCGTGCGGGTGTAGGATCCCTGTCGCCAGATCGAGATCTGCTCGAACTCGGTCACAAAATGGTAGAAAGCAAAAAGACAGATGGCGAGATAAATAACGACCAGGACCTGATTGGCGATGGGCGGCAGCCGCTTGTAGATGTATCCGTTCTCGTGCAGGCTTAATATTTGTATCATCAGGGCGATCGGCACAAGGGACGCTACCAGTTCGCTCGGGCCACCAAATCCGGTATAAAAGTACCAGCCCAGCCAGACGAACATTAGGAGCGACAATAAAAACCGCAGGTTTCTGACAGTGGCGTATCCCTTTAGCTGCTCACTCATCTACGCAATTCCCCCCTTTGGATCCTACCGGGCATTTGACAGTCGGATGGCGCCTTCGATACGGCGGATTGGGGCGACTAATCGATCGGGTCGCCGCTGCCCGTCCGCCTCGTGGGTAAACGGGCCGACCGGGCAGCGGTGACTCTGCGGACCAGGTTTCCATCCCCGGCTTTATCCTTGCGATATCATTTGTCGCCGGCGATCTTCCACTGGTCGTTCCAGGCTTTGTGCTCTTTGAGGAACTTCGCCAGCCCCGCATGCACCGGGACATCCGGATTGGCATTGATTCCTTTGACCTGAAGGCCGACAAAGTCTTTTGCCAAGGGGACGAAGCCCGGATCCGTCTTGGTGAGTTCCTCGCGCTTGTTGTACAAGATCGTCAATATCTTATAGATGAGCTCCTCGGGCATGTCCGGGCGCACGTTGTAGGCAAAAAGGATCGGCACGCCCAGGATCGTCTTCACGCCGACGTCCTTGGTGAAGGCATCGGCCGCATTGACTTCGACCGGTGTGAGGTTGGCTGCGGTCAGCTTTTTGACCTCCTCCGGGCTCGGGTTGATCACCTTGACGTCCAGACGCAACTCGGTCTCACGCCAATACGACGGGAGCGATTTGCCGGCGGTCGTGTAGGCGACTGCGCCGACGATGGTCCCCGCTTGAAGCGCATCCCCCTGAGCCGCCTCGCCGATCTGAACGTGCTTGAATTGGTAGCCGAGCGCCTTGAAGATGCGGTGGAAATTCAACCAGTTCATAAAGCCGGCGGGGGTGAAGAAGACCGGCTTGCCGTTGAAGTCGCCCCAGGATTTGAACTGCTCGGCCTTCGGGGCATACACCGCCATGAACGACTCCATCGGATAGGCGTACCAAGTGTGCACCAATAGCGCTTTGGTGGGTTTGTAATCCTTGAAAGGACCATCGTTGGTATAGAGCTGGGTCATGCCGACATCGGCCGTGTAGCCGACTTCCGCATCACCTTCCATCGTGGCCTTCATGGCGTTGGTCGTTCCGGGGTAGGGATTGACCGTCACCGTGTAATCGGAGCCGAGTCCATCCTCCAAAATCCGCACCAATGAAGCCGCTACCTTGTACCCGTACGTGCCCGTTGTAGCCACCGCCCAACGGATCGACTTGCGCTCCTGGGCGTTGGCCGCGTGAATCCCCGTAAAAGTGAAAACGGCCACAACAGCGGCGACGAAAACCGAAAACCTGTAACCTGGTCTGGTCCCTGACATCGTTTACCTCCTTCAATAAATAGGATGGGTGGTGCTCGGAGCCGCCCGTCGGCTCCGCATCTTGTTGAGGTGTTCACCGCAATTTGTCGCCATAAAAATCTGCGCTAAACGCTTAGATCTCGATCTCCGGCAACGGCACCAGCAGCACCGGTGCTCTGCTCCGGCGCAGCACGCTGCGGCTGACGCTGCCGAAGATGGCCTCCGCGAGCCGCCCTTGCGGATGATAGCCCATGATGATCAGATCAATCTGCCGGGCCTCGGCTTCCTGGCAGATGCAGTCGACCGTATCGCCCCGGGTCACCACGACTTCATCCGGCTGCAACTTATTCTCCGGATCGTCTTTTTGTGCGGCGGTGATCATATCGGCCAAGGCTTCTCGAATCAAAGCGCCCTCCCGCTTTTTGCCGATGAGGATCTGCTGGGTTTGCTGCTCATGGGACTTTTGCAGCTCGTTCCAGCGATCACTGCCGATGAATGCCCGCAGATTGGCGCTTTGGGACACCGGGAGGTCCTCCATCACATAAAGGATCGTCAGTGTGGCGCTATACTGGTGGGCCAACCCAACCGCGTAGGTGAATGCATGCCGCGTCTGTTGGGAAAGGTCCGTTGTGAAAAGAATCTTTTTAATTTGCGGAACTGGCAGACTCATTTTTTCCTCGGAGGAGGTTAGAGATTCAAAATAAGAAAATCCGCTTCAAAAAATTTATCTCTAATTAGGAAATATCCTTTTTGTCAACACAAACCTTCTTTCCAATTTCCGCATGTTCAGGGAGTTTGGCCTTTTAGCTCCACGATTCCGATTCCAGCAATGACCGCTGATAGGCACAGTGCCATACCGGTCACACCATTCCACCCGATACGCTGGTACGCATATCCGCACAGGGTGATGCCGGCAGAGCCCCCCAAGTAGAAAAACAAGATATACAGCGCGTTGGCCCGCCCGCGGCTGCTGCTCAGCCGCCGGTTCATGCTGCCGACCGCTGCGGCGTGGACCGCAAAGAAGCCTGCACACATCCCGCCCAACCCCGCTACCAGGGCCCAGGCGCTTGGGATGTGCGTCGCGGTTAGAGCGACGCCCAACAGGGTCGCCCCTCCGCAGATAGTGGCCCCGCTGCCCAGCCGGTCGCTGATGCGGCCGGAAAGCGGAGCGGCAACGACCCCGATCAGGTAGGTCAGATATATGCAGGTGATAAGGCGCGTCGAAAAGCCGAACGGCGGCCCAGCGAGGTAGAATGGCAGATAGTTGAACAGGGCCGAGAAGACGAAAAAGGCGCAAAATGCAACGGCATAGATGCGCAGGAGATCTGCTCGAGTGAGCAGAGTCATAAAGCCTACGGCTTCTGTCGACTCGGGCCTCTCGCGTGTTTCCCGCGGCAGCCATAAGATGGCGGATAGGGTCGCGGCGACGATCATCGCCGACACAATGACAAACGCCATTCGCCAGTGAAACGGATGGTGAATGAACCCGCCGATCAGCCGCCCTATCAGCCCTCCCGCCACGGTAGCAGCGACGTAGGAGCCCATGGCAACATTAAGGCTTTCGGCTGGTAGCTGGCGGGCCAAATAGGCAGCCAAACACGTGGTCAACGCAGGAATGAAAAGCCCCTGGACAAAGCGGAATCCGACCAGCAGCACGAAGTTGGGCGTCAGGGCGCATAGCAGTCCGAACCCGGCCACCATGCTACCTCCGATCGCTAGAATCGGCTTGATCGGATAGCGATCGGAAAGCCGGCCGAAAGGGAGATTAGCGATGGCGATCCCGAGGATGACCGCCGACACAGTGAAGGAGGCCTGCCGGGCGTCGACGCCGAACTCCTCGCGAATCACCGGCAGGACGGGTTGGGTCAGATAGATGGCGGTAAAGGCCGCCGATACGAGCACGAACACCAGGGGTTGAAGGCCGGGAACAGTATTTCGCTCCATCGACGTCAGTCTGCCATAGCGGCCTGCACCTTCTTCCAATGAATGAGGGATTCGCGGAAGGTTGCAAGCGAGTTACCACCCATGGCCTTGGCCAGTTCCGGCCCCTGCCGGCGGGCGATCGCAACGATCGCCGCCCGGGTCACGCGCAGGACCCTTTCGGCGCCGAATTCCCGCCCCAGGCCGGCCAGGAGGGGAGCGAGCAACCGTCCTTCGACCTCACGCCGAGTCAATACACCGATTCGTTGGTTGAGATCAACCGGCGGAAGTTCTAAAGAACTGGAGTTGCGGGTGGAAGCCATGGATTTCCTCTGTTTCCTGTCCGCAGGCGAAGGTGAGGCTTTTAGGCGGGGATTCTCTTGAGTTCAGGCCGTCGAACGTCAGCGGGGTCAGGAAGCGGTTGTTGGAGTCTCCCCATTGGCAGCCGGCTGAAGCTCATCCGGCTCCGTTGCGGTCGGCACACCTTTCTTTTCAAGCTTGCGCTGCCGTTTCTCCTCTGTTTTCTTCTTGCGCTCCAACTCCTTCTGCCGTTTCGTGAATTTAAAATTGGTTCTTGCCAATGGATCACCTCCGTGGAGCTCGTTGCGGATGACGAAACCAACGGGGCATCCCTCTCACAATAAGATAGGGATGCCCCGTCTAATTTTGCCGAAGCGCTATTTCAGCGTAACGTTTACGGCCGAGGGGCCTTTAGGGCCCTGTTGAATGTCGAAAGTCACTTTGTCGCCTTCGTTGAGGCTCTTGTAACCCGATGCATTGATCCCCGAGTGGTGAACGAATACATCCGGGCCGTTTTCCTGGGCTATAAAGCCGTAGCCCTTGCTGCTGTTGAACCACTTTACGGTTCCTTCCGCCATGGTGACATCCCCCTCCTTTCTAATAGGTTCTCTGGGTCTCATTTTGGAGGCTGTCGGTCAGACGAACGGAACCCACCTTCAAAGCGAAACCGGCCCGTCAATGAAGAACGGTCCTTTAGCGATTGTAAAGAGGATAGCTCTTATTGACGCCGGAGGCAAGCAAATAATGGATATCGGTCCGAATTGGAGTTTGCATCCCAAATTCAACTGTAATATGTTTTTCTGTGTGGGGTTCAAAAATCGAGTGCTGCCTGTTTGAAGAAAGGAACTATCCGACATGCTGATCGAGGGTTTCAAGGCGCTGCATCCGATCACCCAGGCGTTGTGCGGTACCCTCTTTACCTGGTTCCTGACGGCCCTGGGGGCCGGGCTCGTATTCTTCTTCAAAAAGATCAACCGTCGCGTGCTGGACGGCATGCTCGGATTTGCCGCCGGCGTCATGATCGCTGCCAGCTACTGGTCGCTTTTGGCTCCCGCTATCGAGATGGCCGAGGAGGACGGTGGGCCGGCCTGGGTGCCCGCAGCTGTCGGGTTCCTGGCGGGCGGATTTTTCATTTGGCTGGTGGACCGGGTCCTGCCCCACCTGCACTTCGGGATGTCGACGCCATCCGCCGAAGGTCTCCACACCACCTGGCGCCGCAGCATCCTGCTGGTGTTGGCCATCACCATCCACAACATTCCGGAGGGGCTGGCCGTCGGAGTGGCCTTCGGAGCCCTGGCTGCCGACATCCCGTCGGCCTCCCTGGCTGGCGCCATGGCCTTGGCGCTTGGGATCGGAATCCAGAACTTCCCGGAGGGCGCTGCGGTTTCGGTTCCCTTGAGGCGCGAGGGCTTGTCGCGCCGCAAGAGCTTCTGGTACGGCCAGCTTTCAGGAATGGTGGAGCCGATTGCCGGTGTCGCGGGCGCCGCAGCCGTGGTGCTGATGAAACCGATCCTGCCCTACGCCCTGGCCTTTGCCGCGGGCGCCATGATCTACGTGGTGGCCGAAGAGCTGATCCCCTCGGCCCGGCAGGAAGAACACAGCGACTTCGCCACCGTGGGCGTCATGCTGGGGTTCGCCGTCATGATGACGCTCGACGTGGCGCTGGGATAGGCACTGTCCGGCATGGACGTCTACTTTCTCGACGCCTTGAGCAGGGGCACCGTCCTGGGTTTGGCGGCAGGGTTTTCTCCCGGGCCGCTCACGGTCTTGGTGGTCTCCGAAACCCTGCGCCACGGCCTGCGCGCTGGCGTGAAGGTGTCGCTGGCCCCGGTGCTGACCGACCTGCCGATCATCGCGCTGGCCGCGCTGCTTCTGGGCCGGCTGTCCGCATATCCGGAGGCCCTCGGAGCGATCGCCCTGCTCGGGGGAGGCTTTCTCCTCCATCTGGGGATTAGCAGTCTGAAGCAGCGCGCGGTCGCCATTCAACCTGGACAGCCTGCACCGCGCTCGCTGCTCCGGGGCGTGACCGCGAACTTCCTGAACCCCAATCCCTATGT
>Ga0105105_10000802_pt1 | contig 13790 bp, 12 predicted proteins | sample PPLLaktember2015_4_FD_79108 | JGI IMG/M metagenome (GOLD analysis project Ga0105105, IMG submission 79108) | Freshwater sediment microbial communities from Prairie Pothole Lake near Jamestown, North Dakota, USA - PPLs Lake P8 Core (1) Depth... | ecosystem: Environmental > Aquatic > Freshwater >... | reverse complement strand
GTTTTTTGCTCGATGGCGATGGCCGGTGAAAGGCCTTCGATCAAATCGACATCCGGCTTTTCAAGGCGTTCGAGAAACTGGCGGGCATAGGCGGAGATCGATTCGACGTATCGGCGCTGTCCCTCGGCGTAGAGGGTGTCGAAAGCCAGCGTCGATTTCCCGGACCCCGAGAGCCCCGTTATCACCGTCAGCCGGTTGCGCGGGATCTCCACATCGATGTTTTTCAAATTGTGCTGACGAGCCCCGCGGATAATGATCGCCTCGTTCGGTGTCATCGCTCAACATCCTGCTACCGGTCTGCCGGGCCGCCCTGAGACCATTTGGAATGATTTGGAAAAATCGTCTGTAATCCCTTTAGAACCGCGATAATTGCGATTCGAACCGGATACAGCCCGCGCCGGCCCTTGTTCCTCAACGGTTTGAAAGAAATGCCTCAATTTAAAACCAGCAAGGTCGCGTCCCTTTAGAAACGCCGATTTTGTTTACCATATAATTCCTTTAATTTCATTACGTTTTTAATCGGCGGACGTTGCCTCATCACGCCCTGTTCGGTCTTGACATGGCTAACCTTGCGCGGATCGCTGTGAAGGATAGACACCGGGGCAGGGGATGTCCTACTGGTGTTCTTTCGGCCGTCGATAATCTAAAAAATGTAGAAAATCAAAGATAAAACAAGGATTCAGGAGATGTCTCCTCGAACCGCCTCACCTGGAAAGGATTGGATTCCCCGAAATTGTTTGAAAATCTAACAATTCCCCGAAAGGTTCTCATTCAGCCAAAATTCGCTTCAGTTAAAATATTAAAGCATGATAACAAACAGATATAAATTGTTCATAACCGCAGGCGCGGGCGGCGCAAACGCCAGAAATTCAGGTTTGACTTTACTCAGACCATTGGCTTAAAACGCTGCCTCATGATTGCGGGGCATCACACGGAGTGTATGGCCTCCACCCCTTTCTGATTCCTCATCGGCCTCTTTTGGCCCGCAGCAGCCAGCACGCTGGGGGCGACCGGGTAAACCAGGCAGCATAGAACAGTCCATGGACAAGGCGTGGAAAGACATTAAAGCAAGTCTCAAGCGGCGGATTCCGGCGCATAGTTTTCGCATGTGGATCGAACCGCTTGAACTGCACCGCGGAGATGATGACGGATGGGTGATGACCTGCCCGAACGCCTTTTCCCGAAAGCGAGTCCAGGACCACTTCGGAGCGCTGATCGACTCGGAGTTGCGGCGGGCCCTCGGTGATGCGGCCGGCAGTGTCAGCTATCATGTCGCCGGCCGGCGGAACGGGCATCGGCTCGGCCCCGAAGCCCACCTGCAGTTGCCCCTGCCCAGCGAAACCATCCGCCCTCACAATGGCCGCCTGCTACGCAAGGATTTTACCTTCGATCACTTTGTCGTGGGGGCCAACAACGACTTCGCGTATTCGGCATCGCTGTCCCTGGCCACCCAGCGCGAATGCCGCCAGCCAGCCCTATTCTTGCTGGCCGGAACGGGACTCGGCAAGAGCCACCTGTCCCAGGCGATCGGCCACCACGTCCTGGATCAAGCGCCGGACGAGCGAGTGTATTACATGACCGCTGAAGATTTCAGCAACGAGATGGTTCAGGCCTATCGTCACGATGCCATCGATAAATTCAAGGCCAAATACCGCCAGCACTGCGATGTGCTGTTGATCGAAGACGTGCACTACTTGAGCGGAAAAGAGCGCACGCAGATCGAGTTGGCGATGACCCTGGATACGCTCTACGAGGCCGGCAAGCGCATCATTTTTTCCAGCAGTTGCCTGCCGTCGGACATTCCCAAGCTGCACGAGAAGCTGCGGTCGCGGTTCTCTTGCGGGCTGATCTCCGCCATCGAGCCTCCGAATTACCGCACGCGGGTGCGCATCCTGCAGAAAAAGGCCAGCCTGCTCAATTACCACGTACCGGATCCGGTGATCAGCTACCTGGCCGCAGAATTGGTGGGCGACGTGCGCCAGCTCGAAAGCGGTCTGAACGGAGTGGCTGCCAAGTCTTCCCTATTAGGGGCGCCGATCAACCTGGATCTGGCCGCGAGCGTCGTGAAGCATATCGCCAGTCAGCGCCAGAAAATCACGCTGGAGGTGATCAAGACGCTCGTCTGCAAATATTACAGCGTCTCCCTGGCGGATCTGGTTTCGCGCTCGCGGAAGCAACATCTCGTGCGGCCGCGTCAGATGGCCATCTATCTGTCGCGCCGTTTCACGGACTCTCCCCTGCAGGCCATCGGCAAGACATTCAACCGCTATCACGCCACCGCGCTGCACTCGATCCATTGCATTGAAAAGGGGCTGAAGTCGGACAGCTCCATCCGGCAACAGGTGGAGTTCTTCCGCCAAAAGCTGGAATCCGGAAAGTTCAATTAGGCCGATCGGGATTTGGTGCGGAGTTCGACCCGGTGCGCCGGGATCAAGCTCCTATTGGAACGTCAGCAGCTGGTCATCACCCAAGGCGGGCTCCTCCAAGACCTCCAATAAGATGGCCTGATCGCGCTCGATGGCACAGCGGATCCGAATCGCACAATAATGACGGCAGATCGGGTCATCGGCCTGGAAGCTTCCAAAACACCCGAGAGGGATCGTGGCCGAGGAGCGGCGAAGGCCTCTTTTTATCATGAACGGGTTCTCCCTCCCATGAGCTTAAGCAAATCGGTATGAATGCGGCCGTTGGTCGCTAAAATCTCGCGGCCGTCGGTTCCCACCGGTCGGTTTGAAAAATCAGTGGTCCGGCCGCCGGCCTCGCGCACGATCAGCGCACCGGCAGCTGTGTCCCAGGGCTGCAGCCGGTCCTCCCAGTAGCCGGCAAACCGTCCGCACGCCACGAAACACAAGTCCAGTGCAGCCGAACCGAAGCGGCGGATCCCCCGCGAGGCTTTCAGGCAGCGCAGCAGTCGGTCGGCCATGGCGTGGAACCCGTGCGAGCGTTCGTACGGAAAACCGGTGGCTAACAGGCTGTCCGCAATTCGTGTTTCCGGGTTGACGCCGATCGGCTCGCCGTTCAAAAATGCGCCCCTTCCGGCCTGAGCTGAAAACAGCTCGCCGCTGACCGGGTTGAGCACCACGCCCGCCAGCACCTCGTCTCCGCGGGCGAAAGCAATAGAGACGGCGAAAAAAGGTACCTGGTGGGCGTAATTGACGGTCCCGTCCAAGGGGTCGACCAGCCAGCGCTCATCCGAGGACCCCTCCTGCGCTCCGCTTTCCTCCGCGATGATGCCGTGCTGCGGATAGGTGACCTGGATCGCGCGGATGATTTCCTTTTCAGCGGCAATGTCCGCGTCTGTGACCAAATCGTTGGGTCCCTTTGAATCGATCGAGCTCAAATGCTTCCAACGGGTGCGCAATACGTCCGCACTCGCATAGGCGGCCCGGACCGCTACTCGCAATATTTGATCGAGGTCCATGGCGGTCACGTTATATCGGTTCAGGGAATCGTGTCAACCCCAATCGGTTGGGGTCGATCGGGGAGGAGGTACCGTCAATCCGGGTTTTCGGTTGCGGTGCCGCCGCTTCTTGCGAAGGCCGCTGGGCTCCCATCGCCCGCCGGCGAAGCGGGGCTCGCCGGCGCCGCACGGGATGCGATCATGGATCGCATGCGTTCAATGAGCGGAGGCAGCGTCGATGGGTCCCGAGCGGAGATAGCCACGCCTCCATGCCGTGATGCAACATTCCGGGCCAGATCCGGCGCCACCCGGTCGCGCTTGTTGAATACCTTGAGGCAGGCCTTGGCGCCGAGCTGGAGATCTTCGATGATGGCTTCGACCGCGAGGATCTGGTCTTCAAAGCGTGGGTTGCTGAGATCCACGACGTGCAGCAGCAGGTCGGCATTCTCGAGCTCCTCCAGGGTCGCGCGGAAGGCCACCATCAGGTCGCGGGGCAGGTCGCGGATGAAACCCACCGTATCTGTAATTATGACCTCGATGTCCTTGGGGAACCGCAAACGTCGGCTGGATGGATCCAGGGTGACGAACAGGCGCTCTTCCGCCAACACCCGGCTGTGCGTGAGGCTGTTGAGCAGCGTGCTCTTGCCGGCGTTGGTGTAGCCGATGATCGAGATCACCGGAACGTTTTTTTTGCCGCGTTTGGCTCGCAGCTGCCGCCGGTGGCGGCGCACCTCCTCCAGCGCATCTTCCAGCTGTGCGATGCGCCGGCGCACCAGGCGCCGGTCGACCTCAAGTTTGGTCTCCCCGGGACCCCGGCCACCGATGCCGCCGGCCAGGCGGGACAGGGCGGTGCCCTTGCCCACCAGGCGCGGCAGCATATACTTGAGCTGAGCCAGTTCCACCTGGAGCTTGCCCTCCCGCGACCGGGCGCGCTGGGCGAAAATGTCCAGAATCAGCTGGGTGCGGTCGATGACCCTCAAGTCGGTCTGGTCGGTGATGGACCGGATCTGGGACGGGTTCAGCTCCTGGTCGAAAACGATGATCGAGGCTGCTTCCTGGAGGGCGTGAATCGCCAATTCCTGAAGCTTGCCGGTGCCGATCAGAAAGCGGTGGTCCACTTTTTCGCGCTGCTGGATCACGGAGCCGACGACCTCGATCCCCCCCGAGCGGGCGAGTTCCCTCAGCTCGGCCATGGACTCCTCCGACTGGCGACGGGGGGCGGCGGAGACGCTGACCAGCAGGGCCCGATCCCGGGTGAAACCGGCCGTGCGGCCCGTGATCACCCGCTGCAGTTCGTCTTCCAATGCGTGGACGAGCGCCAGGCAGTCGAGGTTCAGTGCATTCGGTGCCAGGTCCGTCAGCAACCGGTGGGGCAGACGCTCGGAAACGCCTGGAAGGACATGGGCGGCATGCACCCGGCGCGGTAGCCCGTCGGTTCCCATTCCGATGGCTGCCATCACGTCCAGCCGGAGCAGGGCCAGGTCGGTCAGGTCGTCGCGGGTGAGCGGTTCTTCGTTGAGGTGGGTGTGGATGCAGCGCAAGCCGTTGAGACGCCCCGGCGCGGCCTGATATTCGGCGGTGGTCGGAATGACGATCTGCCGGGGGTCGCCCACCACCACGAAGGCGATCCGCCCCTGCCGGTTCACCAGCAGGCCGATCTGCCGCCGGATTTCATGGGACAGCAGGCCGAGGTCCCGGGCGAGCTCAGGGGTGATCAAAACCTCCGGCGGGACACGCCTCCGGTAGAGGTTTTCCAGCCTTCGGATCTGGTTGGACTTCAGGCCGGCGACATTACCGAAAAGCCTCTTCATTCGGGTTGGAGCAATGCCTCCTTATGATCCGGCGGTTCAACCGAGACGGCCTGAGCCGGGGTCCGCCCCGGCGGGATTTCGGCCGCAGCGGGCGGCAATAGCGGTCACGCCGTTCCGCGCATCGCCTCGGGGGCCATGTTTTCAAAGCGGGTATAAGCGGACAGAAAGGTCAGGAGCACTTCGCCGATCGGCCCGTTGCGCTGTTTGGCGAGGATGATCTCGGCGGTGCCCCGGTGAGGATTGGTTTCCTCCTTGTTGTAGACCTCGTCGCGGTAGATGAAGGCGACCACGTCGGCGTCCTGCTCGAGGGCGCCGGACTCCCGCAGGTCCGACAGCCGCGGCCGCTTGTCGTTGCGCTGCTCCAGCATCCGGTTCAGCTGGGAAAGGGCCATGACGGGCACCTGGATTTCCTTGGCCAGGGCCTTCAACGACCGGGATATCTCAGAGATCTCAAGGTCACGCCGTTCGGCACTCGCCCGGCCCTGCATGAGCTGCAGATAGTCGATCACGATCAACCCGATGTTCTTGTCCATCTTGAGGCGGCGGGCCTTGGCGCGCACCTCCATCGCCGAGAGGCTCGGCGAGTCGTCGATGAAGATCGGAGCGGCGGAAAGCACGCCGGCCGCGTCCGTCAGACGCTCCCAGTCCTCCATGCTGAAAAAGCCGCTGCGCAGCCGTGACGAATCGATACGGGCCTCGGCGCACAGCAGGCGCAGGGACAGCTGCTCCTTGGACATTTCCAGGGAAAAGACCGCGACCGGCACCCCGGCATCGACGGCGGCATTGCGGGCGATGTTCAGCGCCAGAGCGGTTTTCCCCATGCTCGGCCGGGCTGCCAGAATGATCAAGTCGGAGTTCTGCAACCCCGAGGTCAGGTTGTCGAGCAGGGTGTAGCCGGTGGGAACGCCGGTGACCAGGCTTTTGTTTTTTTGTTTTTCCTCCAGAAAGTCGATGTTGCCGTTGATGAGCTTGCTGAGCGGATAGAAAGCCTGACGGGCCTTTTTGTCGGTGATTTCAAAGATCGCGGCCTCTGCGAAATCGATGATGTCGTCCGTGCCGCCCTGCTCCTGGAAGCAGCGTTTGGTGATGGCGTTGGCCTTCTCGATCAGCCGTCGCAGCACCGCCTTGTCGTGGACGATGCGGGCGTAATGCTGAGCGTTCACGGCGAGCGGCACCGCATCGAGCAGCCGCGCCAGATACGCGGCGCCGCCGACGGCCTCGAGCTGACCCTTTTCCTTCAGGCTGTTGTTGAGGGTGATGACGTCGACCGGCTCGCCGCGGTCGAACAGGTCGGTCATGGCCGCGAAAATTCTCTGGTGCGCCGTGCGATAGAAGTCCGCCGGAGCCAGGATCTCCACCACCTCTAGCAGCGCGGTGTTGTCGACCAGAATGGCGCTGAGCAGCGACTCCTCGGCTTCGATGTGCTGAGGCGGAACATGGAGCGGCTCCGTGTCCCTGGCGGCGGGGTTTTCCTTTTCGGCCATAGGTGTGCCCGGTTTCTAAGCTGAGCGGTTCCGGCCTCCGGAGCGGAGCCCGGCGGCGCCGCCGACATGCGGCCGCGCCGGGTTTGCCGAATCCATGCAAGCCCGGTGACTCAGCCTTCGCTGACCACTTCCAGCGTGATTTCCGGCTCAACTCCCTTGTAGACACGGATCGGGATTTTGAAGCTGCCCAGCTGTTTGATGGGTTCGGTCAACAGCACCATGCGCTTTTCAACCACAATGTTCTGGGCGGCCAGAGCATCGATGATATCGCGCACGCCGACGGATCCGTACAGGCGGTCCTCCTCGGCCACCTTGGCGCCGATCCGGCAGACGACGCCCTCAAGCTTTTGGGCCATCTCCTCGGCCAGCTTGCGCTCCTTGGCGATCTGCAGTTCGAACTTAGTCTTTTCCGACTCCAGCCTCTTGCGGTTTTCTGGACTAGCGACGAGCGCCTTTTTCTGGGGCAGCAGGAAGTTGCGGGCATAACCCGGCTTGACCTCGACCTCGCTGCCGATGATGCCCAGGGATTCGATGGTTTGGGTGAGTATCACTCTCATAGAATATCCTCCAGGGTCTAGCGCCGTCAGCCCGGCGCAAGCGGTTTTTTCAGTTTTCGAAAATTGAACCAGGTGTCAAAGAATCCGACGCCGATCACGGCCAGCATGACCACCTGCTGGATGGCGATCAACCCGTAAAGCACCACGCGGGCGAACAGCGGGATCTGCTTCTTTTGAAAAAAATAGGCCACGATCGCCATTCCTTGGAAGAAATAGATCACCATGAACACGATCAGACCGTTCAGACCCAGCAGCTTGACGCCGACGCTCGGTACCAGCAGAAGGGCGCCCGATCCGATCACCCCCCAGACCATCGGCTCCGGCGCCTTCCAGCGTTCGAGCGATCCGTAGTCCGGGAACGGCAGGCTGCGCCGCTGGCATAACCAGCGTGACACCAGCAGGCAAATCCAGGTCACCATCAGGGTGGAGCCGATCACTAGAGCGGGCATGATCCCCACCAGTACCCGCTGGATGGTGTCGAGCGAGTTCTGCAAAAAATCAAGCTGCTCCCGGGAAAGCCCCATTTGCTGGTAAAGCAGAAGGCTCAACTCCAAGTGCTGGCGGATGCCATCGGAGACGGTGGCCAGCGGACCCTGCCCGCTCCAGAGGCTGGCGCCCAGCATTCCGGCGAGGCTGGCCAGGATGACGGCGATGCAAACGGCAACGGCGGTTCTTTCCAGGGACCACTGGCGCGCCATCAACTCGCCCATCACGAAACCGATCAGCAGCAACTCGCCGAAGAACAGCGCCTCCACGGGGCCGCCCAGCAGCAGCGCACAGCCGACTGCCGCCGCGGCGATGGTCCGGACGGCGGAATGGCCAAGCTTGGCGCGAAAGTAGATCAGCGGTACCGGAATGAAAGCCGATCCGATCAGCCCGGCCATGGGAACCATCGTGCAAACCGCAACGGCCAGGCAGGTAATCACGACGCCGGTGGCAAGATCCTTGCTCATGTACCCGTTGGCGGGGCCGAAGAACGACCCGCCGGCCGGATGCGCCGGCGACAGCGTTCAGCCCTGGTCCATGGACCCGACAAAGGGCAGCAGAGCGATCGTCCGGGCGCGCTTGATGGCATGGGTGAGCGTCCGCTGGTGACGGGCGCAGCAGCCGGAAATCCGTTTCGGAATGATTTTGCCGCGCTCGGTGATGAAATACCGCAGCATGCGCGGATCCTTATAGTCGATGACCAGGCTGCTGTCGGCGCAAAACCGGCATACCTTGCGCCGGTGAAAGACGCGGCGCTTGCGTTTGGGGGCGGTAGACGGCCGGGAATCTCGATTGGTGGGTGCGGGCATGGGTTAAGCCTCCTGTTGAACTTCCGCGGAATCAGTCGGTTGGGATGGGACGGCGGCAGCCGCTTCGACGGGAGCCGCGGGAGCGGCCTCGGCCGGCTTCTGCGCCTCGGCCTCGGCCTTGGCCATCTCCTCCTTGATTTTTTCGATGTCGGGGTTCGAATCGAGCAGCACCGACATGTGCTTCAGCACGCGCTCGTCGATGCGGAAGAACCGCTCCATCTCGTTGACCAGTTGGCCGGTGCCGCCGAAATCAAAGCGCACATAATAGCCGCGCTCCTTCTTGGCGATGGCGTAGGCCAGCTTCCGAGATCCCCACTCATCGATGCGGATGAGGAACCCGCCCATTTGGGCCAGGATGTCCTTCACTCTCTCGATAACCGGCAGACGCTGCTCCACGGAGAGATCCGGATCTAAAATAAAAAAAGTTTCGTACCGTCGCATGAATCCTCCTTTCGGGTATCAAGCCCTGGAGTCCGGCTCCAGAGCAAGGATGGACAGACGATCAATTGATCGTAAACACAAAAAATTTATCTAATACCAGCTGATTCTGACCAGGTCAACAAAATTTTCAGGAAGGGGTATCATCCGAACGCGAGCGGGAAAAAAGAAGCGTGGTCGCTTGAGTTCAAGTCGGGCTGGTGGGCTGCACTGGAATCGAACCAGTAACCTACTGATTAAGAGTCAGTTGCTCTGCCTAGTTGAGCTAGCAGCCCCCACAAGCCTTCTGCAAAACAACGAACGCGACTTTTACCAGCTTCGCAGGCCCTTGTCAATTTTTTTTCCAGGGGGGGCTCTCGCGGCTCCAATTTTCGCGTTTGAGGCGTTTGGGGTCGATCTTGCGGCCGTTGCGGGTCCGGCGCTTCAAAGACGCCGGCACCTGCGACCCGGAGGCTTTTTCCATATCCAGCGAGAAGCTGCCGGGCGTTGCCGGCCGGTCCGCATGCCGGTCGGTCCGCGCCGGTTTCCGTGCGGCTTCAGCCGGCTCATCGGGCAGGGACGGCCCGCTGAAGCAGCCGACCGGGATTTGTTCCGCCAAGAATAGGCCGGTGCCGAATCGGGCAAATGCCACGCCCTGCTCTTCGGCGGCACGAACGTTCACGATCAGGATCACCGGGTCCGGGTCGATGCGGCGGCCCAGCCGTTCGGCCCATTCGCGCTGCGCGGCCAGGACGACCTGGGGGTGGGCGGATGGATGAATGCCGTTGGCGTGAACGCTGGGGTGCGCGCGGCGGCGGATTGGAGCATAAAGCAGCTTCGGCGGCCGCTCCGCCTCGGTGTCGAGAGGCAACGCCTCCCGCCGCCGGGCGCGAATCCGGTGCGCGTCGATTTCGAAAGCCGAATCTGGGATCGAGATCAACACTTCCCGTAGATGGAATTCGTTGACGTATCCCCAGCCGGCCTCCTCGTGCAGGGCTTTGAGCAGATCTTTGGTCTTGACGAAACCCTCCGCGTCCGGAATCAGGCCGAATTCATCCGGCCGGCGGCCCAACACGTAGGCCAGCATCTTGGCGAGATTTAAAGGGGACCGTGTTTTGTTCATGCCGGCTGCCGTCGCTCCCGGCGGATCTGCGGCCGGGTTTCCGGATCATTGCATCACCGGCCGGCGCGCCGCATGTTGCACGGTGGCGGTCCGCCGGCTTGACCCATCTAGTCGCTTCTGATATTTTGCCGCATCTTTGAAAAAGTCAACAGGATACCCACCATTGGAAAGGATCATCGCCGTGAGAGCACCCAAGAATTCATGCCGTCTTTACGAGCGCGCCGTCCGGTCGATTCCCGGCGGCGTCAACAGCCCGGTGCGGGCCTGCAAGTCCGTGGGAGCCGATCCGCTGTTCATTCGCAGCGCCGACGGAGCCGTGATCGTCGATGCGGACGGAAACCGTTACATCGATTACATCGGCTCCTGGGGCCCCATGATTCTGGGGCATCGCCATCCCGCGGTGATGGCCGCCATTCAAAAGGCGATGCAGCGCGGAACGAGCTTCGGGGCGCCCACGGATCTCGAAATCACCCTGGCGGAGATGGTGATCGCGGCCGTGCCGTCGGTGGAGATGGTGCGCATGGTCAACTCCGGCACGGAGGCAGCCATGAGCGCGATCCGATTGGCCCGCGGCTATACCGGCCGCGACTTGGTCGTCAAGTTCGACGGATGCTACCACGGCCACGCCGATACCCTGCTCGTGGCGGCGGGCTCCGGGGTCGCCACGCTCGGCATTCCCGGCAGCCCCGGCGTCCCCAAGCCCACGGCGCGGCACACCTTCTCGCTGCCGTACAACGACATCGACTGCTTCAGCCGGTTCATGCAAAAGCAAGGCGGGCAGGTGGCCTGCGTCATCGTCGAGCCGGTGGCCGGCAACATGGGCCTGGTGGCGCCCGTCAAGGGCTTCCTGCAGAGCCTGCGCAAGCTCACGGCGCAATACGGGGCCTTGTTGATCTACGACGAGGTCATGGCCGGGTTCCGGGTGGCTTACGGCGGGGCCCAGAGCCTTTACCGCATCCAGCCGGATCTCTCCTGCTTCGGCAAGATCATCGGCGGCGGACTGCCGGTGGGGGCCTATGGCGGCCGCCGCAAGATCATGTCGCATGTCGCTCCCCAGGGGCCGGTCTACCAGGCCGGGACCCTGTCCGGCAACCCGCTGGCCATGGCGGCCGGCATCGCCACCCTGACGCAGCTCCGGAAAAAGGGCTTCTACGAGAAACTCGAAAAGCAGAGCGCGCGGCTCTGCACCGGTCTTGCCGCGGCCGCCGCCCGGTCCGACGTTCCGGTGCAGGTCGACCACGTGGGCTCGATGCTCGGCATGTTCTTCTGCGCCGATCCGGTCCGAAGCATCGCAGACGCCAAGAAGAGCGACCTGGCGCTCTTTTCGAAATTCTACCAGGGGATGCGCCGCGAGGGCGTTTACATCGCCCCCTCCCAGTTCGAAGCGCTCTTCCTGTCATCGGCGCACACCGCCGAGCACATCGACCGTACCGTGCGGGCGGCGGAAAAAGTCCTCAAACGGCTCCGTAAATAGCCCCATCTCTCTGGGTTGCGCATGGTCCCGCCGCGAGTCGGATTCGCCTCGCGCGGCGGGTTTCGCCGCCTTGATTCGGGACTTTTAGCGCAGCCATTTCTTTTATTCAACGCTGCACGGAATGGTATTTATTTTTTGACGCAATGGACGTGAACCAGAATTTTATCCCCGCAGCGGTGCGGCGGATCCACCTGATTGCCGTGTGCGGAACCGCCATGGGCGCCTTGGCGTGCATGCTTAAGGATCTGGGTTACGAGGTCACCGGCTCGGACCAGAAGGTCTACCCGCCCATGAGCCATTTCCTGGCCGCTCGGAGCATCCCGGTCCTGGACGGCTACCGGGCCGAGCACCTGGCGGACGAACCGGATCTCGTGGTGGTGGGCAATGCCGTGCCGCGCACCAACCCCGAGGCGGTTGAATGCGAGCGGCGCGGCCTGCCTTACTGTTCCATGCCCCAGGCCGTCAACCGGTTCGTGGCGGCCGGCCGGCGGGCGTTGATGGTCGTCGGCACCCACGGGAAGACCACGACCTCTGCTCTGCTGACCTGGGTTCTGCAGACGGCCGGCCGCGATCCCTCATTCGTGATCGGCGGCATCCTCAAGGATTTCGACAGCAACTATCGCTTGGGCTGCGGCCCCGACATCGTGATCGAGGGCGACGAATACGACACCGCCTTTTTCGACAAGGGTCCCAAGTTCCGGCACTACCGGCCCGCCGCCACGGTGCTGACCAGCATCGAATTCGACCATGCCGATATCTACCGGGACCTCGATCACGTCCAGAGCGCCTTCCGGGGCCTGGTGGCCGGGCTCGATCGCCAAAGCCTGCTGGTGGCTTGCGACCGGGATGCGGCTATCGATGCGGTGATCGCCGGCGCTGCTGCGACCGTGCAGCGCTATGGCTGCGAGACCGGTTCCGACTGGCGCCTGGGACCGGTTACGGTCAACCCGCCGTGGACGTCTTTTGGGGTGCTGCGACCGGAAGGGATTTTCGGCCGCTTCCGTACGCGTATGATCGGCCGGCACAACCTGTTGAACGCCCTATCCGTCATCGCGGTCGCCGACCACCTGGGGGTAGCGGCTGCGGCCGTGGCCGAAGCGCTGGAAAGCTTCCAGGGGGTCCAGCGCCGCCAGGAGATTCGGGGTGAGAAACACGGCATCATCGTCATGGACGACTTCGCGCACCACCCGACGGCCGTGCGCGAAACCATTGCGGCGGTACGATCGTCTTACCCCGAGCGAAGGCTCATCGCCGTCTTCGAACCGCGCACGAACTCGAGCATGCGCAAGGTGTTTCAGCCGGTCTACCCCCAGTCTTTCGAGGGTGCGGACCGGGTCTGCATCCGCAGGCCGTCGATGCTGGAGAAGGTGCCGGAGGCCGAGCGCTTCTCGGCCGAGGCCCTGGTGGCCGATCTTCAGCGGCAGGGACGGGATGCCGCGTTTTTCCCCGATACCGAGAGCATCATCGCATCCATCGTCGACACCGGACGGAGCGGCGATGTCGTGCTGATCATGTCCAACGGCGGCTTCGACAACATCCACGAACGGCTGCTTAACGCGCTTTAACTGCACTCGATATGGAACTCACCATCCTGATGCCCTGTCTGAACGAGGCCGAAACGGTCGGAACCTGCATCGACAAGGCGCTCGCATTCCTGCGCCGCGCCGGGGTGGACGGGGAAGTGCTCGTCGCCGACAACGGCAGCAGCGACGGATCGCCTGCTGTTGCCGAGTCCCGTGGAGCGCGGGTCGTGCCGGTCCGCGAGCGGGGCTACGGTGCGGCGCTGAGCGGCGGGATCGCGGCCGCCCGGGGGCGTTACATCGTCATGGGCGACGCCGACGACAGCTACGATTTCTCCCGGCTGGAAGGCTTTCTAGAAGAACTGCGCAACGGGGCGGACGTGGTTATGGGCAACCGCTTCAAGGGGGGCATCCAGGCGGGGGCGATGCCGGCGCTGCACCGCTGGCTGGGTAATCCGTTGCTCAGCTATATCGGGCGGCGGCTGTTCCGGATCCAGGTCAACGATTTCCACTGTGGTCTGCGCGGCGTCAATGCCCAATCGATCCGAGCTCTCAACCTGCGCACCCCGGGCATGGAGTACGCCAGCGAGATGGTGGTGCGCGCGGCCCTGGAGGGCTTGAAAGTGGTGGAGGTGCCAACGACCCTCTGGCCGGACGGCCGTTCGCGGCCGCCGCATCTGCGCACCTGGCGGGACGGCTGGCGGCACCT
>Ga0105105_10000800_pt1 | contig 13820 bp, 9 predicted proteins | sample PPLLaktember2015_4_FD_79108 | JGI IMG/M metagenome (GOLD analysis project Ga0105105, IMG submission 79108) | Freshwater sediment microbial communities from Prairie Pothole Lake near Jamestown, North Dakota, USA - PPLs Lake P8 Core (1) Depth... | ecosystem: Environmental > Aquatic > Freshwater >... | reverse complement strand
GCGCTATGCCTTCAACGACAGCATGGGGTTCCTCGACCTGATTGCCGCGGCCGATGGTCCAAGCCCGGATGCTGATCTGTACAACGTCCGGGTCAATCACCGCCACGGCAAGCGGGTCGAGGTCACGACGGTCAACCTGGCGCGCTACTTCGAGACCGGCTACGATTCATTGCTGCCCAAGATCAAGACCGGCGACACCATTTTCTTTCCTGACCGTGAACCGGACTGGCGGGAGAAGACCAAGGAAGAGACGATCAGGGTCCTGGGTGCGGTGGCCAAGCCTGGCCGTTATAGCTTCAATGATTCGCTGACCTTGCTGGATCTGCTCGCCCATGCCGGGGGTACGACGGCGAATGCCTGGACCGACCGGATCACCGTCGTGAATCTCTCGTGTTGTAAGGACCAGGCACGCGTCTTCGATATGGAACGTTTTATGCGCAAGCCGGATTTCGCGGTGTTGCCGGTGGTGCGGGCCGGGGATACGGTGTACGTTCCGGATAAGACCCAGAGTACGGCGTTCGAGGTCCGCCAGGGGATCACCGATGTGGTCCGGATTCTTTCTCTCTTCAGCTTGATCGAGGGATTGGGGAGTGATTAGATGGCAGTCGAATTACCTGAACACTATGCGGAACTCGAACGCGTTTACTCCTTGACTATCGGGTTGGGGGTGCGTTCGCTGGCCGTCACCGCGGCAGACGAGGGCGAGGGTGTCACCACGCTGGTCGTCGCCCTGGCCAAGCGCAACCGTCACTCGGGGCGATCGACCCTGGTGGTCGATCTCAATCTCCACCGGCCGGCCCTGCACCAGCGCTTTGGTCTGAGTTTCATCCCGGCGATTCCGGATGGCGCCCACGGTCCGGATGCCCTGCCGCGGGTCGATCTGGGTGACAAACTCTTCGTGATGCCGGCCCCCGCGAATCGCGGCGAGGCGGTGCTCCTTCGCGATTCACATCACTTCGCGGAGTATCTCGACGTCTGGCTGAGCCAGTATGATGTCGTCCTCTTTGACACCACCCCGGTGAACGGCAGTAACAAGGGCAATATCCCGGCAGAGCGGGTGTGTCACGGGTGCGCGGGGTCGATCCTGGTGGTGCTCGCGGGCATGACCCCGGCCTCCGCCGTGCGCGCCGCTCTCGATCGCCTCAAAGCGGCGGGGGTCACGCCGCTCGGGACTGTCTTGAACGACTATCACAACCCCTCGCTGGCGGAGGAACTGCGGCGCGAGACCCAGCGCTTCGATCGTCTCTTGCCGGGGTTCACCCAACGCTTGCGGGGGCGGATCCGTGCGTCGCAACTGCTGAACCTGGAGACCTGAGGTGATGCGCCGAGGTCCAATCGTCGTTGGCTATCCGGAGCCGCACCTGTGAGCACTGTCGACCCGCGCCATCGGATTCTGCTTGCCGAGGATAGCCGTTCCAACCGCATGCCGGCCAGCCAGGTACTGGCGCAGGCCGGTTATGTCGTGGATGAGGTTGCGGATGGCCGCATTGGGGATCATGATCTCCATGGCCAGGACCCGCCCCTTGCCGTCGGCGCGCGGCAGGAGGGCCTGGGTGATGACGGCCTCGAGCGACATCGACAGCATGATCCGGATCTGCGTCTGGTATTGGCTGGGGAAGATGTCGATGATGCGGCTGATGGACTCTACGGCCGAGTTCGTGTGCAGGGTGGAGAAGGTCAGGTGGCCCGTTTCCGCGACGCGGAGGGCCGCCTCGACCGTCTCGAAGTCGCGCATCTCGCCGATGAGGACGACGTCCGGGTCCTCGCGAAGGACCGAGCGGAGGGCGTTGCCGTAGGACATGGTGTCGGCGTAGAGCTCGCGCTGGTTGATGATGGCCTTGCGCGGCGTCAGGTAATACTCGATCGGGTCCTCGATCGTGACGATGTGGACCGCGCGCTCGGAGTTGATGTGCTCGATCATGCAGGCCAGGGTCGTCGACTTGCCGCAGCCGGTCGGGCCGGTGACGAGGACGAGGCCCCGCGGCAGGTAGCAGAGCTGCTGGATGCGCTGGGGGATGCCCAGCTGGGCGAAGCTCCACATCGAGGGCAGGAAGCGCCGGAAGGCCCCGGCCACGGCCCCCTTCTGCATGAAGACGTTGGCCCGGAAGCGGCCGAGCTCCTTGACGCCGAACGAGAAGTCGAGCTCGAGCTTCTCCTCGAACAGGCGCTTCTGCTTGTCGGTCATGATGCTGTAGATGACCTCTTTCGTCTCCGACGGCGTCAGGGGCGGATGCTCCAAGTCCTTGAGGATGCCGTGGACGCGGACGCGCGGCGGGATGTAGGTCGTGACGTGCAGGTCGCTCGCGTCGGCCTCGACGCAGGCTTTCAGCAGCTCGAAAATGGGCTTGGCCATGGGAACCTCCGTTCCGGCTCGCGTCCGGTCATTCGTCCCGGACCGTTTCGCGCAAGACTTCCTCGACCGAGGTGACGCCTTTCTTGATCTTGATGAGGCCGCTGCGCCGGAGCGTCAGCATGCCTTTCTCGATCGCTTTTCGCTTGATCTCCCGGGACTGGGCCCGGGTCAGGATCATCGTGCGGATGTCGTCGTCGATCCTCATGACCTCGAACAGGGCGGTTCGGCCCTTGTAGCCGGTCCTGTTGCAGGCGTCGCAGCCGCCGGGCTTCATGACCTGGAGGCCCTTGAGCTCGCTCTTCTGGTAGCCCATCTCGAGCAGGGCGGCCTCCGGGAGGATTTGGGGCTGGGCGCATTTCTTGCACAGCCGCCGGACGAGCCTCTGGGCCGCGACCAGGACGAGCGAGTCGGCGATGAGGAACGGCTCGACGTTCATGTTCTCCATGCGGGTGATGGAGCTGGCCGCGTCGTTCGTATGGATGGTGGAGAAGACGAGATGCCCGGTCAGGGCGGCCTTGATGGCGATGTCGACCGTCTCCTGGTCGCGCATCTCGCCGACGAGCATGATGTCGGGGTCCTGGCGGAGGAAGCTTCTCAGGCAGGCCGCGAAGTTCAGGCCGATCTCTTCCTTGATCTGGACCTGGTTGATGTTCGGGACGTTGAACTCGACCGGGTCCTCGGCGGTCATGATGTTCATGTCCGGCGAGTTGATGGTCGAGATGGCCGAATAGAGGGTATTGGTCTTGCCCGACCCGGTCGGCCCCGTGACCAGGACGATGCCCCAGGGCTTGTGGATGGCCTCTTCGAACACGGCCAGGCTCTCTTCCTCGAAGCCGAGCTGGGTCAGATCGAGCTTGAGCATCTCCTTGTCGAGGATGCGGGCGACGATCTTCTCCCCCCACAGCGTGGGCAGGGAGGAGACGCGCATGTCGACCTCTTTCTTCTTGCCGTTGTCCAGGCGCAGGCGCATCTTGATGCGGCCGTCCTGGGGCAGGCGCTTCTCGGCGATGTCCATGTTCGACAGGATCTTGACGCGCGAGATGACCGGGCTGCGGTACTTCAGGGGCAGGTTGACGATCTCGTAGAGGTCGCCGTCCATGCGGTAGCGGACCCGGAAGCTCGTCTCGTAGGGCTCGAAGTGGACGTCGCTCGCGCCCCGCTTGATGGCGTCGATGAAGGTCTGGTTGACGAGCTTGATGATCGGGGCCTCTTCGGCCTCGGCATCGGCGTCCGTGAGGACCTCGGTCCCGTCGTCGTCCTCGATGATGTTGACCCGGCCGTCGTCGGCCAGGGCGATGTCCTCGATGATCTTCTTGACCCGGATGGCGTCGGCCGTGCCGTAGTACTTGTTGATGGAGTTGACCACGCCCGTCTCGGAGGCGATGACGGGCTGGATCGACAGCCCGGTCCGGAACTTGACGTCCTCGATGATCTCGAGGTCGGTCGGGTCGACCATGGCCAGGGTCAGGAAGTTCCTGATCCGGTGGATCGGCATGATCATGTACTTCTTGGCCACGTCGACCGGGATGAGCGTGATGACCTCGGAATAGACGTCGAACTGGTCGAGATCGATGTAGGGGTAGCCGAGCTGGCGGCTTAGGGCCTGGGCGATGTCCTCCTCGGTCAGATAGCCGAGCTGGACGAGCGAGGTGCCGACCGGGAGACTGTTCTTCCTCTGGAATTCGAGGGCGGACTTCAACTGGTCGGCGGAGAGGATCTTTTCCCGCAGGAGCAGCTCGCCCAGGTTTGATGCCATTTTTTATCCCGTAATCTTATCTTTATGGACAATTCCTGTCAATTGAAGAAGGCCCCGAGAGGCCTTATCTCTTAGGGACGTCCGGGCGGCCGTATCTTTTCTCATTCGTATCGTTTTCACGGTTCCCGAGACTATTCTCCGATGGGCCCTATTCTGCTCCAGTGCCAAAATGCGTCAATCACCCAGGGTGAGCATTGCCTGGGTGAAAATACCAAAAATTGTCTCACCCCGGGGGGTGAGTGGGCCCCTCCCTCCGGGGAACGGCCCGACATCTAAATGGCCCCCCTGGAGATTCAGGCACAAACCCTTCGCCCCCGGAAATCCTCGTTTAAGGGGATTCCATCGCGCCTGAGGTAGGCGATACTCGGAGGTCCGGAGACGCCCATGAACTCGTTCGTTTTTTGGCTCGACAGGCCGTTCAATCCACGCCGCATCGCCAAGCCGATACGGCGCCGAACCCGCCTTGTGACCATTCGTTACAGAGGATCGTTCGCCCGGTCGGCGATCAAAGCCCTGATCGTGCTCATGCTTCTGGCGATCATGTCGAATGTCATCGGCGAACGGACGAGCCCTGCCCTGGATGCGAACGAAGTCGCCGCGAAGTCCGGGGCGGCCCGGATCCCCCGCTAGACCTTACCCGGAAGCGTCCCGATCGAGGATGGCCTTCATGGCCTCTTCCGATGTCCGGGCGGACCGCAGGGCCTGCATGAGCGGCCTGTTCTGGGAGGCCCGGCTGGCCAGGCCGAGGAGTTCGACTTGCGCCTCGGGCCTTTGCGCCGGTGACAAGATGAGAAAGACGACCTCGATAGGCTTGTCCGTGGCCACGTCGGCGACGCCTTCTCTGGTCAAACCCAGGGCGATGACCGGAGCGGCCAATCCCTCCGCGCGGACATGAGGGAAGGCCACTCCCTCGTTGAAGAACGTGGAGCCCTGGGCTTCCCGTTCCATGATGGCCTCGAAGAGGCTTTCGGCGGGTCCGATCCTCGCTTCCCTTCCGACCGTCGAAGCCAGGGTCCTCAGCACGGTTTCCTTGTCGACGGCAGTCTCCCAGATCACGATGCGCCGGGGAGACGATACGTCACCGAGGCGGGGGCGGCCGATCGGCCGGGCACCCGATGCCTCGGCCGGCGCGGCGGTCGGGGCTTCTTCCGGCAGCTCAGGCCGAACCGGGGCGGAGGCCGGCCGCGGCTCGCGTGTATCGACGACGATGATCGTGGCCTGGCGGGCGTTCTTGACGAGATCTTCGACGACGGTCTTGTTCCGTCCCATCCGCTTCCAGGGCGGCCGGGGACTGGCCTTGCCCACGACGATGTGGCCGACCCTGTATTCCTCGGCGAACCTGAGGATGGTGTCGGCGATGTCTTCGCCCTTATACGTGAAGACCATGGCCCCCAGCTTCTTGGCCAGAGTCAGCGTGTCGGCGAGAGAGCGTTGGACTTGAGCGTCAATGACCGTGGCCTCCTCGGACGGCGTCTGGACATAGACGGCATACCAGTTCCGGTTGAATCGTCCCGCCAGGCGCGAGCCGTAGCGCAGCAGCCTTTCGCTGTTCGGGCCGTGCGAGCTCAGGCAGACCATGACCTGGTCCGAAGATGAGCCTCCCTCCGCGCCTTGAGCCTCGCGCCGGCGCAGGTCGATCTGGGCCGCGAGCTCGCGGAGCGTCAGCTCGCGGAGCCTCTCCAGATTGGACTCCCTGAAAAAGTTGGCCATCGCCGTTTCGATGCGCTCGGACGGGTAGATCTTTCCGTCTTCGAGGCGCTTCCGGAGGTCCGCGGTCGCCAGGTCGACGTCGACGATCTCGTCGGCTTCGGCCAGGATGGAATCCGGAAGGCGCTCGCGGACCTTGACCCCGATGGCCGTCTCCACGATGTTGTAGAGGCTTTCGAGGTGCTGGACGTTGAGCGTGCTGATGACGTGGATCCCCGCCGCGAGGATATCCTGGACATCCTCGTATCGCTTGGCGTTCCCGCTGCCCGGAACGTTCGTGTGAGCGAGCTCGTCGATGAGCGCCAGCTGCGGCTTGCGGTCGATGATGGCCTTCGCGTTCATCTCCTCGATGGCGATGCCGTGGTACTCCCGGACGCGGCGGGGAACGACTTCCAGGCCCTCGGCCAGACTGGCGATGTCCGCCCGGCCATGCGTTTCGAGGAGGCCGATGACGACGTCGATGCCCTCGCCCTTGAGCCGGTGGCCTTCCTGGAGCATCTGATAGGTTTTGCCGACGCCGGCCGAGTAGCCGAGGTAGATCTTCAGCCGTCCCCGCTGGGACCGGCGGATCATCCTGAGAAACGCGTCGGCCCTATCTTCCGGCATGGCGGACTCCGTCAAGAGCCAGGTTCAGACGCAGGACGTTCACCCGGGGCTCGCCCAGGATGCCCAGGGTGCGGCCTTCGGTGCAGGCCTCGATCTGGGCCAGGACCTCGGCCTGGGCGAGGCCCCGGGCCTTGGATACCCGGGGGGCCTGACGCCTCGCATTCTCCGGAGAGATATGGGGGTCAAGCCCGCTTCCCGAGGCTGTCACAGCGTCGACGGGCACCGGGGTCTCGGGGGCCAGTCCGTTCTCCTCCCGGTATTCGGCGATCCGCCCGAGGACGGTCTCCACGAGGTCCTTCGACAAAGGTCCGAGATTCGTCCCCCCCGACCGTTCGCCGTCGTATCCCTGACCCGCCGCCGAGGGGCGGGGGTGAAAATATGCCGGGGACGAGAACGGTTGGCCGATCAGGCTCGACCCGATGACGGTTTCGTCCCGAACGACGAGCGAACCGTTGGCCCGGCCGGGAAAAAGGCCTTGCGCGAGGACCCAGGCGGCGAGGGGGTAGAGGCCGCACAGGATGACGGCCAGTATGGCCACGGCCAGGAACGACCTCCGGAGATCGTCCAGCCAACCCTTCGTTTTCACGTGTTCTTCCTCATGTTAGATAAGATTCATGGCATTGACAATGATATCGATGAGCTTGATCCCCGGGAAAGGGGCGATGAGCCCGCCCAAGCCATAGATCAGGAGATTGCGCCGGAGGAGGGCCGCTGATCCCAGCGGCCGGAAACGCACCCCGCGGAGCGCCAGGGGGACGAGCGCGATGATGATCAAGGCGTTGAATATGACCGCGCTCAGGATGGCGCTCGCCGGCGACCGGAGCCCCATGATGTTGAGGGGCGCGATAACGGGGAAGACGCCGACCAGCAGGGCCGGGATGATGGCGAAATACTTGGCCACGTCGTTGGCCACGCTGAAGGTCGTCAGCGCGCCCCGCGTGATGAGCATTTGCTTGCCGATCTCGATGACCTCGATCAGCTTCGTCGGGTTGGAATCGAGGTCGACCATGTTGCCGGCCTCCTTGGCGGCCTGGGTCCCCGTGTTCATCGCCACGCCGACGTCCGCCTGGGCCAAAGCGGGGGCATCGTTCGTGCCGTCGCCGGTCATGGCCACGAGGCGGCCGGCCGCCTGCTCCCTTCGTATGAGCGCCAGCTTGTCTTCCGGCTTGGCCTCGGCGACGAAATCGTCGACCCCCGCTTCCCGGGCGATCGCCGCCGCGGTGAGGGGGTTGTCACCGGTGATCATGACCGTCTTGATGCCCATGGCCCGGAACCGCTCGAAGCGGTCCTTCAGGCCGCCTTTGACGATGTCCTTGAGATGGACGACGCCCAGGACCCTGTTTTCGTCGGCCACAAGGAGAGGCGTCCCTCCCTGGAGGGCGATATGACTGACCGAGTCCCCGACCTCGAGGGGGATGCTTGCGCCGGTGAATTCGCGGATCGCGTCCGGGGCCCCTTTCCTGATGCGGTGCCCCTCGAAGTCCACGCCGCTCATGCGGGTCTGGGCGGAGAACGGGACAAACGCGGCACCGGCCATGTCGGCGATGGAGCGTTCTCGCAGGCCGTATGTCTTTGCCAGGACGACGATGCTCCGCCCTTCGGGTGTTTCGTCGGCCAGGGACGCGAGCTGGGCCGCGTTGGCCATCTCCTCGACCGTGACGCCCGGCGCCGGGAGAAACGCCGCGGCCTGGCGGTCGCCCAAGGTGATCGTCCCGGTCTTATCGAGGAGGAGTACGTCGACGTCGCCCGCGGCTTCGACGGCGCGCCCGCTCATGGCCAGGACGTTCTTCTGGACCATGCGGTCGATGCCGGCGATCCCGATCGCGTTCAGCAGGCCGCCGATCGTCGTCGGGATCAGGCAAACGAGCAGGGCGACGAGCACGGTCGTCGTCAGGACGACCCCGGAATACCCGCCGAACGATCGCAGGGACATGATGACGACCAGGAAGATGATCGTCAGGGCCGAGAGCAGGATGGTCAGGGCGATCTCGTTCGGCGTCTTTTGGCGCCGGGCCCCTTCGACGAGGCCGATCATCCGGTCGAGGAAGCTCGTCCCGGGATCGGCCGTGACGCGGACCTTGATGCGGTCGGACAGGACGCGCGTCCCGCCGGTGACCGCGCTCCGGTCGCCGCCCGCCTCGCGGATGACCGGGGCGGACTCGCCGGTGATGGCGGATTCGTCCACCATCGCCGCGCCCTCGACGATCTCCCCGTCGGCCGGGATGATCTCGCGGGCGGAGACGATGACCAGGTCCCCCTTGCGCAGGCGCTCGGCGGGGACGGGCTCGAGCGTGCCGTCAGCCCGCAGGAGGCGGGCCGTGAGGCGGGCCCGGGTCTTGCGCAGCTCGTCGGCCTGGGCTTTGCCCCGGCCTTCGGCCATCGCTTCGGCGAAATTCGCGAACAGGACCGTGAACCAGAGCCAGAGGGATATCTGGATGGCGAAGCCCGCCGGCTCGCCCTTCGATCTCATCAACAGGCCGGCCGTCGTCAGCAGCGCCCCGATCTCGGTAACGAAGATGACGGGGTTCTTGAGCAGGTGGAACGGATCGAGCTTCCTGGCCGCGGCGAGCGCCGCCCGGCCCACGATGGCCTTGCCGAACAGAGAGCGGTTCTGGGCACGCATGGTCATCCTCGCCTAATACAGGATCCCCGATCCGATCATGAGGAATTGCTCGACGATGGGGCCTAGGGCCAGCGCGGGCAGAAAGGTCAGGGCGCCGACCACGAGGACGGTGCCGACGAGGATGATGACGAAGGTCGGGCCGCTCGCGGGAAAGCTCGCCTCGCTCGGCGGCAGGACCTTCTTTCCGGCCAGGCTTCCGGCCAGCGCCAGGACCGGCACGATCACCCCGAACCGGCCGAAGAGCATGGCCAGGGCCAGGGTGATGTTGTAGGGGACCGAATTGCCGTTCAGTCCGGCGAAGGCGCTGCCGTTGTTGCCCGCGCCCGAAGAGAAGGCGTAGAGGATCTCGCTCAGCCCGTGCGGTCCGGCATTGGTCGTCCCCGCCAAGCCCCACCTCGCGGCCGCGGCCCAGGCGGAGAAGCCGAGGATGCAGAAGACCAGGATGAGAACCGCCAGGACGGACACCTTCACGTCATGGGCTTCGATCTTCTTGCCCATATACTCCGGGGTCCGCCCGACCATCAGGCCGGTCAGGAAGACGGCCAGGATGACGAAGATCAGCATCCCATAAAGCCCCGAGCCCACGCCGCCGAAGACCACTTCGCCGAGCTGGATGTTGAACAGCGGGACGAGACCGCCGAGCGGGGTGAACGAATCGTGCATGGAATTGACCGCCCCGCAAGAGGCCGCTGTCGTGACGGATGCGAATAGGCTCGATGCGGCGATGCCGAAGCGGGTCTCTTTGCCCTCCATATTGCCGCCCGCGGAGCTGGCCCCCGGCGCCTGCAGGCGGGAATTGCCGGCCGCCTCGGCCCTCCAGCAGACCAGAACGGCGGCCAGGAAAAGAATGGCCATGGCGCTCCAAACCGCCCAGCCGTGCTTCTGGTCCTTGACCTTCCGGCCGAGGTAATACGTCAAGCCGCTCGGGATGAGCAGAATGGCCAGCATCTGGACGAAGTTCGAAAGAGGCGTCGGATTCTCATAAGGGTGGGCGGCGTTGGCGTTGAAGAAGCCGCCGCCGTTCGTCCCCAGGATCTTGATGGCCGCCTGCGAAGCCACAGGCCCCTGGGCAATGGCCTGAAGGGCCGCGCTTTCGACCGTCGCGGCCCGGACGGAAGGCTTGAAGTTCTGGATCGTCCCTTGCGAGGTCAGGACGAGCGAGAAGACGATCGAAAGGGGCAGCAGGAGATAGAGGTTGATGCGGACGAGATCGACCCAGAAGTTCCCGACGGTCTTGGACGACTTCCGGGCGATGCCCCGGACGAGGGCCGCGGCCGCGGCGATGCCGGCGGCCGCCGAAACGAAATGATGAAAGACGAGCCCGACCATCTGGGAAAAAAAAGACAGGGTCGCTTCTCCCGCATAGTTCTGCCAGTTCGTATTGGTCGCGAAGCTGGCCGCGGTGTTGAAGGCCAGGTCCGACCGGACGGGCCCGAATCCTTGAGGATTGAGCGGGAGAAGATGTTGAAGGCGAAGCACGGCGTACGTGAACAGCAGCCCGGCCAGGCTGAAAACGATCAGGGACCGCGCATAGCGGCGCCAATCCTGTTCCGTTTTCGCATCGACGCCGAGGATCCGATAGATCAGGCGCTCGACCGGCTTGACCGGACGGTCCAGCCAGGTCCTTCCCTCAGGCTCGAGGACCCGGGCGAGATAGAGTCCCAGCGGCTTCGTGACCGCTGCCAGAAGGCCGACGAAGAGGCCGAGTTGAAGCCAGCCGGAAAGGTCCATAGCCCATCACCTCTCAGAACTTCTCGGGCCGCAGGACGCTCAAAAGGAGATAGCCGATGAGCAGGAGCCCGATGATGAAACCCAGGATGACGGACATCGTCAGAGCCTGTCGGCCCTTTCTTTCGGGAACCGATCGGACCTTCTCAGGGTGAAGGTGAAGTCGGAGCCTTTGCCTTCGCCGCTCTCCACCCCCACCGTTCCGCCGTGGGCCTCGACGATCTCCTTGACGATGGCCAGGCCGAGCCCCGCGCCCGTCTCGTCCCGGCGGCCGGGAACCCGGAAGAAGGGCTCGAAGACCCTGGACAGGAACACCGCCGGGATGCCCTCGCCCGTATCGGATACGTGAAAGCGGACCCAGGCCTCGTCGGCCTCGGCGGTCAACGCGATCCGGCCGCCGGGCGAGGTGTGTTTGAGCGAGTTCGATAGAAGGTTGCCGAAGACGTGGCCGATCCGCGTCGTGTCCACCCAGACGTCGGGAAGATCGCCCGGGACGTCGGATTGAAGCGCCACCCCGCTGTCTTGGGCCGTCCGGCTGAAGGATCCGGCGGCATCCCCGACGATCGACCTCGGGGAGAGGGACTGGAATTCCATCTGGGCCTTGCCCGATTCGAAGCGGCTGAGATCCAGAAGGCTATCGAGGATCTCGTGAAGGCGGTCGCTGTCATCGCGGGCCGTCATCAGGAGATCCGCTTGCTTTTCGTTCAGGGACCCGATCTTCTCGCCGAGGAGGAGATGGATGGCCATGCGCACCGAGGTCAGAGGGGTGTTCAGCTGGTGGGACACGGTCCGGACGACGCCCCTTTTGATCTCGTCCTGCTGCCTGAGCTGGGTCACGTCCTTGAGGACGAGGATCACTCCGGTCGTCAGGCGCTCGTTGTCCAGGATCGGCACGGCCTCGGGGCGATAGTAGCGCTCTTCGCCGTTCACGAATTGCTGGATGGATCTCCGGCCTTCGAGCGAAGCAGGGCGTCCTTCCTGGCGCACGTTAAGGCAGAGATCGGCCATCCACCCGAACGGCAGGTCCCCCACGGATACGCCGGGCTTCAGGCCAAAGATGCTCCGGGCGGATTCCGTGGCCACCTCGACCTTCCCCTCCGTGTCCACGACCGCGACGGCATCGGGCAGGCTGTCAAAAGCCTGCTGCGTGGCCTTCTGGATGCGGAGGAGCTTGGCCTGGTCCGTCCTGCGGAACTCCCGGAGGCTCGCGGCCATGGCGTTGAACGCTGCCGAGAGGTGCCCGATCTCGTCCCGGGAATCGCCGGCCACGACGAGGTCCAGGTTGCCGCGCCGGATCTCGTCCGCCGACCTGATGAGCCTGTGGATGGGCCGGAGGACCCATCTCCTGGTGAAAAAGACAAAAACGACGGCCAGGGCTGTCCCGACCGAAAGGAGAATGTACATCTGCCTTCGTGCGGACGCGGCGCCCCGGCGGGCGCGGTCATTGGCCTCGCTCATGTTCTGCTGGTTCAGCTGCAGGATCTCTTCGGCCTGGTTCTTGATCTGTCCGAAAAGCGGAAGGAGCCCCGCGAAATAGGCCTGACTCCTGGCCTCCGCGGGTTGGGCCGGATCCGTGACGCCTTTCAGGAGGGTTTCGTACTGTCTGAAAAGGTCCCGGAGCCGGGCGGCCTTCTCTCCCTCGGCCGGCAGGGTGATATTGTTCAGCGCGGCTTCGAGGGACTCTTCAAAAGCGGCCTGATTGTCTCGGATCAGGTCGTTCCCCTCCCGCGCATGGCCGAGAAGAACGAAGAGGATCCCGCTGTCGATGCGCTCGAGGGCTTCCTTCATCTGCTGGCAGGCGATGACGCTCCGGTAATTTTCGCGCAGGATGACGTCGATCGAAGCGCCCAGCCTCGAGAGATGGAGAACGCTCTGGGTCCCGATGACGACGATGATGACGAGAAGCGCGCCGAATCCGAGAGAGATCTTTTGGCGTAGACCAAGCATGGTGTCTTTCCTTCAGCCCTTATTAAAAGCAAGGTTCATGCCACCGATTTCATGATCTAATTTATTGATAATGAACAAGAAAGATAGTCCGGGCGAACGCAGAGCTTGCGTCATTCAACAGATCGCGGTATTTCCCATTGAAAAGTGCAATGCGTCCTGGCTCACAAAACACACGACGCTGGAAGCCCCCCGGGTGTCAAATGCCGTACTGTTTTCTCCGCCGCCAGAGGGTGGCCTGGTCGATGCCGAGGACGGCCGCCGCTTCCTGGAGAGACTTGGAGCTTGCGAGAATTCGCCGGATGTGGGCTTCCTCGAGCTTGTCGAGGCTGACGGGGTCGCCGATCTTGATATCAGCCCCTCGCGGGGAGAGATGCGCGGGGAGGCACTCGAGGCCGATGCGGTCGGCCGGGCAGAGGATCACGGCCCGCTCGATGGCGTTGCTCAATTCCCTGAGGTTCCCCGGCCATTGATAAGCGGCCAGTACCCGGAGGGCTTCATCGCTGAATCCCAGGAATGAGCGGTGATTGTTCCGGGCATGGAAGGCCAGCAGACGCTCCGCCAGGACCGGCACGTCGTCCGGCCTCTCCCGGAGAGGGGGGATCTCGATCGGGATGACGCTGAGGCGGAAATAGAGGTCCTCGCGGAACCGGCCTGCCTTGACGGCGTCCCCGAGGTCCGTGTTCGTGGCGGCGATCAACCGCACATCGGCCTTTCGCGTGATGGTGTCGCCGAGGCGCTCGTATTCCCGGTCCTGGACAAAACGCAGGAGTTTGGGCTGAAGGGCGAGCGGCAGGTCGCCGATCTCGTCCAAGAGAAGCGTCCCGCCATCGGTTGCGGCGATCCGGCCCGGGTTATCGCGGACGGCCCCCGTGAAGGCCCCCTTCACGTGCCCGAAGAGCTCGCTTTCCAGGAGCTCGGGAGAGAACGAAGGGCAGGAGATAAGGCTGAACGGCTTGGCCGCCCGGCTGCTCCAGGAGTGGATGGCCCGGGCCAGGACGGTCTTGCCTGTCCCGCTCTCCCCGGTGAGGAGAATGGTGGCTTCGGAGGCCGCAGCCTGACGCGCCACGTTCACGGCCCGCTGCATCCGGGGGCTCGAGCTC
>Ga0105105_10000799_pt1 | contig 13833 bp, 13 predicted proteins | sample PPLLaktember2015_4_FD_79108 | JGI IMG/M metagenome (GOLD analysis project Ga0105105, IMG submission 79108) | Freshwater sediment microbial communities from Prairie Pothole Lake near Jamestown, North Dakota, USA - PPLs Lake P8 Core (1) Depth... | ecosystem: Environmental > Aquatic > Freshwater >... | reverse complement strand
TCCTGCTTCGAAAGCGACTTAAAGTGACCGAGGGTCAAGTCGGTCATGGTCCGCCTCCTGCTCTCCACTCCTTTAAGAGTGCAAAATATCTGCCAGGCAGCCCAAGCAAGTGACAATTTCGATGACTTTGGACAGTTAGAAAACTTCGACCACGAGACCATGAAAAAGAACTAAGAAAAAAACTTCACATCGCTCGAGACGATGGAGCGGTCTGGAGCGCGGACAGGTTCGGGGATTGAGCCGGTTGGAGCGATGTTTTAGAAGACACGCCGAATTCCGAGAATTTTTTCCACTGATACCATCGGTCAGGGTAGTGCCAAACATAATGTTCAAACACCTTCAGCAGGCCTGCGCCGATGGAAGATACTGAAACAGACCCCTTTTCCATGACATCCTGAGAGTTCCGGATAATGAAAGAGTACTTCTCAAGAGACACTCTGTGGAGGAGGCCAAAGACGACCTGGGCGCCGGACCGGCGCTGGAGGAGATTGATCGTTTTGTCCACACCGATTCTTCTTCCGAGAAAGGACATCTTTTCCGTTTTGGACGGCTTCCATTCCTCGATTTCGTCACATTCGATGAAAACGACCCTGTTCTCTCTGAGGTCCCGGATGACGGCCCCCAGCACATTCTCCTGACCCGCATCAATCACCCTGATCCCGAGTTCCCTGGCTCTCTCGTGGAGTTTTTCTTTCAATCGATCCGTCGCACATTTGATGATGACCGAGATGGGATACCCGTGGAGGGAGAGAAAGATGGGGATGTATTCAATTCCTCCGAAATGACCTGTAACAAATAAGATGCCTTTCTCCTGCTTCAACGCATCGTCGATTTTGTACAGAGAAGGAGCCTCGATGCTTTGATCAAAAAAAGCTTTGAGGTTCGGAACGGATTCATAGGCATTGAAAAGCTTTTCACAATAGTGATGCAAGATACCCCTGAAGACGTCTCTTGTGATCGTTCTGATTTCCTGCGAGTGCCTAGTCTCTGCAAAGGCCTCCTGAATGGCGTCAATGATCTTTCGTTTTTCTTTGGCACGAAAGAAATAGTAAAGGCTTCCTAGAAAGGAGACGTACCTGAACGCCATGGGCCATCCCATTTTCTGGATCAAAGAGACGTTCGGTTGCCACTGCAGGAAAGAGCTCAGGTTCTTTGCCATGCTTTATCTTAAATCCCTTCAGCTACAATTACCGTTTCCGTCTTTAACAACATGTCGATGCTGGATGCTTTCAACAATTAGGGATAGTTCATGGACAATTCAGTTTGTCCTTGCAACGGTTTCCTCTTTAGGGATAAAGGGAACCGTTCTCACCCCGAATTCGTCCACTCCCGGGGGCGATGTCTGTGTATTTTACCTAACTAGTTTCGATTACTAAAGAAATAAGGAAGCAAAACCCGTTCCATTCATGAAATGACAAGATATTGTGGAAGGTCAAAAAGAGAGCCCTACAGATTGGAGGCTTCCAAAAAACAAAAAGACAAAAATTGTCAATTCTGACCCAGCTTCGGTATTTTTCTGAAAGCGGTCGCCACTCCTAAGGGTTCTTGAAACGATGTAAAAGATGAGGGGTGCAGGTAGGAATTCGGGGAGTTGAAAATCGAAAGAGGACTATTTCGAAGGGGGTTTTCTGGTTCTTCGGATCACAATGTGTTCGACTTTTCGCTTGAGCATGGTGTAATAGCGTTCTTTCTGATCCCAGATGATGGCTGCGGTCGTGCTTCCATCCTCTTCATCACAGACCATGCTTCCATCCTCGTCCGTTCTGTAATCTTCACAGATAAAGAGATTGGCTCCCTCAATGCCCTCCAACATGAAAGCGAAAAGAGCGGCGTAACTCGGCCGGGTGTGATCGGCGAAACTCACCAGGATCTCGTTGTTCTTGTTCATCACGACCAGCGCGTAGTCTGTTCGAAGAAAAAAATCGTCTTTGTAGAATTGCCCTCTAGAATAGGCCGTCTTTCCCCCATAGAATTTTTCAAAGACCGCCTCGATTTCTTTGGCAATCCTTTTCTGCTCCTTGGTGATCGAAGGGGAATCCGTGCTCTCTTTGATTTGCTTTTCTGTAGGCGTCATATAAGAAACCATCCGTTGAGCTACTATTCTAAGCCGAAATGCCTCCAATAGGGAAGTGAAAAAACTAGCCCATCACCTCCAACTGCCTGACCTCCAATCCCTTGATTGCGTCCCTCAATCGCGCGGCCTCCTCGAATTCCATTTTCTTTGCCGCTTCTTTCATCTTTTTTTCAAGTTTCTTGATTCGTTTACTGAATGCTTCGGCCGTCAGGTAAGCACTCTCTGCCTCCGCAGTCACAGGAACCGTGACGTAATCCGCCTCATAGGGAGAAGCGAGAATATCATCCACGGTTTTCTGAATAGAGGCCGGAGTGATGTGGTGCCTTTCGTTGTATTCCGACTGTATTTGCCGCCGTCGATGGCTCTCTTCAATGGCGCGGGCCATGGATCCCGTGACCTGATCGGCATAGAGAATGACCTGGCCGCGAATGTTCCTGGCTGCACGGCCGCACGTCTGAATGAGGGACCTTTCCGATCGGAGAAAACCCTCCTTGTCCGCATCGAGGATGGCGACCAAGGATACTTCGGGCAAGTCCAAGCCTTCTCGGAGCAGGTTTATCCCCACCAGCACATCAAACACCCCCAGCCGCAAATCCCGGATGATCTCCATCCTTTCAATGGTCTTGATGTCGGAGTGGAGATAGCGAACCTTGACGCCCAAATCGGCATAATATTCGGTGAGATCCTCTGCCATGCTCTTGGTAAGCGTGGTGACCAGGACCCTTTCGTCCGCCGCCACCCTTCCTTTGATCCAGCCCAGCAGGTCGTCCACCTGGTTGATTGCAGGCCGCACAATGATCTCAGGATCTATGAGCCCTGTGGGTCTTATGATCTGCTCCGTGACGAGTTCGGCCTTCTCCAGTTCATAGGGTCCGGGGGTCGCCGACACGTAGATCACCTGCTTGACCCTTTGGTCGAATTCCTCGAATTTGAGAGGCCTGTTGTCCAGCGCAGAGGGCAGTCGAAAACCGTACTGGACAAGAGTCTCTTTCCTGGAACGATCCCCGTTGTACATGCCGTTGAGCTGTGGGACCGTGATGTGACTTTCGTCGAGGAGGACCAGGAAGTCTTTCGGGAAGTAGTCGAGCAGGGTGGGCGGCGGTTCTCCGGGAGCCCTACCAGTGAGATGCCTGGAGTAGTTTTCGATGCCGTGGCAGTAACCCATCTCGATCATCATCTCAAGGTCGAAGTGAGTTCTTTCCTCAATGCGCTGGGCCTCGAGCAGCCTGTCCTGGGAGCGAAAGAACTCGATCCTCTCCTTGAGTTCCTCATTGATCTGGCGAATGGCCCTTTCCCGGATATCCACGGTCGTCACATAATGGGTGGCGGGATAGACGGTCACACGATTGAGTTCGTTGACCGCTTTGCCCCTGAGGGGATCGATCTCATGGATGGACTCCACAAGGTCGCCGAAGAAGTGGATCCGAACGGCTCTTTCCTCCTCGTGCACCGGATAGATGTCCACCACATCCCCGCGAACACGGAAATGTCCCCTGGCAAAATCGTAATCTCCCCGCTCGTACTGGATCTCTACCAGCTTTTTCAGGACGTCTTCCCTGGGCAGGGTGACGCCTTTTTCGATGGTGAGAAGCATGCCGTGATAGGCCTCGGGCGAACCAAGGCCGTAGATGCAGGAGACGCTTGCCACAATGATCACATCGTCCCTGTCCAGCAGAGAACGGGTGGCCGAGTGCCTCATCTTGTCGATCTGTTCATTGATGTGGGAGTCCTTGGCAATGTAAGTGTCGGACTGCGGGATGTAGGCTTCGGGCTGATAGTAGTCATAGTAGCTCACAAAGTACTCCACGGCATTGAGGGGGAAGAGCTTCTTCAACTCACCGTAGAGCTGGGCTGCCAGGGTCTTGTTGGGGGCCATGATCAGGGTGGGCTTTTGTACGCGTGCGATGGTGTGCGCCATGGTGAAGGTCTTGCCCGAGCCGGTGACGCCAAGGAGGACCATGTGCCTCAGCCCCTTGCGCAGACCGTCCACCAGGTCTTCGACAGCGCCGGGTTGATCGCCGCAAGGCTGAAGGTCGGAAACGAGTTTGAACTCAGTCATGACTCAAACATCATATCGCCAGGTCGTTCCCTTTGGGCCGTCCTCGAGAACAATCCCCATGTCCTTGAGCTGCCGGCGAATGGCATCCGCTCTGGCCCAGTCCTTGCTTTTCCTTGCTGACTTTCTTTCTTCGATGAGTTTTTCAACCTCTCCGGAGTCTGCTGTGTGGGCCGAGGCTGATAGGGCTTCAAAAAAAACCTCCGGTTCTTCATGCAGAAAGCCGAGAACCGAAGCGGCGACAAAGAGGTGCCGCCGCTCCAGGGACAGCTTGGCCTTGCTGGAATCATCGAGGGGAGAGTCCATGATCTTGTTCATTTCTTTTACTTTTTCGAAGAGCAGGGCGATCGCGTTGGCCGTGTTCAAATCATCGTCCAAGGTCTGCACGAACTGGTCCAGGAAGGAATCCTTTTTCGGAGCCGCGAGCGAGGAGGGGAGGGGACCTGCCCCTTTGTCCTTGTCAGGACCGACCATCTGGTCCAGCCTCTGCAGGGTCCTGTACATACGCACGAGGCCGGCCTGGAGCCCCAGAACAGCGCTCTTCGAGAAGTCGAGGGGGCTTCGGTAGTGCTTTGAAAGGAGGAAAATCCGCAGAACCTCGGGATGGTACATATGAAGAGCATCACGGATGGTCAGGAAGTTTCCCAGAGACTTGGACATCTTCTCGGATTCCACGGTGACGAATCCGTTGTGGATCCAGTACCTGGCAAACCGGCCGCCGTTGGCGGCAATGGACTGAGCTCTCTCGTTTTCATGGTGAGGAAAAAGAAGATCCTCGCCGCCGCCGTGGATGTCAAAGGAAGAACCCAGGAAGTGCCCGCTCATCACGGAACACTCCATGTGCCACCCGGGCCTGCCCGGTCCCCATGGGCTGGACCACTGAGGTTCGCCGGGCTTTGCCCCTTTCCAGAGAACAAAGTCCATGGGGTGACGCTTTCTTTCATCCACAGCAATCCTGCTGCCTGCCTTCATGTCCTCCAGGCGCCGACCCGACAGCTCTCCGTACCCGGAAAATTTTTCTACAGAGTAGAAGACGTCCGTGCCTTCCACATAGGCAAACCCCTTGTCGATCAGAGCGACGATCATATCGATCATGCCCTGAATGTGTTCGGTCGCCCTGGGTTCCTTGTCCGCGCTGAGGATACCCAGCTTCCCCATGTCGTCGTAAAACGCCTGAATGAACTCCTCGGCCAACGCCTTGGGATCTTTTCCAAGCTGCTTGGCCCGATCAATGATCTTGTCGTCCACATCGGTGAAATTCCGGACATAGGTGACGCGGAATCCTCTTGCCCGCAGGTATTTCACCAGCACGTCGAAAACAATGGCGGACCGGGCATGGCCGATATGGCAGAGGTCATACACCGTCACCCCGCACACATACATGCCCACTTCCCCTTCCCTCAGGGGGATGAAGTCTTCTTTGGTGCGCGTCGCCGTGTTAAAGAACTTGAGCGTCATAAAAACTCTCCAACTTCAACTTCGGTTGATGCAAAGTGCCGGGGGCTGAGGCCCGGCTCAATGCATGAGTATGCAGTAAGCAGCAAGGAGCAGAAAAGCCAGAAGAAGATCTTTGGGGTTCACTGCTTACTTCATACTCCCTACTGCTTACTGTCTGAAATGCTCTGGCGTCTAGCATGCGGAATCCTTTTTGATGAGAGATGCGACCGCATACGCTTCCATTCCCTCTTCACGGCCGCAAAAACCCATCCCCTCGGACGTTTTGGCCTTGACGCTGATTTGATGAACCGGCACCTGGAGAATCTCCGAGAGCCGGGCTTGGATGTCCGGAATATGAGGAGTCAGTTTGGGTTTCTGTGCCACGATCGTTGAATCCACGTTGTTGACCTGGTATCCGGCTTCCTGCACCCAGCGAACCACCTGTTCGAGCATGCGCAGGCTTTGCATGTCTTTGAAGGCCGGATCCGTGTCCGGGAAGTGCCGGCCGATGTCTCCCATGGCCAGTGCCCCCAGAATGGCATCGACGACGGCGTGGGTCAACACGTCCGCATCCGAATGGCCGAGAAGGCCCTTGGCAAAAGGAATGGAAATGCCCCCGAGGATCAGGGGGCGCCCTTCGACCAATCGATGCGCATCATATCCAAAACCTATCCGGAACAACGGAAACACCTCTCTAAGGCTGTTGGCCCTTTAAGACTTTCTCTGGGGACTCAGTGACGGGGTTTTCCGAAGAAACCGGTCTGGTCAGTGGCAGGTGCTGCAGGAGCCACCCCCACAGGTTGCACAACCCGATGAGGAGGAAGAGACGTATTTGCCGCCGCTCTTGAAGCTTGAGGCGGACATGAGACGCTCAACCCTTTTTCCCTTGCACGTCGGGCAACACACGTCATCGCCCTTTCCAAAAACGAGGCATTCAAAATCTTTCTTGCATTTGTTGCATCTGAACTCATAAATCGGCATGAAACAAAACCTCCATAATTACCAATTGCCCTCCAGGCGCTCAATCACGGCAGCCGCTAGAAGAGGGAACATGATCTCGTGATGACCGACCAGAGAAAAGCCTTCTCCCCCTTCGAGAGTGGGCCTGGACACCACATTGGTCATGGGGCGATAGTGTCGAATGAAATCCATGTTCAGGGTCGTAAACCGCTTCACGTCATGCCCGAGGTTTCTGACGAGGGACAAAGCCTTCAAGAAGACCTCGGGCAGGATCACGGCAGAGCCCAAGTTGATGAACACCCCCCCTTCGAGCTTCGAGACCAGGGTCGCAAAGAGGCGAAAGTCGCGGTGGGAGGCTTTTCCGAGAGACGCTCCGTCCGCGCTCGGATGAAAGTGAATGGTGTCGGTCCCAATGGCCACGTGCACGCTCACGGGAACTCCCAGGTCGTGGGCTCTCGCAAGAAGGCTCAGGGCATGGTGAGGCAATTTCTCTTTTGACAGCCTTGCTCCCACCGCCTCGCCAAGTCCCGTGTCCGAACGGGCTCCCTCCTGAATCGCTTCGTTGATCAGGCGGGCCGGCTCATCCGCCATACCGAACTGCCCTTCCCCAAGCCGGGCTGCTACGTCTTCAGAGGTGTGGCCGACCATGGCCACTTCCGTGTCATGGATCACGCACGCGCCGTTCATGGCCAGGCCCCGGACAATCCCCCTTTCCATCAGGTCAATGATGTGGGGACTCAAGCCCACCTTGATGGGATGGGCGCCCATGGCGAGAAGGATCATCTTCTTGTCCCGAGCGGCGCGGACAAGGCGATCCGCCACGGCCCTGAAGTCATTCCCTGCGAGGATTCGGGGAAGGGAAGTGAACCAGGACCCCATGCTTCCGCCGGGTTTCCAGGGAGCGCCGAAGTCGTCCTGCCTGACCTTGCTCGGTCTGTCTTTCACCGAATAGGAGCGGATTTTTTCAATGGATATCGGTTTCCAGTCAGACACGACAGACTCCATCTCCTGGCCTAATCCTCTTTGACCCCGTCCTGGAAGAGAAGGTAATCCACGAGCTGGCAGATGATGTGACCTGCCAGACTGTGAGCTTCCTGGATTCTCGCCGTGGTATTGCTCTTCACCACGAGGGCCATGTCTGCGAGGCTTCTCACCCGGCCGCCGTCTCCGCCTGTGAACGCGACCGTGTAGATCCCCAAACCTCGTGCCGCCTTCACTGCGGAGATCACGTTTCCCGAGTTTCCGCTCGTCGTGATGGCGAGCAGCACATCCCCTTCCAAGCCGATGGCCTTGATCTGCTTGGAGAAGATGTCCTCAAAGGAGTAATCGTTCCCGATGCTCGTGATCACGGAAGAATCGGTGGTCAGGGCGATCGCCGGAAGGGGAGGGCGCTCGAGCATGAACCGGTTCACGAATTCCGCAGCAATGTGCTGAGCATCCGCAGCGCTCCCCCCATTTCCGCAGATCATGAGCTTCCGGTCAACAGTGAATGCCTGGGAGATCTTTTCCGCAAAGAGAATCAGGCTGCGGCCATTCTCTTTGATGAACTCCTCTTTGACCTTGATGCTTTCGCGAAGGGCTTTTTCGACGATTTTGTCCACCTAGGCCTCACGGAACATCTTTCATAACTTGCAACTTAGGGTTTTTTTGCACTCTTGTCAACTTGGCCTGTTTTCCTTTGACTTAGAGGGACCTTTCTTCTAAATTACGCTGCGGCCGGGAAACCTTCCGGCCGCAACAAGCTTATCAATTGGGGTTGCTGGGTTTTGGTCGTGCTTTAATCCTCCGCTCATCCCGCGCTCAGCCGCGTGGAACATACAGAACGGACCCGTGACAACGCATGGATTTGTTGGGAAAGGAGGATCCCCATGGTAAAGCCCTGGCTGAAGTACTACGACGAAGGCGTGCCCGCAACCATCGATTACCCTGCCATCCCTGTAGACCAGCTCCTGAGCAAGGCGGCAAGCAAACACCCGGATCACCCCGCGATCATCTTCGGGGCCCGGGTAGGTTCCCGCCTGATGGACGCAAAGCTCACCTACCGCCAAATCAACGATGCCGCGAACCGTTTTGCTTCTTCCCTTCAGAGCATGGGGGTGAAGAAGGGGGATCGAGTGGCGATCATGGCGCCGAGCTGCCCGCAATTCATCATTGCCGCCTATGCGGCGTGGCGCATCGGCGCCCTTGTGGTCTGCTGCAATCCCCTCTATGTGGAGCGCGAGGTGGAGCACCTTGTGAAGGACTCGGGCGCGGAGACCATGGTCGTTTTGAGCAGCCTTTATGGCCGAGTCAAAAACATCCGTCCAACGACAGGCCTCAAGCGGGTGATCGTCACCAACATCAAGGAGTACTTCCCGGGTTTGCTCAAGTTCCTGTTCGGCTTGTCCAAGGAGAAAAAGGAAGGGCACAGGGTGGACATCTCCGGCGACAGGGACACGTTCTGGTTCCAGGAGATCCTCACCAAAGGCGCTGCTCATCCAAGCCCTGTGGAGATGAAGCCGAACGAGGTGGCTGTCCTCATCTACACGGGCGGTACGACCGGCGGGCCCAAAGGCGCGCAGCTCACTCACTTCAACCTGGTATCCAACGCAACCGCAAACAACGTGTGGGCAAAGAGCCTGGAGGCGAAGGATATCCTGGTCTCCGTCATGCCTTTCTTCCACAGCTACGGCCTCACCGTGGGCATGAACACACCCATCGCCAACAGCCTGACAGCCATCGTGATCCCCAACCCGAGGGACCTTCAGCATGTTCTCATGGCCATCGCAAAGCACCGTGCCACTTTCTATCCTGGGGTGCCGACCATGGTGGTGGGGATGAACAACTTTCCTGAAATCAAGAAATACGATCTTTCCTCTCTGCGCTTTGCCGTGAGTGCCGCAGCCCCACTGGCGCCGGAAACGCAGGTCCGCTTCGAGCAGATCACAGGGTGCAAAATCCTCGAAGCCTACGGTCTGACGGAAACCAGCCCTGTGGCCACCATGGCCCCTGTCGGGAGAATCAAAGACAATTCCGTGGGGGTTCCCATGCCGGACACGGATGTCAAGATCGTGGACGTGGAGACAGGCACCAAGGAGATGCCCACCGGGGAGACGGGCGAAATCATTATTAAGGGACCTCAGATCATGAAGGGCTACTGGAACCTGCCTGAAGAGACGTCCAAGGCCCTTCGCGTGGGTCCTGACGGCCAGCCGGGTTGGTTCTACTCTGCAGACATCGGCTTCATGGACGAGGAAGGGTACGTGCACATTGTGGATCGGAAGAAGGACATGATCATCGCCGGCGCGTACAACATCTATCCCACAGAGGTGGAGGCTGTTCTTTTTGAGCACCCGAAAGTGAAAGAGGCGGCAGTGATCGGATTGCCTGACGAGAAAAGAGGAGAGACGGTCAAGGCGTTCATCGTGCTCAAGGACGGGCAAACCGCCACGCCTGAAGAGATCATGGCCTTCTGCCGCGAGCGGATGGCGGCCTATAAGGCTCCGAGAACCGTGGAGTTCAAGACCGACCTCCCCAAGTCTCTTATTGGAAAAGTGCTGCGAAGAGTCCTGAGAGAAGAAGAACTGCGCAAGAAAGGTTAAGACAGCGCCCGTCTCCGTCATGCCCGCGGAGGCGGGCATCCAGCAGCCTTGCGGATTTTCTGGATTCCCGCTTTCGCGGGAATGACAGTCGGTGAAGCAAGGGGTGTCTATGCGAAGGCGTAACTTCTTTTGCAGTATGAGGCATAGGCGTGAAAAGACTCCATTTACAGTAGGAAACCCTCTATGAGACCAAAATACGACGCCATCGTCATCGGAGCAGGACTGGGCGGGCTGTCCGGAGCCACCATGCTGGCCAAGAACGGCCTCAAGGTCCTTCTGCTGGAGCGGCACAATGTGCCCGGCGGCTATGCCACGAGCTTCATGAGGGGCCGCTACGAGTTCGAAGTGGCCCTTCATGAACTGTCGAACATCGGACCCAAGGATCTCCGGGGAGGGCTGTATCGCTACCTGGAGTACCTGGGTGTCGCGGCCAAGGTGGAATTCGTCATTGCCCCCCATCTTTATCGCTCCATTTTCCCGGGTTTGGATATCACCTTGCCCGTGGGCCGTGAAGCGTTTGAAGCAAAGCTGTGCGAGGTCTTCCCGCACGAGAGCAAGGGCATCCACAGATTCCTGGATCGCGTTTTCGGCATGGGCCGCGATTTCGCCAGAATCGTCAAGGAAAGAGGCGTGGGAAACCGCATGTCCATGCCTTTCCGCTTTCCTGATTTCTTCCGCTATGTGCCGACCATCTGGGGCCAGGTGCTGAACAGGGACGTGAAAGACCCCCTGGCCCGGGCCGTGCTCTCTCAGTACTGGGGGTATGTGGGCTTGCCTCCATCCCAGATATCCTTTCTTTTCCTCGCGATGACCCTCGCCGGGTACATCCGAAGAGGACCGGCCTTTCCCGTCGGAAGATCTCAGGCTCTTTCCAACGCCTTCATGAACACTTTTGAGGAACTGGGTGGAGAGGTGCGCATGAACTGCGGAGTTCAGAAGATCGTCACCGAAAACGGGCGGGTTTGCGGAGTGATCACCGATGAAGAGGAGGAGATACGGGCCGACTGGACCGTTTCCAATGCTGACCCTGTCACGACCTGCCGGGACCTGATCGGTTTCGACAAGGTCCCGCCCCGGTTCTTCACAAAACTCCAATCGAGTGAGGTGGCTGCCTCTACGGTGAACGTGTACATGGGGGTGGACCGATCACCGGAAGAACTCGGGCTCACGGAACACGAAGTGTTCATCAACACAGATCACGACTTTGACCGGCACTACGAGGGAACCAAGAATCTCGAAGCGCCGGAAGCGCTCGGCGTCACCTGCTACAACGCGGTGTACCCGGACATTTCGCCAAAAGGAACATGCATTGTCGTTCTCACAGCGCTCAAGTACGGGGAGCCGTGGTACGGGATTGCGCCGGAGCACTATGTGGACACAAAAAACCGGATCGGCGATGCCATGATCACGATGGCCGAAAAAGTGTTTCCCGGCCTCCGGGAGTACACGGAGGTGGTGGAGGTGTCCACGCCGCTCACCAACATGCGCTATGCAGGCGCCATGGGCGGTAGCATCTATGGCTTCAATCAACCCCCTCGGGACAACATGGTTTGGCGAATGGGTCATCGGGGGCCTTTAGAAGGGCTCTATTTTGTCGGCGCGTGGACGCAGCCCGGGGGTGGTTTCGAACCTTGCATGATGTCAGGGCAAATGGTGGGCGGGGCGATTCTGGCCAAGATCAGGAAGCGTCAGGAGGGTAAGTAGAATGCCTCTGGAACAGATCAACTGGTTGCTGGATGTCCGCGAGTATCGGCGAGTGGCGAAGAATCGCAAGGCCCTTCGTGAACCCGGACAGGGTACGGACTACACTGATGAAAAATTTCGGGAGGTGGTCCGACGCGTTGTCTCCAGGATTCACCCCAGGCGCATGAACCTGCGTTTGGTGGAGTTCATCTCGCAGACCGCAACAGCCAAGACGTTTTGCTTCGAACGAGCGGACGGGCCTCTGCCGCCTTTTCGAGCCGGGCAATACGTGAACGTGATAGTGAACATCGAAGGTGTTCGGACGAGCCGGCCTTACAGCATCTCCTCGGCACCCCTGGCGGAGCGTATGGAGCTCACGGTGCGAGACAAACCCGGTGGGTTTGTGGCCCCCTATCTTTTCAACGAACTCAAGGTCGGAGATCTTCTGGAAACTACCGGCCCTGCCGGCCACTTCTACCATGAGCCCCTCATTGACGGGGAGAACCTGGTCTTCCTTGCAGGAGGGAGCGGCATCACTCCTTTCATGAGCATGATCAGGGACACCGTGCACCGGCAGCGTCCGCTCAGAATCAAACTGCTCTATGGGAGCCGCACTCCGGAGGACGTGATCTTCAGAACTGAGCTTGAAAACCTTGCTGCAAGCCACTCCAACTTCACCTTTTCCCTGGTCGTCTCAGAGGCGCCGGAAGGCTATGGGGGTTTGAAAGGATTTCTGGATTCAAAACTCATTACGCAGCTCGTGGGCGACATTAAAGGAAAGACTTTCTACGTCTGCGGGCCAAGGGCCATGCATGATTTCTGCAGGGCGGCCCTGAATGCGATGGAGGTGCCGCAGAGGAAAATCCGGTATGAACTTTACGGTGCGCCGGAGGATGTGAGCAAAGAGCCCGGGTGGCCCGAGGGCGTGTCCAAGGACGTGGTTTTCGAAGTGGATGTGGCCGGAAAGAAGATGATCCTCGCAAAGGCCGGGGAGCCGCTGCTGAATGCTCTCGATCGAAGTGGCCTGGTTGTGCCGGCTCTGTGCCGATCCGGAGAGTGCAGCGCCTGCCGGATTCGTCTTCTCACAGGAAAGGTTTTTGTGCCGAGCCAGGCCAACGTTCGAGAGTCGGATCGGAAGGCTGGGTACATCCACAGCTGCGTGAGCTACCCGGTCGACAATTTGAAAATCAGGCTTTGATGGCCTGTGAAGAAGTCCCCTGTGCCGTCACCCCGGCGAAAGCCGGGGTCCAGAAATGCATGTACAACCTGGATTCCGGCTTCCGCCGGAATGACAGAAAAGGGAATTTGGAGTGTGCGGTGAACCTTACCATTCTCGATCTGGATCACGTATGGAAGACCAAAAGAACCTTAGCAAAAAAAGCATTAACCTGTCCCTTGTAACTTTCGTTGTCTGTGCTGCGATCCTGGTCGGAGCCGTTGTGGTCGCTTCCCTGGTTCAGAGGGATTTCGGGAGAGTCGAGGTCACAAACCTGATCTACGAGAACTACAACGGCATCCCTGTCCGAGCCAAGCTGCTGAAACCGGTGGATGCCACAGAAGAGAATCCCATGCCGGGGGTTGTCCACATCCACGGCTACCAGAACAACCGTGAGACAGGGGACGCCTACTGCATCGAACTGGCCCGAAGGGGCTTCGTGGTCCTCAACATCGACGCCATTGGCCGGGGCAACTCGGGCCTGCCCAATGATCCGAAGGATCCCAATTTTGACAAAACCTATGGCGGGTTAACCTCCCTGAAGGTTTTACGATCTCTTTCCCATGTAGATTCTGAATCCGTGGGCATGCTGGGCCACAGCCTGGGAGCCGAAATGGCCTATCAGGTGGCGCTGGGAGATTCTGGTGTGAAAGGTCTCGTCATCAGTGGCTTCGCTTACACCCAGGCCGCTTCTGCAACCAGCCCCAGGAACATGCTCATGACTATCGGGAAGTGGGATGAGTATAGGCAGAGAATGACCGGAACGAGAGACATCGAGAAGGAATGGATGTCCAGCGCACAAACGAAGAAGGCGATCCCCGCAGCT
>Ga0105105_10000797_pt1 | contig 13863 bp, 17 predicted proteins | sample PPLLaktember2015_4_FD_79108 | JGI IMG/M metagenome (GOLD analysis project Ga0105105, IMG submission 79108) | Freshwater sediment microbial communities from Prairie Pothole Lake near Jamestown, North Dakota, USA - PPLs Lake P8 Core (1) Depth... | ecosystem: Environmental > Aquatic > Freshwater >... | reverse complement strand
TCCCCAGGCTCGTCATTTGAGCGTCTGGGACCTGCAGCAGGAGCTGAGGGAAGGCGACCTATTGGTGGTGAATAACACCAGGGTGCTTCGGGCCCGGCTCGAGGCGCGCCGGCCCAGTGGCGGGGCGGTGGAGCTGCTGGTGCTGGAGCCTTGGTCTGGCGAGCCGGGCCAGTGGCTTTGCCTGGCTAAACCCGCCAAGAAGATCAAGCCTGGTGATTGGATCGAGGTGGTGGCCGAAGGTCAGCCGCCGCTGCCGTTGCAGGTGCTGGGCAGCGACCCCGCCACGGGCGGCCGCATCCTGCAGTTTCCGCCTGGCTGCGCCGATGCGGCCGCCCTCGAGCCGCTGCTGGTGCAGTACGGCGCCATCCCCCTGCCGCCCTACATCCACGAGCATGACGCCAGCGACAACGAGCGTTATCAGACCCGCTACGCCTCCCGGCCGGGAGCCGTAGCTGCCCCAACGGCGGGGCTGCACCTCAGCGACGAACTGCTGGCGGCGATCCGCGCCCGAGGTGTGGAGCTGGCCACCACCACGCTGCACGTGGGCCTGGGCACCTTTCGGCCAGTGGAAACCGAAGACCTAAGCCAACTCCAGCTGCACAGCGAGTGGGTGGAGGTGACCCCAGAGCTGGTGGCGGCGGTGGCCGCCTGCCGCGCCCGTGGCGGCCGGGTGATCGCCATCGGCACCACCTCGGTGCGCAGCCTCGAGGCGGTGGCCCAGCTGCATGACGGCGAGCTGCGGCCCCACACGGGGCCGGTGAATCTGGTGATCCAGCCGGGCTACAGGTTTGCCGTGGTGCAGGGGCTGCTAACCAACTTCCACCTGCCCAAGAGCTCCTTGCTGCTCCTAGTGAGTGCCCTGGTAGGTCGCGAGCGCCTTTTGGCTCTTTATGCCGAGGCGATAGAGCGCCAGTACCGCTTCTTTTCCTATGGCGATGCCATGTGGATTGCGCCTGAGTCGGTGCTCACTTCAGCGAGGCCATAAAAAAGCCCCCGGGGTCGCCGGGGGCTTGGCTTCAATGACGTTTAAACGCCTGGATGGGGTTCGCCTCAGGCGGCAGCCAGGTTAGCGGCCACGAAGTCCCAGTTCACCAGCTTCTCGAGGAAGGTGGTCATGTAGTCGGGACGACGGTTCTGGTAGTCGAGGTAGTAAGCGTGCTCCCACACATCCATGGTGAGCAGGGCTTTTTGGCCGTGGGCCAGGGGCAGGTCGGCGTTGGCGGTCTTGGTGACCGTCAGGGTGCCGTTGTCGAGCACCAGCCAGGCCCAGCCGCTGCCGAATTGGGTGGCGCCGGCGGCTTTGAACTTCTCTACGAAGGCCTCGTAGCTGCCGAAGTCAGCATTGATCTTGTCGGCAAGGTCGCCGGTGGGCTGGCCGCCACCACCGGGCTTCATGCACTGCCAATAGAAGCTGTGGTTCCAAACCTGGGCAGCGTTGTTGAACACGCCGGCCTTGCCTGCATCACCAGCAACTGCGGTGATGGTGTCTTCCAAGCTCTTGGTTTCGAGGTCGGTGCCAGCTACCAAGTTGTTGAGGTTGGTCACGTAGGCCGCGTGGTGCTTGCCGTAGTGAAACTCCAGGGTGGAGCGGGAGATATTGGGCTCGAGCGCATCGAGGCCGTAGGGCAGCGCGGGCAGCGTGTGAGCCATGGAGAGTAAAAAGACGACGGGTTGGGCAGGAGGGGCGGCGCGCCAGCATCCAGCCAGAGCGCCCATCCTAACGATCCCTGCCCGCAGCTCAGCCGCCGATACGCAGTAGCTCCACCTCGAAAGTGAGGGTGGCGTTGGCAGGGATTACGCCACCGGCTCCACGCTCGCCGTAGGCCAGATCGGGCGGAATCACCAGCTTGCGCTTGCCGCCCACTTTCATGCCGGCCACGCCCTCATCCCAGCCCTGGATAACCCGGCCGCCGCCTAGAGGAAAGGAGAAGGGGCCGCGGCCGTAGCTGCTGTCGAATTCTGTGCCGTTGGCCAGGGTGCCCCGGTAGTTCACCACCACGGTCTGGCCGGAGACGGCTTCGGCGCCGTCGCCGACCACTAGGTCAGTGATGCGCAGGCCGCTGGGCGTTGTGCGCTCCTTAGGGGCGTTGAGTTCGCCGCCAAGGCCGCTGGCCTGGGCCAGATCACCGGCCGCTGCCATGTCGTTGTCGGATGCCATCACAAAAAGGGTGGGATTGGGGTCTTCGGGGTCGAGCTCGAAGCGACTGCTCACGGCTGGCCGCGCTGCGGCTGAAATCACGGAGGCCGCGGCAGCTCCGCCAGGGGTGGCCGCATCAACTCTGGCTGCATCAACAGTGGTGGGATTCACCAGTTGGCTCACCAGGGCCAGCAGCAGGCAGGCCACGCAGACGGCGGAGCTGATCAGGATGTCGCGCATGGAACACCGTGTATTGGGTTGATTCTGCCGGGCAGTCGGATGGCCCGGGCTGATCAGTCGGGAATTTCGATGTCGCCAGGCACCTCACTGCCCGTGCGCTGACGAAGGTTGCGCTCAAGTCGGTCGATTCGGCCCCGCAGCTCATCGAGTTCCCGCTGACGGGCCAGGCCCAGGTCTTGCAGGAGCTGATCTTTGTTGCGCTCCAGCTGGCGCTCGGCCTGCTGCTCAAGCTCGGGGGTTTCGCCGCGCAGGGCCTTGAGCACGTCGTCGACGAGGGATGGAGCCTGGCTGGGATCGAGCTTGCCGCTGCGCACCCAGGCCTGGGTCACGCTGCGCAACCGCTCAGACACCAGGGAGGTGGTGCCGAGGCCGCGTAGCAGCAGTTGTTGGAGTGGGTTGTTTGGATCCATGGCGGCTTATTTCCCTAGACACCCTGACGCTTCCTACGCTCTCCTGCCATGGGCAATGACCGGCTGGGGGGGTGGTGGCTGGCGCTGGCCTCGGGGATGCTGGCCGGGCTGGCGCTGCCCCCCTTGGGTTTGCCGCCCTTGCTTTGGCTGGCCCTAGTGCCCCTGTGGGCACTGTCGGGCTCCGCTTTTGGGGGCTGGGGTGGAGGCGCCCTATGGGGTGGTGCAGCCGTGCTGGTAAGCCACCGCTGGCTGCTGGGCCTCCATCCCCTCGATTGGATCGGCGTGCCGGGTCCCTTGAGCCTGCCCCTCGCGCTGCTGCTTTTGGCGCTCTGTGCCCTGGCGGGAGCCCTGCTGGTGTCCGTCTGGGTGTGGCTAGCCCGCCGGCTGGATCCGCGCCGCTTCAGCAGCGCCCTGCTGTTGGCCGCTGGCTGGGGGCTGGTTGAGGTGCTGCTGGCCAAAGGACCGCTGTTTTGGCTGGGGCTTGGGGCGGCTGCCCTGCCCGGCGATCGCCCCTTGGCGGGATTGGCGGCCCTAGGTGGTAGTGGCTTGCTGGCGGCGGTGCAGTTGCTGTTGGGCTGGTGCCTCTGGCGCTGCTGCACCGCTCCCCAGCGCCGCCGCTGGCTGCTGGTGACAACCGCTGCCGTGCTGCTCAGCCACGGCGCCGGCGCTGCTGCCCTGGCGGCCATGCCCCTGCGGGGGGAGGAGGGCAGCGAGCGGGTGCTGGTGTTGCAGCCGGCGATTCCCACCCGCCGCAAGTTTCAGTGGGACCAGCAGCAGCGGCTGCAGCAACGCCTGGCGGCCGCGCTGGCGGAGGCGGCCCAGCGTTCGGTGGATCTGGTGGTGCTGCCGGAGGGGGCCCTCGGGCTTGAGCCCCAGCTGGCGCAGCCGGTGCCGGTGGAGCTGATCAGTGGCGGCTTCCGCTGGCAGGAGGTGGCGGGGCAGCCCGAGCAGCGCAGTGCCCTTTTACGGCTGGCGCCAGGGGAAAGCCAGGCAAGTAGTTGGCTCGACAAGCATCGTCTTGTGCCCTTGGGGGAATGGGTGCCCCTGGCGGACCTGGCCCGTTGGAGCGGACTTTCCGCGGTGGGGGGGCTCCAGCCCGGAGCGCCATCGCGGCTGCTGCTGCGGCCAGCTGGCGCCATTGCTGGGGCGATCTGCTACGAGCTCTCGGACGGGGCATCGCTGGCAGCCGCCGCCCGCGACGGGGCCGGCTGGCTGCTGGCCAGTGCCAACCTCGATCCCTACCCGCTGCTGCTCCAGCAACAGTTTCAGGCCCTAGCCCAGCTGCGGGCCATCGAAACGGGCCGCTGGTTGGTGAGTGCCGCCAATACGGGGCCAAGCCTGCTGGTGAATAGCCGCGGCAGGTTGATGGCTTCGCTGCCCTCAGGGCGGGCCGCTACAGGTGTTTTCACTGTGCAGAGCTTGCGGGATCCCAGCCCCTACGACCGCTGGGGAGAGGTCCCCTTGCTTCTGGTGCTAGCGGGGGCTGCGCTGCGGCGCGCCAAATGAGCCATCGCTCAATCTCGCGGACTAGGGCTCAAAAGCATCCCAAGCGTGTGGCCAAGGGCCACTAGGGCTACGCCACCCGCGAGGCTCGCCAGCACCGTTACGGCGCTTTCCCAGGGTTTGCCGGCCAGCAGGGTTCTTGCCAGGTCCAGCATCCAGGTGCAGAAGGTGGTGAGCGACCCGCAGAAGCCGATGCCGGCCCACAGCATCAGCCGCTTGCGCCGGCTGGAGTGGGCCAGGACCACCCCGATCAGCAGGCAACCCAGCATGTTTGTCAGCAGCTCGGCCTCCACCTGCCAGCGCAGGAGGGCGCCTGGGATGGCGCCGCCGGCCACTAGGGCTAGGTCGCGCAGATCGCTGCGCAAGCTGCGGGCTGGCTTAGTGCTCATGAGCTGGTCCCAATTGAGAGGCCCGCGAGCATCGCCAGTAGCCCTCCGGCCACCGATCCAGCGGCCAGCACGGCTGCTTCGCGCCAATGCCGCTTGACCAGCTCGCTCCAGATCTCGGCACTGAAGGTGGAGAAGGTGCTGAAACTGCCCAGGAAGCCGGTGCTAACAAGCAGCAAAGCTCTACGGGAGGCTTCGCCGCAACTCTGCTCCAGGCCCACAATCAGCCCCAGGGCAAAGCAGGCGATCACATTCACCCCAAAGGTGCCCCAATGCCGTCTGGGCAGCACCGGCTCCAGGTGGTCCACTACCCGGAAGCGGAGCCAGGCGCCGGGAACGGAGCCAATGGCGACCAGAAGAGCATCGGCACCTGGTGCTCCTGCTGGCATGGCTAAGTATCAAAGCGGTTCGATTTTGCTGCTTGATCAGCGGGCTCAGGGCCTGGTTGCCGTGGAATCGGGCTGTTGGCGGCGGAATAGTCCGTCGAGGTAGTGGCGAGCCACCGCCCGGTCTGGGCAGCCCTGCTGGAACAGGAAGCCGGCCAGGGCCGCCTGCATCAGCCGGTATTGATCCCACTGCGGGTGAACCCGAACAAACTCCCGCATGGCGTCGTACAGCTCCTCAGGGAACTGGTTTTCGACCGAAACAAAGGCGGGGGCGTGGTCAGGGATCTGGAGCATGGCGGCATCGGCCTGGTGGCCCTCCATCACCCCACGCCATGGGCTCATCCGTCAAAGGCGGCTCTTGTCGGCGAGTCCGGCAAGACCCACGGCTTCCAGCACCGGCCCGTGGGCGGTTTCGGGGTTTGTGGGCTGCGGCTTCAGGCTCGGAAGTGTTGGTTGGAGAGGCGTCAAGGGGAGGGCCGTTTTCCCCATCGAGAACCAGCTGGATCAGGAAGACCAGCCGATCTTCGACCCCTGATCTGTGGAAAAACCCATCCAAATCTGGGGATAAGGTCGATTTGCTGGGGAAAAGCCCACTGCTCAGCAGTGGTGATCAATCCCGGGCTGGCCTGCAGCAACCCCTATCGGCCGCGACCCAAGCTTCAACATCTGTTACGATTGCGTTTAGTTTCGTAACCAACGAGCGCTTTATGGCTGATTCCACCTCCCGTTTCGGTTTTGTCGCCTTTGCTGAAACCTGGAATGGACGCCTCGCCATGCTCGGCTTCGTGATCGGCTTGGGCACCGAGCTCCTCACCGGCCAGGGCATTCTTGGCCAGCTGGGACTGGGCTGAATCCACCCGGGCTGAGCGCTACGGCCCTCAGCATGCGTTTGTTCCCGGGCTGCTATTGCAGCCCGGGTTTTTTGTGTCGTTGCGAGCTGGCTCAGCGCTCTGCCTAATTGGCAGAGGGTTTGGCGGCAATCACCGCCAGAAAGGGGTCTCCCTTGCCGCCGAGCCAGCCGAGTGCGCCAGGGGCTGCTCTTTCCTCTGCTATCTGGTGGGGCTGGTCCCAGCCCTGGGCAATCAATACCTGGGACACGTAGGCCAGATGATCACGGTCGCCGCCGTCGGTCCAGATCTGGGGCGCTTTTTGAAAGAACATCCGGTTGCTGAACGCCACGATCACCTCACCCCGGGGCCGGACCACCCTCAGTAGCTCGGCAGCCACTGCTTCCGGTTGCTGAAGGTATTGCCAGCCGGCCACGATCAACACGCTGTCGACGCTGTTGTCGGCCAAAGGCAGCTGCTGATCGATGTTGAGGTTTTGTACCCAGTGGCGATCGAGGCGTGGGTTGGCTTTGAGCTCCTCGGCGTTGAGGCCATGGCCGATCACCTCCTGGTAGGTGATGTCGTCTGGCAGATGGCTCACCCAGCTGCTCATCAGATCCAGCACAACTGCGCAGGAAGGAATGCGCTGGCGATAAAGGGAGGTGAGCCGGGCCCGAAAGCTTGCATCGAGGTGATGCACAAAGCGGGGCTCTGCGTAAAAAAGGGCGTCGTCTGAGCGATCGAGCTTGTAACGCTCGGCGTCGCTCAGCACCGGCACGGGCGCAATGATGGGCAAGAGGCCAGTCCTGTAAAGCAGATTCGGATCATGGCGGAGCCGCAAAATGGCTGCGTCTTATCAGATCTGGCTTCATGGCGCTAGAGTCTGCAAATCTCCTTAACAATTGGATCGTCTGCGCATGTTCACGCTTGAGAAGGCAACCCAGATCTTTCCCGATACAGCTTCAGCTGACGTCGTGCCTGCGATCACGGCCCGCTTTCGCTTGCTGAGCGCCGAAGACCAACTGGCTCTGATCTGGTACGCCTACCTCGAGATGGGCAACACGATCACCGTTGCCGCTCCTGGCGCGGCTCGCATGCAGTTTGCCGAGCCGGTGCTTAACCAGATCAAGGCGATGAGCTTCGCTGAGCAGAGCCAGGTGATGTGCGAGCTTGCCAATCGCGCTGACACCCAAATCGGCCGCACCTATTCCTGCTGGTCGGTGAACATCAAGCTTGGCTTCTGGTATCAGCTGGGCGAATGGATGGCCGCCGGTTTTGTCGCTCCGATCCCCGAGGGCTACCAGCTTTCCGCCAACGCTTCGGCGGTGCTCAGCTCTGTTAAGGCTGTGGATCAGGGTCAGCAGATCACCCTGTTGCGCAACTTTGTGGTGGACATGGGCTACGACCCCGCCAAAGGAGAGGGTCAGCGGGTGATGGAGCCGATTGCCGCCCCCACCCCGGAGGAGCAACGCAAGCGGGTGTTCATCGAGGGTGTTATCAACCCCACGGTGAACAGCTATATGGACCTGCTGAACGCCAACGACTTCGACAATTTGATCGAACTGTTTCTGTCGGATGGTGCCCTACAGGCACCTTTCCAGAAGCCGATCGTGGGCCGCGAAGCAATCCTGCGCTTCTTCCGCGAGGACTGCCAAAATTTGCAGCTTCTCCCTGAGCGCGGCTTCGCTGAGCCCACCGAAGGCAATTTCACCCAGATCAAAGTGACGGGTAAGGTCCAGACCCCCTGGTTTGGAGCTGGCGTTGGCATGAATGTGGCTTGGCGCTTCCTGCTCAACCCTGAAGGCAAGATCTACTTCGTGGCCATCGATCTGCTGGCCTCCCCTGCAGATTTGCTGAAATTCGGCCGTTGAGCGCAGCCAGCCGCAAGGGATTGCTGCTTGCAGCACTTCTAATGCTGGGTTGGGTGGTCAGCCTCGCCGGCCTGCTCGGCTGGGATTTGACCGCCACCCAGCCAGCCAGCCCGATCTTCTGGCTGACCCTGTTCCTTGCCATCGTTGCTCGCACTCTGCTGCAAACAGGCCTGTTCATCGTTGGTCACGACGCCATGCATGGGGTGTTGTGGGGTGAGCGGCGGGTTGCCAATGACTGGCTCGGCAGCATTGCTCTGGGCTTGTATGCAGCTTTGCCCTACCAGGCCTGTAGCCGCAATCACCAGCACCACCATCAATTCACGGCAAGCGCCGCAGACCCGGATTTCCACTGGGATCCTGGGGCTGGGGCCGTGGCTTGGTATGCCCGTTTTATGGCTGGCTATCTCACTTGGGGGCAGATGGGCAGGCTGCTGGCTGGCTGGACAGTTTTGGCCCTGATCGCCTGCAGCAGGACCCCAGTTGGCTGGCTGAATGTGCTGCTGTTCTGCACAGTGCCCCTGCTGCTCAGCTCGCTGCAGCTGTTTGTTTTTGGCACCTACCTGCCCCATCGAGGCCAGCGCTTGCCCCAGCTTCGGCCCCACGCCGACAGCCTTGAGCTACCCCCCTGGCTCTCACTAATGGCCTGTTTTCACTTCGGCTACCACCGGGAGCACCACGACGCCCCGAGGCTTGCTTGGTTTGAATTGCCGGCTCAGCGGGATAGGTCTCGCGGCAGAGTGAGCCCCCGACTAGCGTCGCTGCCAAGGGAGAGAACTCAATTCACATGATGGAGACAATGTTAGAGGGTTGGACTGACACGGAGCAAGCAATTGCCCGCGAAGCCTTTGACCGTGCCTACAACCGGGCTGTGCAGCAGTTAGTGGCTCAGGTGCGTGCCAAGGCCGATGAGCTGGTCTCTGCTGAGACCGTATGGCAGCTGCACGACTACCTGAGTATCGAGCGCCACACGATCGAAGGACGATTTGATTTCCGTCTTGACGGCATTCTGTTTGTTTTTGCCAGTTTGGTGAAAGACAGCCTGCTGCAGATTGATGAACTAAATGGCCTTGAAGCCGAAAAGTTGGCCAAGATCTTGGCAATGTCACGCTTCTAGGCGTTGATCGGGCATCGGCCGTGGCGCAGGGGGCTCGAAGGCCGGCAATAGGCTGTTTATACCCAGCATCACGAAGGCCAGGGCCCCTAAGAGGGCCAGAAGACGCAGCAACCAGGGGCGCCCCTGGTCGATGGGCCATTCCTCTTGGTCATCGGTTGGGATGGGCGGGGGCAAGCGGCGCTGCATCAGATCTAGAAAAAGGCAAATTCGGCGCTCACACTCGCCGTTTAAATCATTAGCAGGCCTGCGGGGCAATCCAAGGGGATCAATCCTTGCCGCTCTCGGGGAAAATCAGATCGGCGGCCTTGCGTGCATCGCTGAGCACCTGCAGCAGCATCCGCGGCGACTCCTTGAGCAACTCCAGCCAATGGCCCAGATAGGCGGCGTGATTGGCCATGGCACTGCCGATTTCCAGACGATCACCGAGCAGCACCGCCCCTAGCTCAGCCACCAGCTCCTCGCGGGCATAGGCCCGTCCGCCATCGCCGCCTTCACCCATGCCGCCAGAGAGATCGCGAGCCAGCCGTGAGCTGTGGCCTGATGAGTGGATCGCTTCATGGGCCCAAGTGGCATACATGGCCGCCGCCGAATGGAAGGCACCCCGATTCGGCAGCTGGATGCGATCTGGCACCGGCAGATAACAGGCCCGATCGCCACCGAAGCGCACGGGCACCGGCCAGGAGCTGAGAACCGTCTCCGCTGCTGCCAGCCGCTGCGGCTCTGGCCGCAGCACCGCGCCAGCAGCCTGCCGCCGCTTATGGATCAACCCCTCCAATGCCTCGCCAGCTAGATCGGCGGCATTAAACAGTGCCACTGGCCGGTAGCTCACCCAGCTGCGGCCAGCCTCAGCCGATTGCTGCCCATCGCCCGCAACCGGCTCCACCAGCCGACTTTCGCCGCGCTGATGAACCTGGGGCCGCAGCACATGCACCGCCTTGCAGCCCTTGCGGGGGAAGATCCCCAGTGCCTTGGCTTCAGCGAAGCCGCACCAGTAGGGCAGGGCTGATCCGCGTAGATGCAGCCCCAGGGTGAGCAACACCGGATTGGCCCCGCGGTAGCGGCGACCCGAGAGCAGATTCACGTGGTGAGCGCCAGATGCGGCATCCCACTCCCGCCGCCAGGGGGTGGAGCCTGCCTCCAGCAGGGCGATAAGGCAGGCCACCAGCTTCTCTTCTGGCGCAGATTGGGAAGCAACAGCCACGGAGGGGCAAGCACAGCACTCAAAGCAGTTAGTGCCCCTGGTGTCTCAACGCCTGTAAGCGCATCACGATGGGAGGCTGGAAGGGCTTGAGCTGCTGGGCGATGGCCTCGAGAAAGGCCACGAGGATTGTGATCAGCAGGATGTAGTGCTGCAGAGCTGGATCCAGGGGGCCGTGGGCGGATGGTGGTTGGGAGGCCAGCACGGCTTCCAGCGGCGCCCAGAGGGGATTGGCGCGCGCTTCGGCGTAGATCGGCGCCAGCCGATCGTTGTGGGCGGGGTCGGCGAGGGCGGCGGATTCGGCGGAGTGGGCAAAGGCGTTGCGCAGTTTGCGCAGGGCGTTGAGCGCCCGCTCCACGGCCGCATCAATCAGCCCCAACCTGCTGGCCAGGGCCACCTTGGCGCCGAGGGAGCCCAGGGGGCGATCCGGCAGAAATAGCCCATCCCCTTTGCCGCTGGCGGGGGCCATCACCGCTTGCAGCAGGTGCTCTAGGGCCGCATCCACCCGGGCCACACCCACCAGCACGGCTCCCCGACCCCGCTCTTCCAGCATCTGCAGGGCGATCTGCTGGGCGGCCTGGGCAACGGCAACCGTGCTGGGGTCGGTAGGCATCGCGATCAGGCAGAGGAGTCGGCTGCCTGGGCGCGTTCACGCAGCTCTTCGTAGAGGCCGGTTTGGTTGAGCAGCACCTCCTTTATGCCATTGCGAATGGATTCGGAGCCCAGGGCCTGGCTGCTCATGGCTTGATGGGCATCGAGGGCGCTGATGATGGCGTCCATCAGGGCGGTGCCGAGATCCGGCGACGCGCCGAATTGCTCCTTGCTGTTGGCGGAGGCCTGTTGCTGCAGGGTGCTGGATTCGAGCAACTTGCCGCGAATCACCGCCCGCACGTAGGTGACTTTGTCGCCCTCGCTTAGATCACCGGTGAAGAGGTCGTTGAGCTTGGCGATGATTTCCGAGAGCAGGGCTTTGTCTTTGTCTTGCACTGCGCCGCCGCCTGGATTGAGGCCGGCCAACTTCTCTGGATCGCCCTGGACCAGATCGAGGCTGCGTTGGCCCTTGTTGCGTAGTTGATGGTGCGTCAGCACCACCTTGCTGAGATCCACCGTGGCTATTTCCCGCTCAAATTCCAGCAGCGGCAGCAGCCGCTTGAACACCAGCGCCCGCTTCTCAAGGGCGGTGTTGCCGTAGTCGAAGATCTGGCAGAGAAAGGTGTAGAAGCGCACGTAGGTGCCGAGGTCGCTTCTAAACAGGGTGAGGGCATCCAGCTCGTCTTGGCGCCTGGCCTGCCGGGCTTGTTTGTAGGCATTCATTAGCCGCTGGGCGATCGGCTCCAACGCGCCGATCAGCTGGCTCTGTTTGGCGTTGGGGTCGAGCAGCACCTTCACCACCCGGTCGATCTCAAATTCGTCGTAGTGGTTTTGGCTGTCTAGCTTGGCCTTGAGATTGAAGATCAGCTGGGGATCGGTTGCCTCGGCTAGTTCGGCGGTTTCGTAGTAGGCCTTGAAGGCGGCCAGGATTTCGGTGGGCTCATTGGCGAAGTCCACCACGTAGGTGGTGGTTTTGCCTGGGTGGCAGCGGTTGAGGCGAGAGAGGGTCTGCACGGCCTGAATGCCGGAGAGGCGGCGGTCTACATACATGCCGCAGAGCAACGGTTGATCGAAACCGGTCTGAAATTTGTTGGCCACCAGCAGGATCTGAAACTCATCCCCCTTGAAGGCTTCGCGGATGTCGCCCTTGAGGCCAGGGTTGAGGTTGGTGCTGCGTTCGCTGAAGGGTTCGGGGCCGGAATCGCTGTCGTTTACCTCGCCGCTGAAGGCAACGAGGGTGCCGAGGGGATAGCCCTTGTCGCGGATGTAGGCGTCGATCGCCAGCTTCCAGCGCACGGCTTCTTTGCGGGAGCCCACCACCACCATCGCTTTGGCCTTGCCATCGAGTAGCGGGGCGACGAACTTGAGGAAGTGCTCCACGATGATCTGCACTTTCTGGGCGATGTTGTGGGGGTGGAGCTTCACCCAGCCCATCAACTTCTTCTTAGCGGCGCTGCGTTCCACCGCCTCATCGCTGACGCTCTGGCCGTCTTGGGCCAGGCGGAAAGCCATGGAATAGGAGGTGTAGTTTTGCAGCACATCGAGGATGAAACCCTCCTCAATCGCCTGCCGCATTGAATACACGTGGAAGGGTTCCGGCAGGTTGCCGTCGCCTGCGGGTTCGGCGGGGTTGGGCCGGCGGCCGAATAACTCGAGGGTTTTGGCTTTGGGAGTGGCGGTGAAGGCCACGTAGGTGATGCCGTTTTCTTTGACCCGCTCAGCCATCTGGGCGGCGAGCAGATCTTCAATGGAAACTTCGCCGCCGTCGGCCTGGTTTGCTGCATCGGCAGCGCTGAGCACTTTTTTCAGTTTCTCGGCGGCCTGGCCGGTTTGGGAGCTGTGGGCTTCATCGGCAATCACGGCAAATCGCTTGCCTTCGGTGGCTGTGAGTTCGCGCACGGCCGCTAAGGCATGGGGGAAGGTTTGGATCGTGCACACCACTACCTTCTTATCGCCGCTGAGGGCCTGGGCCAACTTGCCGCTTTTACTGCCCTCTTCGCTGGTGATGGAGGCCACAACGCCCTTCTTGCGCTCAAACGATTCGAGGGCTTCTTGGAGTTGGGTGTCGATCACATTGCGGTCGCTCACCACCAGCACCGAGTCGAACACCTTTTTGTCGTTGGCGTCGTGGAGTTCGGAGAAGAAGTGGGCAGTCCAGGCGATGGAGTTGGTTTTACCTGAGCCGGCGGAGTGCTGAATCAGATACTTCTGGCCTGGGCCCTCCGTGCGTATGGCCTGCTGCAGCAGGCGGGTGACCGCCAGCTGGTGGTAGCGGGGGAAGAGGATCCGGGAGATCTGCTTTTTCTTGTTGCGCTCGGCGATGCAGTAGCGGCCGAGGATGTCGAGCCAGCTCTCGCGCTCCCACACCTCCTGCCAGAGGTAGTCGCTGGGGTAGCCGGGGCCTGTTGGCACTGGGTTGCCGGCACCGCAGTTTTTGCCGCCGGGGTCGCTGCCTTTGTTGAAGGGCAGAAACACGGTGGCTGGCCCGGCCAGTTTTGTGGTCATGCGCACCTCGCGGCTGCTCACGGCGAAGTGCACTAGGGCACCACTGGGGAAGCTGAGCAGGGGTTCGGGGGTTTTGCCGGCGAGCTTGGGCAGGCGGTCGGATTTGTATTGCCATACGGCATCTGCGATGCACTGGGTGTTGTCGGTTTTGAGTTCAACGGTGGCAACCGGAATGCCGTTGAGGAAGAGGACGAGGTCGATGCAGTTTTCGTTGTGCAGCGAATAGCGCACCTGACGGATCACGCGCAGGCGGTTGGCGTTGTAGCGGGCCAGGATTTCTGGGTTGAGGCCTAGGGCGGGCTTGAACTCGGCCAGCTTGAGGGCCTTGGGTAGGCCCATCACCTCGATGCCGTTGCGCAGTAGGTCGAGGGTTCCTTGCTGGTCGAGCTGTTCGCGGATGCGTTGCAGCAGGGTGGCTTCTGCCTTGCTGCCGTTCTTCTGGATGTAGAGGTTCCAGGCGTCTTTCTGTGAATCCTGCAGCCAGGCGAACACATCTGGTGGGTAGAGGGCCAGCTTGCGGTCGTAGTGGGCGGCGCTGCCGTTGTCGTGTAGCCAGCCGTGGCTGGCTAGGTGCTCGCAGACCTCATTTTCGAAGGCAACTTCGAGGTGAACGCTCATCGGCTCTGCAGTTGCACCAACCCTGGGCTGTGGAGGCAGGTTAGGCGCAGGAGCCGCTTCAGGCCTGGAGTTGATGC
>Ga0105105_10000796_pt1 | contig 13865 bp, 13 predicted proteins | sample PPLLaktember2015_4_FD_79108 | JGI IMG/M metagenome (GOLD analysis project Ga0105105, IMG submission 79108) | Freshwater sediment microbial communities from Prairie Pothole Lake near Jamestown, North Dakota, USA - PPLs Lake P8 Core (1) Depth... | ecosystem: Environmental > Aquatic > Freshwater >... | reverse complement strand
GAGTACCTATCTTCTCGGCGAAATCCCATTTCACACCGTTTATCTTCACGGCTTGGTACGTGACGAGCAGGGCAGGAAAATCAGTAAGTCTTTAGGCAACGGAGTTGATCCGCTTGAAATGGTAAATGCTTATGGGGCGGACGCGGTGCGAATGTCTCTCATCGTCGGGGCAGCACCAGGCAATGACAGTAAGATCTCGGAAGATAAGATCCGCGGTTATCGCAATTTCACTACTAAGATTTGGAATGCTTCCCGGTTCGTTCTGATGAATTACGACGAAAAGTTTTGCCCAGCGGCAGGAAAAAAACCCAGATATACAGCAGAGGACAAACGAAATCTTAAGAAATTAAATGAGGTTAGGGAAAAAATAACCAAATATATAAAAAACTATAAATACCACCAGGCGGGCGAACTTCTCTACCAGTATTTCTGGCACACTTTTGCCGACCAGATTGTTGAGAGATCAAAAAACAGGTTGCGCAGCGGGAATAGGGCCGATCGGCAGGCTATTCAGGAAGTTCTCATTACTATCCTGCGGGAGTGCATCAAGATGCTTCATCCTTTCTGCCCATTTGTGACCGAAGAGATCTGGCAGAAACTACCCCAATCCACCAATCGGCGGAGGCAAACGAATCTTCTGATAATTGAAAAATGGTAGAACCGGCGACATATATCATATTTGGGCTGGTAGCTCCTCTTTTTTGGCTTGTTTTTTTCCTCTTTGAGGACCGCGAACATCCAGAACCGAAATGGATGATTGCCTTAGTTTTCCTGGGAGGAGTCCTGGCAGCTTTTCTGGCTCTCAGCCCAGAGATATATCTGGCTGCCAATTTTCCCCAGACAGGCCTACCATATCAGAACAGGCTTTTAATACCATTCGCCTTTGTTGAGGAGTTCGCAAAGTTCGCAATAACCTTCCTAATTATCAAATATAGTAAGTATTTTAATGAAAAGGTGGACGCAATGATTTACATGATAACAGCAGCTCTGGGTTTTGCCGCCGTAGAGAATGTTTTTACTTTGTTTAATGTCCTTGAGCTTCATCAAGTCGTTGAAACAACTATTATTAGGGGTATAGGAGCTACCCTCCTTCACGCTCTGGCTGCTGGGATTTTGGCTTTTTACTGGATGAGGAAAAGGCCATTGTTCGGACTTGTTAACGCAGCCTTACTTCACGCCTCTTTTAACTATCTAATTCTAAGGGTGGAGGATGATGCTAAAATTTATGTCACGCTCATTTTGGTAGTGGTTGCCCTTTTCTTATTCAGAGATTTCGAGATCATCAAAAAACCGAACCCAGGCAGGGCGACTTAATTAAAGTTCTCCCCTACGGAATTTAATGGGGTTTCTGCTATAATTTAGGTGAAATGATGCGCAGGAGAAAAAAGGTGGAGATAGAAGAGATACCCGGCAACAGTCCCTTTGCGGCTGAGATGGAGGGTCAGCTTACTATAGATGTTTATCAAACGCCTGAAGAGATAGTGGTTCAGTCAACCGTGGCTGGGGTAGACCCAGCGGATGTGGAAATTGATGCAACCAGTGAATCGCTGACAATCCGCGGAGAGCGGCAACGCAGCCAGACAGTAGCCGACAGCGATTATTATTATCAAGAATGCTTCTGGGGAAAATTCTCGCGGGAGGTCATTCTTCCGCAGGAAGTTGACCCGGACAGAGCACACTCAACACTCAAAAACGGGGTATTAACAGTCCACCTGCCTAAAGTTCACAAAGACCGAACTCGTAAGATAACCGTTAAGAGAGAGGGTTAGGATCTTTTTTCCCTAGAACTTCTTTATAAACTTTTTCGAGACGGCTGGTGACGGCCTCTACTGTGTATTCCTGGGCAGATTTTTTTGCTCCCTCTGAAAGTTTGTTTCTAAGCTTATCGTCTCTGAGGACTCTCAGAACGCCCTCGGCCAATGCTTCGGCGCTGTTATCCGTCATTAGCCCGTTTTCCCCATCTACTACTATATCCACCACTCCGCTTGCCCGGATAGCCACGACCGGTACTCCGAAGGCCATTGAGTCGGTCATAATCAATCCCTGGGTTTCGCTCAGTGAAGAATGTATAAAGATATCTCCCTCCCGAAAATAACCTCCCCGTTCTTCGGGGGCTACAATACCCGTAAAATACGTTTTATCTGATATGCCTAGCTTTTCTGCGGACTGCTTGAGAAATTCCAGATAAGCCTCTGCTCCTTTCGTTCCTCCGGCAACGATCAGGGCCGTCTTTTCCTCTTTTCCAAGAATATATTTATAAGCCTCCAGGAGGGCAACCAAGTTCTTCTCAGGGCCAACCCGCCCGAAATATAAAATAAGCTTGTGATCTTGGGGTATATTGAAACGTTTACGCAGATTAGCATCCGGTGCATTTCTGAGGACTGAAAAATCTACACCAGATGGCAAGACACGGATTAGGGATTCCCTGACCCCGTTCTTAACAAGATATTCCTTTATGCCCGGCGTGGGAGCTATAACTGCATCCATTTTATTGGCATAACGAGTGGCAGCACGTTCTACCAATTTAATAATCAAACGTTTGGGCAAAAAGGGCGGAACGTAGTCAACATAAAACTCATAGCGGGTGTGATTGGTGAAAACTATCGGCAGAGAGAATTTACGCGCTAATTTAAGTGCGGAGCTGGCGATACCCCAGGGATGCTGAACGTGAATAAGGTCGAGACTGTGTTCTTGAACAAATTTTGTATCCCTACGGGTCGGTAGAGGAATCGGGTATTTAGCTTTGTAGCTAAGGGAAAGGGAGGGATAGCGAAAAACGTGGTTATCTTCGTCGCGATAGCCTTTAAATCTCGGAGCGAAAACAAAGACTTTGTGTCCTAGCTGTTCGAGGCCTTTTCTAAAGGTAGATATAGATACAACCACTCCATTAACGAGAGGCGTAAAATTATTGGTGAATATTCCTATTTTCATTTGTCGGCGGTAATTCTACTAATAAAATCCCCCATTGCTCTATTCGCCTCGCTGGAATGCACATCGGTGGTGAAAGAGTGATAGGATTTTTTCACAAAATAAATTCGTTTATCTTTTGAGCCTATCTTTCTGTAAATATAGGGCGCACTGAATGGATGAACAACGTTATCGTGAAATGAATGCATAACCAATACGGGAACCTTGATGTTTTTTAATATTCTCTTAATTCTTTGCCTGGAGTAAATGGCTTCATAGGCGCTCGTGGGCGGATATTGGAGATAGTGCACTTTCCGGGTCGCGATATATGCATCCTTTTTTCTGTATCTCTTGTGTCTTAGGTCCCGCCGATTACGCAGCAGCCAAGCCCAAATCAGCCCAAGATAATGAAATCTGAAGAAAATCGGCGTTCCCATAGGGATTACTCCGGCGACTGGTTTCTCTGCGGCAATTGCCAGCGCCAGATTGGCTCCCATCGACATACCGCCAACAACAGTTTTTCCCACACGTTGGGCTAAAAAATTATAAGCATCGCGGGCATCAGCCAACCACTCTTTCCACCCTATATCCAATAAGTCTGCCGGCTCAGTGCCGTGTCCTCTGTGTAACGGGATATAAACGGTGTATCCGAGACTATTCAGATATTTAGCGGTTGATTCTGTAAAGGATGGGTTAAACTCTTGGGGAGAAGAAGACCAACCATGAAATAAAAGGACACCAATATCTTTTGTGCCCTGTAAAAAAATAGGCTCTGCATCCTTCATCAACTTTTTATCAGTCCAGACTGGTATTTGCATATAGTGTGCCCCTAACCAGAGCAAAGCACGGTCCGGGGCTACCCTAAACCGTGTCGTCTACAACGACTCTAGTCTAGGGGTGCCCGGGGCGGGGATCGAACCCGCACGAGAATATTTTCTCACAGGATTTTAAGTCCTGCGCGTCTACCAATTCCGCCACCCAGGCATCATTTTATAAACTATAACGATTGAAGACTATTTGCCAATTCATCCGGACTTTTCACTAAGGCATCGGGGTGGTACTGGCGTAGTATCCCTTCTGAATTAAATCCCCATCCGACAGCAACAATCTTAATACCAGCCTCGCGAGCAGCTTCTATATCTGAGGTTTGATCGCCCACATAGATTGCTGTAACGGGCGTAAGCTTATGCTTTCTCAGAAGACGTTTCAATATCTTGCCCTTACTAAAAAAGCGCTTCCCGGCATATATGAATTCGAAGTCCCCGAGATCGTTGTTCTTCAGGAAAGTCTCCACATTTCTTTTCGAGCCAGTCGTGACAATTCCAATTCGATGCCCGTCTTGAACCAATTGTGATAACGTCTCTTTGATGCCCGCTATCGGTCGGATCTCTCTGATTTTTTTCTGCATTTCTTGCCGAACCCTCCGGACTATAAAAAGAATCTTGTACAAATGTACACCGGTCGCCTTTAGGGCATCTTGATTACGCTGATTTCTAAAACGCTCGAGGATCTCCCCGTCTATTTTTCTATACCCATAATGTCCGGACAGATCATTAAGAATGTCCACGATGGGATTAACTGTGTCCGCGATAGTGCCGTCAAAGTCAAACAGAATGAATTTTGCTTTACTCATAAAAAAAGAGGCGCAGGGGGGAATCGAACCCCCGCATGATGGTTTTGCAGACCACCGCGTTACCACTTCGCCACTGCGCCAAGTTTTAAAGCGGGGCAAACCCGCACTAAGCCTCCAGAAAATTCTAGCTTTTTCTCGGTTTTTTATAAAGAGTTATTAGCGAATAATTTTGAGCAAATCCCCAATCTGGATCGGAACTGGCGTCTCTGCGACCAGACCGCATTCTTGATCTGTACTCACCTCGCTTACATTCGTTTTGTTGCACTCTAAGCTCTTGACTCTACCCTTCCCCACTAATTCTTTTTCTCTCTCTATTTCAAGGGCGGCTCCTACTTTCAGAACCCCCTTAATAACTCTGCCGCCTACGGTCTGTTTACTCGGAGTAGCGCTGAAGGTGGCCAGCACCTCTAATTCCCCTCCCGCAAAACCGTGTTTCTCTTCGGCCTTCGATTTCTTAATAAAATCTAAGAGCTCATAAATAATCTTCGAAGTAAATATTTTTATACCATGGACTTCAGCCAAGTTAGCGGCCGATTTTTTGACTTTTACCATAAAACCGATGATTATCGCCCCAGTTGATTTCGCAAACTGCGCATCATTGTTAACGACGTCCCCGACTGATGATTCAACTATTTCAACCTCCCCTCCAAGCAGTTTCTTTAACGCTTCCAAAGAGCCGTTGGTGTCAGCTTTTAAAATAGCCTTGGGGGTTTCTGGATCTCTAACCCCTGCCTCATCGCCTGCGGTGATCTCTGGGTGAACAAATACTGCGCTTAGTTCCCCGTCACCCGAGACAAACTCCTCACCACCCTTCGGCATGCTTCCCAAACCAATGACAAGAGCAGGCGATGACGGCCGAAGCTCTCTGACCGGCTTGCCTAGAAAATTCTCCAATATTTTGACTTTACCCGAAGCGCTCGGAGTTTTAATATCGTCTCCCTGTTCTAGAACGCCCTCTTTAATAATTAGGTGGGCTACTATACCGCGACGGGCGTCCATTTGAGATTCAATAACAAAACCGGCGGCCCCCTTGTCGGGATCGTACTTTAACTCTGCCACCTCACCCATTAGGAGAACTAGATCTAATAGCTCGCTTATGCCAGCGCCTGTTTTAGAAGAAATCGCCTGCCAGCTAATATCGCCCCCAAGTCCTTCCAGCAGTACTCCTTCGTTCATTAAATCACTCTTAATCTTCTCAATATTAGCGTTTTCTTTATCAACTTTTGTGATGGCTACGACAAATGGTGTTTGGGTTGTTTTTAAAATCTCCAGTGTTTCTCTGGTCTGCTGTTTAATACCCTCATCTGCAGCTACAACCAAAATGGCTAAATCAGCGGCTGAGGCCCCGCGTGCCCGCATTTTAGAAAAAGCCTCGTGCCCAGGGGTATCTATAAAGGTTATTTTCTTTCCTTTATGTTCGGCTTCATAGGCGCCGATAGATTGAGTAATACCCCCAGCTTCGCTCTCGACTACGCTGGTCTTACGCACATAATCCAGAAATGCAGTTTTGCCATGATCTACGTGTCCAACAACTGCTACAATAGGTGGTCTGGGTTCCAAGTTGTCTTTCGCGGGGGCCATACGTTCATCAAAATTACACCTTTAGCCAGCTTATTACAAGAAATTTTGAGGTAGATGATTGAAAAGGACCCCCGTTCATATACAATCCAAATTGGGGGGGCTAAATCAGCCGAGGGCTGATCGCCCGGTCCCAGCCAGAATCTAGGGTGAGGTACCCAAGTGGTTGAAGGGGACGGTTTGCTAAACCGTTAGGTCGGTTTGTGCCGGCGCGAGGGTTCGAATCCCTCCCTCACCGCCATCCTTCGCTAAAGCTACGGAATGGCTGGAGTTTTAGCGAGGATGTGTGGCGAAAGAACAGGTATTCCGAAGCCTTGGCGTAGGATACCCTCACCGCCACGCCCTCGGAGCGATGCACCGAAGGCGGCGTTCGGACAAAATGAAAAACAAGGTTTTCATTTTGCTCCTCACTTGCCCTCGTAGTGGTAGCACCGAAGGCGGCGTTCGGACAAAATGAAAAACAAGGTTTTCATTTTGCTCCTCACTTGCCCTCGTAGTTCAACGGATAGAACGCGAGATTGCGGATCTCGTAATAGGGGTTCGATTCCTCTCGGGGGCACACTTGCGGGAGTAAAGTTGCTACCCTCTCCCGCGGCGCGCAAAGGAAATAAAAACCCTGCCAGCTTCTTTGTTTCCTTTGCGCTTGCGGGAGTAGCACAGTGGTAGTGCATCAGCCTTCCAAGCTGAGAACGCGGGTTCGATTCCCGTCTCCCGCTCCATCGACTTCAACCAATGATGAAAATCTGATAACCTAAAAACTAGCTAATGAAACCGCAGATAGGCATAGCTTTAATCGTTTTGATATTCTTAGGGGTGTTCGCTATATATTCAAATCTGCCAAACCAGGCTGATCACCAACTAAATATTAATTCCGAAGGAGAGATCCCGGACAACAAAAATGTTGTTCTAGGAGATATAATCGTTAACCAAAACTCTGAGCAACCTCAGAATATTGAGGGAGAAGCAAATGTTGATATCACATCAACGGGGGGGCTGGATGAAGAGCTGCAAGAGATTGTAGAGGGCTTTAGCACTATCACAGAGGAGCTACAATCACTCGAAAAGGCGTCTCCAGAGCCAGCCCCCTGATCTCTTCAAGGCCGGTAACCAATAAGGAGTGTATTCCGTTTTAAATGCTAGAGGGTGAGAAAAACCTTGTGAAGCTGGCCCGGAGGGGTGACCCTGAGGCTTTTGGTTTGCTTTACGAGCACTATCTTCCCCAGATTTACAGATTCATATTGATTAAGGTAAGCCACAAAGAGCAAGCTGAGGATCTAACCCACCTCACATTTCTGAAGGCCTGGGAAGGCGTCAGGAGTTATAAGCACAAAGGACATCCCTTCAGCAGCTGGCTTTACAGGATTGCCCGTAACGCTGTCATAGACCATTATCGGCGAGGAGTAGTCCGGATAAGTATAGAGGATGTGTCCGCTGAGGCTCTCGGAATAGACAACTCTTTGTCAGAGGAAATGGATGTAAAGATTTTGTGGGACGATCTACTGGAAGCGATGAAAACACTGAAGGAAATTGAACAGGATATTCTTATTATGCGCTTTGTTGAAGATCTACCGCACCAAGAGATTGCCGCGGCGGTAGATAAAACAGAGGGGGCGGTGAAAGTAATACAGCACCGAGCTCTCAAGAAGCTAAAAGAAGCATTAAAATGAAGGAAGAACACATTATACAGCAGTTGAATCAACTAAGGGGTATCAAACCGAACCCTGATTTTGTAAGCAGCTCTAAGCTAAAAATAATTTACCAAACGCCCCAGAGGCCGAGCGGTATCGGGGTATTAACTCAAGGCTTAAGCGCCTCCCTTTCTATTGGATTGGTAATAGTTTTCTTCGTGTTCTTGACGGCATTCGGAGTATCTAGTCTACGGAGCCCCCTCTCGCCCACCTTCGAGGGCGTTGACGGAAATCTTGTAGCTGAGGCCGATGACGTTAACACAACGATAAATATACATCTTGAGGAAGTACAGTACATAACAGATATCGCCACCAAGGCTCTGGCTAGGGGCGATCAAAACAATGAGGATAATTCATCGGACGAGGCGGTAGACCACTTATTAAACGAAGCTATTAATCTGTAATGCGCCTAACTAATTTCCAATTTTTAGTCCTGATACCCGCACTAATCTGGTCAGGTCTGCCAGTGGCAGTGTCGGCCGATGCTGATATGGAAGAGCTGGCAGTTACCGGAGATATGTCCCCGCAAGAGAGGTTGGTGAAGAAAACTGAGCTTACACAGGACGCCCTGTCTATGGCCGTCGAAAAGGCTGAAGCTATGCGAACCAGTCTCGAGGAGCTGGAGTTTGAAGCAGAAAGTGAAGGGGAACAACTTAGAAACCAATATCTAAACGAGGTTTCTGGGTATCTTACTTTTTATCAGGAACGCAAATTAATACTCGATACGACTAATTCGCTTGAAGAGATAGATGCCCTGATCCAGACGATAATCGAGTACCGTGAAAACATTTATGCACCAAGTGCAAAAAATATACTGGAATTTATTCTGGTTTTCTCCTATGGCCCGTTGGTCTTAGATACCGCGAAAGAGAGATATAACAATATTAAAGCTGACGTAGAAAGGCTGGGTGGGTTGAACCTTATTGAGGATGAGCAATATGTGGAGGCTCTTGAGCAGTGCCAAATAACGTTAGATGAGGCTGAGCAACTTCAAGTCCAGGCAAGGGAATTAATCCTGGCAATGTGTCCAACGACTACGGTTACCGAAGGGGTACCAGCGATTCTTCCGCCGGAGAGTGGCGTCACCGAGACAGAGAGCACGACCGAGGAGGTGGCTGAGACGATACCAACAACGGTGGTTCTAAACGCCAGAGGACTAGCGGAGGAAAGTCTCAACAAAATCAAGGGACTTTACGGTATGTTCGTCGAAACCGGCCAGAAAATTAAAGAGGCTTTGGGAATTTAGCAAGCGGGGCGATCCCAAGAAAGAAAAAAGCCCGGGATAATCTCGGGCTTTTTTCTAAAATAAACACCTTAATCCCTAGGCAACCGCATCTTTAAGAGCCTTGCCGGCAGAAAATTTCGGTACTGTTTTTGCAGCAATCTGGATTTTGGCCCCTGTTCTCGGGTTAATACCAGTCCGCGCAGACCTTTTACTTACTTTGAATGTTCCAAAGCCGGCCACCGCTACTTCCTCGCCACGGCTTAAAGCCTTAGTAATGGTGTCGAAGACGGCGTCGACTGCTGCCTCAGCTTCTTTTTTAGTGCAAAGACCAGCGACAGCCAACACTCCATCCACCAATTCAGTTTTTTTCATTATTGATTTAGGTTGTTCCGACCTTTTACTTGGTTTCCTAATCACGGTTATTATATCAAAAACCGCTTAAACACTAAACAAATTAACATTAATGACGTTCGGAAACAAGGATGGCTGACTACTTAGCGTACTCTACTGCCCTTGTTTCCCTAATAACATTCACTTTTATCTCGCCAGGATAGTTAAGTTCCGATCTAATTTTGCCCGCGATATCACGAGCCAATTGAAGGGCTCCGAAGTCATCTATTTTCTCCGGAATTACAAAAACCCTTAACTCTCTGCCTGCCGAAACAGCATAAGACTGACCGACCCCAGGAAATTCATTGGCGATTTTCTCCAAATCCTCCAGGCGCTTGATATAGTGCTCTAAAGTTCCCCTACGGGCTCCCGGTCGTGCCGCAGAAAGCGCATCCGCCGCCGTCACAATGAAAGCCTCAGGACTCGAATGTGGGTAATCTTCGTGGTGAGATTCCATGGCAGTAATTACATCATCTGCCACGCCATATTTCTTGAGTATTTTCCTCCCAAGCTCCACGTGAGTACCCTCTACCTCGTGGTCAATAGCTTTGCCGATATCATGAAGAAGGGCTCCCTTCTTAGCTACATCGACATTTGCCCCTAATTCCGAAGCGATCATGCCAGCTAAGTGCGCCATTTCAATCGAGTGAGTTAAAACATTCTGGCCAAAACTGGTGCGAAAATTTAACCTCCCCAGAAGGTGAATTATCTCCTTGGGAAGATCAAAGACACCCACTTCGTAAGCGGCTTCTTCGCCGATCTCGAACATCCGCTTTTCTAATTCGGCCTTAGCTTCTTCTACCTTTTCCTCAATCTTAGCGGGCTGAATGCGTCCGTCTTTAATGAGTTTGGCCAGAGCAATTCTGGCCACCTCTCTGCGCAACGGATCGAACGAGGATAGAATAATCGTGTCTGGGGCTTCGTCTACTATTAATTCAACGCCCGTTAGCCTCTCAATAGCACGGATATTCCTGCCCTCACGCCCGATAATTTTACCCTTCAGATCTTCTGAAGGGAGGGTAAAGGTAGAAGTGGTAAGATCCGAGACATTAGATCGAGCATAGCGCTGGATAGCGGTTGTGATGATGTCAATCCCCTTTTTCTCTACTTCCTCCTGCCGCTCTTGGGTTAATTTACGAAGTGTTTCGGCTAAGTCTTCTCGGTGCTGTTCCTTTATCTCGTCAATAAGTTTGTTTTTTGCTTCTTCGGGACTTAGCTTGGCTACTTTAGAAAGCTCCGCTTGGATACGTCCGCGCATCTCCTCGGTTTCTGCCTTCTCCTCCTCAAATTTCTTAGTAGTACCCTCAAACTCTTTCAGCTTCAAAGAGAACTCCTTCTCTTGGGCCGCTAGATTCTCCTCTTTTTCAAGGAGCCTTGTCTCAATGCGGTTAAGGGCTGATTTTCTTTCTTTCTCTTCGTTGCGGGCGTCATCCAACAGAGCAACCGCCTTGCCCTTAGCCTCTAGAATGATCTCTTGAACTTTAGTTTCTGCCCTCTGAGCCTGATCCTTGAGTTTTGCCTCTAGGGAATTCTTTCCCTGAATTGCTACCCTTTGCCTGACAAAGTAGCCCACCGCTCCTCCCAACAAGAGAGCCAAGGCCACATAAAGTGGTTGATTCATTTTTGTTAATTACAATAGGTTGGTTCATGACTATTCTGTGAAATACTAACTCCACCGACTCTGGGTTGTCAAAAAATTACTGAAAGCCCCAAACGGGCATTAGAAGAATTAGTCCGATGAGAACCACAAAAAGACCTAGGTCTCTCATGATTAATTGCTTGCTAAAGGTGCCTTTAAAATGATTCAGCAGGACGTCGTGAAGGATAAAGGTTGTTAATACCAAAAAGGAAGCCCCCACCAAAAAACTGGTTGGGAAAAAGGAGATTACCCAGGCCGCCTCGATCAACAGCATGCTTTCGGCAGCTGCAATAAGATTGATTAGTTCAAGATCTTGCCTGATTGAAAAAATATAGAATTCTCTGATAAGGAAGAAAAGGGCCACAAAGAAAATTATCTGAGACAACGACCCTAAGAAGAAAAGGCTGGCTACTCCGACAACCAACAAAAGATGCAGGAAGTAATATGCGCCCTGTCTCCTGATCAAAATGAGGTTTTTAACCCCCAGTAGGGTAAATGCCAAAACGCCCAGCATTAAATCCAGATAAAAACCCAGCAGGCCATCTAGGTTGGGTGCTTGGAAAACAACACCGAGCCAAATAATTGAAGATATAATGAATTTGGCTGAGTTGGTTTTTGGGTTTAGATATAAGTACAGAAAGAGCAGAACGAAAGCCGACGCTCTCCAGAAATTCAAATCCCAGTATCTTAACCAAAATACAGCCAGGGCGAGCAATCCCGCCTTAAGCGCTAACGGTAATACTGGATTCTTTAAAGCCAACCTTAACCTTTCCACCATTTTTGATGTCTCCTCCGATTATTTTATCGGCAAGTTTATCTAATATCATCTTCTGGATAACCCGCTTTACCGGCCTAGCACCGTATTCGGGATCAAAACCATGATCGATGATATATTTCCTGGCTGCCGTGTCCACCATCAGTTTGATGCCACGATCTTTAAGCCTTTCGACCAGTTCCTGGATCTGAATATCCACTATCTCGGAAATGGCTTTCTTGTTGAGAGAGTTAAAGATTACTACGTCGTCAATCCGGTTAAGAAACTCGGGTTTGAATTGTTCTCTAAGGGCACTCTTTAAAGAATCTCTGTACTCTTCTTCTTTTTTCTTGCCCTCAGACCCCCTCGTGGAGAAACCCACACGAGACATTTCTCTGGAAATGTGACTTCCGACGTTGGAGGTCATAATAATAATGGTGTTTTTAAAATTAACTGTCCTGCCCTTACCGTCTTTCATACGGCCCGCATCCAGGACTTGGAGGAGAATATTAAAAACTTCCGGGTGAGCTTTTTCTATCTCGTCAAAGAGAATAAGGCTGTACGGCCTGTGCCTTACTATCTCGGTTAGCTGTCCTCCCTCCTCAAATCCTACGTAGCCTGGAGGAGAACCGATCAGCTTCGCTGTATCGTGACGTTCCATATACTCAGACATATCAATTCTAACTAGGGCTTTATCGTCGTTGAACATGAAATCTGACAAAGCTTTTGCCAATTCAGTTTTACCCACTCCAGTTGGTCCAAGAAACATGAAAGAGCCCGTGGGCCTATCGAGGGGCGCCAAGCCGGCCCTAGCGCGTCGGAGGGCGTGAGCCACTGATTCTATCGCTTCGTCTTGTCCTACCACTCTGTCTTTCAGGACGTCTTCAATACGCCTTAATTTGTCAGCCTCGGACTCTAAGATATTCCTGAGAGGAATCCCCGTCCAGCGTGATATTACCTCGGCTATGTCGTCTCGATCTACTCCCTCTTTTAGAAATCTGTCCTGGCTGGGTTTCTTGGCTGATGAGAAATACTTTTTCTCAAAAGATTGATATTCTTTTTCGGCTTTCGGCAATTCCCCATATGTTATCTCGGCCACTTTGGCTAAATCTCCGTCCCGCTCCGCCACCTCACGCTCTCGTTTAAGAACGTCACATTTCCCCCTCAAACTATTCAGTTTTTCAAAGGTCATTCTCTCGGCATCCCAACCAGCTGACAGCCTCTCTTCTTCTTTTTTTAGATCCTTAAGCTCACTCTCAATCTCTCGCAACCTTTTAATGCTTTTGGGAGAGACTTTCTCATTGTTCAAGGCAGCTTTTTCTATTTCCAGAGAGATTATCTTTTTCCGGATTTTATCAATGCTGGCTGGGATACTCTCGGTTTCGAGCTTACGGGAGGCGGCTGCTTCATCCATCACATCCACCGCTTTATCAGGAAGAAAGCGGTCGCTGATGTAGCGCGCTGAGAGATTCACGGCAGCCGTAAGGGCATCATCGCTAATTCTCAATCCATGGTGGATCTCATATTTTTCCTTAAGTCCCCTTAGAATAGTGATGCTGTCTTCGATACTCGGCTCCTCAACATAAACAGGCTGGAGGCGTCTCTCAAGAGCAGCGTCTTTCTCTATATAGCGTTGGTACTCTTTGGTGGTGGTTGCCCCGATAGCATGAAGATCCCCTCTAGCAAGGGCGGGTTTAAGCAGGTTGGAGGCATCTACTGCGCCTTCGGCTGCGCCAGCACCTACAATCATGTGGATCTCGTCTATAAAGAGAATAATTTCCCCCTGAGAGTTCTGGACTTCCTTAATAAATGCTTTAAGTCTATCCTCAAACTCACCCCGGAATTTAGTGCCAGCTATTAGGGAGCCGAGATCAAGCGATATTATCTTTTTGCCCTTTAGAGTTTCTGGAATATCTCCCGCGATGATTTTTTGGGCAAGGCCCTCAACAATGGCGGTCTTACCTACGCCAGGTTCTCCGATAAGAACTGGGTTATTTTTGGTGCGGCGAGAAAGGATCTGAATAACACGTCTTAATTCCTCGTCTCTTCCT
>Ga0105105_10000795_pt1 | contig 13869 bp, 8 predicted proteins | sample PPLLaktember2015_4_FD_79108 | JGI IMG/M metagenome (GOLD analysis project Ga0105105, IMG submission 79108) | Freshwater sediment microbial communities from Prairie Pothole Lake near Jamestown, North Dakota, USA - PPLs Lake P8 Core (1) Depth... | ecosystem: Environmental > Aquatic > Freshwater >... | reverse complement strand
TGAGTTCCTCGACGGTGAGCTCCCGATCCCCGTCGTCGGGACGCTCGAGCGTGTACTGGTAGACCTCGCCCAGACCGGTCGACACCGGGCCGAGCACCGGCACGATGCCCTGCGGCAGGCGCGGCGTGATCTCCAGGAGCCGCTCCATCACCAGCTGCCGCGCGAAGAACACGTCGGTCTGCTCGGTGAAGACCAGCGTGATCAGCGACAGGCCGGCACGGTTGAGCGAGCGCAGCTCGACCAGCCCGGGCAGGCCGGTCATCCCGATCTCGATCGGCACGGTCGCGAAGCGTTCGACCTCCTCCGGCGAGCGGCCGGGCGCCTCGGTGGCGATCTGGACCTGGACGTTGGTGACGTCGGGGAAGGCGTCGAGCGACAGCTTGCGGGTCGCGTCCAGCCCGAAGGCGAACAGCACCACCGCGACGACGGCGACGATCAGGCGCTGCGCGAGCGCCCCACGGACGAGGGACTCGATCACGATCCCTCCAGCTCTGCGCGCTTGCGCTCGTTGTTGAGGTGGAAGCCGCCCTGGGCGACGATCTCTTCGCCGCCCTTCAGGCCGGCCTGGACGATCCGCAGCCCGCCCGACTCGTCGGCCAGGGTGACGCGGGTCAGGCGATAGCGGCCGTCCGCCGCGCGCACGAACACATGGTCGAGGTTGCTCTCCCGGACCACCGCCGAGGCGGGAACGACGAGCCGCTCGACCGCCGCCGGCTCGATGCTCACGTTGGCGAGCATCGCGGGCTTGAGCGCCCGCTGCGCGTTGTCGACCTCGGTCCGTACGGTGACCGTCCGTGTCTCCGGATTCACGGTGTCGGCGATCCAGGCCACGCGGCCGCGCAGCGGCTCGGACTGGCTCGTCACCTCGACGGTCACCGCCTGACCGGGACTGACCCGCCCGATCTGCGATTCGGGCACCTGCGCGACCACCCAGACCCGTGACAGGTCGGCGACCACGAACATCACGTCGGCGGGCTGCACCACCTGCCCCTTGTTGACGCGGCGCTCGACGATGACGCCATTGACGGTGCTGACCACGGGCGAGGTCGAGGTGATCGACCCGGTGCGGTTCGTCTGGTCGATCGCCTCGGGCTTCATCCCCATCACCCGGAGCTGGTCGGCAGCGGCCCGACGTTCGACGACCGCGACCTGCAGCTCGTTCTCGCGCCGCTGCAGCTCCGCCGACCCGATCACGTCGGCGGCCAGGAGCAGCCTGGCGCGCTCGACGGCCTTGCTCGCCAGCTCGTACTGAGCGTTGGCCTTCAGGTAGGCGAGCTGCGCGCCACCCAGCTCGGTGCTGTGGAGCTGCGCCAGCACCTGCCCGGCACGCACCGACTGCCCGAGCGCGCCGGCGAGGTCGGTGATGCGGCCGGTCACGCTCGCGCCGATCCGTGCGACCGACTGCTCGTCGAAGTCGATGCGGCCGACCACCGACAGCGGCTCGGTGACCGGGCGGCGTTCGACGCGGCCGAGCTCGAGCCGCTCGGCGAGGGACGGCGGCGCCGCGACGACGTTGGGGTCGGCCGGCGCGGTCGCGGCCTTGGCGGAGACGGCTGCGGCTGCCGGCGGGTCGGCCGGCCTGTCGCCGCAGCCGGCGAGCACGCCGGTCAGCAGCAGCGCGGCCGCCAGGCCGGCGCGCGAGCTCGGCGCACGCAGGCCGCGGTCGATCCGGGTCGTGCGGAGGGAGGCGATCGAAGTCGGGGCGTTCATGGCATTCACTCGCTTTCGGCGCGCAGGCGCTCGAGTTCGACCAGCGCGGCGCGCAGGTCGTATCGGGTGGCATTGAATTCGTTGCGCAGCGTGCGGAAGGTCCGCTGCGCATCGAGGAAATCGAGGATCCCGCGCTCGCCGAAGCGGTAGGCCGCCTCGGCCACGCGCACCGCGGCCTCGGCCTCGCTCAGCAGGCCGGACTCGTAGGCCGCGACCTGCGCGATCGCGATCTGGTGACGCTGCCAGGCGACCTCGAGCGCCTGACCGAGCTGCAGCTCGCGGTCCGCGAGATCGAGCCGGCTGCGCTCGACCTCGGCCGCGGCCTCGGCGATCGGTCCCTCGCGGCGGTCGAACACCGGCACCTGCACCACGAGGCCGATCCGTGCGTCGGTGACCTCGGGCACCCGCTCGACGCCGGCGCGGACCGCGAAGGTCGGCCGCGCGCGCTCGCGCTCGAGGGCGAGCCGCGCCTCGGCGTTGCGCAGCGCCGCGCGCGCGGCGGAGAGCTCGGGATGCCGGGAGCGGAGCGATGCGCGCAGCGCGTCGATCGGCGGCGGCGCGGGCACCGCGTCCTCGATGCTGCCGACGAGCGCGAAGTCGGCCGGCAGCGCCGATCCGACCCGGCGCCGCAGCTCCGCCCGGGCGACGTCGATGCGCGCCGCGGCGGCCTGCACGGCGCGCTGTGCGTTGAGCCGCTCCGCGTCGGCCCGGATCAGCTCGAAGCGCGGGGCTTCGCCGGTGCCGACACGGACCTGCACCCGGCTGCGGATCTGCTCGGCGATCGACAGGTCCTCCTCGGCGAGTCGTGCCGCCGCCTGCAGCCTGAGCACGTCGAGGTAACGCAGTGTCAGTTCGGCGATCCGGTCGCGCTCGAAGACCGATGCCTCGGCCCGCGCGCCCTCGACGCCGGTGGTCGCGACGGCGCGGCGCGCCTCGCGCAGCGACCCCCGGTCGATCGGCTGCAGCACGCCGAACGCGCCGGTGCTGCCCGGGATGGAACCGCCCGAGGCCGACTGCCGGCCGGCCTGCAGATCGAGCTCGGGATTCGGGCGGGCACCGGCCGTCACGAGGCCGGCCTCGGCGCCGACGATCCGCGCCCGGCTGGCGGCGAATGCCGGGCCCTGGGACCGGGCCAGCTCGACCAGCTGCTCGAGCGTGTAGGTCGGCGGCACGATGCCGGCCGACGGCACGCCCGCGGGCGGGATCGCCCGGGTGTCGGTCGCTCCCGCCGGTTGCGATCCGGCCGGAGCCTGGGCCGGAACCGGGGCCAGGGCCGGAGCCGGCCCAGGCAACGAGAGGCCCGGACGGGTCTGCGCCGTTGCCGGCGGAAGGAGGACGGCGAGCGACAGCCCGGCACATGCCAGGGCTGCGCCCACGCGTGAGCGCGGTCGGGTCATGGAGGATCGGTCTCGGGACGCTGTGCGCGGCGCGATGGGCCGCGGACCGTCGATTCACCCGCCCGGTCGGCCTGGCGGCCGCGGACTGGGTGCTGCGACGTCGGTGATGCGCGCGGTCGGACCGCGCCGGCGACTCAGGCGGTCGGCGGACGCAGCAGCGGCGCAGTCGCCCTGCCCGGCGGATCGGGCGGAACGGCACGCCGTCCGGCACGCAGCCATGCTGCGGCTCCGGCGCCGTGCACCGATGCGATCGGTTCCTGCTCGAACGGATCCGCGAGCGGCACCGGCATGTCGCACACGAACGCATCCATGCGCTTCGGGAACGTGGCGCCGCGATCACGGCAGCCGAAGGCGAGCGCCTCGGCCCCACCGGGCGGTACGCTCGCCGCGCCGGCGGCCCCGGCGACGCGCGCGATCGGCACGTCGGTCCGCTCGTGCGCCGATCCGACCGAGTCCCCGTCCGCGACGGAGGCGACGAACTCTGACGGATCGACCGCCACCCGACCCGTCGTCGCGGCCTGCCCCGATCCGATTCCCAGGAGCACGGCGAGCGCGACCAGACACGCCCACACGAGGGCGAGTGTCGGGCGGCGCGCTGCGCTGACGGGTCGGAAGGAGGCGGTCATCGGCTCTTGGCCTGGATGGATCGGGTACGGCGTATCGAGTCCACGCAGTCGGGGCGGCTACCGCTGCCTTACGCGGCCCGCCGCCTCGGCCGCCCACCGCCCCCGCCGTCCGCACCTGCGATGTCGGCCGTCCGGCGGGCCGGTCCGGTGCCGACCGCCAACACGGTGCCGAGCGACGGAATGGTGCCGAACACGCGTCCCGTGCCGATCGCGGTCCCGGCTCAGCCGCGACGGCGCAGCGGCGGCCGCCGCTTCACCCAGTCGTAGTCGGCGCGCGGATCGGCGGCGCCCGACTCGCCGACCTGGCCGGGATCCTCCGATGCGATCGTCACGAACGATACCGATTCGCCGGCGCGTCGACGGGCGCGCAGCGCCTCGGCGAACGACAGTGCCGCCGACAGCGCGTCGGCGGGGAAGGCCTCGCTGCGGGCGGCCTGTGTCTCGATCCAGAAGACGCGATACATGATGCCGGCACTGTAGCGCGGACCGGAGCACCGCCGCATCGATGCGTGCATGCGTCGACCGCGCACCCTCGGACGCGCTCAGCGAACGCTGAAGGCCACCCGCTCCCAGCGCCCCTGGGCGTCCAGCACCGTCAGCGCGTGGTCGCCCGTCGACCGCAGCACCAGGCGCAGGGTCGGCGATCGCGGCGGCGTCGAGCCGACCCAGGCGCCGTCGAGCAGCCAGGTGAGCCCCTCCTGGGAGCCGACCGCCCGCAGCTCGAGCACCACCTCGCCGCGACCCGGCGCGGCCCGGGCGATGCTGCCCGGCTCGAGGCCGCTCACCCGGAGCGCGCGCCGCGGGTCGGTGTGCGCGCAGGCGGCGGCCCACGGACGCGACTCGATCTCGGCGCGCCAGCGCCCATCGACCCAGGGCTCGAGCAGCGCCGGCCAGCGCGCGATCGTCCGGGCCTGCGGGGGCGGGCCCTCGGTGCGCAGACAGCCGGGTCGCAGCCGCTCCCCGGTCCGGGCGTCGATCCACGCCGTCTCGAGCAGCCCACCGGGGCGCACGCGATCGGGCAGCGTCGGCGGTGCCGTGCCGTCCAGGGTCCACGCGGCGCGCCTGACGCGGCAGTGTTCGGGCGGCGTCGCCGCGGCGGCGAGGCCCAGCGGCCAGCAGACTTCGGTGGCGGCCACGCCCGCGGGCACCGTCCTCGGCTGCGTCGCGCTGGGTCCGAGCGCGCCGATCAGGTCGTGCACGATGGGCGCCGCGGTGTTCGCGCCGAAGTGACCGGGGTTCGGCGTGCCGTCGGGCCGTCCGACCCAGACCCCGACGGTATGGCGATCGGTCACGCCGACCGCCCAGGCGTCGCGAAAGCCGAAGCTGGTGCCGGTCTTCCAGGCGATGCGGCGCGACGACTCGCGAAACGGCGCATCGGGCCGACCGCCGCTCTCCAGGATCTCGCGAACGACGAAGGCGGCGCCCGCACTCATCAACCGGGTCTCCACCAGCGGTTCCGCGGGCTGCAGGCGCGGCCGCCCGGCGATGCCGCCCCGGGCCAGCGCCGTGTACGCACCCACCAGTGCCTCGAGCGTCGTGCCGGCGCCGCCCAGCACCAGGCTCAGGTTCGGCTCCGCGCCCCCCGGGAGGCGCAGGCGCAGTCCGGCCTCGCGCAGCCGCGCGGCGAAGCGCGCCGGGCCGACCCGATCGAGCAGATCGACCGCCGGCACGTTGAGCGAGCGCTGCAGCGCCTCGCTGACGCTGACCGGGCCCGCGAACGCCGCCTGGAAGTTGCCCGGCGCGTAGTCGCCGAAGGCCTGCGGCGCGTCGATCAGCAGACTCTCGGAGTGCACCAGCCCGTCGTCGAGCGCGATCGCGTAGAGGAAGGGCTTGAGCGTCGATCCGGGCGAACGCACCGCCCGGACCATGTCGACGTGGGCGGCGCGCGCCGCGTCGGCGAAGTCGGCGGACCCGGCATAGCCCAGCACCGCGAGGCTGCGGTTGTCGACGACCAGCGCGGCGACCGACACCTGCGGCGGCAGGGTCGCGAGCCGGTCCTGCAGCATCCGCTCGAGCTGCGCCTGCACGCCCGCGTCGATCAGCGTCGGCAGGACGCGCGCCTCGTTCGGGGCGGCGTCGGATCGTGCCGCCGCGTCGCGGGACCGGACCCGCTCCGCGGCGAGCGGTGCCAGCCAGCGGGCCCGCAGCGGCGGCGCGAACACGCTCTCGAGTCGCGCATCCTCGATCTCGGCCGCGGGCCAGGCCCCCCGGGCACGCATGCGATCGAGCACCCGGTCCCGGGCCAGTCGGGCGGCCACCGGCGCGCGGTCCGGACGCAGTCGCGACGGCATCTGCGGCAGCGCGACCAGCAACGCGGCCTCGGCATGGCTCAGCTCGCGGGCGGACTTGCCCAGGTAGCCGCGCGCGGCCGCCTCGACGCCTTCGATCCGGCCGCCCATCGGTGCGTGGTTCAGGTAGAGCGCGAGGATCTCGCGCTTGTCGAGATGCGCCTCGAGCTGAAGCGCGCGGGCGATCTGCCGCAGCTTGGCCGCCGCCGTGCGCGACGAGCCCGTCGGCGGATCGAGGATGCGCGCCACCTGCATCGTCAGCGTCGAGCCGCCCGACACCACGCGGCCCGCACGCAGCCATTGCCAGGCGGCCCGCGCCATCGCGAGCGGATTCACGCCCGGATGCAGGTGGAACCACCGGTCCTCGACCTGGAGCAGTGCCTCGAGGTAGCGCGGCGAGACCGCGTCGATGCCGACCGGATGGCGCAGGGCGCCGTCGGTGCCGGCCCAGTCCCGCAGCGGCGTGCCGTCGGCGGCCAGCACGACCACCGTGCCCGGCGCGCCGCCGGTCGCACGCGCGGCGGCAGGCAGCGGGAACGCACGATCGACGACCACGAGCCCGAGGACCAGGAGCGCGAACGCGGCGAGCGTCCGCCGAAGGAGCCGGACGCGCCCCGGAGGGGCAGCCACGCCCTGCCCGGTCGGATCGGGTCGCGCGGCGGGTCGGTCCACGGTCGCTCAGCGCGCCGCGGGCGCGCGGGGGTCGACCACGACCAGATCGGGTTCGGCGCGACCGACGCCGCGCAGCTCGGGCCGGTACATGTCCTCGGCGAAGGCCGACGGGACGACGAACCGGCCCGGTGTGACCACCCGCACGGTGTAGAAGAGCTGGAGCCGTTCGCTGCCGATCTCGGCCGCCGCCACGAACCGGTCGTCGCGGTACTCGACGTGACGGATGCGGCCGTCGGCCATCGCCTCGGCGACGTTCACGCCGTCGACCTTGAAATCGCCCGCGCCCGGTCCCTGCGAGAGGTTGCGGTTCTCGACCTCCACCCCCGCCGGGATGCGATCGACGACCAGCCCGTCGCGGATGCGCTGCCTGGACGTCGCGCGCAGTCGCACCACCAGCAGCTCTCCGGTGCGCAGCGTGCGGCCGGGCGCGAGCGCCTTGCCGTCGGCCGTGAACCAGGCGCGTTCGATCGCGATCGCGTCGTCGGCCGACACCGGGGGCTTCAGCGGATGTCCCGCCACCGCGAGTTCCAGGAACAGCGGGTCGGCGGAGGTATTGGTCACCGTGATGCCCCGGCGCAGCGCCGCCACGTCCCAGCTGCGCTGCTCGCCGCGACTCGCGGTCAGCGTCTCCGGGGCCGCGCCGGCCTGCAGCGTGGCGCTCCACGGTCGACCGCTGCCGCCGGCCGCCCGCGCGGCCATGAACAGCGCCAGCCGTTCCTGGGTCGACAGGTACCGCCTCCGGTCCACGCTGCGCGCCAGCGTCTCGAGCAGCACCTCGCGCCTCGGGTGGGCAGCCTGGTGCCGCAGCATCAGCGCGTAGGACAGGGCGAGGTCGCGGATCGGCGAGCCATAGTCGCCCAGCCACTCGCCCGCCCCCGCGTCACCGCCTTCGGACGCACCCAGTCCGTACGGACGCGCCATCGCCTCGTCGAGCGCGACCGCCGCGCGGGCCTCGTCGCCCATCAGGCGCAGTGCGAGGCCGAGGTGAACCAGCGGCAGCGGCGAGCGTGCGTTGGCCCGCCAGGTGTCGTGCAGCGTGCGCAGGGTGGCGAGCGGGGCGCGCTGCTCGCGGGCCAGCACGTAGCCGGCGTGGGCGGCCTCGGCGAAGCGCTGGTGGGCCTCGCGCATCGTGTCGAGTTCGCGCGGGTCGGGTCGCCCCTGCGCATCGCGTCCGGCCTCACGGGGGGCCCGCTGCTGCAGCGCGGGCGAGCGCTGCAGCCGCTCGAGCAAGGCATCGGCGGCCCGCTGCTGCAGCCGCGCGGGCACGGCGAACCCGGCGTCGCGGGCATCCTGGAGGAACCCGCTGACATAGGCGCTCAGCCATCCCTCGTAGGGTCCGCCCGCGCCCCACAGCCCGAACCCGCCCTGCGGCTGCTGCATGCCCGCCAGGCGTCCGAAGGCCTGCAGCAGGCGAGCCTCGCGCTCTTCGCGGGACAGCGGCGAGAGTCCGACCGCGGCGGCGCCGGCCTCGTCGACGAACACCAGCGGATAGGCGCTGCTCGTGGTCTGCTCGAGGCAGCCGTAGGGATAGGACAGCAGGCCCCTGACCGCGTCGCGAACGTCGATCGGCGGCGTGCCCGACAGCGACAGGCCGACCGTCGCCGTCCCGGGCCACAGGCCTTCGGCGAGGCCCGGATCGAGCTTCGCGACCGCGCCCGGCTCGAGGCGCAGTCGGCGCACCTGTCGCACCGCCGCGGTCGCCGGCTGCACCTGCAGGGCGGCCTCGCGCACCAGCCGGATCGAGCCCGCCGTCACCGTCACCCGGATCGGCGCGAGCCCTTCAGCCTCGGTCGGCTCGGCGAGGTAGCGCAGCACCGTGCGCTGGCCGTCGGCGAGCTTCACCGGGCCGGGCGAGCCGACGATCCTCAGCGGCGCGCCGGCCTCGAGCCTGACCGTCACGGTCTGGGCCGCGCCCGACAGGTTGGTGACGTCGAGGGCGATCGCGGCGCTGTCCCCCGGCGACACGAACCGGGGCATCGCCAGTTCCGCGACCAGCGGCGCGGCCACCGTCATCTCGGTCTCGGCGCTGGCATAGCCGTCGGCGGTCGCGGCGACCGCCATCAGGCGCAGCGTGCCGTTGAAGTCGGGCAGCCGCAGCGGCACCGTGGCCTCGCCCCGCGCGTCGACGGCGACCGGTCCGCTGAACAGGTCGACCAGGCGCACGCGGCGGGGCAGGCTCTGCGTGTCGCGCATCGCGGCGTCGCCGCCGAAGCGCTGCCGGGCGACCGTGCCCTCCATCTTCTCGATCAGCTTGCCGTAGAGGTCGAGCAGGTCGGCCTCGTAGCGGTGCTTGCCGAAGAAGAATCCGGCGGGATCGGGCGACGCGTACCGGGTGATGTTCAGGATGCCGACGTCGACCGCCGAGACGGTGACGATGGCGCTGCCGGCCGCGGGCGGACGGCCCGCCGCATCGGCGAGCCGCAGCCTCACCGGCACGCTCTGCTCGGGCGTGGTCTTCGCCGGCGCCGTGATCTCGAGCTTCATGCGGCGGGCATCGCGCGCGAGCGGCAGATGCGCCAGGCCGAGCGCGCGGGCCGGCGTCACGCGATCGCCCTCGCTGCCGGGACGGAACGCGACCACGCCGACGTACAGGTCGTGCCGGTTCCACGACGCATCGACCGGGATCTCGATCGTCGTGCCGGACGCGCGCACCGGGATGCGTCGGGCGAACAGCACGCGGTCGCCCTCGACGGTGACCAGTGCATCGCCGTCGTGCGGCGGCATCACGGTCAGCTTCGCGACCGCCCCCGCCGCGAACGGCGCGCCCTCGAGCCTGAGCTGCACGCGGTCCGGCCGCATGCCGACGTCGTCCGCGTCCTGCGCCCCCCAGCCGGCGTAGAAGCGGTACCGCATCGTCTGACCGGTGGCCGGATCGTGCAGCTCGAGCCGGTAGCGTCCCCAGCCGACCGGCAGCGACAGCGTGCTGCGTGCCGCCAGCGCGAGCGTGCGCGCCTCGACCAGCTCCTCCTCGACGAGATGGCCGCCGTTCCAGCCGCGCCCCTCGTCGTAGCGCCAGTACCAGCGCCGCTCCTCGCGCAGCAGCCTCACCTGGACATCGCGGGCGGGCACGAACGTGCCCGCCGCATCGGTGCGCACCACCTCGAATCCGGCCGCGGCACCCTCGCGCGCAACGTCCCGATCGAACAGCGGCCGCACGCCGATCAGCACCGGCGCCGGCCACCAGGTGCGCTCGATCGAGCGGACGACCGGCCGTCCGCCGGACTCCAGCAGGCTGAAGCTCGCACGCACCCGCATCGGGGAGCGGCGCTCGGCGACGTCGACCGGCACCGTCACCTGTGCGCGGCCGGCCTCGTCGAGGGTCGCCTCCTCGAGATCCGCCCGCTTGCGCGCGGCGTCGTCGTCGGCGTCGCCGAACACGAAGCCCGGCCAGGCCTGCGGCAGCGGGTTGCGCTGGCGCTCGGTGGCGACGCTGCCGAGCAGGCGGTTGCCGGCCGCCGGGGCGCCGTACAGGTAGTCGCCGCTGACCGCGACCGACAGCGACGCGTCGCCGGCGAGCGCGGCCTCGGAGGCCGCGAGATCGAGCTTCATCCGCTCGGGCAGGAACTCCTCGACCTGGAACGGCCACTGCGCGACCGGCTGCCGCGACCCCGGGTCGGTGCGCAGCTCGAGCAGCCAGCGGCCGGTGGGCGCATCGGCCGGCAGCACGATCGCCTGCTGGTAGTACCCGGTGCCGGTCGAATGCGCGCGTACCAGGCGGGTCAGCGCGACGTCGCCGTCGGGACGCTTGAGCGTCAGCGTCAACGGTGGCGATCCCGCAGCCGAACCGGCCGCCGGCGGCGCGGGCAACGGGCGTCCGTCTGCATCGCGGGCCAGCACCGAGGCCTGGAAGGTCTCGCCCGGCCGGTACAGGTCGCGGCCGGCCCAGACGAAGAGCTTCTGCTCGCGAGAGGGGTGCCCGGCCACGTCGTACTCCGACAGGTCGAGCGCGGGATCGCGCAACCCGAGCAGCGAGAGCTGCCGGCCCTGACGCGCGACGATCGCCCGGGCCTTGTCCAGGCCGCCCGCGAAGGTCGCGCGTCCCTGCGCGTCGGTGCGGGCCTGCGCGATCGACCGGCCACCGGCGTCGATCGCCGAGACCTCGACGTCGCGCAGCGCCGTGCCGGTCTTGAGCGAGGTCGCGAACACGTCGGTCTGCGCGGGCCGGCGCCGTGCGTGCAGGCCGATGTCGGTGACGTGGAAGTGGGTGACCTGGTAGTCGTAGGCGAAGCGTCCGGGCGGGTTCATCACCGCGACGTACAGCCCCGGCTCCTTGAGGGCCTCGATCCGCTCCACCTGCAGGAAGCTCACGGTGCGCCGGTTCGGCCGCGGGTCGGTGGCGAAGCGCCCGGCATGCACGAGGTCGGCGCTCGCGCGGAGCTGCTCGAGCGTGTCGATGCCCACCCTGCCCTTGAGCCGCGAGTCCGGGTTCGACGCCTCCGGATCGCCGTCCTCGTCGGCCGACGGCTCACGGCGTCCGCCGACCTGCTGCAGGAAGGCCGCCCACGCGTCGGGCTTGACCCGGAGGAACTGGACGTCGACCTCGGGCACGTTGACGGTCACCACCGGCAGGCCGCCGTTCTGTCCGGCGGGCAGCACCACGCCGCGACTGGCGAAGTGGAAGGCTTCCGGCATCGCCTCGCTCTTGACCGTGCAGGTCTGGGCGACGGGCAGGCTCGCCTCGTCGGTCGACGCGAGCCCGGCGTCGATCCGGATGCGGTAGGTGCGCTCGGGCGTCGCGTTGGGCAGGTACAGCACCCGCGGGTTGTCGCCCAGCACCCAGCGCGCGGGTACCGGTGTCGCGGCCGATGCGTCCTCGCCTTCGGTCGCCTGCAGCAGCTTCGCCCAGTCCTGCGAGCGCTTGAGCGGCCGGGTGAACATGACGGCCACCGCCGGCGACCCGTCGAACAGGCGGGGCCGGCAGTCGGCGAGCCCGAAGGCCGCGGGCACGGCGTCGCCGGCGGTCGCCGGCGCGTCGCCCGGCGGGCCGGCCCGCCACCCGAACACCGCCATGACCACGGCGACCACGGCCGCCACGACGGCAAGCGCCGCGACGACGGGGCGGCGGGGCATGCGCGGGCTCATGGGCGTCTTCGGTCCGTTCGGACGGAGAGGCGACCCGGACGGGCCGCGGGATCAGGACACCGAGGGGCGGCGGCCGGAGCGTGCCCCGGTCGCCGCACCGATGCGGTCGACTACGCCGGCTTGTTCTTCAGCTTGCCCTTGGGCATCACCGTCGTGGTGGGCGGCGTCGGTCGAGGCGAGATCGCGGCCACCTCCTTCAGCGGCGCGCTGTCCTTCTTCGGCTTCTTGGTCAACTTGTTGCTGCGCTGTACGCCCTTGGGCATGGTGAGCTCCTCTGCGACGGCATGAACTGTACAGGCTGGGCGGGAGCCGCGCTCGCCTCCGTGGCCGGCCGCGGCGAGCCCGGCGGCGGATGCGAACGGCGGGCGGGAACGGCGGCCACATACGACAAAGCCGCCTTGCGGCGGCTTCATCGTGATCCTGGCTGGCGGAGACGGAGGGATTCGAACCCTCGATGCGCTTTTGGCACATACTCCCTTAGCAGGGGAGCACCTTCGGCCTCTCGGTCACGTCTCCGTTCATCGCGGATGGTATCACGGGCCCCGTGCCCCGCCGGCCGAGCCGACGGCTCAGCCGACCGGCTGCTCCAGATCGAACGCCTTGTGCAGCGCGCGCACCGCGAGCTCGAGGTACTTGTCCTCGATCACCACCGAGATCTTGATCTCGCTCGTCGAGATCATCTGGATGTTGATGCCTTCCTCGGAGAGCGTCCGGAACATCCGGCTCGCGATGCCGACGTGCGAACGCATGCCGATGCCGACGACCGAGACCTTGGCGATCTTCGGGTCGCCGACGATGTCGCCCGCGCCGAGCTTCGGCCGCACGCTGCCACCGAGGACCTCGAGCGCCTTCTGGTATTCGGCGCGCGAGACGGTGAACGAGAAGTCGGTCATCCCGTTCACGCTCTGGTTCTGGATGATCATGTCGACGTCGACGTTCGCCTCCGCCACCGGCCCGAGGATCTGGTAGGCGACCCCCGGTCGGTCGGGCACGTTCATCACGGTGATCTTGGCCTCGTCGCGCGCGAACGCGATGCCCGAAATGACTGCCTGTTCCATCGTCTGCTCTTCCTCGAACGTGATCAGCGTGCCGGACGCCATCTCCTCGGCCAGCGGCATGTCGGGCGGCGTGAGGCTCGACAGCACGCGGGTCTTGACCCGGTACTTGCCCGCGAACTCCACCGAGCGGATCTGCAGCACCTTCGAGCCGAGGCTCGCCATCTCGAGCATCTCCTCGAAGGTGATGCGCGCGAGCCGCCGGGCTTCGGGGACGATCCGCGGGTCGGTGGTGTAGACGCCGTCGACGTCGGTGTAGATCAGGCACTCCTCGGCGCCCATGGCCGCGGCGACCGCGACGGCGGAGGTGTCCGAGCCGCCGCGCCCCAGCGTGGTGATGTTGCCCGCCGGATCGACCCCCTGGAAGCCGGTGACGACCACCACGCGGCCCGCATCGAGGTCGGCACGCACGCGGGCGTCGTCGATGGCGGTGATCCGGGCCTTGGTGAAGGCGTCGTCGGTCCTGACCGGCACCTGCCAGCCCGCGTAGCTGACCGCATCGATGCCGATCGCCTTGAGGGCCATCGCGAGCAGTCCGACCGAGACCTGCTCGCCCGTCGAGGCGATCATGTCCAGCTCGCGCGGGTCCGGCTGCGCCTGGATCTCGCGGGCGAGGCCGATCAGCCGGTTCGTCTCGCCGGACATCGCGGAGGGCACGACGACCATGCGATGACCGGCACGGTGCCACTTGGCGACGCGCTGCGCGACGTTCTTGATGCGCTCGACCGAGCCCATCGAGGTGCCGCCGTACTTGTGAACGATGAGGGGCATGGCGCCGGAGGTCGGGGGTCCGTGGACAAACCCTGAAGTATACGACGCGTCCGGAACGCACCCACGGGCGGGCATCCGCGACGCTCGCCGTCCCGCGGCGCGGATGCGGCGCGGGACGGCGAGCGGACGAGCAGCCGCCGCTCGTCCGGACCGGCCGTCCGTCGGTCGCACGCAGGGCGGCTTGCCTTGAGCGAACGTCGAAGGGCCGAAACAATCGGCAGCATGAAACCAATCCGTCCGCCCCGGATGCCCGGGCCGGCCGCCGGAT
>Ga0105105_10000794_pt1 | contig 13881 bp, 13 predicted proteins | sample PPLLaktember2015_4_FD_79108 | JGI IMG/M metagenome (GOLD analysis project Ga0105105, IMG submission 79108) | Freshwater sediment microbial communities from Prairie Pothole Lake near Jamestown, North Dakota, USA - PPLs Lake P8 Core (1) Depth... | ecosystem: Environmental > Aquatic > Freshwater >... | reverse complement strand
TGCTCTTCATGCTGCCGATACATCTTGCCATCGGTATTGTCGAAGGCCTGGTCACCATGGCAGTTCTGCTTTTCGTAGCAAAAACCGAACCATCACTGCTCTCGATGCAGTCGCAGCCGACCGGCAAACCGGCTTTCATTTTCCAGGCCTTCATCATAACGACACTGGCCGTAGGAGGCGTGCTCTCGTGGTTTGCATCGTCCCGACCCGACGGTCTTGAATGGTCTATGGCCAGGGTTTCCGGACAGGAAGAACTTCAGGGAAACCCGGCGGCGGTTCACCATGCTCTCGCCTCGATACAGCAGCGTCTTGCCTTTCTGCCCGATTACGGATTCAGAACCCCTGCCGGTCAGCCGGAGGAAGCGCCGGCCGCTGAAACGCCCCGCAATACCGGCACAACGCTTTCCGGTATTGCGGGAAGCATTCTGGTGCTGCTCATCGCAGGAAGCGCCGGCCTGCTGCTCCGGAAAAAACCGCAGCACGAAGAGTGCTCACCGTGAATTTCGGAACGGCAAAAGAGCAGCGCGATGAGCCGGAGATGCCCTGCAGCCTGCCTGCAGGAGACCCGGCTTTACTGGGCATACTTGTCCTGTTCATCATGTTCGTGATTTCAGTCCCGAAGCATAACCTTCCGGCAGTGATCGCCTACGGCTCCTTCCCTCTTTTTTTCATAACCGCAGCCGGCATTCCCTTGCGACCCATCGTGAAACGCCTGCTTCGCCTCTCCCCTTTCGTACTCTTCATGGCGGCGGGAAACCTTTATTTCGACCGCCGCCCTTTTTCCGCCGCCGGAAGTTTCACGATAACCGGAGGTATGGTTTCCGGCAGTGTAATCATAGCCAAAACGTTTGTCGCGCTCGGCGCAATGCATGCGTTCTCCCTCTGCACACCGTTCCATCGTTTCGGAAGCGCCCTGCGCTCTTTCGGTGTTCCGGAAGTTTTTGTAACCCAGTTGCAGCTGGTATACCGTTACAGCTTTCTGCTCGTCCCCGAAGCCCGTTCGCTCCGGAAAGCCCGCGATCTTCGCTCATTCGACGGCAGGGGAAACGACCTTTTCAGCACGGCGCAACTGATCGGCTCACTGCTTCTGAGAACAACATCGAGAGCCGAAAGGATATATATGGCCATGTGCGCCAGAGGATTCAGAAACAGCCTCCCGGCAGAACAGAAAAAACCTGTTACAGCGACAGATGCCGCGGCTGTCACGGCCGCACTCGTCTGTTTTGCCGCGGTAAGAGTGCTGTTCGCCGCATAAACGATCAGAAGGAAGCCGGAATGATTACAGTCGAACAGGTCAGTTTTTCCTATCCCGACGGCACAAGGGCGCTGCACGATGTCTCGCTCAGGGTCACATCGGGAGACTCGGTCGGCATTGTCGGAGCTAACGGTGCCGGGAAGTCAACCCTGGTCAGCCATCTGAACGGCTGGTTTCTGCCTCAATCAGGGAAAATCACCATCGACGGGGTTGCTGTCCTGAAAAAGAACCTTGAGACGCTCAGAAAGCTGACAGGACTGGTTTTCCAGAGCCCGGACGACCAGCTGTTTATGGTCCGGCTCTACGACGACATCATGTTCGGGCCGAAAAACCTCGGCATGGATCAGCGACGAAGCGCAGAGGAGTGCGAAAAGCTCCTGAGGGATTTCGGACTCTGGGAACTGCGCGACAAACCGCCTTCAAAGCTCTCGCAGGGTCAGAAACGGTTTGCGGCTTTCGCCGCCGTGCTGGTGATGCACCCTTCGGTGCTGGTTATGGACGAACCTACTTCGGACCTCGATCCGCGCAACAGGAAAAAGCTCATCCGGCTCGTCAACGACCTTCAGGCAACAAAAGTGACGATTTCACACGACCTTGATTATATCTGGGATACCTGCAGCCGGGTCTATGTCATGACGGAAGGTCGCATAGCCGCACACGGACCCGCAAAAGAGCTGCTCGGTGACCGCAGGCTGCTCGAAGCAAACGGCCTGGAGCTGCCGCTGAGGCTGCAATAGCAAAAAAAGTACAATCGGGCGTCAGTTCAGCGCCTTTACCCTTCTCTCGAGCTCTTCCGACATGGCTTTGCTTGAAAGTTTGACCGTGATCTGGGGAACATCATGAGCACTGTCGACGGCAAAAACAGTTACCTCGAAACGGTCATCCATTCTGACAATCGAGGAAAGATCGGCGATACGCTGCGTCACTCCGAGAAAACTCAGCGGGAGCAGACATTTGACATGAAAGGGGTTGACAAGAAAAATGCCGTAGGGCTTGACGGAAAGCACCGAAGCGGTAAAACGCTCTCCTGCTTCGGGAAGCCTTGTGTAACCATGCTCCGGCGCCGGAGTGCCGCCGCCCGGTTCCGACTGGCCGATCTCTTTTTCCATAAGGGCAAGATCGTGAAAATCGATATCCGGCCCGCTGTAGAGCTCACGGGAGCTTATCCCTCTGGTCGAATAGACGGAAACCGTTTTCCCTTTCAGCTGCAGCGCCCTGAGCAGGGGCAGAAAATCGCTGTCGCCGCTGAAAAGGATAAACCGGTCGTAAAGATTTTCGGTCAGCATGGCGTCAACGGCAAGCTCAATATCGAGATTGCCTTTCATGACCAGCTCTCCGGTCTCCTTGTTGACGATCTTCTTTACCGGCTTGGAGATGATCTCGAAACCATGAGTCAGAAGAACCCTGTTGAAAGCACTCTGATCCTCCGAAGGCGGATCAGGGGAGGGCACGTAATATCGCACCGACGCCACATGGTAACGGTTCGTGAAATAGCTCATGAGACGGGAGAAATCAATCTGCCATCCAAGATGGCGCTGCGTAAAGAAGAGATTGGCCCCATCGATAAAAAGCGCGGCTTTCTGCATGCTCGGTTATGGTTTTTCCCTGCCCTCAAGCTTGTTCCTCACGGCAAACGGAACAAGAAACAAGAACGCAGGAAGAGCATTAACCATTTCAAAGCCCCGGTGACCGCTAAACGCCTCCCAGAAGAAAACTCCAGAAAGCGAGCGTGAAAAAAGAAACCATGATGCCAAGGGCAACCATCATCGAGGCAAGAGAGGGATTGATACCCTGTTCGGCGGCAATGATGCCGGCCGTGATCATGGGCGGCATGGCGGCTTCGAACAAGGTAACCCTTACCGGAAGGCCATGCAGGCCGAAAATGCCCAGATAAAGCAGGCAGAGCAGCGAAGGCGCTATCAACAGTTTGAACGACAGACCGAGAGCGAGATTGCGGACATTGCCGGACAGATGCCCTGGGTGCAGCTGGTAACCTACAGAGAGCAGGGCGAGCGGAGCAAGGGTATCGCCCAGTCTTCCGAGCAGAAGACTGAGCCATTGCGGATAGTCGAACGGGATCAGGAGAACCGCTGCCACCATGGAAAGAAAGGGCGGAAAGGTAAGAATTTTCTGCAGGATCAATCCTGCAGGAGGCTTTCCGTTCGAGTAGATACCGGCAGTGACGATGCCAAGGGTCGAAAGCACCATAAAGGAGCCGAGCTGATCGACGACAATGCCGTGTACCAGAGCCTCCCTGCCGAAATAGGCTTCGATCATCGGGAGACCGACAAAGGAGGTGTTGCCGAGGCCTCCGGTAAGCACAAGAGCCCCGACGGTCATCCGGGGAAGTTTCAGCAATCTGCCGAGCAGCGGAAAAAAGAGAAGCGCAAGACAGAACTGAATCCATGGCATGGCCGCCAGCACAAACACTCCGGCCGAGAGTTCCAGATCGTGGAGATAGAGCAGGGCAAGCGCTGGAAGGGAGACATGGATAATAAAACCGTTCAGCACCGCAGGAGTTTCCGGCGGCAGCCGTTTCAGGCTCCTCAGCAGAACCCCGGCAAGAAAACAGACGAAAAGAAGAATGAGGTTCTGCACGGCATCAAAACGGTTCGGTGAGAAAAAAACCTCTGAAGTCTCTGGAAAGCCGTTCACTTTTGCCGGGAGACGCTACCGAAAAACTGCCGGAGAGGCCGAAAAAGCTTCCGCTCTCCAGGCCGGCAAAGCAATCGTATTCCCCTGCACACATGAAGCGCTTTGCGCTTATGGAAACGGACGGCGGAGGATCTGCGATACCGCTCCGACCACTCTCCGCCCAAGGTAACGGGTAAAGGCCCCGGAGGCATTCATGCAGGGTATGGAGCGCACCGCTGCGGAGGACGACGTCATACGACGCAGCTCCTCCGCACGGTGCAGGGTTTCATTGCCGTCCGCAAAATACCCGGCGGCAAACAGGGCGACATTGGCGACACCGGAACGGCGAAGCTGCCCTGCGACCTCCTCGAAAGAGGGTTTGGTCCACTCTCCCCCGACATCGTGATTGAGATAGGCGGTCACAACCCGACCGTAGGGATGCGTTGCATCCTTTTCTATTGCTGCAGTCAGCTGTTCTGCAAAATGGGCGGTTTCATGGCGGCCGGTACGGAATCGGGGTGGTTCTCCCCTGCTGTCGCCGACAAGCGTACCGTGAAAGAGCAGAAGCAGGGTATTGGCCTCGCTGCGCTGTAACCCGTGCGAAGCGCTTTCGGCAACGACATGGCCGGCACAGAGCCCGTAAAGCGTCGGATCGCTCCAGAACCTGCTGATCACCGTCACCCGACTCAGATCGTCCGTCGTCAGCTTCCCGCCAAGATATCGGCACAGCTGTCCGCAGGTCAGATCGTTATCGACGGGCGACATGGAAACGAGAATCCGGGCATCGCAGTGCGATGTTGCATCGATAACCTCCTCCACGGCGGGATCAGAAGCGGAAAAAGCCGAAAGAACAGCAAAGGATACATCGCTGTTGAGGCTGCAAGCGTCAAGATAGCGCTGCAGGAGTTCCGCCTGCTGTCGGGTAATCCGGTTATGGGGCGAGCCGTTTGCCGCCGGCCTAAGTTTTTTCTTCAGAGTGGAGAAGAGCGAAATACCGGTTTGCAGAACAGGCGGCACGGCCATGACCGTTGAGGCATGCTGGAGCGTACGCCGGCTGACCCGGTAATTCTCCATGAAACCGGCACTTTCAGCCTCACCGTGAGCAGCGAGAATAACCGCTATTTTTTTTGGATTCGCCATACCGCATCATGTACATTCATGGCCGTTCATTACTCCTGACGACACGCGCATCCATGCCCTCCCGGAACCGCTCCTCGGGGACAGGAACAACCTTGTCGCCCTTTCTGAGACCTTCGAGAACCTCGACAAAGGCAAGATCGCCGGCCCCGGTTTTAAGCGGCTGTTTTTTCAGCTCCTCGTTCTCGATTTTCCAGACATAGCTGACATGATTCTCGTCGAAAACCGAGCTTTTCCTTACCAGCAGTGTTCGGGGCTTCCGGTTGTAGATGATGTTTGCCGTTGCTGTCATTCCGGCCTGGATGCCCTGGACCGGCCTTGAAAAACGCAGAAAAACCTTCGATGTTTTCGTGACCGTATCGGTCTGCGGCACAACACGGGAGACCAGGGCATCAAAACGCCGGTCAGGCATGGCATCAAGCACGATGGCCGCTTTCTGCCCGGTTCGGATACGCGGCACGTCAAGTTCGTCCACTTCGACACTGACCACATAGCCTGTCGTATCGATAACCCTTGCAACGAGGGTATTGGCCGTGACATAATCGCCTTTTTTGACATTCTGCAGGGCAAGTATCCCGCTGAACGGGGCCCTTACCGTCAGTTTTTTCAGGTCATCCTCCCTGATCTGCAGGCGCAGCTTTTTCTGTTCGAGCAGCTCTTCGGCCTGCCGCAGCGTTTTCCGGGCATCGTCAAGGTCCCGGCGGGAGACCGCTCCTTCTCCGAAAAGATTGCTGATTCTCGTAAAGTTGAGCCTTCGCTCTCCGGCGAGGGCAAGCTGTTCCGCATAAGCCGCTCCAGCTTCACGCACGGCAAGGCCCGGCTGGAGGGTTTCGAAAGCGATGATCGTCTGTCCGGCGGCAACACGCTCCCCTTCAAGGGCCCCGACCGAGCTGACCGTTCCCGAAAGCTCGGCACTCAGGTTGGCCATGGCATCCGCCTCGACGAATCCTGTCGCATAGACGGCCTGGACCAGTTCTGCATAGGTAACCTCAACAGCTTCCACATCGACGGTGTTGCCCCGGGTTATGAGATAGGCGACGGTAACGAGAAAAATAAGGGCAAGCGCGATGGTATATTTCGGAAGGAGTTTCTGTAAGGTCTGCATAGTCTTGTGGCATTTAAGATTTGGCTCTTGGAAGTTACATGTTTTGAACTTTTTCTCTATTCCGACCTTGGTTTTTCCATTATTTTATGAATCTTTAAAAACGTTTTTCATGAACTATTCCGGGTTCCGGGATGATCCCATAAAAAATACTTAATCATTACACGCTGATGAGCGAAAACCAGGACCTGCAGAAAAGCTTTCTTGAAACCGTCAAATTCGATGAAAAGGGGCTTGTACCGGCGATTGTCCAGGATCACGAAACCGGAAAAGTGCTCATGATGGCCTGGATGAACCGTGAAAGCCTTGAAATGACCCTTGAAAGAAAAAAGGCCTGTTACTGGAGCCGAAGCCGCCAGAAACTCTGGCTGAAGGGTGAATCGTCCGGAAACATGCAGGATGTCCATGATATCCTTATCGACTGCGATGGCGATACCCTTCTGCTCAAGGTCTCGCAGAAAGGCGGCGCCTGCCATGTCGGATACCACTCCTGTTTCTACCGGCGGGCAAAAGGAGACCTCTCGATGGAGATCTGCGATACGCTCATGTTCGATCCTGAAGAAGTTTACGGCAAAAAAAGCTGAAAGAGCATCAATGAGTCAACCCATAGAGACTGCAAAATCGCTGAACGAAACAAAGTCGCGATCTTCGATCCGCACCATGTTCGACGAGGTTGCCCCGACGTACGATTTTCTCAACCACCTGCTGAGCCTCGGAATTGACAACTACTGGAGAGCGACGGCAACCGCCAGGGCAAAAAAGCTGCTCGGGAGCAATCCTGCGCCACGGATTCTCGATGTCGCAACCGGAACCGGAGATCTTGCCGCCTCAATGGCGAAAATCCCGGGAGCTAAAGTCACCGCTCTGGACCTCTCTCCTGAAATGCTCGTCATTGCCCGCAAGAAATATCCCGACATCACCTTCCTGGAGGGTTATGCCGAAAAACTCCCTTTCGAAACGGCAAGCTTCGATGTAGTCAGCGCCGGTTTCGGAGTGAGGAATTTCGAAAATCTCGAACAGGGCATGCAGGAGTTCCACCGGGTGCTCAAGCCCGGCGGACATGCGTTCATCATCGAGCCGATGATTCCCCGCAACCCATTTGTAAAAAGGCTCTACCTGGTTTACTTCAAGAAGGTGCTTCCGAAAATCGCGGCGCTCTTCAGTAAATCGAGCTTTGCCTACGACTATCTCCCCCACTCTGTCGAGCAGTTTCCGCAGACGGAAGCCTTCACGGCTGTCCTGAAAAAAAGCGGATTTCGCAGCGCGGAGTATTTCCCCATGACGTTCGAGACATCGATCCTCTACGTAGCCTCAAAATAAGCCCCGGGCCGGTATTACGGAGACCAGCGTTCACGAATGAACGGAATACGCCTGAGCAGCGGTATCGAGAACAGATAAACCGCTATGCCCACGGCGTCTGCAGCGATATCGCCAAACGAACAGCTCCGGTAGGGGAAAAACGACTGAACGAGCTCGATGGCCCCGCCGTATCCGAGCAGAAACATGATCTTGAAGGCATTGAACGACGTTTTCGGAAAAGCGAAATCCACAAGCAGGGAGAGCAGATAAAAGGCTAGAAAATGCAGAACCTTATCGGAAACCGCCGCGGGAACCAAGGATGACGACGGCAGAAGAGCGAGCCGGCTGATCAGCACGATAGAGATAACGAGCAGCAGCCGCCCTTCGATAGTCAGCAACCTCTTGATGTTTTTCACAGGGGGGAAATATTTTCAGTTCGGTCGGATGATTGCAATTCGACCCTGTATTTCGAAAAATTCTTGCAGGCATGAGCATCCCTGAGGCGATCCGCATGAATTTTCCGGACAAGATCCACAGCCTGTTCCGGTTCCATCACGTGAAAAATCATGTGCATCTCCTTTCTGCTGAAAAGCCCTCTCTCGAGCACCTCGGTTTCCAGCCAGAGCAGCAGGTTTGTCCAGATTTTGCCGTAAAGGATAATAGGAGTATCGCAGATATGCTCGACCTGCACAAGCTGCCAGGCATAGAACATTTCCAGAAGGGTGCCGATCCCTCCGGGAGCGACGACAACGGCATCGGAGAGCTGCATGAAGGTATCGAGACGGCTGCTGAAAATCGAAAATTCGTGCTTGATGTCAAGAAATGCGTTCGGCCTCTCCTCCCTCGGAAGCTTGATGTTCAGACCTATCGAGCAAGTTTCCGACTGTGCGGCTTTCGAACCGGAATTGGCGGCCTGCATGAGTCCCGGACCGCCGCCGGTCACAATGTCGAAACCGGATGCGGCAAGGCCTTCTGCGATCCGGAACACATCCTGATAGTCCCGGTCGCCCTCCCGGATTCTCGCAGATCCGAAAATAGCAACCCTGTAATGGGGATTCATAACGGCAAGCATCTAAAGCATTGATTCAAACTCCTCCTCCCTGACAACCCTCACGCCCAGCTTCAGCGCTTTTTCCAGCTTGCTGCCGGCATCGTTTCCCGTCACCACAAGGCTGGTGTTCCGGCTCACCGAATTGGTCACCTTCCCGCCCCGCGCCATGACGAGTCCTGAGGCCTTGCTTCGGGAGTACCGTTCAAGCTCACCGGTAAAAACAACCCTCATTCCTTCGAAATTCCGGTTTACCGGTTCTTCAGGCTCGGCTGCCCTGAAGGGAAGACCGGCCTCCTGCAATTTCCTGACAAGAGAGTGCGACGAGGGTCTGGCGAAATAGTCGATGATGCTGCGGGCGACAACAGGGCCGATATCGGGTACCGCGGAAAGCTCCTCTTCACCGGCCTCCTGCAGCAATGCGAAAAGGGGATATGCTCGGGCAAGTTCCCTTGCTGTCGCCTGGCCGACATGGCGGATACCGAGCGCGAAGAGCAGACGCTCGTAACTGCGATTCCGACTTTCATCGAGGGCCCGAACAAGGTTAAGAGCCGATTTTGTGCCCATGCGGTCGAGCCCTTCGAGTTGCGGCACCTGCAGAGCGTAGAGATCGCCGGGATCCCTGACAAGCCCCCTGTCGACCAGCTGATCGACCAGTGCAACGCCGAGCGACTGGATATCCATGGCGTTGCGTGATGCGAAATGCAGAACCCTGCCCCGTATCTGCGCAGGGCACTCCTCTTCGTTCGGACAGTACCAGCTCACCTCGCCTTCCGGCTTCACGAGCGGCGTACCGCAGGAGGGACAACGTTCAGGAACAACTATGGGTTCGGTGAACAACGAACGCGCTTCCTCAACGACCCTGATGATTTTGGGAATCACCTCTCCGGACTTTTCAATGACTACCCGGTCATGAACACGCACGCCGAGCCGCTCGATTTCATCGAAATTGTGCAGGGTGGAGCGGGATACCGTCGAGCCGGCCAGCTTCACCGGCATCAGTTCCGCTACCGGAGTAATGGTGCCGAGCCTGCCTACCTGAAAGACGACGCCAAGCAGTTCGGTTTTCGCCTGCTGGGCCGGATACTTGTAGGCGATTGCCCAGCGGGGACTTTTCGAGGTGGCTCCGATCCGATCCCACAGGGTGACATCGTCAAGCTTCAGTACCACACCGTCGGTTTCATAGGGAAGCGAATGGCGCTTTTCATCCCATTCGCCTATAAAGCGTTCGATATCCTTCAGTTCTCTGCAGAGCCGATACTGACCTCCGGTATAAAAGCCCAGCGTTTCGAGCAGCCTGAGCCGGTCGAGATGCCTGGCGCTCTCATCGGCGATGCCTTTGAGGAAATACGCAACAAAGGTCATCCGGCGACGGGCAACTTCGGCGGAATCCTGCAGTTTGAGGGTGCCGGCTGCGGCATTGCGGGGATTGGCGAACCGGTCCTCTTCGGGCCGGCCTTCGTTCAGGCGGTCGAAATCCTCCTTTCGCATGAACACCTCTCCCCGCACTTCGATCTCCCGGTCCTGGCCCTGGAGTTTTTCGGCAAGTGCGGCTTCGATACGCAGCGGAATGGTCGAAATTGTCCTGAGATTGACGGTTATATCGTCGCCCCGTACGCCATCGCCCCTCGTCGCACCCTGCACAAAAAGGCCATCCCGGTAAATCAGGCTGACGGCAACACCGTCGAACTTCAGTTCGGCAACCATCTCCTGCTTTTCGATACCCTCCTCGTGAAGCAGCTTTTTCACCCGGCCGTAAAAATCGGCCACATCTCCGAGAGAGTAGGTGTTGGAAAGGCTCAGCATCGGTTCACGATGCGTAACGGAAGGAAACTCCCTTGAAATCTGCCCGCCAACCCGCTGAGAAGGGCTGTCGGGTGTTACAAGATCGGGATGGAGCTTTTCCAGAGCCACCAGCCTTTCGAGCAGCCGGTCGAAATCGTAATCCGGAATCTCCGGCTTTGCCTGCACATAGTAGAGGTAATTATGCCGGTCGATCTCCTTACGGAGCCTGATGATCTCAGCTGCAGCTTTCGCTCTCTCCATCTCTCTCGATTCCGGTTACTTCGTCGATGAAAGCGCCCATCCGGCAAGGTTTTTCAGAAAACCGAGCGATCCCTGTATACCCAGCTTCTCCCATGTGGCGTAAATAATTTTCGGGTATCGCAAGGCTACCTTCAGCATGACGGTCACCAGCTCTTCGAGTTTAAGTTCATCACGGAACATCGCCTCGCGATAGCGGGGGGGAAGCTGGTCGAGCACGATCATGACCTCGTTCATCATGTCGTTGACAAAATTCGGTTCGTCGGTCTTCGCATTGAAGCACATGTACTTCATGAGATTGGCCATGGATGCCACATTCGGTTCATAGGCGCTGACGGAGGCCAGATGCTCTTTTGAGAAGAGGCCGGCGCCCAGCGCCTGCTCAAGCCCGTCGGTAAGCCGCTGCAGGTTCCGCACCATCGAACCGAAGCCGCAGAAGGTCAGGGGAGAGGCAAGCGAAGCCGCATCGCCGAAGAGCACAATACGGTCGTCGGCAATAACTCTGGTACGGCTGATGCCGTCATGAAAGTAGGCAGGAATGATGCCGTAGACCGGGCGGTGGATCACGAAATTCCGGCCCGGCTGCTTGTACTCGGGAAGTTTCCTGAAATAGGTCTCGAAAAGACCGAGCAGCGTTTTGTCATTTTCCGAGTCGACCTCGTCGTAAAAAAACAGATAGGTTATATACCGCTCGCCTTCAGCAGGAAACCCCTCCCAGATCAGCTGGCGTCCCGCACCTCCGAGGGTTTCCGCCGGACCGGTACTGGCCAGAATCTCTCCGGTATCGAAGTCGGCATTGTCAAAACCGCTGGCGACAGTGCCCACGGTGGGGCAGACATGCGTCTGGGGCCGGCCGTCGTTGAGCTGGCGGGCAACGGGAGAAAGAATGCCCATGACATCGACAAGAACCTTTGCCCGGAAGTAAAACCGGGCGCCGCCACGATCCTCGACTTCGACGACAATATGATCGGGAAACCGGTAACAGGCCGAAAAGCTCATACCGTCAAGCACGCTGTTCCCCGTCCCCGAAAGTACCCGTTCTTTGGCCATGCCGAGCAGCCGGTCGGCATCCACGGCACAGTCGAGCACATGCTGCATGGAGAGCCGTTTCTGGCTCCCGTCAGGTTTGTAGAACTCCACCCACCCTGAAGTATACCGGCGCACAATAACCGAATCGAGCTCGGCTGCGCTGAACACTCCCGTGTCGGCAAGCCGCAGCAGTTCATCGCGTGAAATATTCCAGTCCCTTGTTGACTGGGCGGGAAAGTGACGATCGAAAACCAGTACCCTGCGCTTGTGCTGCTTCACCATGACCGCGGCATGCAGGAAGCTCAGGGTGCCGCCGGCGTAAACCAGATCGAACTCCCCGCTTACAGCCGCACCCTCCGGAAGCTCCGAGCCCGGCATGATGACGCGGGGAACCGGTACCGAAGGAACCTGCCAGTAACGGTCAAGCTCCATGATGCGCTGCAGATGACGCTCTCCGTCAGCGAGGGCGCTGAAAGCCTCGTAAACGAGCGGATAGGAGTGCCGTATATGTTGGAGCTCTGAGGAAGGCATAGAGGAGAAGGGTATTTTGGTTACAGCCGCATTATACGGAAAGTGCCGCGTTCTTCAGCACGCTATCGCTTTCGATCATGCCGTCAACGAGATGGATTCTCCGTCCGGCACGATTGGCAAGCTCTTCGTCGTGCGTAACCACAATCACCGTCTGGTTCAGTTCCCGGTTGAGACGGTCGAAAAGTTCATAGACGTTGCGCGCCGATTTCGAATCGAGGTTGCCGGTCGGCTCGTCGCCAAGCACTACCTTCGGCTCATTGGCAAGTGCCCGTGCAATGGCAACCCGCTGCTGCTGACCGCCGGAAAGCTGACTGGGTTTATTGGTGTACTTGTTCTCCAGACCCACGGTATCGAGCAGCTTCATGGCCCGGGCCCGGATCTCCTTTTTGCTGAACCGTCCGTTGATCATCATCGGCATGCTCACATTTTCAACGGCGTTGAACTCGGGCAAGAGAAAATGAAACTGATAGATGAACCCGATTTTCTCGTTCCGGATCCGGGTCATCGCGGTTTCATCCTTTTCGGTGATCTCCTCCCCGTCAAGCCAGACCTTGCCGAAACTGGGTTTATCGAGACCTCCCATAATGTAGAGCAGCGTGCTCTTGCCGGAACCCGAAGGCCCCGTAATGGCAACGAACTCCCCTGCCATGATCTCCATTGAAAGATTCGGAATGATGGTCTGGCGCACATCGCGCGACAGTTCCAGCTCCCTGCGGATGCCCTCGAGCCTGAGAATTTCCGTAGCCATCAGATTTACAGCTCCTTGATCGGTTACAAGCCCGGCCATCGTCTCCTTCCGGATTACGGAGGAGGGTTATCGGCACGTATAACGTGAGGAAAAACCGGGCGAACGACAGTATAATAAAAAAGCCGCAAGCTTCCATTATCGATCAAACTCCTCAGGAGGGTCAAGCCTCAGAGGCCTCGCCGAACCATCTTTCTCTGAACCACAGGGAAACGTTCACCAGGCCGATAAGCGCCGGAACCTCGACCAGCGGGCCGATCACGGCGGCGAACGCCTCTCCCGAATCGATGCCGAACACCGCTACGGCAACGGCAATGGCAAGCTCGAAGTTGTTGCTCGCTGCCGTAAAGGAGAGTGTGGCGGTTTTGGAGTAATCCGCTCCAACCTTGCGGCCCATGTAAAACGACAGCAGAAACATGATCACGAAATAGAGCAGCAGCGGTATGGCGATGCGGACCACGTCCATGGGAATTTTCACGATGTACTCGCCTTTGAGCGAGAACATCACCACGATGGTGAAAAGCAGCGCAATGAGCGTCAGGGGGCTGATGTGCGGGATGAACACCTCTTCGTACCAGCTGCGCCCTTTCAGGCGAAGCAGTATGAACCGGGTAAAAAACCCTGCGATAAAGGGAATGCCGAGATAGATGAACACCGATCCGGCAATTTCCGAGATGGTGATATCGACATTGAACGACGAAAGACCGAGCCAGCCGGGCAAAACCGTGAGGAAGACCCATGCATAGACGGAGAAGAACAGCACCTGAAAGACCGAGTTGAAGGCGACGAGACCTGCTGCGTACTCCGTATCGCCTTTTGCCAGTTCGTTCCAGACGATCACCATGGCGATGCAGCGGGCAAGGCCGATCATGATGAGCCCGGCCATGTAATGCGGCATATCGGAAAGAAAAAGCACGGCAAGGACGAACATGAGCACCGGCCCGATCACCCAGTTCTGCAGGAGCGAGAGTCCGAGCACTCTGGTGTTGCGGAAAACATCGCCAAGCTCCTCGTACTTCACCTTGGCCAGAGGCGGATACATCATGACGATAAGCCCT
>Ga0105105_10000791_pt1 | contig 13906 bp, 11 predicted proteins | sample PPLLaktember2015_4_FD_79108 | JGI IMG/M metagenome (GOLD analysis project Ga0105105, IMG submission 79108) | Freshwater sediment microbial communities from Prairie Pothole Lake near Jamestown, North Dakota, USA - PPLs Lake P8 Core (1) Depth... | ecosystem: Environmental > Aquatic > Freshwater >... | reverse complement strand
TATGGCGGCTGGTACGACCCACCGGGCAACGGAGGTGAACTGTGCGGTTGAGATCCGCCGAGGACGCGCAGGGGGCGGCGCGCCTCGCTGCCGCCGAGGTCGCCGACGTTTGCCGCCACGCCGTCATGGAGCGCGGCCAGGCGGTCATCGCATTGAGCGGCGGGGAGACCCCGTGGCTGATGCTGCGCGAGCTGCGTGAATACGAGTTGCCCTGGAACCGGATCTATGTCGGACAGGTGGACGAGCGGATCGCGCCAGCAGGCGACGCGCGACGCAACCGGGCGAAGCTCGACGAGATCCTGGTGCGCCACGGCCCGCTGCCCGCGCCCCGCCTGCTGGCGATGCCGGTGGAGGGCGGCGACCTGGCCGCGGCGGCGGTCACCTACCAGCGGCTGCTCGAACACTATGCCGGCACGCCGGCGCAACTCGACCTGGTCCAGCTCGGGCTTGGCGCGGACGGACACACGGCCTCGTTGATCCCCGGCGACCCGGTGCTCGGCATCCGGGATCGGGACGTCGCGCTGACCGGCGAGTACCAGGGCGTGCGCCGCATGACGCTGACCTACCCGGCACTGTCCCGGGCGCGCGCCCGGCTCTGGTTGGTCACGGGCGCGGCAAAGTACGACGCGTTACGCGACCTGCTGGCCGCCCTGGGCGACACGCCCGCCATCAACGTCGCCCGCGACGACACCATCGTAATCGCCGATTCCCACGCCCTCATCCGCTCATAGGTCAGCCTTTGGAGTTGTCGCGCGTGACCGCGTGACCGCCGAACGATTGCCTCAGCCGGGCCAGCACCCGGTTCGAGAAATCGTCGCGGCCCTGGCTCGCGAAACGCTCCATCAACGCGAGCGTCATCACCGGCGTCGGCACCCCGAGTTCGACGGACTCGATCGCGGTCCAACGGCCTTCGCCCGAATCCGCGACCACGGGTGCGATCGCCTCCAGGCGGTCGTCCTCCGCGAGAAACTCGGCGGTGAGGTCCAGCAGCCAGGAACGGATGACCGTGCCGTGCCGCCACGATTCCGCGATTTTCGCGACGTCGAGCTGCAGGTCGGTCTTGGCGCGCAGCAGCGCCAGGCCCTCGGCGTAGGCCTGCATCAGGCCGTACTCGATGCCGTTGTGGACCATCTTGGCAAAGTGCCCCGCGCCGCTCGGGCCGCAGTGCAGCCAGCCCCGGTCCGCGGCCGGCGCCAGCACCCGCAGGAACGGCTCGACACGCTTCACCGCATCCGGAAGGCCGCCGACCATCAGGCCGTAGCCGTTGACGAGCCCCCAGACGCCGCCGGACACGCCGGCATCGACGAGGTGCAGGCCGAGCGCCCCGAGTTCCTGCGCTCGCCGCATGCTGTCGCGGTAGTAAGCGTTCGCACCGTCGACGATCACGTCGCCCGCCGCGAGCAGGCCGCGCAGTTCGACGATCGTGGCCTCGGTCGGCGCGCCGGCCGGCAGCATCACCCAGACGACCCGCGGGGCGGGCAGCGCGGCGACGAGCGCGGCCAGCGTCTGGACGGTATTCACCCGCTCTTCGCCGGCGAGGCCCGCACGCGCGCCTGCGGCACGGTCCCAGGCCACGACGCCGACGCCGGCGCGCGCGATCCGCCGCGCCATGTTCCCGCCCATGCGGCCGAGCCCGATCATGCCGATTTTCTGTTCCATCGCCGCTCCCCTGACGCTCCGGCGCCTTATGGCCGGATGGTCACCCGTGCGCCGCACAGGCACAAGTGCCGGCGCCTGCGTGAAGCCGCGCGGCGCCCCTGAGATCCACGTATTTTCCGCCGCAGCCCGACGCGCTATCACTAGCGGCGCGAAGGCCCGGTGTTCGGGCCTGCCGAGGGCTCCCGATGACCACCAGCGAGCGAAAGTGGGTATACGCGTTCGAGAACGGCGACGGCCGCAACAAGATGCTGCTCGGCGGCAAGGGGGCCAATCTCTGCGAGATGACGCGAATCGGGCTCAACGTGCCGCCCGGCTTCGTGATCACGACCGAGGCCTGCCTGGCGTACCTCGACGACTCGCAGCGCCGGCTGCCCGAGGGCGCGATGGACGAGGTGCGCGCCCACATGCGCGCCCTCGAGCAACGCACCGGCAAGAGCTTTGGTGGCAGCGACGACCCGCTGCTCGTCTCGGTGCGCTCGGGATCGGCGATGTCGATGCCGGGCATGATGGACACGATCCTCAACCTCGGCCTCAACGAGACGACACTCGCCGCGTTGATCCGCCGCACCGGCAACGAGCGTTTCGGCTACGACGCGTGGCGACGGTTCATCCAGCTGTTCGGCAAGGTGGCCCTCGGCGTGCCCGACTCTGCGTTCGACGAACAGTTCGAGGCGGTCAAGACCCGCGTCGGCGTCAAGCAGGACGTGATGCTCGGCCCCGACGAGCTGCGCGACATCGGCGAACGCTTCCTGCACGTCGTGCAGCAGCACACGGGTCGCCCCTTCCCGGCCGATCCGTACGAGCAGCTCGAGATCGCGATCAAGGCCGTCTTCAATTCGTGGATGGGCAAGCGCGCGATCGACTACCGGCGCGAATTCAAGATCACGCCGGCCATGGCGAACGGCACGGCCGTCAACGTCGTGACGATGGTGTTCGGCAACATGGGCAACGACAGCGCGACGGGCGTCGGCTTCACGCGCAACCCGGCGACCGGCGAGAACCAGCTCTACGGTGAGTACCTGACGAATGCGCAGGGCGAGGACGTCGTGGCGGGCATCCGCACGCCGAAGCCCATCGCCGACCTCGCCGTCGAGATGGCCGCGATCTACACGCAGCTGGTCGACCTGCGCAACCGCCTCGAGCGGCACTACCGCGAGGTGCAGGACTTCGAGTTCACGATCGAGCGCGGCACGCTGTACTGTCTGCAGACGCGCAACGGCAAGATGAACGCCGCGTCGATGGTGCGCACGTCCGTCGAAATGCACGAGGAAGGCATCCTGTCGCGCGAGGAGGCGATCCTGCGCGTCAACCCGGCGCACCTCGAGCAGATGCTGTTCCCGCGGCTCGACCCGCAGCACAAGGCCCACCCGCTCGCGACCGGCCTGCCTGCCTCGCCCGGCGCGGCGAGCGGCCAGGCCGTATTCGACGCCGATCGCGCCGAGACGCTCGGCAAGCAGGGCCACAAGGTGATCCTCGTCCGCGAGGAGACCAAGCCCGAGGACATCCATGGCTTCTTCGCCTCTCAGGGCATCCTGACCAGCCGCGGCGGCAAGACCTCGCACGCGGCCGTGGTCGCGCGCGGCATGGGCAAGCCGTGCGTCGCGGGTGCCGAGGGCATTCACGTCGACGTGTCCGCGCGACTCGCGTTCGTCGGCGACCAGGTGATCAAGGAAGGCGACATCATCACGATCGACGGCAGCAACGGCCGGGTGTTCCGCGGCGAGGTGCCGACCGTCGAGGCGGATTTCTCGCCGTCGCTGGTCAAGCTGCTCGGCTGGGCCGACGCGCATTCACGCCTCGGCGTGCGCGCCAACGCCGACACGCCCGACGATGCCGCCCGCGCGATCCGCTACGGCGCGAAGGGCATCGGCCTGTGCCGCACCGAGCGCATGTTCAACGCAGGCGACCGGCTGCCGATCGTCGTCGACATGATCGTTGCCGACACGCCGGAGCAGCGGCGCGCGGCGCTCGACCGGCTGCTGCCGATCCAGCGTGCGGACTTCGCCGGACTGTTCAAGGCGATGGCACCGCACCCGGTGACGATCCGGCTGCTCGACCCGCCGATCCACGAGTTCCTGCCGACCGAACGCCAGCTCGAGGACGACGTCGCGAAGTTGAACGAACTGCGCGGCGCGGCCCGCGGCATGGAAGTGCTGACCGAGGCGGCGCGCTCGATCTCCGACGGCAAGCTGCCCGCCACGCTGCGCGACCTCGCCGAGACGCGGCTGATCGACAGCGTGATCGCGCGCAAGGAGGCGATCCTGCGCAAGGCGCGCGCACTGCGCGAGGTCAACCCGATGCTCGGCCATCGCGGCGTGCGGCTCGGCATCACCTATCCCGAGATCTACACGATGCAGATCCGGGCGGTCCTCGAGGCGGCGGCCAACTGCATCCGCGCGGGGGTCGAGGTGCATCCGGAGATCATGGTGCCGCAGGTCTGCACGGCGCAGGAACTGAACCTGGTGCGGGACTACATGACGGCGGTGCAGCGCGAAGTCGAGGTCACCTACGGCGTGCCGGTGCCGTGCAAGTTCGGCACGATGGTCGAGGTGGTGCGCGCGTGCATGCGCGCCGAGAACCTCGCCGAAGTGGCGGAGTTCTTCTCGTTCGGCACCAACGACCTGACGCAGGCGACGTTCTCGTTCTCGCGCGAGGACGCGGAGAACAAGTTCCTGCCGATGTACAACGAGCGCGGCATCCTGCAGGACAACCCGTTCGAGGTGCTCGACGTCAAGGGCGTGGGGCGCCTGATGGCACTGGCCGTGGACTGGGGCCGCGCGAGCCGCCCCGGCCTCAAGGTCGGCATCTGCGGTGAGCACGGCGGCCACCCGGCCTCGATCCGCTTCTGCGACTCGATCGGGCTCGACTACGTGTCGTGCTCGGCACCGCGGGTGCCGATCGCGCGGTTGGCGGCGGCGCATGCCGCGATAGTGGGGGCGGCCGGAGTGGATAAGGCCGCCTAGAGAAACCGGGGTTACTCCCACGCCACGACGTGGCGCCGCTCCGGCGTGTCTTCCTCGAAGAAGAACCGCTGCGCGCCGAACGCCGGCCGCAACTGGTCCAGCCACGTGGCGTCGGCGTCGTACTTCGCGAAGAACGGTCGGCCCACCCAGTCGCGGTTACGCCCGCGCAGGAAGCTGAGCACGAACACTTTCTCGCCGTGGATCTCCTGCGTGCCGAGCACGACGACCTTGCCCGGCATCGCCGACATCGACGGGCCGCGCACCGTGCGCGCGAGGCCGGACACCTGGCGGAACGCGCGCCGGAAGATATCGTAGGCCGTTGCGAGCGGCACTTCGAAGTAACCCTTCGGACCCGTATCGCGCTCGACGAACATGTAGTACGGAATGCAGCCGAGCGCCACCTGCGCCCGCCACATCTCGGCCCAGGTGCTGGCCGAGTCGTTGATGTGGCGAACCAGCGGTGCCTGCGTACGAATCACGGCGCCGGTCCTGCGAATGCGCTCGATCGCCTTGCGCACGACCGGCGTCTCCAGTTCCCGCGGATGCGTGAAGTGCGCCATCAGCGCGAGGTGCCGGCCGCTCGCGACGACCCGTTCGAACAGGCGCAGCAGCGTGTCGGCATCCGGATCCGTCACGAACTTATGCGGCCAGAACGCCAGCGCCTTGGTGCCGATGCGGATGTGCCGCAGGTGCTCGAGCCCGGGTCGGAGGAGCGGCTCGATGTACGACCGCAGGTGCCAGGCCCGCATGATCAGCGGGTCGCCGCCGGTGAACAGCACGTCGCTCACTTCGGTGTGGCGGCGCAGGTATTCGTGGAACGTCTCCGTTTCACGCTGCGCGAACTTGAGGCCCTCCATGCCGACGAACTGCGCCCAGCGGAAGCAGTAGGTGCAATAGGAGTGACAGGTCTGGCCGCGTCCCGGGAAGAACAGCACCGTCTCGCGGTACTTGTGCTGCAGGCCCGGCAGCGGCACGCCGTCGAGCCGCGGCACATTGTGCTCGAGCTGGCCGGCGGGATGCGGATTCAGCTTCAGGCGGATCCGGTCCGCCACCGGCCGGATCTGCTGCGGCGTGGCCCCATTGCGCACGAGCGCCGCCACGCGCGCAAGGTCCGCGGGCTCGAGCATGCCCGGTTGAGGAAACGTGAGCTGGAAGATCGGGTCGGCGGGAATGTCGCTCCAGTCGATCAGCTCGTCCACCACGTAGGGGCTGACGCGGAACGGCAGTACGTGCGCAAGTGCCCGCATCGCCAGCCGCCGGGCCTCCGACAGCTGCGCCAGTTGCGGGATGGACTCCATCGTGGCTGCCACGTGTGGCTGGTAGCGCGGCGCGTCCGGACGCGTCATGCGGCCTCCCTGGCGACCGCGGAATGCGGCAACCCGCCGCCGCCCGCGACGATCAGCGTCTGGGTCGGGTAGGCGAAATCGACGCCGAGCGACTCGAACGCCTCATGGATATGGAAATTGATGTCCTGCTGCGCGTCCATGTAGCGACCGAAATCCGCGCTCAGCACGTGGTAGACGATCTCGAAATCGAGCGAGTACGCGCCGTACTTGGCGAAATGGGCACGGTCGAAGCGCACCTCTGGCTGCGCCTCGACGATCCGTCGCAGCAGCGCCGGGATCTCGCGCAGCTTGTCCCGCGGAGTTTCGTAAGTGACGCCGAGCGAGAAGACCACGCGCCGCTCGTACATCCGCCCGAAGTTGCGCAGGCGGCTCGACAGCAGGTCGGCGTTCGACATCACGATCTGCTCGCCGGTCAGGCTGCGCAGCCGCGTGCTCTTGATGCCGATGTACTCGACGGTGCCCATGTGCTCGCCGAGGATCACGAAGTCGCCGAGCACGAACGGCTGGTCGAGCGTGATCGACAGCGACGCGAGCAGGTCGCCCAGCACGTTCTGCAGCGCGAGCGCCACGGCGATGCCGCCGATGCCGAGGCCGGCGACGAGCGCGGTGATGTCGACGCCGAGGTTCTCGAGCGTGAGCAGCAGCACCATGGTCCAGATCAGCACCCGGGCGATGAAGCGGATGATGCCGATCGAGCCGGCGACGGCCTTGTCCTCGCTCAACGTCACCTTGCGCCGGTGATCGAGCCAGCCGACCGCCGCGGTCGCCGCCCAGAGCCCCGCCTGCCAGAAGAATGCGATCGTCACGACCTTCTGCAGCAGTGCGGCCGGCCGCTCCGGCAACCCGAGCACGGACAGGCCGGCGTAGGCGGCAACGACCACGATGAAGGCCAGTGTCGTGCGACTGACGGCCTGCAGCGGAATCTCGAGCATTTCGGTCTCGTCGGTCCGCGCGAGTACTGCGTGGTGCCGGCGGGCGAGTCCACGCGCCGCCCAGAGAATCACGAAGCCCGCCGCAGCCGCGCCGAGCGCGGTGATGACCAGCGACCAGTCCGTCTCGACGACGGCCGGGATCGAATCTTGCAGAGTCTCGAGCAAAAGCGCCTCCTGCGGCGCGCAATCGCGCGCCGGAGTCCATCCAACAGAACACTCTAGGGAGGCCTCGCGCGGTCCGGAAACGAGAAATCCTCGCTCGATTGGCGAGCAGGATTTGCCGGTCAGCCGGCGACGTCCGCGACCGGGAAGGTCATGCGGAATGACTCGATCTTGAACGCAGCCAGCACCGGTGCGGCAGCGAGGTCCGGGAACAACTCGGCATCGAAGCGCCACGACAGCAGCCGGCCAGGGCGAGCCCGGCCTGCCGCGGCGGGCGCATAGTAGTAAGTGTGGCCCCGGAAGCTCTGCGCCAGCGTGCGCAGTCTTGCGGGCAACAGGCCGCCTGGCACCGGCAACGACGGCGCGAAGCGCAGCGTGGCGAGCCGCAACTCGCACAACTCGCGCCCCTCGCTGAGGACACGCACCCGGTCCTCGCGGCCGCCGTCGAGGCCCTGCTCCACCTCGAAGTCGGCGCGATCCTTCGGGATGCCCCAGTTGTCGCGCCCGTTGACGACGCTATCCCAGGTCGACACCACGATGCGGCTGATCGTCAGGTGACGCCGCCCGTCGCCGAACGGGAACGCGCCTGGAATGAACAACAGCTCGCGGTACGGGCCGCAATCCGATTGAACATAGTCGACGTACATCAGGTACGCGGCGAGACCACGGCCCTGGCCCGCGAGGCCTGGGGGCAGGAACGCGTCACGGGCGGGCGCGCCCGGCGGCAACTTCAGCGCGACGATCCAGGCCGTTCCGCGCAGGTTCCAGGGCGCGGGGCACCTCGCTACGGCCGGCAGCATCGAATCGGGTTGCAGCATCAGAGCAGCGCCGGCGTCGTCGCGATTGCGAGCTGCGCGCCGTAATACAGCGGCAGGCCCCAGGCACGATTCGCGAATTCGTGGCGCACGAAGCGATCGCGCGCGACCGACACGTCCGAGACCGTGAACGCGAGCGCGCCGACCGCGACGGCCCACGGTCCGCCCGCCGCCGTGACACCGCAGGCCAGCGCCGACATCAGGCCGATCACGACCATGTAGACGCGCACGGGCCAGGCCATCCCGGCGGGCAGTGCCGGGGCGATCCAGCGCAGCACGGCGCCGACGACGACGGCGAGCAGCACGGCTCCGGCGGCGAGCCCGAGCGGATCGAGCGGTCGCGTCAGGAACGCGGCGGAGTACGCAACGTGAGCCGCCAGGAACGCGAAGACACCCGCCCGGAATGCGGCCGGCCGCTCGAGCGGGATCAGCAGCACGTCGCCGACGAGGCACAGCAGGAGGCCGAGCAGCACGAGTTGCCCGTAGCTGGAATCGAGTGCGCCGGCCGCGAGCCCGGCCCAGATGAACGCCAGCGACGCGATGGGCTTCGCGAGCCACAGGCCGGCTCGCGAGCGCCGGTGTTCCGCCACCAGCAGGCCGGCGACGGCCACCGCGCACAGAATGTACGGACCCAGGTGCTGCACGAATCCCTCGCTTGCTCTGCAACTCAACGCGCGCGCCGCAGCATGCCGCAGCCTTGCGGATTGCGCCATCTGCGGGTACCGCGATGGCCGTGCCGGAGGTTACAGTCGGCCGGCATGCCTCACGTCGAATCGTATTACTCGGCCACGGCGCACCCCGCCCCCACGCACCCGCAGTTGCGAGGCACAGTCGAGTTCGACGTCTGCGTCGTTGGCGCGGGCATCGCCGGTTGCGCGACCGCACTTGAACTCGCCGAGCGCGGCTATCGGGTCGCGCTGGTGGAAGCAGAGCGCGTCGGCTGGGGCGCCTCGGGCCGCAGCGGCGGCCAGGCGATCTTCGGCTACGGCACGAGCCAGGGGAGCCTGGCGGCGCAGGTTGGTCCCGAGGTCGCGCGCCGGATGTGGGACGTCTCGATCGACGCGCTCGACTGGGTGCGCGATCGCGTCGCCCGGCACGCGATCGATTGCGACCTGAACTGGGGGCACCTGCACGCGGCGACGAAGTCGCGCCAGCGTGACGAGCTGCTCGAATTGCAGCGCGAGCTGGCGCAGGCCTACGACTACCATTCGCCGCGGTTCCTCGAGCGGCACGACGTCGAAGGACTGCTGGCGACCCGCCGCTACTGCGCCGGCCTGTTCGATCCTCGCAGCGGGCACCTGCACCCGCTCAATTACACGCTGGGCCTGGCGCGCGCATCCGTCGCCGCAGGCGTCTCGATCTTCGAATCCTCACCGGTGACCCGGATCGAGCGCGGCGATCCTGCGCGGGTCGCGACACCCCACGGCACGCTGGCTGCGCGCTTCGTGGTCCTCGCCCGCGGCGGCTACGTCGCCGGCCTGCGCGCCGGCCCAGAGTGGCACGTCATGCCAGTCGGCACCTACGTCGTCGCGACCGAGCCACTCGGCGAAGCACGGATCTCGGCGTTGATCCGCGAGAACGTCGCTGTCGCCGACACGAATTTCGTGCTCGACTACTTCCGCCGCTCCGCCGACCACCGGCTGCTGTTCGGCGGCCGGGTCAGTTATTCGGGCATCGACGCGCGCGACACCGGCAAGGCCACGCACGCGCGGATGCTGCGGGTCTTTCCGCAACTCGCGGACACGCGGCTCGACTACGTCTGGGGCGGCTACGTGGACATCACGATGAACCGCGCACCGGATTTCGGCCGCATCGGCGGCAACGTTTACTACCTGCAGGGGTTCTCGGGCCACGGCATCGCGATGGCGGGCATGGCGGGCCGGCTCGCCGCGGAAGCCATCGCCGGCCAGTCCGAGCGCTTCGACCTCTACGGGCGATTGCACCACCGGGTCTTCCCGGGCGGCCGCTGGCTGCGCACGCCGGCCCTGGTGCTCGGCATGCTCTGGTACCGGCTGCGCGACCTGCTCTGAGCCCGGGGCGCGTTCCCGCCTGCGCCGAAATCCTCTACAGTCCGCGCCGATCAGCCTTGGCGCTTGGTGCGCAGGTAAATCACGTAGACGATCAGCACGACGATGGCGAGCAGCAGGATCTTGATCATGTTCTTGGATGCCCCGGGTTGCGGCCCATCTTACCCGTGCTGAGCGGCGAATCGATGCTCGCGTTTCGCGCCGGCCCCGGCGCCATCGAGCACGTGCGGGAGCATGGCATCTCGCCGGCCGACATTGCCTGCATCCCGGCGGCGGCCGGCGGGCCCAAGGGTCTGGCGCTGATCCCGCTCGACAAGCTGCTGTTCCGCGAGTGGCTGCAAGCGGCACCGGCTCCACTGGAATTGATCGGCGCGTCGATCGGCGCCTGGCGCATGGCGGCGCTCGCGCAGCGTGACCCGCTGGCCGCCCTGGATCGCCTGCAACACGCCTACGTCCATGACCAGTGCTACACGGAGAAACCCACACCCCGCGAAGTGGCGGTCACCTGCCGGCGCATCGCGCAGGCGGTGCTCGGCGGTCGCCCGCTCGAAGTCCGCGAGCGGGTCTCGCTGACGATCATCACTGCGCGCGCACGGGGACCGCTTGCCGATGCCGAGTCCAAGGCGGCTTTCGCGCGGGCGGTGCTGAGCAACGCCGTGTCGCGAGAGCGACTCGCGGGCCATCTCGAGCGCGTGCTGTTCACGGCTGGCCCATCCGGTTTCATGGTCGATCCCCATGACGCCTTCGGCCTGCAACGGGTCCCGCTCGACGCGCGCAACGCTGAGGACGCGCTGCTCGCGTCGGGCACGATTCCGCTCGTCTGCGCGCCGGTGCGCGACATTGCCGGCGCCCCATCCGGCAACTATTGGGACGGCGCGCTCGTCGATTACCACCTGCTGCTGCCCTACCCGCGCCTGACCCGGGCCGGCAGCCGCCGCCGGATCGTCTTCTACCCCCACTTCAACGACTACGTGACGCCGGGCTGGCTCGACAAGCACCTGCCCTGGCGCCGCGCGCCGCGCGGCCACCCGTGGCTCGACGACATGCTGCTGGTCACGCCTTCGCTGGCCCTGCTGGCCAGGCTGCCGAACGGCAAGCTGCCCGACCGGCAGGATTTCTATCGCTACGGCCAGGACCACGCTGCGCGGATCCGCGACTGGGAGCGCGCCATCGGCGAGTGCGAGCGTTTCGCGGAAGCGGTGTTGCGCTGGCTGGAGCGCCCCGACCCGGACCTGCTGCGCCCAATCTGACCCGGTATGATTCGCCGATGCCCATCACAGCGCCACGCAGCGTCGAACTGATTCGCCACCCCGCCTCGCCCACGTCGGGCGTGGTCCGCCGGATCGACGTCGAGATCTCGACGACCGCCGAGGGCGCGCTGCGGCTGCGCTATTTCGTCGATGGCGACGTGAACAGGATCCTGGTGCCGGCCCCCGCGCCCTCGGCGCCGACCGACGGGCTCTGGCAGCACACCTGCTTCGAAGCCTTCATCGCGGGGCATGCGTCGTCCGCCTACTGCGAGTTCAACTTCTCGCCGTCCACGCAATGGGCGTTCTACGGTTTCACCGGCTACCGGGAAGGAATGGCACCGCTGGAACACGCGATGCCGCCCACCGTGACGTCCAGCATCACGGACGACCGGATCGCGCTCGAGGCCATCGTGCCGCGCGAGACGCTGCTCGCGCTGCCGGGCGATGCGACACTGCGGCTCGGGCTCGCCGCCGTCATCGAGCGCAACGACGGTGGCATTTCGCACTGGGCGATCGCGCATCCTTCCGAACGGCCGGACTTCCACGACCCGGCGGGTTTCGTGCTCGAGATCGATCGCAGCCTGCCATGGTGAGCTTCGGCATCGACCGGCTGCTCGCCGAGCCGGAACTGCGCCGGCCGCTGACCGGCCGTCGCGTCGCGCTGCTGGCGCATCCGGCCTCGGTGACCTCTGGCCTCGAGCATTCGCTCGATGCGCTCGCGGCCCTGGCCGACCTGCAGGTGACTGCAGCGTTGGGCCCGCAACACGGGCTGCGCGGCGACAAGCAGGACAACATGGTCGAGTCGCCGGATTTCCAGGATCCGGCCCACGGCGTGCCGGTCTTCAGCCTGTACGGCGAAGTGCGTCGGCCCACCGCGGCGATGCTCGACACATTCGACGTGCTGCTCGTGGACCTGCAGGACCTCGGCTGCCGGATCTACACGTTCATCACGACGCTGCGCTATGTGCTCGAAGCGGCGGCGCAGCACGGCAAGGCGGTCTGGGTGCTCGACCGCCCGAACCCGATCGGCCGCCCGGTCGAGGGGCTCGCGCTGCGCGCCGGCTGGGAGAGTTTCGTCGGCGCCGGCCCGATGCCGATGCGTCACGGCCTCACGCTCGGCGAGCTGGGCCACTGGTTCGTCCGCACACTGCGGCTCGACGTCGACTATCGCGTGATCGAGATGCGCGGCTGGCAGCCGGAGGCGGCCCCGGGCTACGGCTGGCCACTCGGCGAACGCACGTGGATCAATCCGAGCCCGAACGCGCCGAACCTGTGGATGGCGCGCTGCTATCCCGGCACCGTGATGCTCGAAGGCACGACGCTGTCCGAAGGCCGCGGCACGACACGCCCGCTCGAGTTGTTCGGCGCGCCCGATCTCGACAGCAGCCTGTGGCTGGCCGAGATGCAGCGGCTCGCCCCGCAATGGCTGCGGGGCTGCAGGCTGCGGCCGTGCTGGTTCGAGCCGACGTTCCACAAGCACGTTGGTCGTCTCTGCGCAGGCCTGCAGGTGCACGTCGAGGACGCGACGTATGACCACGCGGCCTTCCAGCCCTGGCGGCTGCAGGCGCTCGCTTTCAAGGCGTTGCGGCGGTTGCGCCCCGGGTACGAGCTGTGGCGGGATTTCCCCTACGAGTATGAGCATGGCCGGCTCGCGATCGACCTGATCAACGGCAGCGAGCTGCTGCGGCACTGGGTGGATGACCCGGCGGCCGCGCCGTCCGACCTCGATGCACTCGCCACAGCTGACGAGCGTGCCTGGCGCGAGGAACGCGAGGGCCTGCTGCTCTACCGCTGAGCGCGCGTCAGCGTCGCGCCGCGCGCCTGTCCCGCAGCGTCACGAACTCCTCGGCCGCAGTCGGATGCACCGCCACCGTCGCGTCGAACTGCTCCTTGGTGAGCCCCGCCTTCACTGCGATCGCCACGCCCTGGATGATCTCGGGCGCCTCGGGCCCGACCATGTGCGCGCCGACGACCCGCCGGGTGGCCGCTTCGACCACCAGCTTGACCAGCGTGCGCTCGTTGCGGCCCGACAACGTGTTCTTGAGCGGACGAAAGGTCGCCGTGTAGACGTCCACGGATTCGTAGGCCGCGGCGGCCGCGGCTTCCGACAGGCCGACCGTGCCGACCGGCGGCTGGCTGAACACCGCGTGCGGCACGTCGCGGTGATCCATGGCCACGCGCCGGCCGCCGAACAGCGTCGTCGCGACCGCCGCGCCTTCGCGGATCGCGACGGGCGTCAACGCAACGCGATTTGTCACGTCGCCCACGGCGTGGATGCTCGGCACGCTGCTGCGCGAGTGCTCGTCGACGATCACGGCGCCGTTCGCGTCGAGCTGGACGCCGGCCGCTTCGAGCCCGAGGCCGGCGGTGACCGGCTGGCGACCCGTCGCGAACATGACGGCGTCCACGTCGAGCTGCTGCGGCGTGCCACCCGTGACGACCGCGGCTGAAAGAGAGCCGTCCGCGCGGCGCTCGATGCTGCGCAAGTCACAATGCAGGCGCACGTCGAGTCCCTTGCGCGTGAGCTCGTCGTGCAGGTGGTGGCGCACGTCGTCGTCGAAGCCGCGCAGGATCTGCTCGCCGCGGTAGGCGATCGTCACCTCGGCACCGAGACCGTTGAATATGCCGGCGAACTCGACGGCGATGTAACCGCCGCCAACGATCAGCACGCGGCGCGGCAAATCGGCGAGCTGGAACGCCTCGTCGGATGTGATCGCCAGCCCTGCGCCGGGGATGTCGGGCCGGACCGGGC
>Ga0105105_10000790_pt1 | contig 13916 bp, 11 predicted proteins | sample PPLLaktember2015_4_FD_79108 | JGI IMG/M metagenome (GOLD analysis project Ga0105105, IMG submission 79108) | Freshwater sediment microbial communities from Prairie Pothole Lake near Jamestown, North Dakota, USA - PPLs Lake P8 Core (1) Depth... | ecosystem: Environmental > Aquatic > Freshwater >... | reverse complement strand
AGGAGGAGTTTCCTCAACAAGGGACCAGTGCTGTCCAGGAAAAGCATCGCCCGCACCCTGAAAGGTGTGCCGGTAGTTGTTCCGGATGTAGAAAGATCAAAAACCTTACAGTACCCCGATCAAACCCGAGCCGAGGGCATTCGCGCAATCATTTCGCTTCCGGTAACATTCAATGGACAGGTGATCGGCGCACTGCGGCTATACCACCGCGAGGTCTGGAAACTATCCGACCGCGACCTGGATTCGCTGCTGGTCTTGGCAGAAATGATCGGCCTCGCCATGAACTACACCCGTTTGGCTCAGGGAATAAGGGCCGTTCAAGAAGTCGTGGGGGACGGGCACTTGAACTGGCTGATTTCAAGCGCTGCGGGATGAACCGCACCACACGGAGTGAACCGGAACATTTCGTTTCGATTTGACAAGCCGCCCTCAGGATGTGAGATAGGCTGACTGGGTTTCAACCGAAAAGAGGTCGACCCAACACCATTCGATTCATCAAACCACCATCCGGGTTAGGTTTAGTGCATTGAAGCAGCCGCGTTGGGTCAGTGCCATTTAAACCTGCATTGCAAAAGGAGGAAGACATGCTTCAGAAGCTCGCATCTGCCAGCACACGTTGGAGCACGCGCTGGGTTCCGGACGCATGGGTCATCGCCGTCATTCTCACCATTGCCGCCTACGTTTTAGGTCTCATCTTTACCAAAGCCACCGCATATCAACTCATTCAAAACTGGGGCAGCGGTTTCTGGGTGCTGCTCTCCTTCGGCATGCAGATGTGCCTGATCATCATGACGGGCTATATCCTGGCCACTACCCCTATTTTCAGCCGGCTTCTCAACGGTCTCGCCGGTCTGCCGAAGGGCAACAAGGGTGCCATCGCCCTGATGGCGATCGTATCGATGGGGCTGGCCTGGATCAACTGGGGGCTCAGCATCGTCGGTTCGGCGGTTTTCGTGCGCTTCATGGTGCGCAAGCAGAAAGAAGTGGACTACCGGCTCCTGGTGGCGACCGCCTACCTGGGCCTGGGCACGATGTGGCATTCCGGGCTTTCCGCTTCCGCCCCGCTCCTGGTAGCCACCCCGAAGCACTTCCTTGAGAAGGACATCGGGATCATCCCGATCACCGAGACCATTTTCCACCCGTTCAACCTGCTGCTGGCGCTGGCGATCCTGGTCGTCCTGACCATCGTGGGGCCGCTCATGCACCCCCGGAAAGAGGAGACCTTTATTGCGGACCCGGAGCTGGTCAAGGAGTCTACCTTCGAGGCGCCGCCCAAACCGAAGCCCGCGGACATGACGCCGGCCCTTTGGCTCGAGCACTCGCCCATCATCAACCTCATCGTGGCGGCGAGCGGGATCATCTGGCTCGTTTGGTACTTTGGGAAGAACGGGTGGGCCGGGATCAACCTCGACGTGGTGAACTTCGCCTTCCTGGTCATCGGCGTCCTGCTGCACTGGACGCCGGCCTCGTTCCTGAAAGCGGCCATGGAGGGCGGCTCTTTCATCTGGGGGGTCGTCGTCCAGTTCCCCTTCTACGCCGGGATCTTCGGGATCATCAAGTTTTCCGGGCTGGCGGAGGTGATGGGCGACTGGTTCACGGCCATCGCGACCAAGGAGACCTACCCCTTCATCGTCATGTGGTACTCCGGGATCTTGAACTACATCGTGCCCTCGGGCGGGGCCAAGTGGGCCGTCGAGGCGCCTTACATCATGACGGCCGCCAAGAACCTGGGGGTCAGCGGTCCCATGACCGTCATCGCCTACGCGTGGGGCGACATGATCACGGACGTGATCCAGCCGTTCTGGGCGATCCCGCTGCTGGGTGTGGCGAAGCTCAACTTCCGCGACATCATGGGCTATTGCATGATTTATTTCATCATCTACATGGTCATCATCTCCGCCGGTTTCCTCCTCCTGCCGATGTTCTTCCAGGTATAGCCGCAGTGGGAGCCGAAGAATTCACTGACAGAGACAAGGGGCGCCCGGTATGCCGGGTGCCCCTTGTTTTTGGGAACGACCAGTTGAGCAACCGGGAGCCGGGGGGGACTTCTTGGTATTGTCTTGGTGGCCTTCTATCGTTATCATTGGAGTCAAGTTCAAACCGATGCCAATCCGTGAGGTTCACCGATGAAAATTTGTAAAGCCACGTGCGGGATCGTCGGCGGTTTGCTTCTAGTGGCCGTGCTCTTCGTCGGCTGTTCGGCTGCTAACCGCGGCGGGCTCCGAAACAGCCGCGAGGTCGGCCGGGCCTTCGAAACCTTGCATGTCTACCCGGGCCATCAGTACTGGTACTACAATCAGGAGAACAACCCTTATGCGGTGGTCGGGTTGGAGCCGCCGTACCGCATTGAAGACATCAATTGGAGGGAGGTCGACCCCGATTCAAAGACGTTCGAGAAAGTGGTCGGCTTGGTGGAGAGCTTCCCGGCAACGGGGAGCTTTACCTACGGGGCTTTCATTATCGACCCTCAAGGCCAGCCGATCGGGGTCTGGTATTCGAGCCTGAGCGCCGGCATTATCGTGAACCCTGAAACCCGTATCGTATCCATCACCACCGCCATGCCCTGGGTCAACGATGACGGCTGGTACGGAAGCGGGGTGGGCGTCGGCATCGGGTCCGGTGGCGGGGGAGTCGGGATCCGGCTCGGGTTTTAGCAAAAAGGGCGTCCAATCCAAGCCGTTCTGAGCGCATTCCGAGAGACGCTCGGCAGAGGAGTGGGCCATGGTCAGAAGGGAAGTCGTGTTTCTGCTTTCCATTGCAGCCGCCCTGATGGCTGCATGCTCGCTGGCGAACATCGGCGGCATCCGTGAAAGCCGAGAGGTCACACGCCAGTTTGATGCCCTGGAAATCAACCCGGATTACCGTTATTGGTACCTCAATCAAGAAAACAATCCATTCGGCGTCGTCGGCCTGGACCGGGAGTACCGTTTGGATGATGACCCCATGTGGAGGGAGGTCACAACGGACTCGACGGCCTTCCGCAAGGTCGTCGGGCTGGTTAAATCGTTCCCTCTGCCGAATTCCTATGCATCGGGGTTTACCATCATGGATCCGCAGGGGCGCAAGATTGGCGTCTGGTATTCCAGCCTGGCGGCCGGCGTCATCGTCGACCCGCAGACCAAAATCGTTTCAATCTCCACCATTATGCCCTGGGTTTTTAGCGATGACTTCTAACATAGCTGCGATGAAGCGGATTGAACGGCGGAGGTCACCGGGGATATGAAGATTGGTTTCGGAAAGTGGTCGGTCTGGTCCAGAGTTTTCCGGCCCCGGGCGGCTACACGGAAGGGCACACGATCCACGACCCTCAGGGGCTGCAAATCGGGGTCTGGTATTCCAGCCTGGGCGCCGGGATTATGGTCGACCCGAACACCAAGAGGGTTTCGATTACAACCCCGCCGCCCTGGTTGTCCCAATGAAGGAAAGGGATATGACGGAGAAAACGACATTTGAAAAAGTTACGCGCTCCGAGAAGCTTCTCTACGGGCCGCGCAGACTCCTGCTCTGCGGCTTTGGAGCCGAAGCCCAGAACAAATTAAACGCCGTCTTGGGCATGGCCGGCCTTGCCGAGGTCCCCAAGATCTGGGTCGCCACGGAGCAGGGGGCCATGGCGCTGGCTGACCTGCTGGAGCTTCCCGACGGCAGCGGCACTGGCGGGGCCTCCGTGCTGCCGCGGGCCATCATCGTGGCCGGGGTCACCGAAGCCCAGCTGATCAGCCTGATGACGATCTGCAAGAAATCCGGCATGCAGGAGACCTTGTGGGCGGTGCTCACCCCGGTTTCCGAGAAGTGGACCGTGCAGCAGCTCCTCACCGAACTTATCCGCGAACGCGAGGCGCTTCATAAAAAATCATAGGCGCAGCCGTCATCGACTCCGCCGATGATTTTTCAGGGGACAATGCTGAGGACCACGTTGCCCTCCACGGTCCCCTTCTTGACCGGATGCTGCTCCTGGCCGGTGGCCTGCGGCACCTGGTCGTAGACATAGCGGTAGGCCTCGTCGACCGTGATCATGGAATCACGGTCGAGATCGGCTTTTCCCCGCAGCCCTTCGAGCAGATAATACGTAAAAACACCGTGCTGCAGCTCGTCTTTTTCGACGCTGACCTCATTGGCGGCGCTGGCGGTGATAATCATCTTACCCCGCCCGCCGGTGACCCGCTCCAAAAATCCGTCGGTCATATTGGCCCGCACACCGGTCACGCTGATGGTGCGGCCCCCGCTGGCGCCGCTGTAGCAGGCATCGGCGATGAACACCAATCGCTCCGAGCGGATGCGGTTTAAAATGCGGGCGACCTCCACCATAGGCATGGCCGTGCTGTAAAGGTCCGCCGGGTCCGTGTCGAACGGCAACAAGTACTTTTCGAGTCCGTCGCCGTCGGGGCTGGTGGCGTCGCGTTCGGTGGCTCCGTGGCCGGCAAAGAAAATGATGACCATGTCGTTCTCCCGGGCCGCATTCTTGATCCGGGTGCCCAGCGTGCTGCGCAACGTCACCAGATTGGCTTGCTCGTTCGTCAGGAGAGTCACGTTTTCCGGCGGGACCCGGTTACCCTCCACCAGCAGGCGGTAAAAGGCTTCGGCGTCGTTGACCGCATACTTCAACTTCGGCAGCTTGGGGTAATCATTGATGCCGATGACCACCGCCCAAACATTGCGTCGCTTGGGGTGGTATTGGATCGAGAGCGTCTTCTCCACCGACAGATCGTCGACGTCGGTCACGACCACCTGCAGCCGGTTGTGGCCTTCATCGAGCTGGATTTTGCGGTCGAAGTTCAGGCGGTGCGGGGCGCTTTCCCCCACCTGGCGGATGCCGCGCTCGGTCGAAGCCTCCAGCGGCCGCCCGTTGAGGAAGATCTCGAAGCTTTTCAGCCCCTGCTTTCCCTCAACGGCGCCGGTCAGGCGCACGCTGCCGCTTTCCACCTGTTGGCCTTCCTCGGGGCCCGTGATGAGCAGAAGCGGGGGCGTCTTGCCTTCGGCCGCGATTTTGCTCATGCGCTCTCTTTCCCGGCGCTCCTTTTCAAGCTCCTGGTTGAGTTGGACGGACCTGGCCTTCTCGACCTGAAGCTGCTGGCTGAGCCGGTCGAGCTGGGCATGCCGGGCGGTGAGCTCGGCCAGGCGGTATTCGAGCTCGCGCTGCTGCCGCAAGCGTTCCGCCGCCGTGGGTCCGCCTTTCTTCGGGTCCATCTGCTGGAGAGCCTGGATTTTCTCCTTAGTCTGATTGATCTCCAAAGCGGTCTGCATCCGTGCCGCCGCCAGATCCCGGACCTTGTCCGCGCGCATATATGCTTGGGTGATGCCGGGATGATTTGGATAGCGTTCCGACAGTTTCTGCAGAAATTCGGCAACTTGAGCGTAATCGTCGGTCTGCCACGCGATGATGATGGCATCAAAATAGCCCAGGTTGTCCTTGTAGTCCTGGTCCATGAATCCGAGATTCAGCCGACCGGACCCGATGGAAACAAACGTATCGCCCACCTCGTTTACAAAAACCGGGGTTTGGGGGCCTTTCCCGATCACCTTTACAAAGCGCCGGTCGCTGGGTCCCCGACCGGAATCGGCCGGCTCCAAAAAAACACTGCCTTTGGCCATGATGGAGTAGAGTCGGCCGGGAGCGAGGTCGATGCCCGTATCGATGCGCTCATAGGTGCTGAAAACCCGGACAGACCTCATACTGCCGACATAAGCAGGGATCTCATTCCGGGGGTAGACCTCGGCCGGCGCCGGTTCTTCTTTCTGGCCGGATTCCTTGGCGGCGGCGGTATATCCAACCGAAGGCTTGGTCCACATGGAACACCCGCTGAAAAAGGCCAGGGCAGATGCCGCCCCTATCAGCAAGAATACGATGTCTTTCGTGCGTCTTCCCAAATTCGCGCTCATTCGTGATACCCCCCAAAGGCCATAAAAGCGGCCGCAAACCGCAGGGGTTAGCAGCCGCTTTTAATTGTTTTTTGGCTTGAAACTATATTTCGATTCTGATCGCCTCCTATTATGACGAAAAATCCGGTTGCGATCAACCCCTGGGTCGAATTTTTGAGTAGCCAGCCGTTATTATAGTGTTTTCCGGAGGGCCAGAAGGGTGACATCGTCTGCGGGCGACCCCTTTCCCACATGCGAGTTCAAAGCATCGATTACTTTGTCCACCAGGGCCTGGGCAGCGGCGCCTTTTTCTGAAACCAGGTTGACCAATTTCTGTTTCGAGAAATGTGCCCCCGCAGTGTCATCGGCGTCGGTAACCCCGTCCGTGTAGAGGACGAGGCAGTCACCGGGCTCAAAACCGATGGACTCCGTTTTGTAGAGGGCATCGGGCAGCGCCCCGACGGCCAACCCTGTGGCCTTGAGATATGCCACCGGCTGCCCGCTGCGGAGGAACAGGGGCGGCTCATGCCCGCCATTGACGTAGGTGAGTCTGCCGGTGGCGGGGTCCAAAATGCCGAGAAAGAGGGTCGCGAACATGTCGGCCTCGCCGTGGTTGTCCGTGATGTAGGCGTTGGTCTGTCGGACCGTTTCCAGCGCAAGCGTCTGAGACCACCCCGCCGGGTCGATTGAGTCCACGCCCAGGCGGTCGGCACTTTGCATGGCAAAGGCCCGGATCAAGCTGCGGGTCAGGGCCATAAAAAGCGCTGAACCCACCCCATGATCGCAGACATCGGCGATGACGACCCCCAGGCAGCGGCCGCCTGCCAGTTCAAAGACGTCATAGAAATCCCCTGAGACCTGCAGTGCCGGCTGGAAATGAGCGGCGATTTCCCAGCCGGGGGGTGCCGGCAGGTTGGCCGGGAGAAACCCGGTCTGGATCTTGCGGCCGATCTCAAGCTCGTGTTCGGCGAGCTGGCGCGCCCGCTCGATTGCGGCGCGAACCCGGGCGTTTTCAAGAGCATGCCACGTGGACAAGCCCGCCCACCCCAGAACCATGACGAGGAGCGCTTTAACCACCGGCACCAAAAGGTTCCACTGCAGGAACAGCAGGCCTGCAGCGGCAGCGAAAAACGCAGCGAGGCCGGCGGTACCCCCGGCACTGACCAGTGCCGAGCGGTGGAAAGACAGGGCCGTGACGGCCAGAAGCAGGAGAATCTCGATAACGGCTGCTGCGAGGTTCGGCACCTCCCGGATGAAGCTGCCGGTCAGGATGGTGTTCACGGCGTTGGCGTGAACGCCGCTCAGAGGGTAGCCTTCATCGATCGGCACCTGGCCCATGTCCGCCGAACCCGTGGAAATGTCCGATAGAAGCACGATCCGCCCTTCCAGCTCATCCCGGAACTCATTGAGCCGGTCCAAGTCGTCGGAGGCGGCGTAGATGTCCGAAAAATTGTAATGCTTCATCCGGCCCCATGGGCCGGCGAAGTGGATGCGCATACAGCCGCGCGCATCTACCGGGATCGTGAGATTGATCCGTTGCGAACCGCCCGGCCGAACGGCATCCCGCAGGGTGATCGCCCCGCGGTCGAGCACAACCTTATCCGGGGGGACTTTCAGAAAAGCGCACACGGATTTCAGGGCAAAGCTCGGATAGAAGTCGTTTTCGAACCGCACGATCAGCGGCAGCCTGCGGATGACGCCGTCCGCATCCGGGGTGAGCGTCAGGAAGCCGGTGCCCAGGGACAGCTCCGCCAGCGGCACCAGAGTGATCAGCGGGTCGATGCCGTAATAGAATCGGGCGGTCTCCGGTGGGGCCGGTAGCTTCCACGCCGTTTTCCGGAGATAGTCGCGCGCATCCGGGTCTTCGACCCCATTCTCTCGGCCCGCTGCCGCGGACAGCCGAAAGGCCATCCCGAAAACCACATCCCGGGATTGCCGCGTCGCATCCATCAGGCGCCGGTCGTTTTCGGCACTGGTCTCACCGGCGAAGATGATGTCACACATCTGCACGGCAACCTTCATCGCCCCCAGGTTGTGGATCGCGCGGGCATAGTGGGCGCGGGAGGGGTGGTAGTCTTTCAGGGCGCGCAGGCTGGTGTTGTTCAAGTCCACATGCACGACGGTGCCATCGTAGGGTGGGGCGAAGGCGGCATGCGACGCCTTCAGGCCGAAGAACTGGTCGTTGAGCCGTTCGTTCCAGGTGTTAAAGAATTCCGGCCAAAGAAGGGAAAAGAGATGGACCGCCGCAAACACCCCCGCAGCCAGCCAAACGGGCTTCCGCCACTGTTTTGCGTCAGCGATGGTCAATGGTGAACGTCCGGCCGTAGAAACCACCAGAGGCCGAGATTTCGGAGGCCAGCGGCGTAACATCCGGGAAAATCGGAGCGTCTTTCGGTGTCTGGCCCCGCAGGCTGCCTCCAATACGAACCGGTTTTTCCGCCGGGGCGGATAGGTCCTGGTGCTTAAGTCTCAACTGCTTGATCTCGTTCATAATAGAGTCAGCAGACGATTGCAGGGCGGCTTTCTCTGTCAGGGTGGCGTGCCGAGCGTACAAACTTTCCAGACGATGCAGCTGTTGCGCTGAAACCAGGAGAAGGAATTTCTCCTGGCCGGTGTGAGTGTCGAGCTGGAACCAGCGCGTGCCGTCGGGAATGTGCAGCGGAGAGCCGGGCAGGATCCGGGCGGATTGCCCCTCGCCCGGGAAAAGAAAATCCAGTTCGCCCTCGGTGCTCAAGTGAAACAGATAGACATGGATAGCGCTTCTGGGCTCGATGAAAAGCTTCAGGCGGTCGCCGGAACCCAGGCGCGTTTCGTTTTGAACCGCCATGACCTTCTGCTTGCCTTCCGGCCCCGTAAGCGCGCCGAAGGCGAAAAGAAACTGCATGTCGCCCGGTTCGGCCTGGCTTTGGGCGAATACCATGGTTGTCGTTAAGGCACAAAACAAAATGAACAGCCGCACGCAGCGCCTCGCAAGTGGTCGAATCATGGGCATCATCTCAGACCTCCTCTGATAGTCGGCATCGGCCGGAGCCCGGAACCATATGGTCGCGGGGGGTGGTGAGGGGCAAGCAGAGTCGGCCCTGTCGATTCAGGGTTGGTTGAAGTCTAAAAAATGACAACGCGCTTTGTCAATAGCGGAAACTATGCTATGGCGCATAGGTCTGTATTGAACGCATCCGAAGGGATGAAGGTGAATGCCTATCGATCTTCTCATTCTAAATGCCCGGATTCGCACCCTGGACGACCACGGGACCGTCGTCCACAGCCTGGCCGCTGCGAACGGAAGGATCTTCGCCGTTGAATCTTCGCATGCACTGGAGTCATTGGCCGGACCCGCTACCAACGTGTTGGATCTTAAGGGCCGCACCGTTCTTCCCGGTTTTATCGATGCCCATGAGCATTTGTCCTGGTTTGCCGAGGAACCACTGAAGTTGAATCTGTCCTCGGAACGTATCAAGAGTCTGGTGGAGCTGCTCGCTTTAATCCGATCCGAAGCCTCCCGTCTGAACCCGGGAGAATGGATTCAGGGGGTATTATACGACGACACCAAGATGATCGAAGGCCGCTCGCTGACCCGCGGCGACCTCGATTCCGCCGCGCCGGCACATCCCGTGATCGTCGTCCACGTCAGCGGCCACTGGGCGGTAGTGAATTCTGCCGCGTTGGAAGCAGGAGGCTTGGACGATCGCTCGCCCGACCCCAAAGGGGGTGCACTCGGCCGTGACCCGGGCACCGGCCGTCTGGACGGACGATTGATTGAGATGGCCATGTTCAACTTCGCTTTCGAGAGCCTGGCCGTGCAGCCATTGGTGGTGCCGCCCTTTCCCCGCGAGGTACGCCGCAGAGCCTTAAAATCCGCTGCGCGGATCCTGAATTCGGCCGGCGTTTGCGGGGTGGGCGATGCGCTTACCGCGCCTAGCTATGTTACCAGTTACCACGACCTTGCCGCTGCCGGTGAGCTTCCCCTAAGAGTGAATATGATCATCCCCTACATCTTTCTGCCTCGATTGGAGCAGATCGGGCTGCTGGGACCGTGGGGAAACGAATGGGTGAAGTGCACCGGGATTAAAATCATCATCGACGGCGCGATCGCCGGCCGCACGGCGGCGCTGAAAGATGGCTACGCTCACGATCCCCAGGACCACGGGGTTCTGCTGATCTCCGAGCCGGCGGAGCTGGATGAGATCGTCGGGCGGATTCATCGCGCCGGCTACCAGGCCTGTGTGCATGCCAACGGAGACCTGGCGATTGAAATGGCGCTCAAGGCCATTGAGCGCGCACAGATTGAGGCTCCGCGGCCCGATCCCCGGCACCGCATCGAGCACTGCACCCTGATCGATGACGCCCTCTTGGCCTGGATGGCCCGGTTAGGGGTGATGGCGCTGCCTTTCGGGTCCTATCTCTGGCAGCACGGCGAGAAGCTGCAGCGGTTTTACGGAGCCAGGGCGGCGCGCATGTTTGCCCATCACAGCTTTCTCAGGGCCGGGGTTCGGGTGGCGGGCTCGTCGGATCACCCGGCCGGTCTTTACCCTCCCCTGCTGGGTGTGCAGTCCATGGTAACCCGGCAGACAGCCTCAGGCGAGGTGATCGGCCCGGAGGAGAAGATATCCCTTGAGGAAGCCTTTCGGATGTATACGCTTTACGCCGCCTACGCGGCGGGGGATGAACGCCTGAAGGGACAGCTGGTTTCCGGCCGTCTGGCCGACATGGTCGTGCTGGAGCAGGACCCTTGGGAGATCCCGCCGGATGAGATCAGCCGGATCGGGATTCATATGACCATCGTCGGCGGACGAGTCGTTTACACTCGAGATTAGGTCCGATCCATTTTCGTCCGGCCAGGAGCCCGTATCGCATTGGAATGCGAGCATGCTCCAGTCGCGGGTCTTCCCCGCGGGAGAACGACAACGTGCCGTTACTGGAAACACAGAACCTGACCAAATCGTTCGGAGCGCTATCCGCCGTTTCCGGGGCAAGCCTGAACGTGCACGCCGGGCAGGTGCACTCCATCATCGGGCCCAACGGTGCGGGCAAGACCACGCTTTTCAATCTGCTGGCCGGGGTGTTCCCGCCGACCTCCGGCCGAATCCTTTTCGGCGGGCGGGACATTTCAAACCTCAAGCTCAATGAGCGCGCCCGGATCGGCATCGGGAGATCCTACCAGGTCACCAGCATCTTCCCCGAGCTTTCCGTTCATGAAAACGTGCGCTTGGCGGTCCAGTCCAAAACCCAGCGCGGCGTTGCGCTCTTCCGCGCCGCCAGCAGCTTGGTTGAAATCAGCGCCAAGGCCGATTCCATCCTGGAGGAGATGCGTCTTGCCGACTTCCGGGATCGGATCGCCAGCACCATCCCCTACGGCAGCCAGCGTTCGCTGGATGTCGCCATCGCCCTGGCCACCGATCCGCAGCTGCTTCTGCTGGATGAACCCACCAGCGGCATGTCTCCGGAGGACACCCTGAAAATGATTTCGTTGGTGGAGCGGATTTCCGAAAAATACACCATCGCACTGATTGAACATCACATGAAGGTGGTCATGTCCATCTCCGACACCATCACCGTGCTCAGCCAGGGGCAGATCATCGCCGAGGGATCCCCGGATGACATTCAGCGCAACGATGAGGTCCGGCAAGCCTACTTGGGAGGAGGGAAGGCTGCATGGACCTGAACCATGCCCTGCTTCAGGTGGAAGACATCCACAGCTATTACGGCAAGAGTCATATTCTTCAGGGCGTTTCCTTGGCCGTGCTCCCCCAGGAATGCCTGACGTTGTTGGGCCGCAACGGGGCCGGCAAGACCACCACGCTCCGCAGCGTGATCGGCCTGGTTGCGCCCCGCTCCGGCCGGATTTTATTCAAAGGGCGGCCGATCAGCGGGCGGCCGCCTTTCGAGATTTCGCGGCTGGGTATTGGCTACGTTCCGGAGGATCGCCAGATTTTTGCGTCGCTGACGGTGCTGGAGAACCTGATCATCAGCGTGCAAAAACAACGCTCCGAAGGACCCTGGAGCCTTGAGCGGATTTTCGAACTCTTCCCGCGGCTGGCGGAGCGGCGCCGGAACCGCGGCAGCCAGCTCAGCGGCGGCGAACAGCAAATGCTGTCCATCGCCCGGGCGCTCATGACCAATCCGGACCTGCTGTTGCTGGACGAACCCACCGAGGGCCTGGCGCCGCTGATCGTCGAGAAACTGCTCGAAATCATCCAGAGCCTGAAGCAAAGCGGACTGACGATCATTCTGGTGGAACAGGACGTGCACGCCACCCGTCCGGTGGCCGACCGCTATTGCATCCTGCAGGAGGGGCTGCTGGTCCACCAGAGCAGCCATGCTGAGTTCTGGTCCCAGCCGGAACTTCAGGAGAGGTACCTCGGGGTGTAGCCGTGTGCGCCCGGTTCCCTGATGTCATTGAACGAAGTCGCCTGAAATCAAAAACGTCATCAAAAAAAGGAGGCAGCATGCAGAAGAAAGTGACGCGACGGACCTTTTTAAAAAAATCCGCACTGGCTGGAGCCGGCCTGGGGTTGGCGGCCGGAGGATTTATGCCGCTTCGTGCCTGGGGCGCCGAACCGCTCAAGATCATGATCGGCACCACTTTTTCCGGACCCTACGCCGAAACCGGGGACTACGTCCGCAAGGGGACCCAGTTGGCGGTGGAGATGTTCGGAGGCAAGGTGCTGGGCCGGCCGGTCGAGATTATCGAGCGCGATGTGCCGAACCCCTCCGAAGGAGTAAAAAAAGCTCAGGAGGCGGTGGAAAAGCTCGGCGCCAAATTTTTCTTCATCTCCCCCTCCAGCCCGACGGTTCTGGCGGTGTCGGAATATGCCGCCAAGCAGAAGGTGCTGCTGATCGGGGCCGCCGGTGCGGACGAGATCACCGGCAAGAGTTGCAACCGGTTCACTTTCCGCTGGCCGGTGGCCACCTGGAGCGCCATCCGCGAGGTGGTCCCGCGGATCATCGACGTTTACAAGGCCAAGACCTTCTACACCATCACGCCCAAGTATGTCTTCGGCGAGGACTTGCTGCGCAACACTCAGGAGGTGCTGAAAGCCAAGGGTCTCACCCTGCTCGGAAATTCCGACCACCCCATGGGCGAGTCCGATTTCAGCTCCCACCTGACCAAGGCCATGGCCGCCAAGGCCGATTGCGTCCTGTTGTTGAATTTCGGCGGCGACACCACCAATGCCCTCAAACAGGCCAACAGCTTCGGCCTGAACAAGGCGTCGCGCATCGCCTGCGTCTGGGGTTCCGGCCTCACTCAGATGAAGGCCATCGGTCCCAAGATTCTGGACGGGGTCATCTGGGGGCTGCAGTACTTTTATAAAATCGACTCCCCCGGAAACAAGAAGTTCGTCGAGGCGTTCCGGAAGAAGTTCAACGAGACGCCGAACTACCTGGCCGCCAATCCCTTTACCAACGTCCAGGTGCTGCTCCAGAGCATCGAGCGGGCCAAAACCGACGACCCGGCCAAGGTGGTGCAGGCCATGGAGGACTACGAATATGAAGGGTTGACCGGCCAGGAGAAATTCAGAGCCTGCGATCATCAGGCGGTGAAGCCTTACTATACGCTGCAATGCAAGGCGCCGGATGCGATGAAAACCCCGGATGATTTCGCCGACATCATCGGCTCCTCCACGAACATCCCGCCGTGCGAGGAAACCGGCTGCAAGATGAGTTAACCCGCCGGAACGTATCAGCAGCGCTGCGCCGGGCTCTATCGATGGGACCCTGACAGGGGACGAGCCCGGCCGCGGCCGGAGTGGGATCGATTCAAAACTGCTAAACGGATTTACTGCATGACCGATCTGATCATCGCGCAAGCCTTCAACGGGCTGGTACTGGGAATGATCTATGTGCTGCTGGCCATGGGTCTTTCCATCGTTTGGGGCATGATGGACATCATCAATTTCGCCCACGGCCTTTTCTTCGCCATCGGGGCCTACCTGGCGTTCACGGTGGCCTCCTGGAGCGGGAGCTTCCTGGTCTGCCTGCTGGCCGTGCCTCTGGCGACCGCGCTTATTGGCATGCTGCTGGAGGTGACCCTCCTGCGGCGTCTGTATGGCCAGAACATT
>Ga0105105_10000789_pt1 | contig 13934 bp, 13 predicted proteins | sample PPLLaktember2015_4_FD_79108 | JGI IMG/M metagenome (GOLD analysis project Ga0105105, IMG submission 79108) | Freshwater sediment microbial communities from Prairie Pothole Lake near Jamestown, North Dakota, USA - PPLs Lake P8 Core (1) Depth... | ecosystem: Environmental > Aquatic > Freshwater >... | reverse complement strand
GTCGCTTCAGCGGGTGGATCGGCTGCGACGCGCGCCGCTGCCCGCCTTGGTGCCCGCGCGGCCGCCCTTGGCCGCTCCCTTGCTGCCTGCGCTCGCGGTGGCACGGCCGCCGCCGCTTCCGGCCGCGGCGCGGCTGCCGGTCGCCTTGCGCGCGCCGGGTGTGCGCCCGCCCGTGCCCGTGCCCGTGCCCGAGCCGGCCGCGGCCCGCGCGCCCGACTTCGCCGCGGCGCGCCCGCCCGTGGTGGCGGCCCGAACGGCGGTGCCGGCCGCACGCGCGGTGCTGCGGGCGGCGGTCCCCACGGCGCGGGTCGCGGCCCCCACCGCCCGGGCGGCGGTGCGGCTGGCCGCGCCCGCGGCGGCACCGGTCGCCCGCGTGGCTCGGGTGGCCGCGCCGGTGGCGGGCCGCTTCGACGCGCCGGTGCCTGCCCGGGTCTTCGCGCCTGCGTTTCGCGTGGCGCCCGCGCCGGCACCGCGTGCCGCCCGCTGGGTCGTCGCGCCGGTGCGGGTCGCACGCCGGCCGGCCGCAGCGCCCGCGCGGGCCGCCGAGGCCGCCGCGCGGATCGGCATCATCAGCATCGAGGCGATCGTGTCGAAGGGCTCCATCGAATGCTCCGCCTCGAGCTGCTGGCGGCGCTCGGTCATGCGCCGCGCCAGGTCGGCCATGTCGAGCTTCGCCCGCTTGGCCTTCGGGAACATCTGCTTCTCCTCCTCCTGCACGTGATGCTCGACGTACTCGCCGAGCACCTTGACCTTGGCGTCGTAGAGCGCGTCGCCGGGCGTCATCGCGCGGATCTGGCGGACGAGGTCCCTGGCGGACTGGTGCTCGACCTGCGCCTCGTCGAGCAGGTCGCCCTCCTTGAGGACGGCGCGCGCGGCGGGATAGAACAGCTCCTCCTCGAGCTGCGCGTGCACGTCGATCTCCTGGCAGAGCCGCTCGGCGAGCCGGCGCTTGCGATCCTCGTCCGGCGTCTTGGCGCCGGCGGCCCGCTCGTACTGCGCACACAGCTGCCGGACCCGCTCGTGGTCGGCCTTCAGCATCGCGATCGCGTCCTGGTCGCTGCGGCGTGCAGCGGTCTTCCTCGCTTCCATCGGCTTCTCCCGGGTTGGGCTCGGCGCACTCACCGTCGCGACGCACCATGCGTCGCGCGGCCGTACCGGCGAGCCACGCAGGGCAATGCGCATGCCCGGCACGGGGGCGACACGGCTACACTCGGCCGGCCTGCGTGCCGATGCCGCCCTGCCGTGCGACCCCGCACCGCCGCCCGACCCGGCATCGCCTCCCGACTCCGCACCGCCTCCCGATCTCATGAACTCGCCCTGCCTGCTGCTGTCCGACGAGATGGACCGTGCGAACGGCGCCGCGATCGACGCCATCGCCGCCGAGTGCGCGCGGCCGCTGCAGCGGCTCGCGCTGTCCGCGGTCGACGCCGATCCGGCGCGGCTCGATGCGGTGACCGGTGCCTGGTATTCGCGCGACCTGTTCACCGGCGGGGGACCCACGACGCCGAGCCGCGCCACGCTGCGCTTCTTCGAGCGGGCCGACGCCGCGCCGCGCCTGACATGGCTGCACGTCATGTCCGCCGGCACCGACCTGCCCATGTACCGCGGCGCGCATGCGCGAGGCGTGCGGCTCACCACCTCGACGGGCGTGACCGCCGCGCCGATCGCGCAGACCGCGGTGGCGGCGGTGCTCGCGCATGCGCGCGGCTTTCCCGGCTGGCTCGATGCGCAGCGCAGGGGCGACTGGGCGCCGCGCTACGGCGCGGCCTCGCCCGCCGATCTCGGCGGACAGACCGCGGTGATCGTCGGCCTCGGGCCGATCGGGCTGGAGATCGCGCGGCTGCTGCGTGCGGTCGGGCTGCACACCATCGGCGTGCGCCAGCGCGACGAGGCCTGCGAGGGCGTCGACGAGACGCGCGTCTACGCCGACCTGGATGCCCTGCTGCCGCGCTGCGACTGGCTGATCCTGTGCTGCCCGCTCACCCCCCTCACGCACGGCCTCGTCGACGCCGCGCGCCTGGCGCGCCTGCCCGCGCATGCACGCGTGATCAATGTCGGGCGCGGGCCGGTGCTTCAGGAGGCGGCCCTCGTCGACGCGCTGCGCGCCGGCCGGCTCGCGGGCGCGTACCTCGACGTGTTCGAGCACGAGCCGCTGCCCGCCGACTCGCCGCTGTGGACGCTGCCGGGCGTCTGGCTGTCGCCGCACAACTCGGCGGCGTCGCTGGGCAACGGCACGCGTGACGTCGGGCGCTTCCTGCAGGCGCTGCGCGGCTGGCTGCAGGCGGGCTGAGCCCCCGATCAGTACGACTTCGGCTGGCCGAGCACCTTCTCGGCGATGAAGCTCAGGATCAGCTGCGGCGAGATCGGCGCGATGCGGGTCAGCATGGCCTCGCGCAGATAGCGCTCGACGTGGTATTCCCGCGAGTAGCCCATGCCGCCGTGCGTGAGCACCGCCGTCTCGCAGGCCTTGAAGCCCGACTCGCCGGCGAAGTATTTCGCCGCGTTGGCCTCGGCGCCGCAGGGCTTGCCCTGGTCGTAGAGCCATGCCGCGCGCATCGTCAGCAGGTCGGCCGCCTCGAGCTCGATCCAGCGTTCGGCGAGCGGATGCTGCACGCCCTGGTTCTTGCCGATCGGCCGGTCGAAGACGATGCGCTCGTTCGCGTAGCGGGCGGCGCGCTGCAGCGCGACACGGCCGAGCCCCACCGCCTCGGCCGCGATCAGCACGCGCTCCGGGTTCATGCCGTGCAGGATGTACTCGAAGCCGCGCCCTTCCTCGCCGATCCGGTCCTCGACCGGGATCTCGAGCCCGTCGATGAAGAGCTGGTTCGAGTCGACCGCCTTGCGGCCGTGCTTGTCGATCTCGCGGACCTCGACCTTCGTGCGGTCGAGGTCGGTGTAGAAGAGGCTCAGCCCGCGCGAGGGCGCCTTCGGATCGGGGTCGGCCGTGCGGGCCAGCAGCAGGATCTTGTCGGCGACCTGCGCGGTGGAGATCCAGACCTTCTGGCCGTCGACGACGTAGCGGTCACCGCGGCGCACCGCCCGCGTCTTCAGGCGCAGCGTGTTCAGCCCGGTGTTCGGCTCGGTCACGCCGAAGCAGGCCTTCGAGCGGCCGGCGATCAGCGGCGGCAGCCAGCGCGCCTTCTGCTCGGGCGTGCCGTTGATGACCACCGGATGCAGGCCGAAGATGTTCATGTGGATCGCCGAGGCGCCCGACATGCCCGCGCCCGACGCCGAGATCGTGCGCATCATGATCGCGGCCTCGGTGATGCCGAGCCCAGCGCCGCCGTACTCCGCAGGCATCGCGATGCCGAGCCAGCCGGCCTCGGCGAAGGCCGCGTGGAAGTCGTGCGGGAAGCCGCCGTCGCGGTCCTTGGTGCGCCAGTAGTCGTCGTCGAAGCGCGTGCAGATCGACTGCACCGCGCGCTCGATCTCGAGCTGGTCGTCGGTGGGGGCGAAGTCCATCGGGGGTGTCTCCTGGGGCTTTGGGGGGCGCTCGGGGCGCTCTCCCGCCGAGGGTACCCGGCTTCGCGCGAGCCGTCCCTCGGGCGTGTCACCGCGGGCGCGGCGCAGGCGACCCGTGCCCGCCGTCCGGCCGCCGGGCCGCTCGGCCGCTCAGCTGCCGTGCGCGAACACGAACTCGCGCACCACCGGGTAGATCGAGGTGTCCCAGCGCTTGCCGTTGAACACGCCGTAGTGCCCGACGCCGACCTGCACGTGGTGCTGGCGCATGTAGGGACGGATCCGGCCGCACAGGTCCTGCGCGACCACGGTCTGCCCGACGCTGCAGATGTCGTCCTTCTCGCCCTCGACCGTCAGCAGCGCGGTGCGGCGGATGGCGTTGCAGTCGATGCGTCGGCCTCGGAACGTCATCTCGCCGGTGGCCAGCTCGGCCTTCTGGAACACGCGCTCGACGGTCTGCAGGTAGAACTCCGCGGGCATGTCGGCCATCGCGAAGTACTCCTCGTAGAACACCTTGATGGTCTCGGCGGAGGCGGTGTCGCCGGCCACCAGGTGGCGGTACAGGTCCTCGAAGGCCTTGCGGTGTCGATCGGCGTTCATCGACATGAAGGCCGAGATCTGCACGAAGCCCGGGTAGACCCGGCGCAGCGCACCCGGCCAGCGCAGCGGCACGGTCGAGATCATGTTCTTCTCGAACCACGAGATCGGCTTGCCGCTGGCGAGCCGGTTCACCTCGGTCGGGTTGACGCGTACGTCGATCGGCCCGGCCATCAGCGTCATGGTGCGCGGCGTCGCCACGTGGTTCATCTCGGACATCACCGCGACGGCGGCCAGTGTCGGCACCGTCGGCTGACAGACCGCCACGACGTGCGCGCCGGGCCCGAGCGTCTCGAGGAAGGTGATCAGGTGGGCGACGTAGTCGTCGAAGCCGAAGGTGCCTTCGCCGATCGGCACGTCGCGCGCGTTGTGCCAGTCGGTGATCCAGACGTCGTGGTCGCGCAGCATGGTGCGGACCGTGCCGCGCAGCAGCGTCGCGAAGTGGCCGGACATCGGCGCCACGATCAGCACCCGCGGCTGCGGCGGGTCCATCGGTGGCTTGCGGAAGTGCAGCAGCGTGCCGAACGGCGTGCGCAGCGTCGCCTCCTCCACCACCGGCACGGGGCCGGCGGGCGTGTCCACGGTGTCGAGGTCGAACGGCGGGCGGCCGTGGGTCAGCGCCATCCGCGCGAAGACCTCGCACGCGGCGCGGGTGCGCCGCGCCGCCTCGGCCATCGGGCCGCGCGGCAGGTACAGGTCGAGCGACGACTGCACGATGCGCGCCCAGGCCCGGGCCGGGTCCATGACGTCGGAGAATCCCTGATAGGCGGAATAGAGCATCGTCGGCGTCGCGTGGGTATGGCCGAGGTGCAATAGGCGTGCCAGAACGTCGGCACGGGGTCCTCGCGGCGTCCGTGCGGCCCGCGGCACCGGGCCGCAGCGGCCCGGCCCGGTCTGGCACGACGCTTGCACCAAGCGCCCGGCGACGCTCCTCCCGGAGCGCCCGCGATCCCTTCCGGAGACTCACGCGATGGGCAAGGCCGTGCTCTCGATCACCAGCAAGAACTACTCGTCCTGGTCGTTGCGGGGCTGGCTGATGATGCGGATGTCGGGGCTGGCGTTCGAGGAGAAGCCCATTCCGCCGGACGATCCGGAGATGCGCGCCGACATCCTGCTGCTGTCCTCGTCGATCCGCATCCCGCGGCTCGAGCACGACGGCGTGGTCGTCTGGGACGTGCTCGCGATCGGCGAATACCTCGCGGAGATCAAGCCGAAGGCTGGTCTGCTGCCCGCCGACCGGGCCGCGCGGGCGCACTGCCGCTCGATCTGCGGGGAGATGCACTCCGGCTTCGTGTCGCTGCGCTCGGCGCTGCCGATGAACCTGAAGGGCCGCTTCCCGAGCTTCAAGGTGTGGTCGCGCGCGCAGGCCGACATCGACCGCGTGGTCGCGATCTGGACCGACTGCCTCGAGCGCTCGGGCGGACCGTGGCTGTTCGGCGAGCGCCGGACGATCGCCGATGCGATGTACGCGCCGGTGGCCACCCGGTTCGTGACCTACGACGTGTCGCTGCCCAAGGTCGCGGCGGCCTATCGCGACCGCATCGTCGCGATGCCCGAGATGAAGGAGTGGACTGCGGCCGCGCTGGCCGAGCCCGAGGACATCGAGGAGCTCGAGGTCGAGTTCTGACCGAGCGCCGGGGTGCATCGCGCACGAGGCCGTGCACGATGCACCGCGAACGGGCCACTGCCGATGTCGGGGCGCCGCGGGCGCGGCACCCCGTCGCTCAGGCCGGCAGCGCCGCCTCGCCCTGCGGCGGATCGGTCTCCTCGCGGGCCTGCATCGCCCACAGGTCCGCATAGCGCCCGCCCCGCGCGAGCAGCTCGTCGTGGCGTCCGCGCTCGACGATCCGCCCGGCATCGAGCACCAGGATCTGGTCGGCGTCGACGATCGTCGACAGCCGGTGCGCGATCACGAGCGTGGTGCGGTGCGCGGCGACCGCGCGCAGCGCCTCCTGGATCGCGGCCTCGTTGCGCGAGTCGAGCGCCGACGTGGCCTCGTCGAGCACCAGCACCGGCGGGTTCTTGAGCAGCATCCGCGCGATGGCCACGCGCTGCTTCTCGCCACCCGACAGCTTCAGGCCGCGCTCGCCGACCGGCGTCTCCCAGCCCGCCGGCAGCGACGCGATGAACGTCGAGAGCTGGGCGGCGCGCGCCGCCGCCTCGATCTCGGCGTCGGGCGCACCCGGGCGGCCGTAGGCGACGTTGTAGCGCAGGCTGTCGTTGAACAGCACGGTGTCCTGCGGGACGATGCCGATCGCCGCACGCAGGCTCGACTGCGTGACCGCGCGCAGGTCGCGCCCGTCGAGGGTGATCGCGCCGCCGCTCACGTCGTAAAAGCGGAACAGCAGGCGCGCCAGCGTCGACTTGCCCGCGCCGCTCGCGCCGACCACCGCGGTGGTGGTGCCCGCCGCCACGGTGAAGCTGACGTCGTGCAGGATCACCCGGTTCGGGTCGTAGGCGAAGGACACCCGATCGAAGCGCAGCTCGGGCGCGCGGCCGAGGTCGAGCGTGCCGGCGCCCGGCGAATCGTCGACCTCGCGGTTGGCGTCGAGCAGCGAGAACAGCCGCTCCATGTCGGCCAGGCTCTGCTTGATCTCGCGGTACAGCACGCCGAGGAAGTTCAGCGGCATGTAGAGCTGGATCATGAAGGCGTTGACCAGCACCAGGTCGCCGATGGACATGCGGCCCTCGACGACCCCGACCGTCGCGCGCCAGACCATCATCGTGACTGCGACCGCGATGATCGCCGCCTGCCCGACGTTGAGCACCGACAGCGAGGTCTGGCTGCGTACCGCCGCCCGCTCCCAGCGCTGCATGCTCTCGTCGTAGCGGCGTGCCTCGAACTCCTCGTTGCCGAAGTACTTGACCGTCTCGTAGTTGAGGATCGAGTCGATCGCGCGGACGTTGGCCTTGGAGTCGAGCTCGTTCATCGAGCGGCGGAACTCGGTGCGCCACTCGGTGACGGCAACGGTGTAGACGATGTAGCAGACGAGCGCCACGCCGGTGATGCCGGCGAACCAGACGTCGTAGTTCAGCACGAGGTAGCCGAGCACCAGCGAGATCTCGACCAGCGTCGGCAGGATGGAATAGAGCGTGTAGGAGACGAGGCTGGAGATGCCGCGGGTGCCGCGCTCGATGTCGCGCGTCAGGCCGCCGGTCTGGCGCTCGAGGTGGAAGCGCAGCGACAGCGCGTGCAGGTGGCGGAACACCTTGAGCGCGATGGTGCGGACCGCGCTCTGCGTGACCTTGGCGAAGACGAACTCGCGCAGCTCGGTGAACGCGGTCGACAGCAGCCGCAGCGCGCCGTAGGCGACCAGCAGGCCGAGCGGGACGGCCACGAGCGTCGCGGCCTGCTGACCCGCGACCGGCGCGAGCCGGTCGACGATCTGCTTGAGCAGCACCGGCACGCCGACGGTGGCCACCTTCGCACTCACCAGGAAGCCGATCGCGAGCGCGACCCGCCAGCGCCATTCCCACAGGTAGGGCAGCAGGCTGGCGAGGGTCTGCCAGTCGGATCGGTCGCGGGATCGGGCGGCGGCGGGAGGCGGGGCGGTGGACGAGGACGGTCGCATCGGCAGGCAGGCAGGGGGCGGTCGACCGCCGGGGCGCGGCTTGGCGCTGCGCGGGCTTTGCGGTAGGGTCGGATGCCGGCCCGACAGGGTACTCCAAGGCCGCCCTCCCCCTTCGACCCGAGCCCCGATGCACAACGAGCCGATCGCACCCGACGGACACGACCTCACGCTGCGTGTCGTGCCGATGCCTGCCGACCTCAACGGCAACGGCGACGTGTTCGGCGGCTGGGTGATGGCGCAGGTCGACATCGCCGGCGGCATCGCCGCGGCGCGGCGCGCGCGGGGGCGGGTCGCCACCGTGGCCGTGAACGCCTTCCAGTTCAAGCAGCCGGTGTCGGTCGGCGACGTGCTCAGCTTCTTCACGCGCATCGAGTCGATCGGGCGCACGTCGATCACCGTGCACGTCGAGGTGATCGCGGCGCGCAATCCGGCCGACCCGTTCGTGGTCAAGGTGACCGACGCCACGCTGACCTACGTGGCGATCGACCGCGACGGGAACAAGCGGGCGGTCGACGCCTAGCGTCCGTGCGCGGCGGCGTCCTGCGACGCCGACGCGCCCCGGCTCACTTCCTCATCGACGCCAGGAACGCGTCGATCGCGGTCCCGTGCTCGGGCGTGTGGTGCGCCAGCGCCTGGAAGGCGGCCGACATCTCGAGCAGCGAGTCGAGCCGCATGTGCTGGCCCTCGCGCATCAGGCGCTTGGCCATCCGCAGCGCCGGGCCGGGGTTCGCGGCGATGCGCGCAGCGAGCGCGCGGGCCTCGTCCATCAGCCGGTCGCCCGGGACCACCTTCGACACCAGCCCGCAGGCGAGCGCGTCGGCCGCATCGATGGTGTCGCCGGTGAAGGCCATCTCGGCGGCCTTCGACATGCCGACCGCCCGCGGCAGCAGCCACGCGCCGCCGTCGCCCGGGATGATGCCGAGCTTGACGAAGCTCTCGGCGAACTTGGCGCGCTCCGAGGCGATGCGGATGTCGCACATGCAGGCGAGGTCGCAGCCGGCACCGATCGCGGGGCCGTTGACCGCGGCGATGGTGGGCACGTCGAGTTCGTAGAGCGCGAGCGGGATGCGCTGGATGCCGGCGCGGTAGCCCTCCCGGATCTGGTAGGGCGAGCCGGCGGCGATGCCGGTCTTGTCCTGCATGTCCTTGACGTTGCCGCCCGCGCAGAACGCGGTGCCGGCGCCGGTGAGGATCACGCAGCGCACATCGGGGTCGCGCCCGACGCGCTGGACGGCGGCGACGACCGCATCCCATTGCGCCTGGTTCGACAGCGCGTTGCGCCGGTCGGGATCGTTGAGGGTGAGGGTGGCGACGCCACCCTCGCGGGATTCGAGAACGAAGGTGTCCATGGCCGGAATGCTCGCATGATCCGCTCCGACGCGCATCGGCCGCGCTGCGGATCCCGGCACGGCCGGGCGGTCAGGCGACCGCGCGGATGCGCGGCCCTGGCGACTCCCGGCCCGGCAGGTCCACCGGCGCCTCCTCGGCGTCCGGCGGGACCGTCGGCGACTCGTCGTCGACGTCGGGCGGCGGCACGCCCGGCCGCTCGGGCGTGCCGGGCTCCGAGACCGGCGGGATCTCGGGCGGGGCGTGCAGGCGGATCACCGGCCGCCTCGGCTCAGAGGGCGCCGTCGCGCTTGGTGTCGGTGTCGGTGCGAGTGACGTGGGTGTCGTCCTTCGGCCTGACGTCGTCACGGTCGCGGTCGAGCGCATCCTTGGCGGCGCCGACGCCCTTCTGCACCTTGCCTTCCACCTGCCTGGCCGCGCCCTTCGCCGCCATCGCGGGATCGTCGGTGGCCTGACCCACCTTGCGTTGGATGCTTCCCGCCACGTCCTTGGCCGTGCCTTCCAGCTTGTCTCGGTTCATGTCTGCCTCCGGTCTGCGGAACCATTTCCGCATGCCCTGGAGCAAGGCAAGGGTCGGACCCGGACGCCCGGGCGCCCGCTCAGCGGTGCCGGCCGAGGACGTGCGGCGCGAGCGCGCCGGCCCACACCCCGTAGGCGCCCGGCCCCGGATGGAAGCCGTCGGTGGCGACCAGCGACGGATCGGTCATCGCCGGCATCGGCACGTGCGTGGCGAGGGGGCGCAGTCCCCCGGGGCGGGCGGCGCACCAGCGGCCGAGCGCGGCGTCGAGCGAGCGGGCGTGCAGGCCCATCACGCCGCGCAGCGGCTGCGGCAGCGCGGGGAAGCGGTGCATCGGCGGCAGGCCGGACCACAGGACGCGGCGCACCCGGTGGCGGGCGTGCAGACGGGCGTGCAGACGCTCGACGTCTCCGAGCCAGCGGGGCACGAGGCGAAGCGCGGTCACGTCGTTGACGCCGAGCGCCACGACCGCGACGTCGAACGGATCGGGCGGGGTCTCCTCGAGCAGCGCGAGCGCCTCGCGCGTCGAGATGCCGGTGCGCGCGACCAGCCGCCAGTCGAGCGGGCGCGCGAGCGACTCGCCGAGCAGTCCGGTGAGTCGGCCCGACAGCGCCTCGGACTGCACCGCCGCGCCGACGCCCGCCGCCGACGAATCGCCGACGATCAGGAGCCGCAGCGGCCGGCCGATCCGGTCCGCCCCGACCCGGCCGGCGCGCTCGCCTGCCGCCTCGGGCAGCTTCGGCGTGTCGCGACGCACGCGTCGCCCCTGCCAGAGCAGCAGCGGCGCGAGCGGCAGCGCCGCGGCGAGGCCGAGGGAATCGCGCACGTCAGTCGAAGCGCGAGAAGTCGGGACGGCGCTTCTCGAAGAACGCGGTGAACGCCTCGCGCGCCTCGGGCGCGCGCAGCATCCGACCGAACACCGCGCCCTCCTCCGCCATCCGGGCCGGGATCGCCTCGCGCATCGCGCCCTTCATCAGGCGCTTGGTCTCGCGCAGCGACGCCGGCGGCAGCGCGGCCAGCTTGACGGCCTGCGCGCGGGCGAAGCCGATCGCTTCGGCGGCCGGCAGCACGCGGTTGACGATACCCATCTCGCGAGCCTCCTCGGCACCGAACGGCTCGCCCAGCAGCAGCTTCTCGGCGGCGCGCTGCCAGCCGGCGACGGCCGGCATCAGCAGGCTCGAGGCCGCCTCCGGGCACAGCCCGAGCGCGGCGAACGGCACCGAGAAGCGCGCGTTGTCGCCGGCATAGACCAGGTCGCAGTGCATCAGCAGCGTGGTGCCCACGCCGACCGCCACGCCGCAGGGCGCAGCCACCACCGGCTTGCCGAAGCCGGCCAGCCCGTGCAGGAAGCGCCAGACCGGGCTGTCCTCGCCCGACGGCGGGTTGGCGAGGAAGTCCTGCAGGTCGTTGCCGGCGGTGAAGCACTCGGCGCTGCCGGTGATCAGCACGGCCCGCACCGCCGGGTCGGCCGCCGCCGCCGCGAGGCCGTCGGCCATCGCCGCGTACATCGCCGCGGTGATGGCGTTCTTCTTGTCGGGACGGGCGAACGCGATCGTCGCGATGCCGCCTTCGGTGCTCAGCTCGATGCCCATCGGGCCTCCTTCGGATGATCGGGCGCGCACGGACGGATCCGCCGCGCGCGCCCCGGCTTCAGACGCGCTCGAGGATCCCCGCCGCGCCCATGCCCGTGCCCACGCACATCGACACCATGCCGTACTTCAGCTGGTGGCGGCGCAGCGCGTGCACGACGGTCGCGGCACGGATCGCGCCGGTCGCGCCCAGCGGATGGCCGAGCGCGATCGCGCCGCCCATCGGGTTGACCTTCGCCGGGTCGAGCCCGAGGTCGCGGACCACCGCCAGCGCCTGCGCGGCGAAGGCCTCGTTGAGCTCGATCCAGCCGATGTCGTCCTGCGACAGGCCGGCCGACTTCAGCGCCGCCGGGATCGCCTCCTTCGGCCCGATGCCCATGATCTCCGGCGGCACGCCGCGCACCGAGAACGACACGAAGCGCGCCAGCGGCTTGAGGTCGAACTGCTTGAGGATGCGCTCGGACACCACGATCAGCGCGCCCGCGCCGTCCGAGGTCTGCGAGCTGTTGCCGGCGGTGACGCTGCCCTTCGCGGCGAACACCGGGCGCAGCTTGCCGAGACCCTCGAGCGAGGTGTCGGGACGCGGGCCCTCGTCGAGGCTCACCGTGCGGGTCTTCATCGTCACCTGCCCGCTGGCCAGGTCGGGGAAGCGCTCGACGACGTCGACCGGGCAGATCTCGTCGGCGAACTCGCCGGCGGCCTGCGCGGCGAGCGCGCGGCGGTGCGACTCGAGCGCGAACGCGTCCTGGTCGGCGCGCGAGACCTTCCATTGCGCGGCGACCTTCTCGGCCGTCAGGCCCATGCCGTAGGCGATGCCGAGGTTCTCGTCGCGCTCGAACGCACGCGGATTGAACGAGGGCGTGTTCCCGCTCATCGGGATCATGCTCATCGACTCGGCACCGGCCGCGATCATCACGTCGGCCTCGCCGACGCGGATCCGGTCGGCCGCCATCGCGAGCGCGGTCAGGCCCGACGCGCAGAAGCGGTTCACCGTCACGCCGCCCACCGTGTTCGGCAGGCCGGCGAGCAGCACGGCGAGCCGTGCCATGTTGGCGCCCTGCTGGGCCTCGGGGAACGAACAGCCGACGATCGCGTCCTCGATGGTCTTCGGGTCGAGCGACGGCACCTGCGCGAGCGCGGCCTGCAGCGCGCGCACCAGCAGGTCGTCGGAGCGCACGTTGCGGAAGGTGCCCTTGGGCGCCTTGCCGATCGGCGTGCGCGCGGCGGCGACGATGTAGGCGTCCTGGATCTGCTTGCTCATAGTCGTTCTCCTCGCTCGCTCAGTTCCGGACCGGCTTGCCGGTCTGGACCATGGACATCAGCCGTTCCTGGGTCTTCGGGTGCGACAGCAGCGCGGTGAAGCCCTTGCGCTCGAGCGACATCACCCAGGCCTCGTCGACCATCGAGCCGGACTCCACGTCGCCGCCGCAGATCACCTCGGCGATGACGCGCGCGCAGTGGTAGTCGTGCCCGCTGATGAAGCCGCCGTCGCGCATGTTCACCAGCTGCGCGGTGATCGTCGCCAGGCCGGCGCGGCCCATCACCGGGAAGGTGGCCCGTCGCGGCGGCCGCCAGCCGGCGTCGTGCATCGCCTTCGCCTCGCGGACCGCCTGATAGAGCAGTTCGTTGCCGTTGAAGACGATCCGGTCGGTCTCCTTCAGGTAGCCCATCCGCTGCGCCTCGATCGCCGACTTCGAGACCTGCGCGGTGGCGGCGGCCGTGAAGTACTTCGTGAGGAAGTGCAGCAGGTAGGCGTCGGGCGCGGAGCGCGCCTCCTCGGCCGCCGAGCGCGCACCGTGGGTGAGGCCGCCGCCGGCGGGCAGCAGCCCCAGGCCGATCTCGGGCAGGCCCATGTAGCTCTCGAGCGCGACGACGCGGCGCGAGCAGTACAGCGCGAGCTCCAGGCCACCGCCCAGCGCCACGCCCGAGATCGCGGCGATCGTCGGCACCTGTGCGTAGCGCAGCCGCAGCATCGCGTCCTGCAGGCCCTTGACCAGCTCGGCGATCGCCTTCGGGCCGCCCTGCATGAAGGCCGGCACCATCGCCTGCACGTCCGCGCCATACGAGAACGGCTCGTCCGGCGACCAGACCACCAGGCCCTTGTACTGACGCTCGGCGAGGTCGAGGCCCTTGAGCATCCCCTCGATCACGCCCGGTCCGATCGCATGGACCTTGGTCTTGATCGACATCACCAGCACGTCGTCGACCCCGCGGCCGTCGAGCGTCCACAGCCGCACCGAGTCGTCCTCGTGCACGGTGTGGCCGGCGACGTGCGCGTCCGGCGCGTTCGTGCCGCGCACCGACTGGCGGAAGAGCTGCCTGTCGTAGACCGGGAGCTCGCGCGGCGCGACGAACATGCCGGCGGCCGGCGACCACGAGCCCTCGGGCTGGTGCGGGCCGCCGCAGGCGGCGACCGGGCCGTCGAGCACCCACTCGGGCAGCTTCACCTTCGCGAGCGTGCGGCCCGCCTCGACGTCCTCGGCGATCCACTGCGCGACCTGCGTCCAGCCCGCGGCCTGCCAGGCCTCGAACGGGCCTTCCTTCATGCCGAAGCCCCAGCGCATCGCGAAGTCCACGTCGCGCGCGCTGTCGGCGATCGACTCCAGGTTGACCGCGGCGTAGTGCCAGGAGTCGCGCAGGATCGCCCAGACGAACTGCGCCTGCGGGTTCTTCGACTCGCGCAGCAGCTTGATGCGCTCGGCCGGGTCCTTCTTCTTCAGGATCCGCGCGACCGTCTCGTCGGCCTTGCCGCCGGCCGGGACATAGCCGCCCGTGGCCGCGTCGATCCGCTCGATCGTCTTGCCGGCCTTGCGGTAGAAGCCCGCGCCCGCCTTCTGGCCGAGCGCGCCCTTC
>Ga0105105_10000787_pt1 | contig 13941 bp, 12 predicted proteins | sample PPLLaktember2015_4_FD_79108 | JGI IMG/M metagenome (GOLD analysis project Ga0105105, IMG submission 79108) | Freshwater sediment microbial communities from Prairie Pothole Lake near Jamestown, North Dakota, USA - PPLs Lake P8 Core (1) Depth... | ecosystem: Environmental > Aquatic > Freshwater >... | reverse complement strand
TCGGCATCGGCGTTGTGGGCTGCGGCTGCGGCTTCAACAGCGCTTCGGATCAAGGCTCCACGGAGCTCGCGATCGACCTCCACACCGGCTGCTGCCAGCACAACGGCATAGCTCTCAGCACTCGCGACAACCACACTGGCCTTGTGCAAGCGATGGCCCCTGCTTTCCTTGCCCGCCGCCACAGCCGGATCACTGCCAGCCAGGGTCACAGGTACCAGCTCGTCATCGAGCAGGGCCACAAGCCATCGCACAGGCCTTGAAAAGCGACTCTCTCCCTTCCCCCAGCGCATGAAGCGGCGCCCTTGAAGTGCCTCAATCCAGAGTGGGATCTGGGTCGCCAGCACCTCGGGAGTGGGCCGCCCCAGTTCGAGGCAACGGGCAAAGACAAACGGACCCTTGGGCGTGTCGCGAATTTCAAGTGCCTCGGCCGCCACGCCGCAGCGTTTGGCGAAACCCAGGGCCGCCGCCGTTGGTTGGCCATCCTTCAGAGCTTGGGCCTGGGGAGGCCCTTTGCGCTCCTCCTCCAGGTCGGGCTGGCGAAGTGGCAGCCCAGCCACGCTGACAACCAACCTTCGGGGCGTGCTCGTGCAATAAATACTGGCAGGACTGAGCCTCAGGGCGTCGAGATCGCGGCGTACCAGCTGCTCCAGCTGGGGTAGGGCCATCCGCGCAAAATCGGCGGGGAGTTCCTCAGTGCCGATTTCGAGCAAAAAGGTCGACACGGCGGCAGGGCAACACGAAGCGACTGTATTGAACGCTGTTCGCTAACTTCGATCACGTGCCGAGCGTTGTACCAAGTAACCGATGCCCGAAGTCAAGCCGGCAGCCTCGAAATTTGAGCAGCTCAAGGCCAGTAGCGGCCACCTGAAGGAGCCGTTGCTGACTGAGCTCGCTAACGACGCACCCAACTTCACCGAGGGTGCTGTTCAGATCCTGAAGTTCCACGGCAGCTACCAGCAGGACAACCGCGAGAACCGGCGCAAGGGAGCTGAGAAGGATTGGCAGATGATGCTGCGGTTGCGGAACCCTGGTGGGCGGGTTCCGGGGCCCTTGTATCTAGCGATCGATGAGCTCGCCGATCGGCTTGGTAATGCCAGCCTGCGGGTAACTACACGTCAGGCATTTCAAATGCATGGCGTCCGCAAGGAGAACCTCAAGGAAGTAATCGGCACGATCGTGCGCCACCTGGGCTCGACCTTGTCAGCCTGCGGCGATATCAACCGTAACGTGATGGCCCCAGCCGCTCCCTTCGAAAAGGGGGGCTACCCAGCAGCACGCAAGCTTGCCGACGAGATCGCCGATCTGCTGGCACCCCAGGCAGCGGAGGGCTCCTACCTCGATCTCTGGGTTGACGGTGAGCTCAGCTACCGGATCAAGCCCAGCTCTGAAGTGGCCAAGGTCAAGGAGAGGCAGCACGAAGGAGCCGTTTTCAGTGGCGATTCAGCAGAACCCCTCTATGGCAGCACCTACCTGCCCCGAAAATTCAAGGTGGCTGTCACCGTTCCTGGTGATAACTCGGTGGACCTACTCACCCAGGACATCGGCCTTGTGCTGTTCTGCGACCCCCAGGGCAGCCCCCTTGGCTGCAACGTCTACGTAGGTGGTGGTATGGGCCGCACCCACAACAAGGAGGAGACCTTCGCTCGTACCGCGGACCGACTCGGCTACGTGGCCTACGGGCACGTGCTCGATCTGCTGCAGGCAATAGTGGCTTTGCAACGGGATCATGGCGACCGGGAGCAACGGCGTCACGCCCGGATGAAGTACCTGATCCACGACCGTGGCGTCGATTGGTTTCGTCAGGAGTTGCAAGCTCGCTACTTCGCTCACCCGATCAAGGCGATGCGGCTGGAGCCCAAAACCAAGCTGGAGGATTACCTCGGTTGGCATCGCCAGAGCCGGGGCCTTTGGTTTGTGGGCCTACCGGTGCTGTGCGGACGCCTCTCCGGCGAGCTCAAGAGTGGTTTGCGTCGACTGGTCGACACCTACAAGCTTGAGGTGCGTCTCACACCCAACCAGGACCTGCTGCTTTGCAATATCGGCACAGCTCAGCGTTCCACCATCCGCGACGCCCTGGCGGGGCTTGGTATTCATGCCCCGGGGGCGCCAGCCCCGCTGCAGCGCCATGCCCTGGCCTGCCCGGCCCTCCCCCTATGTGGTCTCGCCGTTACCGAGGCGGAGCGCATCTTGCCCAGCGTGCTTGAGCGGCTCGAAGCCCAGCTGCTGCGCCTTGAGATCTCTAAATCGGTGCTGGTTCGCATGACAGGCTGCCCGAATGGCTGCGCCCGCCCCTACATGGCGGAGATCGGGCTTGTGGGTAGTGGTGTTGATCAATACCAGTTGTGGCTGGGGGGCACCCCCAACCTCAGCCGATTAGCGGAGCCCTACTTAGAGAAAATGCCGCTGGAAGATCTCGAAACCACCCTCGAACCGCTGTTGAAGGCCTGGCAGAGCACTGGTGGCCGCCGCAGCCTGGGCGACTTCGTCGTCAAAAGCGGCCGCGACACTGTGCAGCAATGGCTGGCAGCCGGGGCAGGTTGATCTGGGCCCAATTGACCCTGCTGACCGCCCTGAGCTTGCCGGCAGCCTTGGGGGGATGGGTTCCAGTCTGGGGTCAAGGCCGGCAGCAGCCCCCCACGCCTGCATCACGCCCAACGGTGTACGACCCCGATCTCAGCACCTGTAACCCGGAACGGATTCGAACTGCTTTTCATCAGCAGCTGCAGCCCTTCGCCGACCAAGGCGAAGCCGTGCTGGACCGTCTACGCCAGATCCAACTGGAAATGACCACAAAAACCATCAGCCGCTGCCTTAACCGCCAATTACTAAGCCCAGAACAGGCTGCTCAGCTCAGCCGAGAACTGGCCGAATCACCCACCCGCCCGTAGCAGGCTGCCGCCGCACCACTGCGCCAGGCCCACAGTTGGTCCCCCCAGCTGAAGTGCCACCACTCGTTGGGATGCTGCTCAAACCCGGCCCCAGCCATCACCCTCGCCAGCAACTGACGTCGGTGGTGCCAGATGGCAGCTTGGCCACTGGGATCAGCAAGGGCGCCGGCTTGATGAAACAAAGGCTCTGACACCCTTCCGATGGCATCGATCTCCCCACCCATCGCCAGAGCAAGGCCGGCCGCATCAGCCAAGCAGAGATCCACGGCAGCCCCAGTGCTGTGAGGCGGTGGCGTGGCGCGATTTTCGCTAGGGGGTGCCCAGAAGCGGCCCACAGCTGCCTCAGCCCGTACGCGCTCTGGGGAGGGCCGATCGGGGTCTATGCCGATGCGGGCACACTCAACCACAAGGGCATGGCGCACCATGAAGCGCTGCACGGCCACCGGCCGCCAGGCGTCAAAAATCGCTAAGCCCCAGCCAGGCTGTTCCTCCTGCAAGGCCAGCTGGGCCTGCAGCAGACGCGCCACCACCCCCTGGCGTAGCCGAAATGGGGAGGCCGAGGCTCCATAGGGCGCCCCGAGTGCCGCATAGGGATGGGGTTCGAGCCGTAGCAATGCCGCCGGTATTTCCTGCAGGGGCTCGCCGAGCTCAGCAATCGGGATGGAGTTCCAAGGGCGCAACGGAGCTGCGGTCGGGTCTTGCCATTCAAGCCGGACAGGAGGGACGAGCGCCGACCGCCGGTTTTCAGTCTCTAGCCCTTAAGGTTTCGAAACTCTGACGCCTGCGAAGAACCGGCCCATGCCCACACGCTTTGTTTTGAGCGGCGATCACCCCCTAGATGGCAGCCACGGCCGCGATCTGTTGCGCTCCTACATGCGAGACATCAGCCGGGTGCCCCTGCTTAGTGCGGACCAGGAGATCACTCTTGGGCGGCAGGTTCAGGAACTGGTTGCTCTCGATGATGTCCGCGAGGAACTCACGCTGCGGGCCGGCGGGCTTGCCCCTAGTGAGCAGCAGTTGGCCAGTGCAGCTGGCCTGGATGTTGATGAGCTTCAGTGCCGCATCCGCCATGGCCAGCAGGCCAAAGAAAGAATGGTGTCGGCGAATCTGCGTCTAGTGGTGTCAATCGCCAAGAATTACACCAACAGCAGCTTTGAGCTGGCAGACCTGATTCAGGAAGGCACGATTGGCCTAGTGCGGGGCGTTGAAAAATTCGATCCCAGTCGTGGTTACAAATTTTCGACCTACGCCTACTGGTGGATTCGCGAGGGCATCACCCAGGCAATCAAAAACAAAAGCCGCACGATCCGCCTGCCGGCGCCAATCAACGCTGCCCTAAGCAAACTCAAGCGCTGCCAGCGGGAGCTGAGCCAAATGTTGGGTCGTCCGCCCAGCCTGCATGAGCTGGCTTCGGCATCAGGCCTTTCTGAGCTCGACGTTCAAGAGCTCATGTTTCGCGCCGTGCAACCACTCAGCTTCGATCACACAACAGCCGACGGGGAACCCATCAACCTTCTCGACAAGGTGGCATGTGACGGCATTCAACCAGAACAATTAGCACTCGAGAATTGCCTCAAGAGCAACATCCGCAAGTTGCTGGATCAGCTTCCTGAACAGGAAGCCCAACTGCTCAGGATGCGTTACGGCATCGACCAGCAAGCTGCCTTAAGCCTTTCTGCGGTGGCCCGCGAACTTGGCATCAGCCGAGATACGGCCCGAGGGCTTGAACGGAGGGCTGTTGCCTCCATGCGCGATCTCTCGGGGCAAGTTTCCGATTACCTTTCCGCCTGACCCTGCAGCTGGCCGGCTCTCACCAGACCATCGCTCAGATCAGTTGAGGCGGGCTACCTGATCCATCTGGCGGCGGCGTTGCTCAGCAAGGGCCTCGGCCAACCCCTGATGCTGCTGTAGTTCCGGATCTGCAGCGGTGATCTCCCGGGCTACCTCTCGGGCCTCCTCGAGCACAGCCCCATCCTCGGTGAGGCTGGCCAGGGCCAGATCAGGCAAGCCGCTCTGGCGGGTTCCAAGCACCTGGCCCGGTCCCCGCAGACGCAGATCCATCTCGGCTATCTCAAAGCCATCGCTGGAGCGCACCAGCACCTCCAGCCGCTGGCGGGCCAGCACATTGCTGCTGTCATTGATCAACAAGCAGTGAGAGGCTGCAGCTCCTCTCCCGACTCGCCCTCGCAGCTGGTGCAGTTGAGCTAGGCCGAAGCGCTCGGCATGCTCGATGACCATAACGCTGGCCTCCGGCACATCTACGCCCACCTCCACCACGGTGGTGCTCACCAGCACCTGGGTTCCACCACCGGCGAAGGCGCCAATGGCCGCTTGTTTCTCGGCACTGCTGAGCCGGCCATGCAACAGCCCAACCGGTAGATCTGGAAACTCCTCCTCACTTAGCTGGCGGTGCACTTCCACTGCCGAGCGCAGCTCGAGCTTCTCTGACTCCTCCACCAACGGCAACACCACATAGGCCCGCTGGCCCAGTGCCACTTGCTCGCGAATCAGTGCATAGGCCTGCTGGCGCTGGCTTCCCTTGAGCAGGGCGGTGCGGATCGGTTGACGACCAGGGGGTAGTTCGTCGATTTGGCTTACATCCAGATCGCCATGGAGGGACAGAGCCAGGGTGCGGGGGATTGGTGTGGCCGTCATTGTCAGCAGGTGGGGCTGCAGCCCCTTGGCCAGCAGGCGATTGCGCTGGCGCACCCCGAAGCGGTGCTGCTCATCGACCACTACCAGGCCTAGCCGATCGAACTGCACTGGGTCCTCCAGCAGGGCGTGGGTGCCCACCAGCAGCTGCAACTGGCCGTTGGCGAGATCTTGCAACAGCTGGCGCCGTCGCGGCGCGGGGGTGGATCCGGTGAGCAAGGCAGAGGTGACGTGCAGCTGGGGCAGCCACTCCGCCAGCTTGCGGTAATGCTGTTCAGCCAGCACCTCGGTGGGAGCCATCAGGGCCCCCTGGCAGCCGGCCTCGATTGCGGTGAGCAGGGAGGCCAGTGCGACCACGGTTTTGCCACTGCCCACATCCCCCTGCACCAGTCGAGCCATCGGCTGGGAGCGGGCCAAATCGGCGCGAATCTCGGCTAGCACCCGCTGCTGGGCGCCGGTGAGACCAAAGGGCAAAACCCCCAGAAAGCTCTGCACCAGGCCTTCACTACCCGGTGGCAGGGCCAGGGGGGGAGCGGGCCTCTGGCTGAGTAGACGGCGCCGTTGGGCAAGGCCCAGCTGCAGCAGCAAAAACTCATCAAATACCAGGCGGCGGCGGCTGGCTTGCAGCTGCTCCTGGTTAGTGGGCCCATGGATTTGGGTGAGCGCCTCAGAACGGCTAACCAGCCTCCGGTTGAGGCGTAGGGATTCGGGCAGGGGATCGGGCCAACGGCGCACCAGGGGAATCACGGCTTCCACCACCTGGCGCAGCCTGTCTGCCCCCAAACCTTCAGTAAGGCCATAGACAGGCAGCAGCCGACCAATCGTTTCGGAGCGCACCGGAGCCTGGGGCGACTCCAGGACCTCCATCAGCGGGTCCTGAAATGCAGGGCCGTAAGGGGTTTCCTTAACCAGGCCACTCACCGCCACCGTGGCTCCAATCGGAAACAGCCGTTGCTGGGATTTCAGCCAACCTGGGCTGGAAAAGCGCTGCCCGGCGAAGAACCGACTCACTCGGATCTGCCCGGTGCAATCAACCAAGTGAAGTTCAAGAATCGAGAGGTTGGGATTGCGAGGACTGGCAAAGGCATGACTGCGACGCACCGATGCAACGATCGTGGCGGTGCGGCCGGGTTCTAGACCGCTGATCCGCACGAGATTTGCATAGTCGAGATAGTCACGCGGGTAGTAATGCACTAAGTCACGCACCAACAGCAGGCCAAGCTGGGCGAGGCGAGCGGCAGTCTTAGGGCCTACCCCACGAACCTCTGAGAGGGGCGTATCAGCATTGAAGCTGGCGAGGCTTGCAGCCTTGCCGGCACCGGTAGCCGCCGTGGGGTTCGTTACCAGCCGCAACCGGGGTGGCGCCACAGCCAGCACTGGTTGCTGGGCCTTACGCAGGGAGTGCAGCCTTTCCCTGCACATTCGCACCAGGGTCTGGCGCCGGGCCAAGGACAGCTCGCCGTAGGCCAGAAACCCAACTGAAAGATCCAGCAGATGCTGCAGCGCCTCAGCCGGCAGGTTGGAGGGCCGCTGCTGCAACTGCTGCGCTACAAAGTTGCTAAAGCAAGTTTGGCGCCCCTTTAGATCGATGAATCCCCGATCGGCCTCCACCTGCAGTGCCTGTTGCAGGGACCTCAGCCAGGCTTCTAGCCCTGGGGGCTCGGCAGGGGCTGGGCTGGGTTGATGTCCTGCAGCCACAGCTGTTCCGCCTCGAGCGCCTGAACCCGCCGCTTGATACGGCGATAGTGCTGAGCCATTCTGCGCACCTCCTGGCGATGCTGCTGAATCCGGGTACGGCAGGTGCGCAATTTGGGCAGGTCGTGCTCAAGGTCGACAGGCCTCAACAGCACCGCCATGGCTTCGAGCCGACCGACTGCCGGCTCGGGTCCGAAGGGCAGGGGCAAGCGCAGCAGGTTGGCTGGGGCTTCCAGGCTTTCCAGTTGCCCTGTCAGGGCAGCATCCAGCAAGCTCACCGGAAGCAGGGTTGTTGTTAATCCCAGACGCAGCAGATCAACGTTGAGAGCGTGGGAAAGATTGCGCAGCCGGCGGCTGAGAGCCTGCTCGAATCCACCGATCCAGGCCAGCAGCAGCCCAGGGTCCGTTGGCAACCGGCCCCCATCCCAAGGGGTCGGAGTGTGGCTGGAAGATTGGCCCAACCAGTCACTGAAGGCTTCCGCCATGGCCCGCATCATCGACTCCCTATCCTCCTGGCCGTCTGCCTCGCCCTCTTCCTCGTCAGCTGTGCAGTCGCTCAATGGGTTGGTGCTTTCGGGCTCGGAGGGATCGCCCCCAGGTCGGAGGGCGAAGCTGGAGCTGGTCAGGAAGTCGGCCCCTATCGGCAAGGCCATGCCTAGGTGGATAGATCCCCTCGCTGGACTCTCTTCCTGCACCTCCACATCATCTGATTCGGCGGCGTCCCCGCCCAGGGCCTCAAGCAACCTGCTGCGCTGACGATTGCGTTGCTTGTGGTGTTCGCGCGCGATCTGGGCAGCCAGGTGGGCAGCCTGCTCGACGGTTAGCAAACTGCTGGCCCGTTGCACCAGGCTGCGGATGCGTCGATGTAACACCTGGCGCTGAAGGCCATCCAGCTCGCAGTAGCGCTCAGGATTGGCCTGGGTTGCGAGATAAAAACAAGCCTGCTGAACGCTGTTCAACAGGCCGTCTCTGAGCACCTGGAGATAGAGAGCCAGGTGGCGATAGAGCTGGGGATTGGAGGCCACCAGCTGGGATTTCAGATCCTCAAGCTGCTGGTAGGCAGCCTCCAATGGGGTCACTGGTTTGCCGATCAGGACGCCTGGGTCATGGCAGCTACTTCGGCAGCGAAATCAGCCTTCTCAACCTCGATGCCCTCACCAAGGGTGAAGCGGGTGAAGCGACGCACCTGAATATTTTCGCCGACCTTGCCAGCCACCTGCTTGACCATCTCCGCCACTGTGACGGCACTGTCTTTAATGAAGGGCTGGTCCAGCAGCGCCAATTCCTTGAGGCGCTTGCCAATCCGGCCTTCAACGATCTTGACCTTCATCTGCTCTGGCTTGCCGTCGAGGTCGTCTCGACCCATCTCAATGGACTTTTCGCGCTCAGCGACCTGAGCTGGAATCTCATCAATGCTTACGTATTCCACGCCGGGGCAGGCTGCGATCTGCATTGCCACGTTGCGAAGTAGCTCCTGGAAGACTTCGCCCCTGGCAACGAAGTCAGTTTCGCAGTTGACCTCCACCAAAACTCCAACCCTGGCGCCGGTGTGGATGTAGCTGCCTACAGCACCTTCAGCGGCGGTACGCCCAGCCTTTTTCTCAGCCGTGGCAATACCTTTTTGGCGAAGCCACTCGGTGGCTTTGGTTGCATCGCCGCTACATTCAGACAGCGCCTTCTTGCAATCCATCATCCCTGCGCCGGTTTTATCGCGCAGTTCTTTAACTAGCTTTGCCGAAATCTCAGCCATGGGTTGGTATGGGGTACGGGTTACAAATTAGTGAAATGATGCTTGTGGATCGAGGTCAGCCCTCGTCTTCACGGCCCTGATCCTGAGCGCCGTGGCGGCCTTCGTTGATGGCATCAGCGAGACGGCCAAGCACTAGCTGCACGGAACGCACGGCGTCGTCGTTGCAGGGAATGGGCACATCGCATAGGTCGGGATCGCAATTGGTGTCAAGCATGGACACCAAGGGAATATCGAGCTTGCGAGCCTCGAGCACGGCGTTGGTTTCGCGGCGCTGGTCCACCAACACGACCACGTCGGGCAGGCGGCGCATATTCTTCAAACCGCCCAGGTACTTCTGCAGGCGCTCCAGTTCGCGGCGCAGAACTGCAGCTTCCTTTTTGGGACGCATGGCAATGGCGCCCGAGCTTTCCATGCGCTCCAAATCCTTGAGACGATCGATACGGGCGCGCATCGTGGTCCAGTTGGTGAGCATGCCGCCCAGCCAGCGCTGGTTCACATAGGAGGCTCCACAACGGGTTGCCTCCTGGGCGATCACCTCGGAAGCCTGCTTCTTAGTGCCAACGAACAGGAAGCGCTTGCCACTACGGGCCGCACTACGGGTCCATTTGTAGGCGTTATTCATGCAGACAGCGGTCTGCACCAAATCAATAATGTGTACACCATTGCGCGCGCAATAGATGTAGCGAGACATTTTTGGATTCCAACGGCGCGTTTGGTGCCCAAAGTGGGCACCGGCCTCCATCATTTCGGCGAGAGTAACAACAGCCATAATTTGGGAAGGGTTTCGGGTTTGCCTCCACCTGCCAGGGATCCGAAGCAACCCACCCAGCCAGAAGGGCCGATGGGCTTTGCTGCTCGGATCACCCGAAACACGCAGGTGTGCGGGGTGATTGGTACGAAATCACTTTATCAAATGGGGCTGGTAGACGGTTTTGAAACCTTTAATGCTCGGGCCTCGGCAAAAAGAGCCCTGACCCCCAGGCGGTTGAGCGGTACCCGCAACAGCTCCATCGCCACACCCGGATGGCCGCGGCGGATCAACCAAGCCAGCAGGGGCCTCATGGTGCGTTCGTTAAGCAGGCCTCCCAGGGTGAGCGACTCCCATAGCAGGCGATGCAGCCAGGTGAATTGAATGATCAAACGCACCCGTCGGGTGGGGTGCTTTCGGTAAAAGACAAGTCCCATTTTTGCCCGCTCCCTCTCCACCCGGATCAGGTCGGGGATTTGCTCCAGGCGCAAGGCAGGATGCCAGTGATAGCCAACAGCCTCGGGGCAGCGCACCAACGCAACCCCGAGCCGCCGCAGCCTTTCCCCCAGCTCAAGGTCTTCCCAGCCGTACAGACGGAAGCGGGTGTCAAACAGTCCGGCCTGCTCCAGAAGCTGCCGGTCGATGGCCACGTTGCCGGTGGCGAAATAGGCAAAGGAAAGATCTTGAAGTTTGTGTGGTTCGCTGCAGGGATCTTGAAAATTGTTGGTGTTGATCACGGCGCCATAGGTGAAACAGCGGCGATTACCCCGCCGCTGCCACTCGCGCTCCAGGGCTTCAGCGTGGCTGCGCAGAAAGCTGGGGGTGACCACAAGGTCGCTGTCGATGAAAACGACCACGTCGCCGCGGGCTGCCTCCACGCCCCGATTGCGCCCCTCAGCTGGCCCGCCGTGTTCCTGCTCGATCAGTCGCAGATGCGGTAGCTCCAGGTTGTGCTGCCGTAGCCAGCTAACGGTGGCGTCGGTTGAGCCATCGTCTACCAGCACGACCTCATAGCCCGTAATCAAGGCTGAGCTCTCCTGGGACTCCAGGGCCAGCAGGCATTTCTGCAGGATCGGCAGTCGGTTGTAAGTCGGGATGACGACGCTGAGAAACATCGGGGTCGCCGCGAGGGTCTAAACAGCAAAAAGGGGATCCCTCCGGATCCCCTCAGCGATGCATGGGATGCAGTGATCAGTCGGCGGCGCCACCGTTGTTGGCTGTGCCAGTCACACCGTTACCCGCGCCTTCACCGCGGCCGTCATTGCGAAGCTTGCGCTTTTTGAATTTGCGCGCGTAGGAGCGATTGCGCTCTTGCTTTTCCTTCTTGAGATTCCTGCGCTTAGCCATGCGAGCGGCGTGTTGGAGAGATGCGAATTCCCATCCTACTCAATTGCGAAGGCACCGTTGCTCAACTGACCGTCCTCCATCTGCACCAGACGGTCTGCCACATCAAGAATCCGTGGATCGTGGGTCACCATCAACACACCGCAGCCCTGGTCCTTGGCTAGCCCCTTAAGCAGCTCGACCACCTCACGTCCAGTATGGGAATCCAGGGATGCCGTGGGCTCATCGGCCAATAGGAGCTGGGGCCTGGCGGCTAGGGCTCGGGCGATCGAGACCCTTTGCTTCTGCCCACCGGAGAGATCGTGGGGCAGCTTGCCGAGATGGTCACTCAGCCCCACGGCCCGCAACCATTCCCGGGATCGATCCCTACGGGCGCGATAACTGAGCCCTTCCAGCAGGTCTGCGCCCATCTGTACGTTTTGCTCCGCCGTTAGGCATCTGAGCAAATTGTGACCCTGGATAATCATGCCAATCCTGCGTCGCAACTTCAACCGGGCGGCACGACTCGCACCATTGAGCTCCTCCCCGAATACTTGAATCGAGCCTTCCTGCACTTGCCGCAGAGCTCCGATCAGAGTCAGCAAGGTGGTTTTGCCACACCCGGAGGGACCCGTAAGCAGCACCACCTCACCGGGATCAACGCAAAGGCTGATGTCCTGGAGCACTTGGCGGCGGTTCACTCCATTGCCGAATGAATGCCTCAAACCTTCCAGGCGCACCATCGCAGCCATCAAAAAATCTCCGCTGGGTCGGCATCACCAAGGCGTCGCATCGCCAGGGTCGCCGAACCCATACACATCACCAAAATCATGATGAACACCGTCAGCGCCCGGGTCAAATCCATCGATACCGGTAGTTGGGTGGCATTCCGCACCAGCAGGTAGAGGCCCTGCCCAGCTAGGTAGGCGGGCAGGTAGCCGAAAACAGCCAGCAACATCCCCTCCCGTGCCACGACTCCGAGCAGGGTGCGCAGGCGATAGCCCATGGCCATCAAGGTGGCGTATTCAGGCAGGTGATCACTGACGTCTGAATACAAGATCTGATACACGATTACGCAGCCAACCACGAAACCCATGGCTGCACCAAGGGTGAAGATGAAGCCGATCGAGGTACTGGAGCGCCAGTAGTTCTGCTCGAAGGCGATGAAGCCTTCTTTGGTCAGCACGTTGACGTCATCAGGCAGATCTCGCTGGAGCCTTTTAACCACCGCGTCCGCATCGGCTCCAGCTCGCAAGCGAATCAGCCCAACTTCGATGCTTCCCGGAGGGGTATTGGGTAGTAGCTGGAGGTAGGTCTCCTGGCTGGTCAGCAAGTTGCCATCCGCGCCAAATGAGGTGCCGAGCCCTACCAGCCCTGCCACCCTGACCTTTTTGCCATTGATCTCGCTCTCCACCGTGCGGCCGTCGCGAAACCAGTCGGCCACTGGACCGAATTCTGGTCTGGAGAGCTCGTCAAACAGCACTCGGCCCCTGTCCTGCAGGAGCTTTGCCTTGGGCGCGAGGCTGGGATCGGTGAACAGGGGATCGGCTGGTTCGAAGCCCAGGGTGAGGATCGAACGGGTTGATCTTGTTTCGGGGTTGCGCCACAACAGCAGGTTCCAGTGCACGGGGGTAATTCCCTCCACATCTGGATCTGCCATGGCCTGCACAAGACGGCGACGGGGAAAGCCGGCCATGCTCACCGAGCTGCTGGAGCGGGGGCTGATCAACACCAGATCGGTGTCAAAAAGTCGATGAATGGTGACGCTGGCATCGAATAGTCCATCCCTGAAGCCCAGCTGCATGAACATCAAGATGCCGGCGAAGGCGATGCCCGCCAGGGCGACAGCCAGGCGCACGGGCTGACGAGTCAAAAGCAGCCAGGCAAGGGGAATGCGACGGCCCTGCCAAATACGGCCAAGCATCAGCGCTGCACAGGGGGCCTAGTGGCAGCGAGTCGGGCAATCACCTTTAAGCCGGTGAGATCGCGCACCCTCTGGCTATGAGCTGGGCTGAGGGCCACCCGCACCTCCACAACCCTGGCATCCGCGTCTCCGGTGGGATCCGTTGAAAGAACTGAACGTTGTCGAACCTGGGGACTGATCCGAATCACCTCTCCAGAAAGTGTTCCCTGAAATCCTCCGTTTTCACTGATCAAGGAGACGCTCTGCCCAAGGCGCACCCGGTCGATGTCACTTTCGTAAACCTCGACTAGGGCCTGCATGCGGTTGCTGGCGCCGAGCTCGAGTACGCCAGTGTCGGTTGGGCGCTCTCCAACTCGGGCATGGAGTTTCAGCACGGTGCCATCTATGGGCGCCCGCAGTTCGGTGAGCAACAACTCAGCTTTGAGTTTCTCGAGTTCAGCCCAGGCCTCATTGCGCTCCCCCCGAAGTTCGAGCAGGTCCGTCTCGCGATTGTCGAGCTCCCCGCTGGGGATGGCTCCGGAGCGACTCAGCTGGCGGTAGCGACGGACGTCACGAGTCTGTACCCCCAATCTGGTGTCAAGATTGCGCAGGCGAGCCTCAATTAGACGTTGCTGGGCCACAAGGCTCGGGCCTGTGTCAAAGCGTGCCAGCAACTGGCCATTGCTTACGCGATCACCTTCTTCCACTAGCAGCTCGGAGATCCTGGGGCTGCCGCCGATGCCGCTGATTGGCGCCGCCAGTAACCGCACATCACCAGCCGGCTCCAGCCGACCTAGCGCTGCCACCGCCTCCTGATTGCGAGGAAGTTCAGCAACCACCGGGGCAGGAACCGGGGCTGATCGCTGCTGGCTAACCAGAGCTACAGCCAGGACTAGCAACAGAGCCGCCCCACCAAACCACCAAAGCCTGTGCACACCCAGCAAGGACCGCTTCACAGCGCCGGCGGATCGTCGAACAACAG
>Ga0105105_10000786_pt1 | contig 13977 bp, 13 predicted proteins | sample PPLLaktember2015_4_FD_79108 | JGI IMG/M metagenome (GOLD analysis project Ga0105105, IMG submission 79108) | Freshwater sediment microbial communities from Prairie Pothole Lake near Jamestown, North Dakota, USA - PPLs Lake P8 Core (1) Depth... | ecosystem: Environmental > Aquatic > Freshwater >... | reverse complement strand
GCCGCCTTCGGGCCGGTCCGCCAGACCGATCTCGCCGCGATGGCCGTCGCACTCGTGCAGCCTGGCCACGGTCCGGCACAGCTCGGTGCCGAGACCGGTGGTCGCGGCGCCGTGGCCGACATCGTGACGGGCCTGTCCGAACACGTCGGCATCGAGCCCCGGGCCGTCGTCGTCGACGCCGAGGACCAGCCAGCGCGTGTCCGGCCCGTCGCGCACTTCGGCGAACAGGCGGATACGGCCCGTGGCGTACCGTGCGGCGTTGTCGACCGCGGCCTCGAGGGCCAGCCCCACCAGGTAGGCATCGAAGAACCATGTCGACGGTGCCGAGCGGGCATCGACCTCGACGCCGATACCGCTGCCGGCGACGCGGCTCGCGGCGAAACGCGCGGCCTGCGCGAGCACGCGCGACGGATCCTCTTCCTGCTCGTTCGCCGACAGGCCGTGGGCGTCGTCGCGGTACAGCGTGAGGAAGGCGACCAGCCGCCGATGCAGCGATACCGCATCGGTGCGCAGCGGCACCAGTTCCGCGGACAGTGCGGGATGCGCGGCGACCAGTTCGGCGAGCCGCTGTTCGTGCACCGCCAGCCGGTTCTTCAGGTCGTGGACGACGAGTGCGGACAGGCCGGGGTGCATGGCCGGCTCAGGACGCCACGTCGGGCATCTCGGCCACGGGTTCGCTCACGCCGGCCTCGAGCTTCTGCAGGTAGGCATTCATCCGCTTGAGCCGGTCGGGATCGGCGGTGCCGCGTACCCGCAGTCGCGTCAGTGCCGCCTGGACCTGGGCGAGCAGGTCGGGTCGGACACCCTTGAGCCGCATCGTCATCAGGTAGATCTCGACCGCGGCCGTCAGCACCCCGGTGTGCTCGGGTGCCTTCGGCAGGGCCAGGTTGACCATCTCGACCGCCTCGTCGAAGGCGCCGGCACGCAGCTTCCGCACGGCGGCCTCGGCTTCCTTGGCGGCTTCTTCGGACCGATCGGCCACGACACCCGTCGCCTGCTCGGTCATGCCCGCATCGGCGAGCACCTTGGCGGCCAGTGCCCGCGTGGAGGCGTTCTCGGCGGTCGAGATGCCCTCGGCGGCCTTGACCGCCTCGTCCAGCACCTTCATGCCCTGTGCGGTCATGCCCGCGGTGAAGGCGGCCTTCGCGATCAGCAGCCGCGTACGCGGCTCGGCCTCGACGCCGAAGGCCCGCTCGAGGCGCTTCGCGGCATCCGCCGCCTCGTCGTGGCGCCGCAGCGCCGTCCAGGCCTGCACGTCGATGGCGGCGGCCAGGGCCTGCGTGCGTGCATCGCCGGGCCGCTCGGAAGCTTCCTTGGCGATGAGCTGCATGGCCCGCTTCGGATCGCCCCGTGCGAGGCTGACCTGCGCGAGCAGCGCGCTGTTGCGCGAATCGCGGGTGATCGCGTTGGCGGTCTGGCGCACGACCTTGGTCAGCGCAGTGTCGGCGATCTCGAAGTCGTCGGCGAGGTAGGCGATCTCGGCCTGGCGACGGCTGCGCACGGAGCTCGGGATGTGCTCGGCGGCGCGGGTCGCGACCTTCAGCGCACCCTCGACGTCGCCCGTGCGCTCGAGCAGCTCGATCAGCAGATCGTAGGCACCGGCGTGATAGGGCCGGTCCTTGAGGATCGTGGTGAGGCGCTGTCGGGCGGCATCGATGTCGCCCATGGCCAGGCAGCAGCGTGCGATGCCGATCGACGCCCAGGTCATCGAGCTGCGCACCTTCAGCGCGGCCCGATAGGTCAGCAGGGCATCGTCCCAGCGCCCGAGCGCGACCTGGCACATCGACATGTGGCGCAGCAGCTCGACCCGAAAGCGCGGACCGGCCTTGAGGAAGCGCTCGCACTGCGCGAGGCCTTCGTCGAACCGAGCCGCGTGCACGGCCGCGTACATCGGCCGCAGCTCGACGTGACGGGCCAGGGCCTCCTCGATCCGGTTGAGCAGCTGTTCGGTGGCCACCGGCTTGACCAGGTAGCCGTCCGGCAGCATCTCGGCCGCGCTCGCGACGCGGTCGATCGTCGAGTCGGCCGAGATGATGAAGAACAGCCCGCCGGGGGGGAGCAGCCGTTCCTGGCGCAGATACTCGAGCAGCTGCTGGCCGTCGGTGCCGGGACCGAGGTCGTAGTCCGACAGGATCAGGTTGAACGGCGCGCTCCGGATGGACTCGACCGCCGTCCGCGCGTCGGGGGCGAGGACGATGTCCTTGATCTGCGCTTCGGCCAGCGTGTCGCGCAGCATCGATCGCATCTCTCGGATGTCGTCGATGACCAGCGCACGTAGGCCTTTCAGCTGGCTCGCAGTCAGCATGGGAGGTTCCGGGTGATGCCCGAGCGTAGCGTCACTGTGACGAAGCGAAGCGTGCTGGAACGCACCGAATCCCGGCCTGTTCCGCGCACGCTGGACGGGCGGCGCACGACGGGGGACGGGCGGCCGGCCGCCGGTCGGGGTCGACGCACGGTGGGCGCCTCGTGTAGCGTTCGAGGCTCGACAGGAGGAGACCCTGCATGCTGATCCGCGCATCCGACGCGGGCGCCGTCGCGTCCGCCGCGTCCACCGACGCTTCGTTCCCTGCCGCTTCGCTTCCCGGTGCTGCAGCCGGGTCGCCCCCGAACTCGACGTCGTCGTCGCCCGTATCGGCGGCGGCCGCGCCCTGGCCGCCGCGTCGCCGCGCGCTGGCGGCAGCGGGCGGCGTGGCGGTCCTGGGGGCGCTGCCCCGCGTGGCCATCGGGCAGGGCGCCTGGCCGAACAAGCCGGTCCGCGTGATCGTGACCAACCCGCCCGGCGGCCTGACCGATGCGTACGCGCGGCAGTACAGCGAGGTCATGTCGCGCAAGTTCGGCCAGCCCTTCGTGGTCGACAACCGGCCCGGTGCCGGCGGCATCATCGCGGCCGACGCGCTGGCCAAGTCACCGGCCGACGGCTACACGCTGATGGTGGCCATCCAGACGCCGATGTGGAACGGCCGCGTGCTGTACAAGTCGCTGCCCTACGACCCGGACAAGGCGTTCGCGCCGATCACGCTGTTCCCGGCCGGTGCACTCGCCTTCGGCGTGAACGCGAAGCTGCCGGTGAAGACCCCCGACGACTATGTCGCCTGGGCTGCGAAGAACGCAGCCGCGATCGGCACCTACGCCGCCGGTTCCTGGCCGCACATGATCGCCGACACCTGGAACCGCACCCGCGGCCTGAAGTTCGACGTGATCCACTACAAGGGCGAGCCGCCGATGTGGGTCGACGTGGCGTCGGGCCAGGTGAGCGGCGGGCTCGGCAGCTTCCAGGCGATGAACACCCACATCGAGCGCGGCACCGTGCGGCCGATCGCGGTGGTGGGCCAGCGCCGCTCCCCGCGCCTGCCCGACGTGCCGACCTTCACGGAGCAGGGCCACAAGGACCCGATCTTCGCGCTCGACGGCTGGCTGCCGATGGTGGCCCCCGCCGGCACGCCCGAGGACATCCTGCAGAAGCTGTCCGAGGCGACGCTCGAGGCCTACCAGACGCCGAAGATCCAGCAGCTCCACGAGACCTTCGGCATCCCCAACGGCCCGGTCGGCCTCGAGGAGGCGCGCCGGCGCTGGAAGGAGGAGGCGCCGCAGTGGGTGGCCATCGCCGACCGCCTGGGGATCAAGCTGGACTGACGCGCCCCCGCTGCTGCGCGCGGCGTTCAGCCCACAGGTTCAGGCCGTTCGCCACGAGGATGCACGCCGCGCCGGCCATCACCGGCGCGCGCAGCGGCTCGTCGTAGAGCGCCATGCCCACCAGCGCGATCAGCGGCAGCCGCAGGAAGTCCATCGGCGCCACCACGATCGCATCGGCCAGCCGCGAGGCGCGCGTCAGGCAGTAGTGCGCGGCGAGCCCCGAGAGGCCGCAGAGCGCCGCCCATCCGAAGGCGGCGGCCGACGACAGCGTGAGTCCCGGTCCGAAGACCACCAGCGCGGCCGCCAGCGGCAGCTGCAGGACGTGCATCCACACCAGCGTCACGAAGGCGCTGTCGGTGCGCGTGAGACGGCGCACCGCCATCACGTTGAGCGCGAACCCGAACGCCGAGGCCAGGGCGAGCAGCGAGCCCGGACCGAGCGAGAGCTGGTCGAGGAACGCCCGGGGCGACAGCCCCGCACCCGGGGGCCACACCACCACGAGCGCCCCCGCGAAGCCCGTCAGCGCCGCGAACGCGCGCCATGCCGTGAGGCGTTCGCCGAGGAACAGGGGTGCGAGGACCGCCACCCACAGCGGCGAGGTGAACTCGAGGGCGAACACCTCCACCAGCGGGATCATCGACACTGCCAGCATCCACGAGAGCTGCGCGGCGAAGTGCACGAGGGCGCGCCCCGCCGTCAGCCCGGGCTGACCGCTGCGCAGGCTCGACAGCGTGCCGCGCAGCGCCAGGTGCAGCACCGCCAGCACCGCCAGGCCCGTGCAGGCGCGCCAGAACAGCAGCTCGAGCGCGCCGATCGAGCGCATCGCCTCGCGGCCGGTGATCGCCACCAGCGAGAACGACACGAGCGCACCGATCATCCAGATCGCGGCGCGCCGAGGGTCGGCCGCGACGCGGCGGAACCGGGGGGCGGGAGCGTCGTCGGTGGTGCCGCTGGACATCGGTGCAGGTCTCCATGCGCGCCGGCGATGCATGTCCCCGGTGCGTGTCGGATCCGAGCCGCGGATCCGGGCCCGCATGGTACGGCCTCCGGTGCCGTCGCATCGCCGGAGATCGTCCGATTCCCCTACAGCGTGGATTTCCGACCCCCGTTGTTTCCGAGGTCGATCGGGCGCGACTCCGGACAGACTCGGTCATGCACGTCCGATACGGTTGACCGGAGACTCCGAATGTTCGAAGCCTGGACCCTGAAGAAGCGACTCACTCTGACCTTCGCCGCCATCCTGGCGACCGCCTGCGCGCTGCTCGGCGTGGCGCTGGTCAACAACGCCCGGCTGGGCGACACCGTGCGGTGGAACACCCACACCTACAAGGTGCTGGCGGAATCCGAGACCATGCTGCTGAGCATGGTGAACATCGAGACCGGGCTGCGGGGCTTCGTCGCCGCGGGTGACGAGAAGTTCCTCGAGCCCTTCAACCAGGGGCAGGAAGGCTTCGCGACCGCGTTCGAGCAGGCCCGGACGCTGACCTCCGACAACCCCGCGCAGCAGGCCCGGCTCGAGACCCTGAAGGCCAGCTATTCGCAGTTCATGGACGTCGCCCGCGGGCTGATCGCCCTCCGGCGCGACGTCACCCTGGGCAAGGTCCAGGTGGAGACCCTGCTGGAGGCATTCGCGGCCGGCAAGGACAAGGCGGCGATGGATGCCTTCCGGGCCGGCAAGGCCGAGTTCTCGAAGGTGGAGTCCGACCTGCTGGCGGGTCGCCAGACGTCGCTTGCCGCGACCATGTCGGCCACCACCTACACGCTCGCGATCGGCGGCGCGGTGCTGGTCTCGCTGACCGTGCTGCTGGGCCTCGCGCTGACGCGCAGCGTCTTCCGGCAGCTCGGCGCGGAACCCGGCGAGGCGGCGACGACCGTCGATGCCGTGGCCCGGGGCGACCTCACCGTGAAGATCGCGCTGCGTCCCGGCGACACGCGCAGCCTGATGGCGGGGTTGGCGGGGATGCGGGACGCACTGGTCCGTGTGGTCAGCGAGGTGCGAAGCAACTCCGAGAACGTCGCCTCGGCCAGCGCGCAGATCGCGCAAGGCAACCAGGACCTCTCCGGCCGCACGGAGCAGCAGGCCAGCGCGCTGCAGCAGACCGCGGCGACGATGGAGGAGCTCGGCACCACCGTGCGCAACAACGCCGACAACGCGAAGCAGGCCAACCAGCTCGCGCAGAGCGCCTCGGCCGTGGCGATCAAGGGCGGGGACGTGGTCGGCAAGGTGGTCACCACCATGCAGGACATCAATGCCAGCAGCCGCAAGATCGGCGACATCATCAGCGTGATCGACGGCATCGCGTTCCAGACCAACATCCTGGCGCTGAACGCGGCGGTCGAGGCCGCGCGCGCCGGCGAGCAGGGCCGCGGCTTCGCCGTCGTGGCCTCCGAGGTGCGCAGCCTCGCGCAGCGCAGCGCCGAGGCGGCCAAGGAGATCAAGACGCTGATCGGCCGCAGCGTGGAGCAGGTGACGCTCGGCACGGGCCTGGTCGACGAGGCCGGTCAGACGATGGAGGAGATCGTCACGTCCATCCGTCGCGTGACCGACATCGTGGCCGAGATCAGTTCCGCCAGCGTCGAGCAGAGCACCGGCGTGCAGCAGGTGGGCGAAGCGGTCAGCCAGATGGACCGGACCACCCAGCAGAACGCCGCACTGGTGGAGGAGAGCGCCGCGGCCGCGGACAGCCTGAAGGGGCAGGCGGAGCATCTGGTGCAGGCCGTGGCGGTGTTCAAGCTCTAGCCACCGGGGCGCGCGTGGTACGGTGACCCGGTCGGTCGCGGCGGACGAGCCGCGGTCGGAGGAGGAGACGACATGACCACGACCGATGCGTCGGGCGTCGCGCAGGCTGCGGGATGGCGCGCCGCCGGCGACTGGCACCACGCGTACTTCACCGGCACCGTGCTCGCCGCCGTCGCGCGGCTGGGCACGCCCGTCGCCGCCGAGCTCGTCTATCGGGTGTTCTGCAAGCAGCGCGAGGCGCGCTTCCTGCCCGGCCTGGCCAAGCTCGGCCTCGACCGCCTGCCGCACGCGGTGGCCGCCGCGCAGTACCACTACCTGTCGAACGACGTCGGCGGCGTCGCCGTGCAGTACATGCCGGAGACCGAGCGCAAGGCCTGGGTGCGCTACGTGCCGCCGCGCTGGGTGTGGGCCGGCACCGCGCTGTGCGGCATCCCGTCCGACATCACCGTGGCGATGCTGCGTGGCTGGCATGCGCAGAACGGGCTGATGCTCGGCAACCCGCGCCTGGGCTTCGTCTGCACGAAGATGACCACCGACGGGGACGCCTCGCTCGAGGGCTACTACGTCGAGGAGGACCGGCCGCTCGCGCCCGACGAGCGCCTTCGCTTCGCGCGCGACGAGGACGGGCCGGACTTCGATCCGGCGGCGGTGCCCGTGCTGGCGAGCGCGACGTGGCCGGCCGAGCGGCTGGCGCGGGCGCGGCGCAACTATGCGATGGAGTACGTGCGGACGGTGCTGCCGGTGGCGCTGGAGCTGCTCGGCGAGGACGCCGGCGGGCGGTTCCTGCACCTCGTCGGGCGGCTGGTCGGGATGCAGCATCACCGGGATGCGGCCGAGGCGCTGGGTGTGCCCGCGAGCGGATCGGCCGAAGACTTCGCACGCTTCCTCGCGGCGATGGGGCGAGGGCAGGGCGACGAGGTCTCGGTGTCGACGGACGCTGACGGGGCGATCCGCGTGGTGCAGCAGGGGCCGCGGCTGTTCGAGGGGATGGGCGCGAACCGGGTGGCGGCGATCGAGGCGTGGAGCGGGCTGTGGGAGGGCGCGCTCGCGTCGCACGGCCATCGGATGGCGCTGGGCGTCGAGGTGGGGGACACGTCCGTGGCATGGACGGTGTCCCGAGAAGGGTGAGGATCCACCGCGCCGCGCCGCCCGATTTCTTCATCGGCGCGCATGCGGCCGTGGAGGGCTGGCCCCTGCTCACCCGGGATGCCAGGCGGTTCAAGACCTGTTTCCCGACGCTGGACGTCATCGCGCCCTGAATGCGGCAGCGTGCACGCACCTTCCGGATTCCACGGACCGACACCCCGCGGGCCCCCTTCCTCGCTTAACGTGTCGGGTGAATCGACCGGAACTCCCATGAATCGAAATCTCTGGCTGCTCGCCGTCCTGCAGGGCCTGTTCCTGACCAACAACGTCACGTTCATCGCGATCAACGGGCTGGTGGGGCTGTCGCTCGCCGCCTACGGCTGGATGGCGACGCTGCCGGTGATGGCCTACGTGGTGGGCGGCGCGCTCTGCACCGGGCCGGTGGCCTGGACGCAGATGCGCTTCGGCCGGAAGATCAGCTTCCAGCTCGGGCTGATGGTGGCGTTCTGCTCGGCGCTGCTGTGCGCGTATGCGGCGCATACGCAGAACTTCTGGCTGCTGTGCTTCGCGACGCTGGTGGCCGGCTACTACCAGGCCAACGGTCAGCTCTACCGTTTCGCCGCGGCCGAGCTGGCCGCGCCGTCGGTGCGCGAGAAGGCGGTGTCGCTGGTGATGGCGGGCGGCCTGCTCGGCGCGGTCCTCGGGCCGAACCTGGCTGCACGCACGCGCGAGCTCGCCTCGCTGCCCTTCGTCGGCGCCTACCTCGCCCTCGCGGTCGTGGCGGTGCTGGCGATGCTGCTGCTGACCACCCTCCGGTTCCCGCCGGTGCCCGAGCGCAAGGCGGGCGCCTATACGGGGCGACCCCTCTCGCAGGTGATGCGCCAGCCTGTGTTCATCGTGGCCGCCGGCGCGAGCGCGCTGGGCTACGGCGTGATGAACCTGCTGATGGCGGCGACCCCGCTCGCGATGCAGCAGTGCGGGCTGCCCTTCTCCGATGCGGCCTTCGTGCTGGAGTGGCACGTCATCGGCATGTTCGCGCCCGGGTTCTTCACCGGTCACCTGATCCGTCGCTTCGGCGTGCTGAACATCATGGGCGTGGGCGTGGTGCTGAATCTCGTCTGCGTCGCGATCGCGCTGTCGGGCCAGGCGCTGCACAACTTCACGATCGCGCTGTTCCTCCTCGGGGTCGGCTGGAACTTCCTGTTCACCGGAGGCACCACGCTGTCGCTCAAGGCGTACACGCCCGAGGAGAAGGACCGCGCGCAGGGTGCGATCAACTTCCTGGTCTTCTCCACGATGGCGCTGACCTCGCTCAGCTCGGGTGTGCTGGTCAGTGCGCCGCAGGGCTGGAACTGGCTGAACCTCGGCTCGCTGTTCCCGGTCCTGGTGATCGGCGCGGGCATCGTCTGGCTGGCGCTGAGCCAGCGCGGGCGGGCGGCGACGGCCTGAAGGGCCGAGCCGTCGCTGCGCGCACCGACGTGACGCCCGGCACGACGGCACGGCCCGCGGCGTTCCGCCCCGCCAGGTCGTACGGTCGACGTCTGGCGCTCCTGGCTCTGGTTGTCCTCGCGGTGTCCGGATGCGGCGCGCTCCACGGTGCGAGGATGGCGATACCGAAGCTCTCGGGCCTCGACGAGGTCCATCCGCGTCTCTACGTGGAGCCGTCGATGTCCGACGCGCAGCGGCAGGCGCTGCAGCACGAGATCGAGCTCGGGCGCGCCGCCGTCGAGGCCTTCTGGGGCGGCATCACCACGACGCCCTACTTCGTCGCCTGCGTGACGACCGACTGCGACGTCAGGTTCGGCTCGTACGGGCAGCGGGCAGCCGCGTATGGCGACTTCGCGATCCGCCTGTCGCCACGGGGGATGACGGCGTCGCTGATCGCGCACGAGTGGTCGCACGCCGAGCTCTACCGGCGCGCCGGCGGCGGGTGGCATGCACGCCGGATCCCCCGGTGGTTCGACGAGGGCGTGGCCGTCGTGATCGCGAACGAACCCCGCCACTCGGAAGAGAACTGGGCCGAGATCCGACGGCTGGACTTGCCGACGCCGTCGCTGGCGAGCCTCGTCACCTTCGGCGAATGGGGTGCCGCGATGCGGGCGTTCGGCGAGACGGCCGGCGACGTCCCGGGCAACCGGCACGTGGTCTACACCTTGGCCGGGCACACGGTCAGGGCCTTCCTCGCCTGTGCCGGGGCCGGCGGGGTGGTCGCCGTGCTCGACGCGGTACGGTCCGGTGCGGCGTTCGACGAGGCCTACGCGCGGGTCGGTGGCGGCTGCGCGCGGCCGCGCGAGTAGCGATCGCGACCGATCGGCCCCGCCGACTCAGTCCGCCTCCGCCATCCTCTGGCGCTTGGCCTCGTCCTCGAGCTGCGCGTCCTGGATCTCGCGCATCACCGACACCAGATCCACGTTGCCGGCGTCCGGCACGAACCGGCCGGTCAGCACCGTCTCGTTGGTCAGCAGTCCGCGCCGGTACAGGTCCCAGATCTCGGCGCCGTACTCGGTCGCGAGCAGCTCGGGCGCGAAGCGTCCGAAGAATCCGCGCAGGTTCGCGACGTCGCGCAGCAGCATCCGGCTCGCGTGGTTGTTGCCGGCGGCATCGACCGCCTGCGGCAGGTCGATGATCACCGGTCCGTCTGCGGCGAGCAGGATGTTGAACTCGGACAGGTCGCCGTGCACGACGCCGGCGACCAGCATCCGCACCACCTCGGCCAGCAGCGACGCGTGGTGCGCCCGCGCGTCCTCCTCGCTGAAGATCACGTCGTTCAGCCGCGGCGCGGCGTTGCCCTCGGCGTCCGCGACCAGCTCCATCAGCAGCACGCCGTCGAGGAAGTTGTACGGCCGCGGCACGCGCACGCCGGCGGCGGCCAGGCGGTGCAGCGCGTCGACTTCGGCGCTCTGCCAGGCCGCTTCCTGGGCCTGGCGGCCGAAGCGCGTGCCCTTGGCCATGGCGCGGGCCTGCCGGGTGTTCTTCACGCGGCGGTTCTCGGTGTAGTCGACGGCCTGGCGGAAGCTGCGGTGGGTCGCTTCCTTGTAGACCTTCGCGCAGCGGACGTCGTCGCCGCAGCGCACGACGTAGACGGTGGCTTCCTTGCCGCTGGTGAGCTGGCGGACGACGTCGTCGACGAGTCCTTCCTCGATCAGGGGAAGCAGGCGTTTCGGGGGCTTCATCCCCGTAGTGTGCGCCACCCGCGGTGGCGTACCCGGTTCAGCGCAGGTCGAGCACGGCCTCGAGGGACTCGTCCTGGCGCCGGATGGCCTGCAGGTTGGCCAGGAACGCATTGCTCGCGCCGATCATGTCGACCATGGCGCGCGGCAGGTCCGGGTCCTCGGCGACGGGCTGCGCGATGGCGGCCGGCAGGGGCTGCGCGGGTGCCTGCGGCGCGGCGGCGGGTGCCGGCGCGCCGTCGCCCGGGCCGCCCTGGGGTGCCGCCACGGGCTGTCCGACGCGCTGCGCGGAGGCGCGCGCCACGTCGAATGCGGCGGCATCGAGGCGCCGCGTGGCGGCATTCAGGCCCGAGACACTGATCGTCATGGACATGCGCTTCTCCGGTTGATTCGGTTATCGACCGGCCCGGCGGGGACTTGAGGACCGTTCGTCGGCCGGAATCGACCGTTCGTGCCCGCGCGTGCCGATCGGTGGTCTTCGGACGTCCCGCGGCTCAGCGTCCGGCCAGCGCCGCATCGAGGGCGTGGAGGTCCTCGAAGGGTCCGGGGGCGTGCTCGCCGCAGGCGTCGGCGGGGTGCCGATGCGCGAACTCGGGGCGCCGCAGCCACGCGGCCTGCAGGCCGGCCCGGCGCGCGGCGACCACGTCGAGCTCGGGGTCGTCGCCGACGTGCAGGGTGGCCTCGGGTGCCACGCCGGCCAGGCGGCAGGCCTCGTGGAAGAGCCGGGGGTCCGGCTTGGCGCAGCCGAACACGTGCGCGTTCACGGCGGCCGAGAAGAGGCGCCCGAGCCCGACGCGGGCGACGTCGGCATTGCCGTTGGTGACGGCGACGAGCCGATACCGGCCCGCCCAGCGCTCGAGCACCGGCAGCACGTCGTCGAAGAAGGTCACGCGCTGGCGGGCGTCGAGGAAGACCTCGAAGGCGTCGTCCGCGAGCCGCGGGTCGTCGCCGTACCGGCGCATCGCACGCCGCAGGCCCTCGCGGCGCAGCCAGCTCATGTCGTGGGCGCGGCCGGGGTCCTCGGCGACGAGCTCCCGGCGGATCGCGGCGCGCGCCTCGGCGTCGAGGCGGGCCGCGGTGGCGGGCGCGTGCGCACCGAGCCAGGCGCCGAGCACCCGCTCGGCCTCGACGAGGGTGGGGCCGACGGCCCACAGGGTGTCGTCCAGGTCGAGGGTGATGGCCCGCAGCGGGGGCGAGGCGGACGGAAAGGGCAGGCGAGGCATGGGCCGATGGTAGCGCCGCGGCGCAAGCACCGTCCGTCGACGCCCGGCCGCTGTTCGTTCCGGCGGCCGGGCCGGATGTGACTTTTGTCACGCTCCGGGGCGGGGGCGGGGGCTGCAATGCGCTGCAGAGGTGACCCCCATGAACGACACGAGCCCGTCCACGTGCCCCCCGCCCTGCGCCGCCGCGGCCCGTCCGCTGCACGCGCCGGCGCCGATCGTCGTCACCGCGGTCGCGCTGGTCACGCTCGGCTTCTGCGTGGCGTTCGCGCTCGTCGCGCCGCTGGGCGCGGCGGCGGCGTCCTCCGATCCGTGGTCCCCGGCGCAGGCGGACGGCGTGGGCCGCGCGATCGCGTTCGCGGTGATCGGCGGCATCCTGCTCGGCATGCCCCTGGCGATCCACGTGCTGCACCGGGAGCTCGCGCGGCCGCTGGCGCTCGGCGAGGCACGCGAGGATGCGAGCGCCTCGCGCTTCGTCTACGCGCCCGGTGCCCGACGCCGGATGATGCTCGGGCTCGCCGCCGCCTACGGGACGGCGGCGCTCCTGGCGCTGCTCCTCGCCCGCACGACCGATGCGGCCTCGGCGCTGCGTGCGCTGCTGGCCTACTGACGCATCGGACGGCTCAGCGCTCGAGCGAGAACCCGATCATCTTCAGCACGCGGGCCCAGCGCTGGCGATCCTCGGCGACGGCCTGCGCGAACGCCTGCGGGGAGCCGCCGACCGGTACGAGGCCGGCTTCGGCCAGCCGTTGGCGCACGTCGACGCTGGCGAGGGTGGCGTCGAACGCGGCGTTGAGCGCCGCGACGATCGACGACGGCGTGGTGAGGGCGGCGTTGACGCCGAACCAGCCGTTCGCGACGAGGCCGGGCAGGCCGAACTCCCCGATGGTCGGAATCGAGGGGAGGAAGGGCGAGCGCGAGCTCCCGGTGGTGGCGAGCACCCGCGCGCGCCGGGCCTGGACCGGTCCGATCGAGTCGCCGACCGTGTCGAAGAGGAGCGCCGCATGGCCGTCGTCGAGCGCCTGGCGCGCCGGAACCGCGCCTCGGTAGGGGAGGTGGTGGAGCCGCAGGCCCGTCGCATGGTTCAGGGCCTGGATCATCACGTGCGAGACCGTGCCGGCACCGTGCGATGCGACGCTGACGCCCTCGCCACGCGAACCGAAGCGGCGCGCCCAGTCGACGAGCGATGCCAGATCGGTGACCGGCAGCTCGGCCCGCACGTTCAGCGCGAGCTCGAACCGGCAGCCGAGCACCACCGGCTGCAGCCGGTCGACGGGATCGTAGGGCAGGTCGCGGAACACCAGCGGGCCCAGGACCAGCATGCCGGAGTTGCTCAGCAGCAGCGTGCGTCCGTCGGCGGGCGCCGTGCGCACGTGCTCGATGGCGATGCGGCCCGAGGTGCCCGGCCGGTGCTCCACGGCGTGCGGGACGCCGAGCACGCCGCCGGCCGCCTCGGCCAGCACCTCTGCGACCACGTCGTGGGCGGTGCCCTTGGGAAACCCGACGACCATCGCGGCGCGCCCCGGGTCGGATGCGGCGGCCGCAGCGAGCGTCGGCAGGCTGGCCAGGCCGATCAGGGCACGACGGCGGTCGGTTCGCGGAAAGCGGGGCATTCGATGTCGGTCTTCGGCACGCCTCGCGAAGAGACACCGCTGTATGGACGGGCGCGCAGTATCGCCGCCCGGGGCACGGCCCCGGTCGAACGACCACGATGACGCAACGGGTGCCCGAGGCCGGGGCGGACCGGGCCGCGGGCGGGCCCGGTTCAGTGCGCGGTCAGACCCGCACGAGCCCCAGCAGGTGCGCGACGTCCTTGAAGAAGATCCGCACGTGCGCGATCGGCTTCTTGCGCACGAGCTTCTTGTTCATGTACGACTCGAAGGTGAGCTGCTGCACGTCGCGGTCGCGGCAGATGTCGACGAAGCGCTCGCGGCGCTTGTCGCTCGAGTACCAGAACCACTGCATGACGCCGAGCACCCAGAACACGCGGCCGTGCTCGCGCATGAAGCGCTTGCGGGCCTGCGCGAGCACGCGGGCGTCGCCGGTCTCGAGCAGCTGGTGGACGGCGTCGGCGGCGTAGGTGCCGCAGACCATCGCGTAGTAGATGCCCTCGCCGGAGGCGGGCGCG
>Ga0105105_10000785_pt1 | contig 13999 bp, 9 predicted proteins | sample PPLLaktember2015_4_FD_79108 | JGI IMG/M metagenome (GOLD analysis project Ga0105105, IMG submission 79108) | Freshwater sediment microbial communities from Prairie Pothole Lake near Jamestown, North Dakota, USA - PPLs Lake P8 Core (1) Depth... | ecosystem: Environmental > Aquatic > Freshwater >... | reverse complement strand
TGAGGTTTTCCGGATCCAGGGGATTCTGCAGGTCCTTGATGCGCAGGGTGTTATAGTCGAAGCGGTCGAAACGCACGCCGCCGCTGATAATCAGGCCGCGCCATTCGAATCGATCCTGCAGAAATACACCCAGGTTGTTCGGGGTTTTCTTGCGGGTGCGGTAATCGTCGCCGTCATAATCCCGGCCCAGGCTATCGTAGCCGAAATTATCGTAACGGTTATAATTAAACCCCTGGGTGGCGCCCAGGACCTGAATTTGACGAACCGAATGCAGTTGGAAATCAAATCCGGCCCTAACCGTATGATGCGAGCCGAACTGCTTATTGACGTCACCTTTCAAGCCATAGTAAGACGCCTCCCGGTGGGTGTATGTCGTGAAGTACGATTGGACCGTATCCCCCGGCACCGAGGTGGTGTCAAACCATTCGCGGAAGATATTATTATCATCCCATTCCGGATTGGTGTAAGCCCGCTCATAGTTATTGAGGCTCATGAAATTCACACCGTCGCCGGCATAGCGTTCGGTGTAAAAATACGAAGCGCTCAAATTGTAATAAGCGTTTTCGCCGAAAGTATGGGTTACTTTGCCGTTCAAACCCCAGTTTTTGTCACGATAACGGGGGTTATGCTCATAGTTGAATAACCAGGCATGCCGATATTCCTGCCACCAGTCAATGGAGGCATTACCGGTCAGGGCCAACTTCACGTTATTGGTCAACGCAAAATCCAGCTTGGCCTGACCGGACCAGCCCGAAAGGCTGTTGGCCGGGAGTCGCCACGGGTTTTCCTTTACGGGAAACTTATTGGCGGCATCGGCGCCGGCGACGGCTTCATAGCGATCCACGACTTCATACTTATTAAACAATTCCTCGGTTTTGATAGAGGGGTCGCGGTCGCGTAAGAACCGGCGTTCGGCGGAGACGAAGAAAAAGGCATCTTCAAGGCCGGGAATCGGGCCGCTGACGTCGGCATTGTAATAGTTATGATCGTAGCTTTCCGAAACCAGATTATCCGTGAGCAATTCCAGATTGCCGTGATAAACTTCCGAACCGGAATTGGTCACCACGTTGACGATACCCGAGGCCACGTGGCCGTACTCGGCATCGAAAACGCCAGAAGTCACCGAGACTTCCTTAATGGAGTTCTTGCTCAAGTTACTGGTGGAAAGTCCGGTCAAAGGATCCTGCTGTGAGAATCCGTCGATATAATAGGCCACTTCCTGGGGACGGCCACCGCGAAGGTTCAGTTCCGAACTGTTGGCCGCAGCGGCGCGGGCCCCGCGCTGACGCACGTCCACATTGGTTTTCATGCGGACCACGCTGTTTTGCAAACTTACCGCATCGGCGAAAGTGCGCACCGGCATGGATTGCATATCCTCGCTGGTGACAATCTGCACCGTTGTGGTTTTATCCTTCAAAACCAGGGGACGTTCCGCCTTGACCCTGATTACCCGACCCAATTCCAGGGCTTTCTTGGAAAGACTGAAATCCGTGTACGAGGTCAATTCGGCCGAAACGGCCACATCCGATACTTCCACTTCCGCAAAACCGATCAAGGAAGCCTTGATGGTATAGGTGCTTACGGGAACGTTCAGGATGATATATTCCCCGTTTTCGTCCGATAAGGCACCCATTCTTGTTCCGACGACCGAAACGGCCACCCCTGGCAGGGGCTCGCCGGTTTCCTCATCGATCACCTTACCGGACATTTTGCCGGTAATGGCGGCGCTGGCGTCGAGCGGCATCATAATCATCGCCGCCATTGCCAGCATTAATACCAGAAGAAGTACTTTACTCCTCAATTTCAAACCCTCCATTCCCTTAAAAGGCATAAAGATTTCCTATGATTTCCATGACATTAACAAATTCCACCCGCATTCACCTCCCTGTGCGCATAGGTTAAAAGTTAAATTATGGTTATTTAACTGCTCTTATTTACAGTAGGGGCTACTAAGTGAGGGTATAATTTCCGGCTCTGACTGTCCACTCTTCCCATGCCCGCCGTACGCTCCAACCCTATATAAATTACGTTGTTAACAATAATCAGATTGGTTAAATTATTGTCAACAAAAAACAAAGTCGTTTCCGGTCGGGAAAGCGACCGGAAATTCCCATTCTCTGTTTAATTTTCGGACAGGCGGGAAAAAACTTTACCGTTTGGATTCCAATTCCTTTGCCGCCTTTTCAATCTGAACCAGGGCCCCTTTTATATTCTCAATCGAATTGGCGTAGGAAAACCGCAGATAACCCTCGCCGAAACTCCCGAAAGCCGTCCCGGCCAAGGCTGCCACGCCATAGTTGTCGAGCAGGTGTTCCTGAAGTTTCTTGGCATTCCACCCCAGTTTCTTGATATTGGGAAAGGCATAAAAGGCCCCCAGCGGCCTTCGGCAGGATATCCCCGGTATTTTATTGAGACCGTCGACAATGACATCGCGACGTTTCTTGAATTCGGCAACCATCTGTTCGGAATCGTTCTGCGGGCCCTTTAAAGCCGCGGCCGCCGCTATCTGCGTAAAAGAAGCTGTACAAGAAGTACAATTGGTGGCCAGCCGGGACACATGCGACGCCAGAGTCTTGTTCATTACCCCGTAGCCGATTCGCCAGCCGGTCATGGCGTACGTCTTGGAGAAGCCGTCCAGGATTATGGTTCTTTCCCGCAACCCTTTGAATTGGGTTATCGATTCGAAAGTGGCTTCATAGATGATCCGCGAATATATTTCATCGGATAAAACCCAAAGGTCATTTTCAACCGCCAGACGGGCGATACGCTCCAAATCCTCGCGGGTTAAAATGCCCCCGGTCGGATTCTGCGGCGAATTAATAATTATTAACTTGGTTTTGGGTGTGACCAGTTTCTCCAACTCGGAGACATCAAGTCGAAAATCGTTTTCCTCACGAAGATAAATGGGCACGGCTTTGGCGTTAACGAAATTAATCAACGATTCATAAATGGGGAATCCGGGGTTGGGATAAATGACTTCGTCACCCTCGTCCACCAGGGCAAAAATGGCATAAAACATGACCGGTTTGCCCCCGGGAACGATAACAATCTCCTCGATAGGAACCTCGAACCCCCGGGTTCGTTTCATTTCGGCGGCGATAACTTCGCGTACTTCCGGATAGCCCGCGGCCGGATTATAATGGGTATATCCGTCCCAGAGGGCCTTGACGGCCGCTTCCCTGATATATTTGGGCGTGTCGAAATCCGGTTCGCCTATTTCCAGATGAATTATTTTCTTGCCTTGTTTTTCCAATTCCTTGGCCCGAGCCAGCACGACGAAAGCTGTCTCCGTGCCCAGTCTATTCAATCTCTCCGCGTATTTCATAGCGCCTCCATCCTGCTGGTCATGACTCTGGTATCAGCCCAGGTTAAGTAGCCGCCGGGCTCTATCCGCGATATGTTCGGCCGTGACTTCAAATTCTTTTATCAACTGCCAGGGCAACCCCGACTCGCCGAAGCGGTCTTTGACACCGATCATGGCGAATTTGACGGCCTTGCCTTGACCGCCATTGACACCGGAAAGAATTATCCCGGCCACCTGATTGCCCAAACCTCCCACCTGGTGTTCTTCGGCGGTAATCACGGCTCCGGTTTCCTCAGCCGCCCGGACTATGGCATTCTTGTCCAAGGGTTTGACGGTATTCATATCAATCACACGCGATTCCAGGCCATAATCCGATTTCAAAATCCAGGCCGCCCGCAAAGCCTCGGGTAATTCCGGGCCGCAGGAAACAAGCGACAGCTTTTCATTTTCATTCTTATAGTTTTCGGCCAGATATGTTTCGAAAGCGTCCTTGAAATTCGGTTTTTCGCCGCGGAATCTGAAAATGGTCGCCTTACCCCATTTATAGGGCGTCTTTTCGTCGGTAACCACCGGGGTGGCCTCACGGGCAAAACGGATATATTTCGGACCGACAATTTCAAAGAGCATGTCTTTGACCATCCGTTTCGTTTCGATGGCATCGCAGGGCACGCCGACATGCATATTGGGCAGGCCGCACATTTGAAAGAGTGCTTCCAATTCCTGATGTGTGGCTCCATCTGGACCCACCGAGATACCGCCATGGGCGCCGACAATCAGGACATTATAGTCGTTATAACAGACCGAAACCCGCAGTTGGTCAAGATTCCGGGCCGATGAAAATACCCCATACGTGCCGAAAACGGGAATTTTCCCCTCTTTGGCCAGACCGGCCGCCAGAGTTGTTCCGCCTTGTTCGGCAACACCCACCGAAAGCCATCTTTTTTTGCGTTCGGGATGGTTCTTATAAAAATCGGAAATGGTAATGGACCCGGAAATATCGGCCCCGATACAGACGATTCTTTCATCGCCGCCGAATTCATCCAGTGCCCGACCCAGACCCATACGAGTCGGGTCCATGACCACCTTCATATTCTCCTGTTTATTCCACCAATAGTCGCGTTTGAATTTGGGCATCTTGTCGGCCAATTTCTTTTCCACTGCGGCCTGGTGGTCATTTCCGGCCTTGAAATATTTATCCAGATCGAAGGTTTTAGACAAGCCCAGTTCTTCCAAACCCTTAAGCATCTCTTCCCGGCTCGGCGGCTTGCCATGCCAACCGACCTGATCTTCCATGAAACTGACACCTTTGCCTTTGACAGTGTTGGCGATAATCATGGTCGGCTTTTCAGAGGAACGCCCGGCCTTTTCAAGAGCCTCTATAATTTGCGGAATACTATGTCCGTCTATTTCGATAACGTCCCAACCGAATGATTTATATTTTTCCGGCAGCGGTTCCAGCGCCTGTACATCTTCGGTGCGGCCGTCAATCTGAAGTTGATTCCGGTCCAGGATGGCGATGAGATTATTCAGTTTGAAATTCCCGGCTTCCATGTAGGCTTCCCACATGGAACCTTCCTGCTGTTCCCCGTCCGAAGTAATGGCGTAGACCTTGAAATCCTTGCCGTCTAATTTCGCCGACATGGCCACGCCCAGGGCCACCGGCAAGCCCTGGCCGAGTGAACCGGAGGATATTTCGACACCGGGGAGATCTTTGCGATGCGGGTGGCCCTGCAAAGGCGAACCCAGCATGCGTAATTTGGCCAGCTCCACTTCATTGAAATACCCGGAAACCGCCAGCGATATATACAGCGCCGGCGCTTTGTGCCCGGCCGACCAGATTACCCGATCCCGTCCGTCCCATAGATGATTTTTGGGATCATGCCGTACGATCTTAAGATACAATACGGAAAGTATGTCCATCATCGACAAAGTCCCGCCGGAGTGGCCGGATTTGGCTGAACAGAGGGAAATCAAGTCCAGACCGCGCATATAATTGGCGCGCTCTTTAAGCTGATCAACGGAGTAATCTTTGATTACCTGGCCCGTTTTGGAATCAATCAGAGGCATTTCTCCTCCAAGACTTTTTTCAAATCTTTAAAATATTAAAATTTTCCGGAAATTAATCGCCTTATTGGGATAAAGTCAACTTATTTCGGGATTTAACCCAAACCTTCCAGAACTTATAAAGGCGATTTTGAAGATAATTCCTATCACGATTATTGAAAACAACGATATCCGAAAAACGCCTTAATTCCCGGTAACTTAACTGGGATTTGAGTCGTTGCGCCGCCTCTTCCCTGGTCAAACCCTTTTGCGTCAACCGGCTCAATTGCGTCTGCTCCCCGCAGTGAATTAAAAGCGTCAAATCAACCCTTTCCTGCCAACCCCAATCAATAAGCAAAGCCGCATCTATAATCACCACGTCATGTCTTTTAACAGCCTCCCGGGTCTGCCTTTGCAGTTCTTTTAACAAATAAGGATGCACCAGTTTATTGAGTTTGACCCGGTTTTCAGGCGATGAAAAAGCGAGCCGGCCCAAATGGCGGCGTTTGAGCTTTCCCCGGGGAGTGATTATCTGCCGTCCGAAGAATTTAACCAGTTTCTTAAGCAGGGCGGGATTGGTTTCGACAACCTCACGCCCGATTTTATCCGCGGAGATGATAAATGCCCCCAGCCCTTTCAAAATGCGGGAAGCTTCGCTCTTGCCCGACCCGATTCGCCCGGTGATCCCGATCAGCATCTTAAGCCGCTCATTTGGCGTCCAGCCAGGTGGCGCCGTTTCCGATATCCACCACGACCGGGACCATCAACCTGACGGCCTTTTCCATCCGCTCTTTAACCAAGGCGGGAAGAGAATCGGCTTCATCGCGGTGCAAGTCAAATATAAGTTCATCATGCACCTGAAGGATCATTTTTGACTTCATTCCGGCCATTCGTTTATGAATATCGATCATGGCCAGTTTAATCATATCCGCGGCAGTCCCCTGAATAGGCGTATTGATGGCAATCCTCTCGGCAAATTGCCGCACCTGGAAATTCTTGGCGTTGATTTCCGGAAGATACCTGATACGGCCGAATAAGGTCGTGACATAACCGTTTCGACGCGCCGAATCAATCGTCCCGTCCATATATTTTTTTATCCCCGGGTAACGTGCCAGATATGTCTCGATAAATTCTTTTGACTGGCTCACATCCAGGTCGGTTTGCTGGGACAGGCCATAGGCGGAAACGCCGTAAATGACCGCAAAATTGGCGGTTTTGGCAGACCGCCGCATCTCCGGCGTGATATCGCGGATATCGACTCCAAAAACCTCGGCGGCAGTGCGGGCATGAATATCTTCATTATTTTTAAAGGCCCTAATCAGGGTCTGGTCTTCTGCAAAATGGGCCAGAATCCTAATCTCAATCTGGGAATAATCAGCCACCAATAGTGTGTATTCCTCATTCCGGGGAATAAACGCCCGGCGGATTTGCCGGCCGATCTCGGTGCGGACCGGAATATTCTGAAGGATGGGATCGGTCGAAGACAAACGGCCGGTCGCCGCCACGGTTTGATTGTACGAAGTATGCACGCGTCCGGTTTCGGGATTAATCAACCCCGGGAGGGCATCAATATAAGTATTTTTCAGTTTCACCAGTTGCCGGTAATCGAGAATCAGGCGCGGCAAATCGTGAACCTGGGCCAATTCCTCGAGAACTTTGACATCGGTCGAATACCCGGTCTTCTTGGCGGTCTTGCCCTTCCGTGGAAGATTTAACTTATCGAACAAAATCGTGGATAATTGTTGCGTGGAATTGATGTTAAATTCCTGTCCCGCCTCGGTATAAATCTCCCGCGTTAGTCTCTCGATTTGAGTCTCCATTCCCCGGGACATTTCGGCCAGGTATCCGGCGTCAATCCGGACCCCTTCCTCTTCCATCGCCGTCAGGACTTTGACCAGGGGCAGTTCGATATTGTAATAGAGATTATTAAGTTTCAATTCCTCTATTTTCGGGGCCAGAACCGACCGCAGGCGAAAAGTATAATCGGCGTCTTCCGCGGCATAGAAGGTGGCCTTATCAATCGCCACCGAGGCAAAGGATTTCTGGTTCTTGCCGCTGCCGATAAGGTCCGTTATCGGCTGCATATGATAGTTAAAGTATTCGAAAGCCAGGCTATCGAGCCCGTGCTGTCGTCCGGAAGGATTAATGACATACGAAGCCAGCATGGTGTCGAAAGACAACGGTTCGACTTCCAGTCCCGCCCGATGCAAAATCTCAAGATCAAATTTGGTATTCTGCCCGAATTTCTGGATTTTTTTATCCATCAGGATTTGACTCAACAGGCGAAGCCCCTCCCCTCGAGGCAGATTGCCGTTATTGTCGTCATGACCGAAGGGCAGATAAAAGGCCCGGCCCGCCTCAGCGCAAAGTGAAACCCCAACCAGGTCGGCCCGTAACGAATCCAGGGAGGTGGTTTCGGTATCGAATGCGATTTCCTTTTTTTGCGAAAGTTCCCGCACCAGTTGCTCGAGTTCCGCCAGGGTATAGATACAGTGATACTCGGCCCGAGACACCGCGGCTGGAACTTCCACCGTCAGGGATTCCGGACCCCGGTCCTCTCCTTCGCCGGTTCGGGACAACTGCTCCAGAAGACCGCGGAATTCCATTTCCATGAAAAGATTCTTGGCCTTTTCGAAATTTATTTTCCCCCGTCGAAAAGTCTCGGTATCAAACGCCAACGGCACCGCCGTCTCGATAGTCGCCAATTCCCGCGATAACAGCGCCTTATCCTTGTTGTCGAGGACCTTTTGACGAATTCCCTTGGCCTTGATATTGGCGGCGTTTTCGAGAATTCTATCCAGGTCTCCGAACTCCTCAATCAGGGCGATTGCCGTCTTGGGGCCGACGCCGGGAATACCCGGAATATTGTCGGAACTATCCCCCATCAGGGATAAAACATCCACCACTTTTTCCGGGAGAACTCCGAATTTTTCCTTCACGCCGGCGGCATCGAGTTTCTCCGACGGCACCGTACCCCGGCCGGGATTGAATATTTTCACCCGGTCCGATACCAGTTGAAACATATCCTTGTCGCCGGAAACTATCCAGACTTCCAATCCGGCTTTTTCCGCCGCCCGGGCCAGAGTCCCGATAATATCGTCCGCTTCGAAACCCTCTTTCTCCAGGGCCGGGAGATTCAGGGCCTCAACCGCCTCCCTTATTCGCGGCAATTGCATCACCAGGTCGTCAGGCATCTTGGCGCGGGTCGATTTATACTCGGGATATTTTTTGTGGCGAAAAGTCGGCTCTTTGGTGTCGAAAATGACCGCCATGTATTCCGGATTTTCATCATTAATGATTTTCATTAGAGAATTGATAAAACCGAAAGTCGCCGACGTATTCTCGCCTTTGGAGTTGATCAGGGGATTGCGGATAAAAGCGAAATAGGCCCGGTAAAACATGGCCGATCCGTCGATAAGGAAAAACCGCGGCGCGGTCATCGATACAACCTCTTTTCCAGAATATAGGAGCGTACGTCTTCGGGAAGCAGATATTGAATTGACTGACCATCTTTTACGGCCTGCCGGATAATAGTCGAAGATATCCCGATGGGCGGCATCTGAAACATCCTCACCCGGGAGGCCCAGCGATTTTGATTCGCAAGCGGCTCAAACCCGGTCCGATTGGCCACCGCCACCGTGACCGACGTCATAACCTCTTCGGGGCGATACCAACTATCGAATATGGCCAGGTTGTCGGCTCCCAGCAAAAGGGTCCAGGCCACACCCGGGAATTTCTCCTTCAGGAGATTCAATAAGGCATAAGTATATCCGGGACCGTTTATCTCTTTCTCGATTTCGCCCGCCGAGAAGTATTCGTTGCCCTCAATTGCCAGCCGCACCATGGCCAGCCGGTCTTCAAATGACGCCGCCGGCGCCTGGTTCCTGTGCGGCGGCTTGAACCCCGGGACAAAAAAGACCCCGTCCAGGGCCAGAGATTGCCGAGCCTGTTCAGCCATCACCAGGTGGCCGAAATGGATCGGATCGAAAGCCCCGCCCATTATTCCCCAGCGGCCCCCGTCATTTGGATGCCGTCGTTGTGTCATTATCCGCTAATTTTTCCGAGATTTTGCGAAGATAATCGCCGGTCTTGCCGGCCAGATCGTGATCCGGAAACAGGTTCAGGAATTGATTCCATTTATCCCTGGCTTCCGTAAATTTGTCTTCTTTGAAAAAGGATTCCCCGATTTTATAGAGAGATAGCGGGGCATATTGCGTATCGGTGTACTCGTCAACGACATACTGGAAATAAACCCGGGCGGCGCGGTAATCATATATTTTGAAATAAGTGATGCCGTTGTCATATTCCTTTTTGGCCAGTTTCAGATGAGCCTCCCCGATGGCTTTTCGAGCCTCCTCGGCCAGCGGCGAATCGGGATTATCGATAATAAAATCTTCCAGCGAGGTAATGGCCTTTTTTAGATCTTCCTGATCCAGAGCATAATGCCCGGGGGTATTTTTGATATAACACATGCCCGCCAAAAACTGGGCGTCGTCATTATAATCCGAACGCGGATAATTGGCCATCAGTCGCCCGAATTCGACCGCCGCCAGTTCATACTCTTCGTTTCCGTAATACGAAAGGGCCAGGTAATACTGGGCCGTATCCACAATCGTGGCTCCCGGAAAATTGAATATGGTACGCTGAAAGCCCTCGATGGCCGCCAGATAATTTTTCTTGTCATAATCCTTCTTGGCCAGAAGGAATTGTTCCCCCGCCGTGGGCGCGCTCTTTATTCCCGGGGCGCCGCACCCGGCCAGGCCGGCTATATAAACCACCGCCACTGCCAGAATGACCAATTTGGCTTTCAACTTTCGTACCGCTCCTTCAGCATGTTGTAATTGTCCATAACCTTCTTCAGGTATGATTCCGGGAGCGGCAGGTTCAGGCGCATTTGACTGCGCAGCGCCGTCTCTCCCAGGTTATATGAAATAATCGCCTTATGGACATCTTTGAATTTAAGTATCATCTCGAACAAGTGCCGCGCGCCCATTCGAATATTGCTTTCCGCCTCGAATAGGGTCCGTCCCTCTTCCCAGTCTATCCCCATTTTGCCGGCCAGAGAACGTCCCACATGCGGCTTAATCTGCATCAGGCCTTCGGCGCCCATGGACGATACCTCGTTCCGCTTAAAAGAGGATTCCGTTATTATCAGGGCCACCAGAAATAAGGGATCATAATCGTATTTATTACATTCCCCGGATATGACATTGGCCAATTCCACTTTCTCGCTGTCGCTGAAACCTATCTGGAAATCCTCGATAACCTGTAAAATCTGAAGTTTCTCCTCCAGTTCGGAAATCCTGGTCTGCTGAAACTCGATCTGCTTATGGAGTTTAAACTTATCGTCGACCAGGTAATAGATGACCACCGACTGGAACAGGTAGGTGAGGACAAAGAGAAGCGCCAGCGGTTTCGATAGAAAAATCCCCAAACGATCAAACTGTATCATAATATCACCTGTCAGGCCGTGGCGATAAGGTCGTACCCTTCGGCCATGGTAACCGTGGCCGGGACAATATCGCCGACTTTAAGGCCCCGGCTCCGGACATATACCGTCTGGTCGATTTCCGGGCAATCACCGGAGGTCCTCCCCATGGCCGGGCCGTCATCCCTGATTTCATCAATAATAACTTTTTGAACGGTATCAATCAAGGCAATATTTTTTTCGAAAGCGATACCCTGCTGGCGCGACATCAGCCGGTCGTAGCGTTCTTCCTTGAGTCTTTCCGGGACTTTCTTTTTTCTCGAGAAGGCCGGAGTTCCTTCCTCCGGGGAATAACGAAACACCCCCAGGCGGTCAAAGGCGAACTCGCCGACAAAATCATATAATTCTTCGAATTCGGCTTCGCCTTCGCCGGGGAAACCGACAATAAAACTGGTACGGATAATATTCTTCGGCGACCCGGCGCGGATTTTCGCCAGGAGTCTTTCAATATCGACTCTTCGAATCGGTCGCCCCATGTCGTGCAGAATTTTATCATTTATATGTTGCAGCGGAATATCGAAATATCCCAGGACTTTTTCCGAACTCGACATATAATCCACGAGCCCGTCGGATACGGCCTGGGGATGCAGATACATCAGGCGAATCCAGGCGATACCTTCGATTTTTTCCAATTCCTTCAGCAAATCCAGAATTTTCCCCTCGCCACCCCAGTCCCGCCCGTAGCCGGTTCCCTCCTGGGAAACCAAAATCAATTCCTTCTTGCCGCCGGCCGCCAGAAACCGGGCTTCGGCCAATATCTCCGCCATGCCGCGACTGCGGTAGCGCCCGCGAATATCCGGGATAGCGCAATAACTGCAGCGGCGATCGCATCCTTCGGCGATTTTTAAATATTCGTACGGTTTGCGGTTATCGATAAAACGCGGAACGGCAGGGTTAAAGGAAACATCCCGGATATTTTCCCTCGAAACCGATAAAACTCGACGGTCATCACCAATCGCCAGCGCCAGCGCCTCGATCTCACCCAGACCGAAAACACCGTCGACTTCGGGTATCTGCTCGAACAATTCCCGGCCATACCTCTGCGATAAACAACCGGTAATATAAACTCGTTTTATCTTATTCTCTTTTTTCAGGCCGCCATAATACATGATTTCGGCGATCGATTCCTCCTTGGCGGGAAGAATAAAGCCGCAGGTATTGATAATTACTAATTCGGCCTGGCCCTCTTTAAACGTGATTTCATGTCCTTTGTCAATAAGCCGCCCGGCCAGGAAATCGCCGTCCACGTCATTTTTGGGACAACCCAGACGCTTTATATAAAATTTCATGTTAACCTTCAGGGCAGCGTAATTATTTCCGTACCCTTGGGGAAATCGGCCCGGAAAAGGGAAGGATCCGAATACGTAAGCGCTTTCAGGCGGGAGATTTTGATAATATTCAAATCGCCGTTGATATCGCGAAAGGCCATGCGGGAAATTTTCTTGCCGGTGTTGTCCAGGTAAATCTCCATACTGTCAGGCAAAAACGATTCAGACTGCGGGACAGCCTTGATAAGGCGATAGTGGCGATCCGGGGTAATCGGCTCCGTTCGGAAGTAATCATCGAGGTTGCGGATAAAGTCAAGGCGATTGGTCAGGACCTCCCCCTCTTTAATTTCTCGTTTTGTGGCCTGATTATTGTCCTTGGAGTATTCCCAGACGTTTTTGCCGTCAAAAAGGTAGATATCATCGTTGATATCGGCCCGATAGCGACCGTCGGCGGCAACCCGGATTTCCCCCCGGCTATTCTGGATTTCCTCGAAAATGTCGGAATGGATTTCTATTTCCACTTCCATGCTGACCAAAGCGGCCTGGGCCAAATCCCTCTTAATTCTGGCCAGATTATCCTCGCCCGCCAAAATCGCCTGGCCGGCAATAAAGGCGAGACCGACCAATAATAATTTGATTATTTTCATTATCGCTTATACGGTTCAGGCTTGTTCGGGGTTCCGCTCCCCCATGGAACGCGACGCCGTCAGTTGATCGATATAATTTTTATCCACGAGAACTTCCCTGGCCTTACTGCCGTCATAGGAGGATACGATTTTGGCCTCTTCCAGACGATCTATCAGGCGGGCCGCCCTCTGATAGCCGATACCCAGTTTGCGCTGTAACAGAGAAACCGATCCCTGTTTATGGCGTACCACCGTCTGGGCCGCTTCCAGAAACAGGGGGTCGTCGAGATCAACGTCGTCCTCGCCGCTGTCCTCTGCTTCGGCCGCCTTTTCCTCCCCGGCCTTTTCAATTTTGGGGAATTGATCCAAAATAAATTTCACCAGCCGTTCGGTCTCTTCGCCGGAGATATAGGCGCCATGCAGCCGGATCGGCTCCGGCTGGCCCGGAGGCAGGAAGAGCATGTCGCCCTGACCCAGTAATTTTTCGGCCCCGTTGGCATCCAGAATGGTCCGCGAATCGACCTTGCTGGCCACCTGGAAAGCAATCCGCGCGGAGAAATTGGCTTTGATAAGACCCGTAATGACATCGACCGAGGGTCTTTGCGTGGCCAGAATCAAATGTATGCCGACCGCCCGGGCCATCTGGGCCAGGCGAGTAATCAACATCTCGGTTCGTCCCGAAGCCGCCGCCATCATCATATCCGCCAATTCATCCACGATGATGACGATATAGGGCATTTTTTCTTCTTCGCCTTTCTGCTTGGTGTTGTAATCCTGGATATTACGCACGCCCACCCCGGCCAACTTTTTATAGCGGAGTTCCATTTCCACGACCGCATCTGAAAGGACCTTTTCGGCTCTCTTGGAGTTGGTTACCACCGGGCGGCCCAGATGAGGGATACCGGCGTAAACGGATAACTCCAGCATTTTGGGGTCGATAAAAATAAATTTCAATTCCCGCGGATGTAAGCGATACAAAAGCGAAGTAATAACCGCATTGATACAAACGGATTTACCCGATCCCGTGGCACCCGCGATCAATAAGTGCGGCATCCGGGAAAGATCCGTAACGTAGGGTTTCCCCGAAATTGTCTTACCCAGGGCCAGGGGAAGTCTGGTTTGGGGATTGCCGAATATCTCCGAAGACAAAATATCTTTCAGGCAGACCAGATGCGCCTGGCGATTGGGGATTTCGACGCCGACAGCCGCTTTCCCCGGTATGGGGGCCACAATCCTTATCCGTTTGGCCTTTAAAGCCAGGGCCAGGTCG
>Ga0105105_10000783_pt1 | contig 14012 bp, 13 predicted proteins | sample PPLLaktember2015_4_FD_79108 | JGI IMG/M metagenome (GOLD analysis project Ga0105105, IMG submission 79108) | Freshwater sediment microbial communities from Prairie Pothole Lake near Jamestown, North Dakota, USA - PPLs Lake P8 Core (1) Depth... | ecosystem: Environmental > Aquatic > Freshwater >... | reverse complement strand
TCTGTTGAAATTGGAGAGAAAAACAGCCGGGTGATCGATCAATTGTAGGACGCCATCACGTCTCCGCCCTCCGTCATGAGATGCACGGCCAGTTCCTGCATGCCCGTTTCATCCCAGAAAGGCAGGTCGCGATGGGTTTCCAGGTATTTTAATGGGATAGGGTGGGTTCCGATAATCACCGGCAACCCATAGTGCTTCTCGATAAAAGCCTTGAACTGGCGAATATGGGGGCACGGGGGATAGCCTACCACCAGGCCTGTAGCCAGGTGCACGACGTCACACCCGTTCTTCAAAAATTCGGCGGGAACATATTCCACGTTTCCTCCGGGGCAACCGCCGCAACCCGAAAAGCCGACGATCTCTACTGGCTCATCAGCGGCATACCGGGAAAAGCCGCCACGTCGCTCGCGCAGCGCCCGAAAGCACTTGCCGCCTCCACACGATCGGTATCGATCGCAGATGATGATCCCAATCTTTTTCATCCTATGCGTCACTCCTTGTGTTTTCTAACGAATCAACGTCAGGTGCTCCACTGCACCGGAACAAGAGCACCCCGGAGTACCCGAATCGCGCGCTGATCAGCGCGAATATGACACCTATTCAAGCAATCGTCATGCCAGCGTGGAATGGACACTCAACCCTTTGAAAAAAGGGGCGTTAAGCTGCTTTCCGCGGGAAGGGTCTTCAGGGGTATAAATGCATTATGCAACTATATCCAGTCAATTGAACTGCAAAGTGCATGATCTCGGTCTTTGCGGGTCTCCCCGATAACAAAATAACGAAACGCTATCGGGTTGTCCCGGGCAAGTCGATCCATGCCGAGCATGGCCTGCCCTATTATGTAGAAACCACCATAGAGGGCAAAACCAGCGCATGTATGTTCGACTACGGCCTGGATCCCGGCGGTGCGTTTTCCTGAGGCATCAGCGGGAGATTGACCGAAAAAATGCTTCCTTGGCCCAACTCGCTTTCCACCCCAACGCGCCCATGGTGGGCCTCGACGATGCTTTTTACGATCGAAAGCCCCAAGCCGGTGCCGATGATGAAGCGGGTCTTATCGTTTTTAACGCGATAGAAACGGTTGAACACCCGTTTCAAGTCCTCGGTAGGGATTCCGAAGCCTGTGTCGCTCACGCGAATACATGCATAGTCGTCTTTTTCAACGGCGGAGAGAGTGACACGCCCCCCGCCGGGGGTGTACTTGACGGCGTTCGACAGCAGGTTGGCGACGACTTCGCGGAGGTGGTATGGGTTGGCCATGACTAGCAGGTTTCGGTCGATCGGCCCGGCCGTCAGCGAGATGTTTTTCTGAGCGGCTTGGTCCTGGTGGAAGCTCAACTGCTGGAGCAGAAGCTCCGAGAGGTTCAGTTTCTCGCGCTCCTCGGTGGTCAAGCCGGATTCGATCTTGGCCAGGTCGAGCAATTGGGTCGCCATTTCAGCGAGCGCGTTCACCTTCTGCGAGCACCGCTCCAGAATTTCCTTCTGCTTCGTGGACACCGCTCCCGCCAGACCGTTCATGAGGACATGGATCTGGGCCAGCACCGTGTTCATCGGGCTGCGTATTTCATGCGCGACCATGGAAACGAAGTTGGACTTGAGCTGGTCGATTCTCTTCAGCGCCGTGATATCATGCAGCACGAGGACAGCCCCTATCGTTCGACCCAGCCGGTCCCGGAAGGGAACGCATCGAACACCGATGGCCGTGCCTTCTCCGCTGTCTAAGTCGAGGCCGTTCAATTCCTCCCGAATTTCTCTGAACTCATCAACCGGCATGGCCAGCGCCTGTTCGAGGCCGCCGATGAGGAGCGGGTCGGCCACCACATCGGCCAGGTGCCGGCCGACGACCGGTGGGCCATCGTAACCTGTCAGTCTCAGGGCGGCCGGGTTGGCCAGCACGATTTTTTTCTGGTTGTCGATGGCGAGCACGCCGTCGCTCAAGTGATTGATTAGAACGCGCATGCGGGACGTTTCGGTGGCGATGTCCTGCAAGGTCCGGATGTATTCCACCGCCTTGTGCACCACCCGGCGCAGGTCTTCGGGGGCAAACGGCTTGGGAATGAAATCGAACGCCCCCTTTTTCATGGCCTCGATGGAGTACTCCAGCGTGGCATACCCCGTGATCACGATGACCACGGTGTCCGGGTGCAGCGCCCGGATTCGAACCAGGGCGTCCAGGCCCGGCATGCCCGGCATCATCAGGTCGAGCAGGATGATGTCGAAGTGCTCCTTTTCGAGGATCGCCAGCCCGGCCTCGGCCGTTTCGGCGGACGTGGCAGGGAAGCCGTCCTCGGTGAGCATCTTGACGCAGCCGCTGCGGATCCGCTTCTCGTCGTCTACAACCAGAATCGTGGGGATAAATGTCATCGTCGGAAACTCGTTTGGCATTGTTGCCGATGGCTGGGCGCGGGTTTTTTCATGATGTTCGCTCAAATCAACAATTCCAAGGCGCTCTCGCCCTCACCGTTTTCGGTGTCGACCGGAAAGAATTCCAGCAGGAAGGTGGTCCCGGCGGGGCTTGTAGATTTGACGGAGATGTTCCCGCGGTTTTCCTTGATGATGCCGTAGGCAGTGCTCAGCCCGAGCCCGGTGCCTTTGCCAGCGGCCTTGGTGGTGAAGAACGGGTCGAAGATTTTGGATAGTTTGTCTTCCGGGATGCCGCTGCCGGTGTCCGAAATCTCAAGGGAGCACTTCCCGCTCCGGTCGTCCGCGTAGGTCCTCATCACCAACCGGCCGCTGCCCTCCATCGATTCGACCGCGTTCATGACCAGGTTGATGATCACTTGGCGCATTTGGTTGCAATCGGCGTGGATCGTCAATTCGTCCCCGGAAAATTCCTTGACCATCTGAATGTTCCGAAACAGGCTCTGGTCGCGGATCAACGCCAGGCTCTGCTCCACCAGCGCGTTCAGCCCGACGCGATCCTTGCGCTGGTTGGTCACCCGGGCATAGGCCAAGAGGTTTTTGACGATTTCGGAGCAGCGGTTGACGTCTTCGATGATGAAGTCAAGATTCTCCCGGTTGGGGTCCTCCGGCCCGAGCTTTTCCTGCATCAGGCGGGCGTAGAACAGCACCCCGGTCAGCGGGTTGTTGATCTCGTGGGCGACCCCGGCCGCCAGGCGCCCCATGGACGCCATTTTTTCCGATTGGGAGAGTTGGGATAGGATCGCATTCAACTTGGCCTCGGCCGCTAGTTTGTCCCTAAGATCCTTGTAGATCCCCATGGTGGCGATTTCTTCATCGTCCTCGTACAAGATGGAGGCCGTCAGCTCCACGGGGATTTCCTCTCCTTTGGAGTTGAGGATGACGATCTGCCGGGCGGCGAGCTTCCCCACCCCACCGAACGCGTGGTTTTTGAGCATCTTCATGATCTCGGCGGCGGTGCCGGGCGGGTAGAGTTTCTCCACGTGTATTTCGCGTGAAGCTCTTTCGGCCGAATACTCGAACAGATCCTCAGCGGCGTGGTTCATCAGCAGAATGTTGCCGTACCGGTCGGCGGCCACGATCGCCATGGGTGAACTTTGGATGAGTTTTTCAAGAAACTCCTTCGTTTCCTTCAGGGCCTTCTCGAGAGTTTTCAACCGGGTGATGTCCCGGACGCTTTCCATGATGTAGGCGATCTGGCCGGACTCGTCCAAGATCGGTGAAAACACGCGGTCTTCCCACATCTGCTTATGAGTGCGGGTGAAGACCCGGCGCGTGATGGTGTGTCCCTTTTTTTCCATCAGGACCCGGGACAACGGGCAGTTGGTTTCAGGGCAGCAATCGGCATTATAAAAAACCTGATAGCAGTTTTTATTAACGACCTGGTCCATCGTCATCCCGTATTTTTGCAGAAATATACGGTTGGCGGACTGAATCTTCTTGTCCGGTGTCATGATCAGCGTGGGGAAGGACAACGAGTCGAATACGCGCACACGCCAATCCATCTCAGCCGGAAGCGGGTCATTCATGCGTTGGTCCCTTAATGTGCGGCTCATGGCAGGCGAAAGCACTCTGCCAAGGCCGCCTTTGCCGATTCCGCCGTCCCGTCGGGGACGACCAGATAGGCCATGCTGCCCGAGAACCCTGCGAGCAGAAGCCCGGCCTTTTTCTCACGAAGTTTTTCGAGCGCGGTGGCGGCGATGCCGTACCGCTCATAAAAATGAGGCCCCTGGAAAAGCACCATCTCCACCGGTTGCATGCCTATCTCTGCGTCCATGGCATCGCCGGCCGAATGCCGGCCGAACGCCTCCAGTATGGAGGGGATATCCTCCGGCGGGGCTACGGCATATAGGGTGGCCGTCCCGTCAGGCTCGCATTGGAGCATCACGAATGAGAATTTCCCGGCCGGCGGTGCGGGCGATGACACCTGGCGGGCGCTTTGCGGCAAGGTTTCAAAACCCAGCGGTGTCCGCACCATCACCACGCCCGTGACCGTGTGCAGGCCATAGGACTTGGCGACGGGTTCGAAGTAGACGGCGATGGTTTCCATTTCAGACTATCGAGTGACCGGCTTGACCCGGAACTCGGGCGCGAACGGGGCGTGATGGTCCGGCAACCCGAACACTTCCCGAAGGCGTTGGCTCGCCCGTCCCAGTTCTTCGAATGCGGTGACAAATGTCAGTGCCGAAAGGGTCGAGGCAACCCCGAAAACGGGCAGACGGGATTCGGCAAATAGTTTCAGGGACCGCGTGAGCGCTTCCAGTCGGCGCTCATGGGGGAAAAAAGTCAGCAGTCCGACGGAGTTGACCGACCGGCAGGTCCAAAGCCCCCCCGCGGCTTCCGCCGCGAGCCATTCGACAAGCTTGATTTGGTCCGCCGCTACGCACAAGCAAACCCGGGTCCGGTCCACCGAGCGGGAAACGGATAAATAGAACAGGTTCATCTGGCGCCCGGCCAAGGCCTTCAGCACGTTCACCTCGGCGCCGATGGGCGGCACGTCGGCGGACAGCACCGCCAAGGCCAGCTCTTCGCTGAACTTCATCCCACCCAGGGGGATCAGATCCGCCATGTCAACCGTCTCGATTCCCGGCAGTTGCCGTCGGTTCGGTCGTCCGGGGCCGTCATCCGAGTGCCGATGACGGTTTCGGCCGCCTTTTTCAACCGGCTGGTTAAAGATTGTCGTTCACCATCGCCACAAGTTTGTCCAGGTCGATGGGTTTGGGGACGTAATCGTCGGCCAGGGTCTTCTTCCCGTCATGGTGCGTGTAGCTGGTGGTGGTCACCGCATCGGCCACCGCCGTGAGCAGGATCACGGCGATGGTCTTGTACTGCGGGTCAGCCTTGATTTCATCGCAGAGCTGGTAGCCGTTCTTGCGGGGCATCATGACGTCCAGGATTATCAGGTCCGGCTTATCCGCCCGGATTTTCTCCCAGGCTTCGACGCCGTCGTAGGCCTTGGTCACCCGGAAGTCTTTGCTTTCCAGCTTCATCGCCAGGGCTTCGACCAGATCAGGATCGTCATCTACGACCAGGATGTGCTTTTGAGCGCTCATCGGTATCTCCTTTAGATGGGTTTAAGATGCATGAATTTGTGCTTCGCTTCAAACGGTCGGTCGCGGGTAAAGCCCGGCCCGCCGGACGATTTCCGGAACTCGTTGCTCCCACTCGATGGCCATGATGTGGAAGCCGTGAACGCCCTCGACCGTTTTAAGACGTTCGATGGTTTCGACGGCGATGGTGATCCCCTCCTCCGCCTGTTTGTCCTTGGGAAGCGCCGCGAGCCGCTGGACCAGCGCGTCGGGCACATCCATGCCCGGGACCTTCTTTTGCATGTACCGGGCCATACCGGCGGACTTCAAAGGGGTGATCCCCGCCATGATGAACAGGTTCTCGTGCAGGCGCCGCTTGCAAACCCCTTCCATCCACTTTTCGAATTTGTCAAGGTTGTAGATGCACTGCGTCTGGATGAAGTCCGCGCCGGCATCGGCCTTCTTTGCTAGACGCCGGACGCGCAGCTCGAACGGATCGGCAAAGGGATTCGCCGCCGCCCCGATGAACATTTTCGGCGGGTTGGCGATCTCATCGCCTCCCTGGAATTTTCCCTGATCCCGCATGGTGCGCACGGTCTGGATGAGCTGGATCGAGTCCAGGTCGTAGACGTTGGCCGCCATCGGGTGGTCCCCGAAATGCGGATGGTCGCCCGACAGGCACAGCATCGTGTTGATGTCGAAGGCGTAGGCCCCCAGAAGGTCACTTTGCAGTGCCAGTCGGTTGCGGTCGCGTGTGACCATCTGCAGGATTGGGTGCAGCCCCATCTGCCGGATCAAAATGCAGGCCGTGAGGCTGGACATTCGGACCATGGCGGTCTGGTTGTCCGTGACGTTCACCGCGTCCACGTAGCCCCTTAGCATTTCAGCTTTTTCCCGGACCTTATCCGGCAGCGCCCCCCGGGGCGGCCCGCATTCGGACGTTACGGCCAGGTGGCCGGCTTTGAACATTCTCTCGAGTACGCTTTCGGTCTTCATCACATCAAATCCTCTCTGACGATTTTGCGAGGGCCGCCGCCCCGGCCGCTGCGCCAGTCTTTTGCCGGCAATATGGCCTCGTAACGCTCTTCCAATCCGAGGGCCTTCAGGCGGTCCCAGATCAGCTGCCAGACGCAGTCGACATCCGGGCTGATTTCACATTTGCCCTTGCTCGAGCCGCCGCAGGGGCCGTTCTGCAGCCGTTTGGAGCACCGGGCGATGGGGCAGATGCCGCCAGTGACCCCGAGCAAGCAATCCCCGCAGCCCTGGCAGCGTTCGGCCCACACGCCCGGGCGCTCGGAGGCCCCCATGAACTTCGTGTTGACCCCGGGGAACACCATCTTGTCCTTGAAGCGCCGGGCGATCTCCTGCACCCCGCAGCCGCAGGCCAGCGAGAGCACCGCGTCGGCCTGATCGATGTAAGGAACAAGCTGCTCGACGTATTCCGGGTCGCACTGGCGCTCCAGCGTCATTTCCTGGATGTGGATGATCCGGCCCGCCTTCATGGAAGCGACCTGCAGGGCGGAGGACAGCAGCGCCACTTCTTTGCGACCGCCCGCCGAGCAGACCGTCACGCATTCATTGCACCCGACCAGCAGAAGATTCTTGTACGGCGAGACAAAGTTTATGATTTCCTGAATAGGCTTGCGCTCGGCGGTGATCATAGTGCGGCACTCTCCTTATTGGCCGGTGAAACGTTGTGGGGGTCGCGGGTCTTGCTTGCCCCCATGAGTTTGACAGGATTGGGGCCCAGCCGGCGGATTTTATCCGTAAACGCTTCGGCGACCGCCGCAAAGCGCTCTCCCATGCCGGCTGACATCATGATCATCTCGATGCGCTCCGGCTCGATGCCGATGTCTTTCAGAAGCCGCTTCACGTAAGCCACCCTCCGGGCGGCCTTGGCATTGCCACTTTTGAAGTGGCAGTCCCCCTCCAGGCAGCCGGCTACGTAGACGCCGTCCGCCCCCCGTTCGATGGCCTGCATGAGATGAATGACGTCCACTTTCCCGCTGCACGGCACGCGGATGATCTTGACGTTGGGCGGATAGGAGAGCCGCAGGCTGCCGGCCATGTCCGCCGCCGTGTAGGCACAGTAGTGGCAGCAGAAGGCCACGATGACGGGTTCAAAGTCCTTCATCAGTTCAACCTTTCCAGTAGCCCGTTCAACTGGGCCGTGATCACGTCGTCCTCGAACCGGACCAGCTCGATGGCTTTCGCAGGGCATTCGGCCGCGCAGGTCCCGCAGCCGTGGCAGCGGGTGGCATCGATTTCAGAGACGCCGTCCGCATTGATGAATGGAATGTGATAGGGGCAGGCCCGGACGCACAACAGGCAAGCGGCGCATCGGTCGCGGTCCACCCGCGCAGCGACGGCCCCGAGGTTGATCACGTCCCTGGCGAGCAGCGTCTGGACCCGCGCCGAGGCCGCCAGCGCCTGGGTGATGCTTTCCCGGACGCTCTTGGGTCCGTGGGCCGTACCGGCCACGGTGAAACCCGGCACGGAAAGCTCCACCGGTCGGAGCTTGACGTGGTCCTCCAGAAAGAATCCGTCCGCGGTGCGGTTGAGGTGAAATATGGCCGCGAGATCCTCGGTCCCCTCCTCGTCGGCCACGAAGCCGGTGCTCAGCGCCAGGCAGTCGCACTCGACCTCAAGCCGCCTTCCCAGAACTCGTTCCTCGAAAGACACTATAAGCTTGCCCCCGACGGTGCTCACGTCGGGTTTGGCGTTCTCCTCGTACTGGACAAAGACCGCCCCGAGCTTGCGCGCCTCGATGGCGTAGTCTTCCTGGAAACCGGTGGTCCGCATGTCGCGGTAGAGAACAAAGATCCGGGCATCGGGGTTGAGCCGGCGGATCCGCAGGATGTTCTTGATCGCGCTTTGGCAGCATATCTTGGAGCAGTTCGGGTTCTCCGGCGTCCGCGAGCCCACGCACTGGATCATTACCACCGTGTCCCAGGAGGCCACCCGGTCCGGATGGTCTTCGATGAGGCCGTCCAGATCGAGCTGGGTCACGACGTCGCCGTTTTTCCCCAGAAGGTACTCCGCCGGCCGCCGGGCGAGCGCACCGGTGGCGAGAATTGTGGCGCCGTGCCGGATTTGGCGGTAGAGCATCCGGGGCCCCGCCTGCAAGCCGGTCGAAAATGCCCCCGGCATGCCCGAATGGTCGACGATGATTGTTTGGGTCAAGACCTCGATGCGCTTGTGGCTCAAGGTGCGATCGGCCAGCGCGCGGACATGGGCGCCGATGTCGTCGCCCTCCAAGCTCTTGCGGAGTTGCCCGGCCAACCCACCCAGCTCGCGCATGCGTTCGACCAAGATCACCTTGAAACCCTGATCGGCCAGGTTCAGGGCGGCGCTCATGCCGCTGACGCCTCCCCCGACGACCAGCACGTCCTTGTTCATCGGAAGGACCAAGTCGGTGTGCGGCCGGTGTAAGCCGACGCTGGCGACTGCCATGCGCACCAGATCCTTGGCCTTCTCGGTCGCCTGGTCGGCCAGGTGCCCGTGGACCCAGGTGTCCTGGTCGCGGATGTTGGCGATCTCCACCAGGTACTTGTTCAGGCCGGCCTTGCGCAGGGTGTTTTGAAAGAGCGTCTCGTGGGTCCGGGGGGAACATCCGCCGATCACGATGCGGTTCAACCCCTTCTCCCGGATGCTGTTCTCGATGCGCTCCATTGCGGCGCTGGAGCAGCCGTGCCCGGCCATTTCCGCGACGACGACCGCGGGCAGCGCCGCGGCGTGGGCGACGACGGCTGCGACGTCGATAACGCCGCCGATGTTGAACCCGCAGTCACAGACAAAGACGCCGATGCGCGGCGGTTCACCGGCGACATCGCGCTCCGGCGCAAGCTCTTCCCCGGCGCCCGCGTCCGGTTCGCGAGGTCCCGCGGCCTGCATGGCCAGGCAGGCGGCCGCACTGGATTGAACGATGGTCTCGGGGATGTCTTTCGGGCTTTCAAGAGTGCCGCAGACGTATATCCCCGGTCGGGATGTGGAAACCGGGCTGAAGCCCCCGGTCGCGGCGAAGTGATGCCGGTTCATCTCGATTCCCAATGCCCGCCCCAGGGCCTCGGTTTCGGCCGAAATCCGGAAACCCGTCGCGAGCACCACCATGTCGAACGGTTCCGTTTCGAGACGGTTGTTCTCTTCGCGCAGGTAGGCGATCCGCAGCTGCCCGGCATCGTCGCGCACCACGCTGTGAGGGCGGCAGCGTACGAAACGAACGCCGTACTCCCTGATGGCGCGCTGGTAGTAGAGTTCGTAGTCCTTCCCCGCGGTGCGGATGTCCATGTAGAAGATCGAGGTTTCGATGTCGTTTCCGAATCGTTCGCGCGTCACGACCGCTTCCTTGATGGCGGCCATGCAGCAGAAACTCGAGCAGTAGGAGACGTCGTTTGCGTTGATCCCGCGCGAGCCCACACATTGGATCCAGGCGATTCGACGCGGCGGTTTTCCATCGGAGGGGCGGATCAGTTCGCCGCCGGTCGGGCCGGAGGCGGACAGGATCCGCTCGTACTCGAGCCCGGTCAGAACATCGGGGGAAAGGCCTCGGGCCAGGTAATCCAGACGGTCGGGGGCGAAGAGCTCGGCACCCGCCGCCAGGATGACGGCTCCGAACATTCGGGTTTCTACCCGTTCGCGATCTTCGGTCAAAATAGCGCCGGCCGGGCACACCCGGACCAGTTCTTCCAGGTGGGCGGAGGCCTCCGGATAAACGGAAAAGGCATACGGTGTGGCCTGGGGGTAGCGCATGCAGGTGGGGGCCCGGTGATCCAGGCCGGGGGTGAAACGCACCCACTGCGGGAAGCGTTTGTAGCACTCGCCGCAGGCGGTGCAGCGGTTCAAATCGATGAACCGAGGCGCAATGGTCAGGCCGGCGCTGAATCGTCCGGTATCTCCCTGGACGGCGGTCAGTTGAGTGCCGGACATCAGCTCGATGTGATGCTGCCGCCCGGTTTCCGACAACTGGGGCGAGAGCGTACACAGATCACAGTTGTTGGTGGGAAAGGTCCGGTCCAGTCTGGCCATCAGGCCGCCGATGGAAAAGGCCTTGTCGATCAGCACCACCCGCCGACCGGCTTCGGAGATGTCCATGGCGGCTTTTAGGCCGCCGATGCCGGCCCCGACGACCAGAATATCACTACAAGGCTCCGTCTGTTTCTCAGTTGCCATGATCAGGTTCATCCACTTAGAGTGTTTTGGATTGAAGCATTGATGCGCGGCGCCTGGCCGGTACGCATCACAGTCCCGCCAGGTCGAGGACGGCCGGCAGGCGATGCTCCCAACCCAGGGCTTGAAGTTTGACCCCCCGCGTCGCCCCCTTGAAGCCGGTCAGGATCTCCGCCGCTATGCGCAGGCACTCCTCCTCGCGGTCGTGCGCCTTGCGGATGCGTGCGATCAAGGCCTCGGATATCTTCGCGCCGGGCTCGTTCACGGCGATGTACCTTGCCATGCCCACCGACTTCAGCAGCAGCACTGTCGGGATGACCGGGACCCCGAGGCCCTTGGCCCGGTTCACGCAGGAGACTCCATGGTCGAGGTCGAACATGGGGGCCGTGACGACATATTCGGCGCCGGCCGCGACCTTCTTACGGGCCTGCTCTAATGCCGCGTCGAACGCCTTCTCGTCCGCGCACGCGGGAAGTGTGCAGCCCGTCGTGAACGTCGGAGCCCCTTTCAGTTCGAAGCCGGACAGGTCGAGACCCTGCTGCAGGCCCCGGATCATTTCCAAGATTGCCATTTCGTCCAAGTCATCGACGGCCTTGGCCTTGCGATGGTCGCAATGGCTGATCTCCTCGCCGAGGACAACGATCAGGTTCCGGATTCCCAAAACGTAGGCACCCAGCAAATCCCCCTGCAGGGCCATCTGGTTGCGGTCTCGTCCGTACACGTGAATGACGGACTCGAGCCCCTGTTGCTGCATCAGCGCCGCACCCGCTGTCGCGCTCAGCCGCATGGCCCCGTAGTCCATGTCGGGGACGACGATGGCATCGACGCGGCCCTTGAGGCGCTGCGCACTGGTGACCAGTTCGGAAATGTCCACGCCCCGGGGAGTCTCCATTTCCGCCAGGACGACGAATTCGCCGGATGTCAATTTCTTTCTGAGGTTCATCGCATCTTCCCCTTTGGGTCCAGCTGCCGGCTGGACGGTACGACAGTGTGTTCTGCCGATGCCTTCGATCGCTTGCGTCGGCGACTCCTTGCCGGTTATAAGTGGCTGTGCCCTCCGTGCTTCAGAGCTTCTTTTTCAACTGAATCCGGAAGGACCGGTCCTCCCCGATCTCCTCGTTGGCGATCAGGTCGAAGGAAAGCGGCGGCAGCACCTTCAACAAATCATTCCGCGTGTCGGAATCGCGGCCGAAGACTTCCAGGACCTCGTTGAGTTTCATCTGCCGGAACACCTCGGTCGCCTTCAACAGCGCGAGGGGGGTGATTGCACCGCGCAAGTCCAGATGGTGATCTGACTTCCGATTCAAGACTCAAACTCCTCAAGGCGGCCCGTGTTGGTATAAGGTGTATGGTAAAGCACGGATTATGCCATGAGCGGAGATGCGTATACTTTATATTTTTTACCAAATAATTACATTGTGTTAAAATTTTTTACAGCAGCTCGGACGATTTTTATTGAAAAAAATGTGTTAAATTGTTAAAAATAGATATTAACAAACGTTAAATAAAAACATAATGGAATGAAACATGTTTGAACACGAACTGGATCGGTACTGGAAGACGGTGGTCAATATCATCAAAGACGGGCTGATGATTGTAGACCGGCGTGGCGTCATCGTTTCGGTCAACAAGGCGCTTGAAAACATGATTCAGTATTCCCGCGACGAGTTGATCGGAAAATCCTGCGAGGTGTTGAATTGTGATGTGTGTGAAAAAGCCCGCCAGGACAACGGAGGGTACTGGTGCCGTTTGTTCAAAACGGGTTCCGTCACGATGCGTAAATGCACCATCATGCGAAAAGACGGGAAGGCGATCCATGTCCTCAAGAACGCCTCGCTGCTGCACGACGACGGGGGGGAAACCATTGGTGCCGTCGAGACGATCACAGACTTGACCGACGTGGTGGAGAAGGAAAACCAGATCGCCCAGTTCCGCCGGGAACTGCAGGCCGAAGACGGTTTCCACGGAATCATCGGCAGCTCTGCGGTTATGCAGCATGTCTTCGACCTCATCACCAACGCCTCCCAATCCGATGCGCCCGTCATCATCACGGGCGAGAGCGGCACGGGGAAGGAGCTCGTGTGCAAGGCGATTCACGCTATCAGCCAGCGCAAACGCAAACCGCTCGTCAAGGTCAACTGCGCGGCCCTCACGGATTCACTCCTGGAAAGCGAGCTCTTCGGCCACGTCAGGGGGGCCTACACGGGGGCTTGGCGGGACCGGGAAGGCCGGTTTGAAAGTGCGCACCAGGGGGACCTTTTTCTAGACGAAATCGGCGATCTGCCGCTCGCCACTCAGGTGAAGCTGCTGCGGGTGCTGGAGGAAAAGGTCATCGAGCGGGTCGGTGCCAACCAGCCTATCCCGGTCGACGTTCGCATCATCTCGGCCACCCACCGCAACCTTAAGCAGATAGTGGCCCGAGGGCTATTCCGGAAGGACTTGTTCTTCAGGATCAATGTCATTCCCATCCATCTGCCCCCGCTGCGGGAACGGCCGGAGGACATTCCGCTTTTGGCCCGGTCGTTCTTCAGAAGGATCAAGTTGAAAAGCGGGAAAACGATTGAAGGCATCGGCAACGACGCCATTGAAATTTTGATGAACTATCCCTGGCCGGGCAATATTCGGGAGTTGAAGAGCGCCTTCGAGTACGCGTTCGTCAATTGCCACGAAGCCCTGATCCGCGCCCAGCACCTCCCCCCGAATGTGCTCTACGGCGAGAGGGCGCCGAAAGCGGCCAAGAGCGCCACGGTCAACCGGGACACTTTAAAAAGAAGCCGGCTGGTGGAGGCTTTGGAGAAAACGAACGGCCATTTGACGCAAGCGGCCCGGATGCTGGGGATCTCCCGGGTCACCGTCTGGAACCAGATGAAACGCTACGGTGTTCAGATCGACCGCAAGCCGAACGTCGGCCAACCGGCCTCGGCTCCGCTCGATGAGCTTTCCTGAACTTCTCGGCGAAACCAACGTCCGTTTCAGGTCCGTTTGAATGGGGGAGAAAAATCAGCTGATTTGAACCGCGAAGGCGAGCGAATCATAAAAAGAGCGCATTCCTTACGGTCGAAGATTCCCTGCAGCTTGCTGCAGGGATCTTCAAATATGTCTATGCCGGTTTGCGATCATCAAACGGATTTTCAATGGCGAAAGGCCGTTTTCTCCCGATGTTCCCTGCCTCGCCTGATGGTCGACCCCAATCATGACCTTGGGATGCACCGTCGTCAATTGTACGATTCCATCACATCGCGACCCTCCGCCATGAGATGACCAGCCAGCTCCTTCATGCCCGTTTCATCCCAGAAAGGCAGGTCGCGATGGGTTTCCAGGTATTTTAAGGGGATAGGGTGGGTTCCGATAATCACCGGCAACCCATAGTGCTTCTCGATAAAAGCCTTGAACTGG
>Ga0105105_10000782_pt1 | contig 14018 bp, 14 predicted proteins | sample PPLLaktember2015_4_FD_79108 | JGI IMG/M metagenome (GOLD analysis project Ga0105105, IMG submission 79108) | Freshwater sediment microbial communities from Prairie Pothole Lake near Jamestown, North Dakota, USA - PPLs Lake P8 Core (1) Depth... | ecosystem: Environmental > Aquatic > Freshwater >... | reverse complement strand
TATTGGTTTGCCTAATTTATTTTTAATCTTAAACTTTTTTAAATACTTATTTATATCAGTGTTAAAATCAATCAACCCTTTTTCCCTAAGCATCATCATAGTTGTTGCAACAACAATCTTGCATACTGAGGCTGTTCGAAAAAGAGTTCTTTGCGGATCAACTAATTTTTTGTTTTCAAGATCTGAATAACCATATCCTTTTGAAAAAGTAATAGAGCTATCATTAACAATTGAAACTCCGCAGCCTATAATGTTTTGTTCTTTCATTAAAGATGTAATAAGAGAATCAAGAAATGGTTCAATGTTTTCTTTCGTAAAAGATGGAATACTTTCTGTTTTTATCTGAGCAGATGTTATTGGACCAATGATATGGGATAAAAATAATGCAAGAATAACAAATTGATGTTTATTTAAAAACAGGCAACCGATTTTCATAAATTAGTCCGGATATGGGTTACAAAATTTTTTTATTTACTATGTAAAATTATATAATGATTTTTAATTCTGCGAAATTATGCGTTGTTTAAAATAGCTTGTTCTTTGGTGAGTTGTTGTCGGTACTTTAAAATAAACGACACACCACCATTAATTTTGAAACATATAGATTAGGTTGAACCTGAATTTTTTATTGTGGATATATTTATCCACAGAGTTTCTTTTTTACAGGCAGAGTAAAAGTAAAACAAATAATCTCTCTAATAGGGGCCGCTTCCCCGAGTATCTCTGTCATCAAAAGAACATTCACCTAATTCTACGTGACCCTTAAACTGCTCTTCCATTGTGTTTTGGTAATGTGTTTCCAAAGAGTGGCAAATATCGGGGCGCTTGAGCCATTTACCGTCTTCCGATAAACAATATTTTTTATCAATCGGAATTTCCTTTTTATGATAGCATCCAAACAGCTGGACTTCTTCAGGATCTATCCGCTTCTCATCAAGATATTCAACCAATCCGCAGATTGTATCGGCAAAGTAATAATTCGTCATATGTTCATCCTCATCACCCGGAATAATTGGAACTTTTGCAATATAGGTAAAAGGAAGACTCTTATTGTACTTTGACTTTGGGCCAATAAAATTTCTAATAATTCCCATTTCGGTTACCTGTTATTTTATTCGATTATAAACTATATAATTTTTCTGCATTCATCAAGATGAGGTTATTAAATAGATAATTAAAAATTTTAGATGAAGCTTGGTGCGTTGCATAGCCAAAAACTTTTACTATTTTTATTTAATGATTCTTAGTTTTATCTAAAAGCATTTTTATAATTTATTTTGTCATCACATCATAAAGGAACTAAAATGATCAAAAAAAGAAATCTGCTCGGGCAAGTTGGATTGATGATTATAACCTTTGGTATTTATTCAATCTATTGGTTCTTTAAAATTTCAGAAGAAATGAAATATGTTGGTAAAGATGTTGAAGCATCTCCCGCATTATGGACTGTTTTGCTTTTCATTCCATTTGCAAATTTCTGGTCATACTATAAATTCTCTGAACTTTATGAAAAAGTATCCTCAGACAGTTTTAACAAGTGGCTGTTGTTTGTTCTGTGGATTGTGTTTGCACCGGCAGTTTGGTTTATTGTTCAAACGGAAATGAATAAAAAAGCAGATCAGAATCTTATTAGAAATATCTAATCATTTAATAATCTTTTGATGTAGAAAAGCCTTCCGCAAAATGGAAGGCTTTTTTGTTAAAAGAATGTGCGCGGTTTTGGTTTAATACTTGAATAATTTCAGACTAGTCCCTGGTATAATTACTGTTCAGTTCCCAGAAAGTGATTTCCGGCGGACCGGCCAAAAAATTCCTTGAGTCAGCAATAAACTTCTGAAGATGTGCTGTGTTCATATGCTCACCTTTATAGTATGCCCCATCCGACCATTCTTCATATAGCAGAATATTTGTTTTATCTGCCGGATCAACAAGCAGTTTTATATTAACAAAGTGTAGTTCTTTTTTTACTTCTAGAATCAGGGCATTTAATGCAGAAAGAGCGTCCTTCTGTTTATCAGGTTGGGTTTTATATTTTACCAAAACAGTGATATTGTTTTTCCCGCTCTCCACGGTTTCAGATTTTTCCTGTGCATAAGAAGAAAAAAAAGTTAGTAAAAGAAAAGACAGTAAAGTTTTCAAACTGCTATTAGCCATTACGTGCTCCTTCCGGTTTTATGATTAGTTGTGATTTCAATTTATAAAAAAACCCTGCGTACTGCAATTATAAGTTTTCCTGATAATTACTAATTTACTATCAGCTTTTAATAAATTTTAGCAGAGCTGCTTTATGAAAGTTTTTATTGAACACTTTAAACTTTCTCTTTCAGAAAACAAACATCTTTATGCAGTAAGCGTATTTACCTTTCTATTAATTTATCTTTCGGCATTTACAAAAGGATACGGCTACTTTATAGATGAGTTCTACTACATCGCCTGTGCAAATAATCCTGCATTCGGTTATGTAGATCATCCTCCACTAGCGCCATTACTTTTAACGATTTTTCAATTCGTTTTCGGCGATTCAATTTATGCGATAAGAATTTTACCGGCACTTGTACAATCCGGTGCAGTTTTCTATACAGGAATCTTAACAAAAGAAATCGGCGGAAATAAATTTGCTCAGCTTCTTGCCGCCTGCTCATTGGCTGCTATGACCGTAACAGTTGCTTTCGGCGGTTTTTACTCAATGAATGCGTTTGAACCTTTGCTTGCAGTTTTGCTTTTATGGATTACAGTTAAAATGATTAAGGCTAATAATGCTAAGCTCTGGATTTCTGCCGGTATAGTTATGGGTCTTGGTATGATGAACAAACATACGTTCGGAGTTTTTATTGCGGCTCTTGTGTTTGCATTAATTGGATCCGGTAAATGGAGGCTGCTATTTAACAGGTGGTTCATCTTTGGCGGTGTTATTAGTACACTTATTTTTCTTCCCAATATTATCTGGCAGATATTAAATGATTTTCCCTCAATTGAGTTTTACAGAAACATAAGCGCTTATAAAAATGTTTACACTCCCCCGCTTGATTTTATAATGGGACAGGTAATGCAAATGTCTCCATCAACTCTGCCGGTATGGGTTGCTGGAACTTTTTATCTTTTATTTTCAAAGCAGTTCAAAGATTTCCGTTTTCTTTCTTTACTCTTTGCAGGACTTTTTCTTTTTATGATGCTGTCGGGTACAAGCAGATCTGATCGTTTGGCATTTGCTTATCCTGCTGCATTTGCTGGCGGAGCCATTTTCTTTGCAAATATTATTACCAGATATAATGCTGTCTGGTTAAAATATGTTCTTATTATTTTTCTTTATGTTGGATTAGCATTGGCGATCCCAATAATAATACCTTACTTTAATTACGAAACTGCAAAAGCACACACAGAATTTCTTGGAATAAATACTGAGCTTGAAAGAGGAAAAAAACCTCCATTGCCTCAGCTGCTTGCAGATAGAATTGGCTGGGAAGAAAAAGTTAAGCTTGTTGTTAATGCTTATAATAGTTTATCGGATGAAGATAAAAAACATACGATAATTGCGGCGGGTAATTACGGACAGGCTGGTGCAATTGAATTGTTTGGTAAACCTTATAACCTTCCTCCTGTTGCTTGTGCACACAACACTTATTTCTTGTGGAGCAAAGAAAGAGTTAATGGAAATATTCTTCTTCAGCTTGATGATGATATAAGTTATGAGGGCTTAACAGAACTGTTTGACAAAGTAGAAATGCACCCCGGTATTTTTAAAAACGATTATGTTTCGTCCCACGAAAACAATCTTGTTGTGTTTATCTGCCGCGGACCAAAAATACCCCCGATTGAAATGCTTGAGCGAAGTAAGAATTATTATTAAACTTTTTTGATCATCTTCTGCTTAAAAACCAATTTGAAGATCAATCATCTTCCGGAAAAGGTAAATAGCCTCGCCTTCCAAAGTAGAATATTATGTATCCAAACATTAATGCACTGATTACTATAATTATAAAAAAGTAAATCGCACTTATTGATGTGTTCATAAACAAAGAAGCAACTCCTCCTAATATTCCAATCGGCCAGCTTAGAATGAAAAATATTATGGCGGCTTTTTGTGAGCGAACTAAAATTTCAATTGCCTGTTCCCTGCTGGGTAATAGTTTTTCTAATGAATCCGGTTTTTCTTTTCGCACAAAAACTCCAAAAAGTATTTTCATTAAAGGAAGCTTAAAACTTTTGAATGCAATTGCACCAAGCCAGCTTGCCCACGCACCGTAACCCAGAATGAAGATCAAGATGTAAACAAAATATATAACACCTTTTGCAAAATCAGATAAATCACCGGGAATATCGCTTACTATAAAGCCAAGCAATATTGCTGTAAAGAATCCTGAAACTAAAAATAATATTTGCTTTCCAGTTCCGGGCAAGGGATAAAGATGCCCCCGGGGAGTTTCAATTCCTTCCGGTGGAATTTCATAATTATTTTTTAATGTCTTCATTTATTTTGCTCTGTTAATATCTTGTTTTATAAATTTGATTCTAATTGCAAAATAGCAAATAATAATAAGTTGCATTACATTATCCTGTTGAAAAAAGTTAAGATCAGTATTACTAATTAGTGTTTTTTTTGAATTGGTTTTACTCTAAGTTTAATAATTAAATTTTGGTTTGGTAAAATGAAAAAGATTTATCCCCCGACGCATTTTTACACTTATCTTTTTATATCTGTTGCTTTTCATTTTTTGCTGCCGGTTAAGCAGATTATTTCTATTCCGTATAATTTTCTTGGATTTATTCCTGCAATAATAGGAGTAATACTTAATATCTGGACTGACAATCTGTTCAAAAAGCTTAATACTACAGTTAAACCTGATCAGAACCCTTCTGTGCTGATTGATTACGGACCATTCAAAATTTCCCGCAACCCGATGTATCTTGGTATGACTTTGATTTTAATAGGCGCAGGATTTTTAATGGGATCAGTTACCGCATTTGTTGGTGCAATATTTTTTATAGCGGCTATGGAAATGTTTTTTATTCCTGATGAAGAAAAATTAATGCGGGAAGTATTTGATGAAAAGTTTGAAAACTATAGAAAGAGCGTAAGACGGTGGATTTAATATTATCGACTTATGTTTCTCGTTTTTTACTTAACATATTGTATTTAACATTTATAGACCAATCTTTTGCAGTTTTCTAAATTAAAAACACCGGTGGTATTGTTAAAATCTTTTTAGACTTTTTAAGGTTTGAATTGGAAGTCACGGACGTTCCGTGTCTTCACTGCCACGGTGCGACCGCGGCAGGCAGGTTGGCTGTATTGTTAAGTAAATAATTTCACACACCCTTTCGCTTTGCTCTTCCTCCCGATGTATCGGGAGGAATTAAAAGGGGTGTGTTTGTTAGCTAAAAAATATTGGCGGGAAGGATAAATTCTTATTAGATTTTATATGGAAGTTCTGGACGTTCCGTGACTTTATTGCCACAATGCGATCCCCGATAAATCGGGGCAGGCAGTGACAGCTATTTTAAAAGCCTTCCTCAAAATGGAAGTTGTCTTTGATCCGGCAGTAACTGAAATAACTTTTATTCCTTTTGTAAGCAATAATTAAAAGAAAATTTTATTAAGCTAATTATCACACTCCGTTTTTAATGACAACAACCGGGAATAATCCGCCGACAAAATTAATTTTGCTCATCACAACTCTTACTGCTTTTATGACTGCATTTATGGGTTCATCAATAAATATTGCTTTACCTATAATTGGAATTGAATTCAAAGCTTCTGCAATTTTATTAAGCTGGATTTCAACTGCTTATCTTGTTTCTACCGCTGCACTGCTATTACCTGTTGGTAAGCTTACAGATATTTATGGTAGAACAAAATTCTTTAGATGGGGAATTATTCTTTTTACTATTGGTTCGCTTTTGTGTGGTCTTTCATTCAACACAATAACTCTTTTAATATTCAGAACAATCCAGGGAATCGGATCTGCATTTATTTTCAGCAGCTCAACTGCATTGTTGGTTAGTGTCTTTCCTCAAAATGAGCGCGGTAAAGTGCTTGGAATAAATACCGCCGCTGTGTACACCGGGCTTTCTACGGGACCATTCTTAGGCGGAGTTATAACTCATAATTTTAACTGGAGATGGATTTTCTTTATCAATGTTTTAGTTGGAATAGTTTTGATAATTGCTACCGCGGTTTACTTAAAACACGAATGGCAGGAAGTCGATAAACATAAGTATGATCTTCGAGGTGCTTCTGTTTATATAATTTCAATCATTCTGTTGATGATCTCAATTTCCTTTTTCCCAAAACCTGCGGGATTTATTCTTCTCTTTGTATCGGTTTTAAGCTTTGTATTTCTATACTCTGTTGAAATTAAAACAAATGATCCCGTATTTAACTTAACATTGTTTAAAACCAACAGAACTTTTACTCTATCAAACCTTGCTGCACTTATAAATTACAGCGCAACTTTTGCAATAAGTTTTTTAATGAGCTTTTATTTACAAAGTGTAAAACTCCTTACACCGTCAGAAGCAGGAATAATTTTAGTCACTCAGCCTGTTATGATGGCAATATTTTCTCCGCTTGCAGGCAGACTCTCTGATAAAACCGAGCCCCGGTATGCTGCATCTGCCGGAATGGCTTTGTTAACTATTGGATTAATTATATACTGTTTTTTAAGTAAGGACACGAGTTATACATTAATAGTTATTAATCTTGCAATGATGGGTCTTGGCTTTGCATTGTTCTCATCACCAAATGTAAATGCTGTTATGAGCTCTGTTGAAAAAAAGCAATACGGCATCGCTTCATCAACTCTGGCTTCTATGAGATTGATCGGGCAAATGTTTTCGATGGGAATTGTGATAGTAATATTCAGCCTGTTTATCGGCAGCGCAAAGATAAGTCCTGCAAACCAGGATGCGTTCTTAATCAGTTCACGTACTGCTTTTATTCTTTTTAGTGTTCTGTGTTTTATCGGAATATTTGCTTCTCTATCAAGAGGCAAAATTCATAATTAGATTTTGGAATTTAAGACGCCCGGGTTTTATTTATCATTCCTTACTTACCTTTCTGCCTCTGGCGGAATCCGGAATCTATGAAATGAAGATGGCTGTTTGTCCCGATTCATCGGGAAAGTCGAATTATGACCTCAATTATCAAACTAATAAATATAAGTCCTGCTTTGTCATTCCCGCGAAGGCGGGAATCTATAAAAACAATCACGGAAAACAATCATCTGTCCTTATTTGCTCTCAAACTCCATACGCTTTGCTTCTGCTGTTGCCTCATCTTTAAATGCGGTTTGTATTCCTGCTTGATCAAATAAATCAAGTTGTATTGATGAACTATATGATTTTCCATCTGCTGAAAGAATAATTTTTTCATAAAGAACTCCATAACCTACGGGACTAAATCCGCCGTCTTTAACAAGATCTTCAAAAGCAGCGGGTACGTGGGTTAAGTAGAATTCATATCGGGCTTCATATTGTTTTTCGCCGGTCTTCTTCCAAATTCCATAAGCAGGTGGAGTTGGGGGAACACCATCATAATTGGAAGATTCAGTCATAGTGCCGCCGGAATTAAATACCCACATAAATTCAAAATTTTTAATTTCAGCAAATGCGCCGGTTTTGAACTGAACTTTCCCTTTCCAGGCACCAACAATATTATCTGTGTGGTTTTTATTTTTACTGCAGGAAAATAATATCGAAGCCAGCAAAATTATTATTAAGATGGAAAGCACCGACGAGATGAAAGTCCGCTTTTTCATAACGCTCCTATAGTTTAACTTTTTTATTACGCTTTAAGATAGAAAGATTGGGGGTAAAGTTAAAATCTTATTGGACTTTTTTAGGCCTGCCCGCCGTGGCGGGTTATGTTTCATACAAAGTTTCAAATTTATAATTCTGAAAATCCTATTTCTTTTAAGTAATCAAAAGTAGAATCATAAAAAGACGGAGGACGAGTATGATCTTCTTTATCTCCACTTGGAATAACAATTACCATCCCTTGTCGAGCACGAGTTAGTAGTACTCTGTAAGCATTCTTCAGATAAACCTGTCTTTCTGGTTTATTAATTCTTTGCCAACGATTTCCTCTGAATGACCAATGTTGCCAACCATTTTTTGTAAATCGAAAATCTGCATCCCACGTAACGCAAACCCAATCAAGTTCTAAACCTTGTACATCAAACTCGGTAGCAACATCTTCCAGATAATAAGAAGATCGAACATCCTCTTTATCTTCAAGAAACCAATGAACGGGATCCATTGGTGATTTTACAAAAATGCATTCAGGTTTTAGTCTCTCAGCCTGTGAAGAAACAACAATACCATATCGTTCAGAGCCACGCGCTCGTCCTTTAAGCCATTGTTTTGCTTTAGATAAATCACGAGTTATTACAATAGGATAATTTGGGTTAATAATTTTTAAGGTTGATGTAGCATCATCAACATTCAAATCAAGTGTTTGTTTTACTAACAACGAAACATTTTCTGCGCGGAATGAACGCATCGAAACAGAAAGATGTAAAGCATCATTATAAATAACATTACTCCTTCCGTTTAAAATTTTTAAAGCTTCGCCAGCGCTGTATTCACTATCAGTCAGTCTCGAAGAAATATAAACATCCCAATCTTTAAAAGAAGATTGAATCGATTTTATCCATTCACTTATCCCTGCTTCTCCTGTATTAATCTCTTGTCCACCGCCGACTAAACAAACAACAACAGCCCAATCTTTGTGTCTATCTAAACACGAAATAAGAAACTCTGGTTCGGATTGCTTAAAGTCCGGTGTGTCTTTTTTAAGTTTCATAAAGATTGATGTCTGTTCTAACGTCCAAGCTCTCTGGGCTTCATCAAATAATGCAACATGTTCAATTGGCGCTTTAGAGATATCTACAAGATATTCGTCGCGGAAATGGTGAACATTTTGAATTTTGGATTTGAAAGCTCTAGAAACAACGCCTTTCTTTGTCTTTATTCCTTCTTCTTTATCCCGCTTAACCTTGTCTCTTGTTAATGCTTCGATAAGAATTTTTACGAGAGGACCATTACCAGATAAGAAAACACTGTACAATTCGCTCTTATCATCAGAATATTTATTTGCAATATTTAATCCTACAAGGGTTTTACCAGCCCCTGGCACGCCCGTCACAAAACAAATAGATTTTCTTCTTTCTGATTTTGAGAAGTCTATAATCTTATAAATTTCTTCAGATGTTCTGCTGATATTAATTGCGCTTGCATCGTTACGTGATATTTCACTTACAGAGTGACCAAAATACAAAGCCTTTGCCGCTTCTATAATAGTAGGTGTTGGTTTGTAATGACCACTTTCCCAATATTCCTTTTCAATTACTTCACCATCGCAAAATTTTAGAACATCCTTAATAACTTCTGGTAATAATTCTACATTGCTTTTAATTGGGTAAAGTAATTTATCATTATGCGGAGTAGGTGATACTGTTGTATATGCGTGCTTTGCATTAGTCGCAATTAAAATTGGAGCAATGTATTGTTCGTGACTTGTTTCGTGAAAGTTTTTTAAATCGAGAGCATAATCCATTACTTGATCAATTGCGTACGAGTTGTAGTCCTTTTCGCCAACTTTAAACTCAAGAACAAAAATTATTGAGCCAATAAGTAATACAGCATCAATTCTTTGTCCCATACGCGGAATTGAAAACTCTAAATAAATTGAACCGTTTTCTCTATATGCTTCTAAAACTGCTTTTAATATTTTTATCTCTTCAAGCCAAGCATCTCTTTGGGTTTGTTCTAAACTAAATCGATTATTTAAAGCAAGAATACCAATTATTTCTTCTGATGATGAATCAAGAAAATGTGAGATTGAGTCTGAATAAAATGCCCGGTTCATTCTTACTCTATATTTACTATTTTAAGACTTGGTTTTGGGAAGAAGGATTTCATTTTTTATGCATACTCATCTTCTAAAAGATGTTTTACTATTGGCATTTCATTATAGGTTCGCCCTTTAAGAACTCTTCCTGTTTTCTTTTTATTTGTTCCACCCCATTGTTTAAAGAAGAATGGTACATTTTCTTCGATACATTTGTTATGTATTTCAAAAACCCATTCTGGTTTCATTGGTCTTGGTCTTCTTCCGCTTTCACCACCAACAATAACCCAATTAATTTTTTTAAGATTTAAATCTGTTAAAGGCCCGATTAAAGGTTCACAAGAAAGAAACTTTACCTTTGCTCTCGTCCTTCTTAGTAAATTTATTCTGCTTAATGATTTTGCATCTTCAACAGAAACTCCCATCCAAATATTATGTGTCCAATCAAGTTCTTTATGATACTTTAAAAGTATATCTGCTCGTTTTGTTAAAACTTGAAAAACGTGTTGTGGATTATCATTCATTACTTTAAAAACACGCTGAAGAAATTCTAATGGGATATCTTTATGAAACAAATCACTCATAGAATTAACAAAAACAATTTTGGGTTGTTTCCAGGTGTAGGGTATTTTTAGTGCGTCTTCGTGTAAGGTTAACTCAAAACCATTTCGATATTTTTCCAAACCCATTGCTTTTAGTCTGCGCGCCATTACTTCTGCATAACAGAATTTACATCCTTGCGAAACTTTATTGCAACCCGTAGTTGGGTTCCAAGTTAATTCAGTCCATTCGATTCTTGTTTGTGCCATATTAAATTCCTAAGCCAATTTGATCATCTGCGTATGTTTGAACTTTTTTATATAAATCATTGCCGCGTGGGTGTTTAGAATAAAATGATAGATAATAAAGCTTAACATTCTTAAAGGGATACTTTATTGAGTTTCTTTGGGGTTCAAGATATTTATGTGCTCTCATATTCATATCATAAGTATTGCTCAGGAATTGAACAAAATTATTGGGATAAAACTCGCTTTCCTGGAATTTATTTCTCCAGTTTGTGTCTCCCAAGTATTTTGCAATTTTGTCATTGTCATCATTAAGATAATTCTCATAATTTCTATTCGCATCCATATAATATGCTTGTAGAATTAATAAATCAACAAGCTTATTTGAGGACAATTCGTTAACAGTTCTAAATTCAAGATTTAAATCAAAAGGATCTGCAAAGCAAAATGTTAAAACCCGCTTTCCCTTTCCATGTGCAGGAATTTTGCTTTTGATTTCTTCAATAGTTCTATTACAGTCTCCATTTATAAAAAATGTTTCTTTCCCTTGAAAATCTCTTTTTACTCTGGTTTCTAACGTATCTAAATACTTTTTATTATCATCACCGAAAATATATACATCAAAAGGATTTGGAAGTGAAAGAGCAATAAGTGGCGATGTTCTTAATATTTTATTCGTTTCAATAATCTTAGTATAACCTGGTCCAGCATATAGATCAACATATACAAGTATTTCCCATTCTTTTCTCATTGCTTTTGTGAATATGTCGCAGTAGCCACCAACTAATTTATATTTTTGTTCTGACCAAATATGCGAAGGATGTATATCTAGTTCATCATCTTCAACTTCAATTATTGGGTCAAAATTCTTTTTCATAACTAAAGTTCCCTCTAATATTTATAAACATTCTCATTATGCCACCTTATAAAATCAAGACTCGGTCTGTCAGTAATTATTTTAGGTAAAGCATAAAGTTCTTTTCCGTGAAAAGCATAGTAATGCTTTCCATTATTAAACTCTTCTTTAATCTTTCTGCTTACTTCAATTTTATATTCCGGAGTTACAGTTAAATAACCTCTATCAAAAAGTATGTGCAAATCAGAGCGCAGCAACAAACCATTGCTTACACTGTTTGGTCCCTGTTCATTAAAAGGTTTTATGTGTGCCGCTTGTAAAACTGGTAAAGCCTTTTCTCCGCTTATTGCACAATTACGGTTATAAGCACCTGTAACTAAAATTCTAAAAGCACCTTGACCTAATCTGCTTTTTATTAAATACTCATTTCCATAACCAGATAATGGTTCAGCAACAAGTCCTTGGCTTACTGTTATCATATCATTTAATCTTAGCGCAACTTCATTCCAAAGTCTTTCGCCATCTTGTTCATTTGTATCGTAAGTTTTTCCAGTTACAATATTTCTTGCAAAAGAGCTTGGTACATCAATCCACTTATCTTCAGAAAAGAAAAATGGTTGGTTTAAAATTATACAGCCAATTATTGGATCAGCTTCGGGTTTTGCTCTAAGACTGTTTATTTTATTTCGGAGATCAGTGAGATTTGAAGAACCATTTTTATTTCCGAAGGCATCCCACGCTAAAGAAAGTGGCAATTGTTCAGCACGAATAAAAAATCCGCCGCCAACAATTTTGTTAGTTTGACCTTTAAGTTTAAATAAGAAAGGAGCGCCTAATTCAATGGCACCAAAACCCTGTCCACTGGGTTTCCAAAAATTTACCTCATCGGGATTTATACCAGCGAGGTACTCAAACCAATTTGTATCAGTAACACCAACCCAAAACTTCATTATTGCTCTTAAGAAATTTAATGGTAATGAAATGGTAGAAACTCAATACAAAACTAAGCAGGCAAGAAACGAGAGGCAAGAAGATTTGTTAAATGTTGAGTGATAAATCCGCCGCGGCGGATAAATATTCAATGTTCAACGAGGAATGGAAAAACGGGAAAAGATTTAATCAAGATAAAAGATCAAAGGAAAAAGATTATGGGGGAGGGATTAAAGGAATTCAAAAGTAAAAAATCAAAAGTCAAAAAAGCTGAATGAGAGAAGACATCCTGTGCTTAAAACAAAAACTAATAATATGCTTTGACTCTTATAGATTGCAATGTTATGTTTTGGTCAAAGTTAAGACTGTAATATGCTTTTTGTAAGAACATACAATTTAATACTGCTTTTACTTCCATGGCTGCTGGTTAGCTCGTGCAATAAAAACATCGGGGCAGCAGATCCAATTACCGGACCTATCGATACTGAACATTTTAATTTTACTCTTTATGACGGATTGCCCGGCAGCATTACCACTTCGATTATTAATGAAATGAATAACAACTACGACCGGATATTAAATGATCTTAATGTGCAGTCGGTGCAGAAAACAAAAATAGAAATATGGAATGACGAAACTCATTTTCAGAACGATATGAAAAGAGATCTCGGGGTTAATTACCATGGATCATCTGGTTACATTTACGGCTTAACCTGCATTCGTTTGCTTAACCGGGGCAATATTGCTCACAACGCAGTACACGAATTTGCACATATTGTATCGTTAAATGTAAACAATAATTTTGCTAACAATCCGCGCTGGTTTTGGGAAGCTGTTGCAACTTATGAATCGGGCGAATTCAATAATCCTAAAAATCTATCTTACCTTGTTGCCGGAAATTTTCCAACAATTGCAGAACTAAACTCAAACTTTAACACAGGCAACTACAAAATTTATGAGGTCGGTTATCTTTTATCAGAATATATTATAGAAACCTGGGGTAAAATCAGTTATGTAAATATGATAAAGCAGAATGCCAATATTAATAATGTACTGGGGATAACCACACAGCAATTTGAAACAGGCTGGAAGAATTTTGTGATGACAAAATACTTTTCCGGCGGTTAACAATAAAAGCGAGATTTTTTATGAAAAGATTTTTTCTGTTTTTTGTTTTAAGTACATCATATCTTTTTCTTTCCTGCTCGGATATAAATAACACAGAAGAACCAACGATTGGTTATGCCTGGCAAAGTACAGTTCCGGAAGCCCTGGGTATGAGCAGTGTAATGCTTAGCAATGCAGTCAACTCTGCATCTGCAAAGGGATTTATAAACAGCATTATAGTCATCCGCAACGGAAAAATTGCCGCAGAAAAACATTTTAACGGAAGAAATGCAAACAGCTATCAGTCAATTAAATCAGTTTCAAAAAGTTTTTTGTCCGCACTTATTGGTATTGCAGTAAGTAAAGGCATTATGAGCCTGGATCAGAAAATGATAGATTCGTTTCCGGAGTACCGGGCGTTTGTTACAGATACAAATATTAACAGCATTACATTAAGACATTTGCTTACAATGCGCAGCGGAATAAAAGG
>Ga0105105_10000780_pt1 | contig 14020 bp, 13 predicted proteins | sample PPLLaktember2015_4_FD_79108 | JGI IMG/M metagenome (GOLD analysis project Ga0105105, IMG submission 79108) | Freshwater sediment microbial communities from Prairie Pothole Lake near Jamestown, North Dakota, USA - PPLs Lake P8 Core (1) Depth... | ecosystem: Environmental > Aquatic > Freshwater >... | reverse complement strand
GAAAGTGGGAAGGCGGAAGGCGGAAGTTCGAAGCGGGAAGGGCATCAAGCGAAAAAGAGGAGGGGAAATGCTGGAAGAGCGATGGGTATACAAGAACGGCAGCTTCGTGAAATGGGCGGAGGCGACGGTGCACATGATGTCCCACAGTTTCGCGCGGGGCTCCACGATTTTTGAGGTCATCAGTTTTTACCTCACGGCCTCCGGACCGGCCGTTTTCAGGCTCCATGAACACATCGCACGCCTTGAGAAATCGGCCGCGTACCTGGACATGGAACTGCCCGCCGGCCACGACGCGCTGTGCCAGACGGTGGCGGAGAGCGTTCGCCGCAATCAGCTCCGGGAGGGCGTCGTCAAGATGGTCGGATATTATCCCCAGTTCGCTCTGGACATTCAGCCCCCGCAGAAACGTCTGGACCTGGCCGTATTCGCGATAGACCCGGCCCACGACCTGGAGGGGGTGGAGTATTCTTTCGAAAAGGGAACGACCGCGGGAATCGCTCGCTGGCGGAAGCTGGACCCGCAAACGGTCCCGATCGAGGCCAAGGCCGCCGCCAATTACCTGAACGGCATGATCGCGCGGCTGGACGTGCAGAAACGCGGGCTGGATGACGCCGTCCTGCTCGACACCCAGGGCTTTATCGCGGAGGGTGCGACCGAATCCGTCTTTCTCGTCAAAGACGGCCGCCTCCTGACCCCCTCCCTGGGGACCGTGCTCGACAGCATCACGCGCCGGTCTATTCTGCAGGTTGCCCGCTATCTTGGGATTGAAACCTTCGAGGGCCGGTTGCGGCCGGAGTTTTTATTCGAAGCGGATGAAATATTCTTTGCCAACACGCCGTTCAAGGTGATCCCCGTGCGGCGGGTTGAAAATCGCGAAATGCCGGGCGCCCCCGGTCCGATGCAGCGCCGGTTGTGGGACGTCTTGCGGAAGATTGCCGCGGGCGACGAACCGTCCTTCTCCGATTGGCTCTATCCCGTGTGACCCGAAGCCGTTTTTCCGGCGGGAGCGGGTTTCCCGCTGCGATGCGTCGATGACACCCGAAGCTGAAAAAATCCTGGCGCGCGACCCGCTTGCCGGCGGCCGGCTGATCCGCCTGCTCGAAGACCGCGACCCGCGCGGCATCGAGCTGTTGAAGGAACTGCATCCGCGGGCCGGCAAGGCCTTCCTGGTCGGTGTTACCGGTCCGGCCGGTGCGGGGAAATCCACGCTGGTGGCGCGAATGATCGGCCATTTGAGGGGCCGCGGCCTGCCGGTCGGCGTGGTGGCGGTCGATCCCTCCAGCCCGTTTTCAGGCGGTGCATTGCTGGGCGATCGAATCCGCATGCAGGCCCATGCGACGGATCCCGGAGTGTTTATCCGGTCGATGGCGGCCCGCGGTCATCCGGGGGGCGTCGGCCGCACGGTGCGGGAGACGGCGCTGGTGATGGACGTCATGGGGTACCAGGCCGTACTGATCGAAACCGTCGGGGCGGGGCAGGGGGAGATCGAAGTGTCCCGCTGCGTGCACACGACCGTGGTGGTCAACGTTCCCGGCCTGGGGGATGAGATTCAGGCCATGAAAGCCGGTTTGCTCGAGATCGGCGATGTGTTCGTCGTCAACAAGGCCGATTGTCCCGGCGCCGACGAAATGGTGCAGATCATGGAAAGCACCGTCAGCCAAGGCGGCTCCCCGGGCGAATGGCGCCCGCCGGTGATCCAAACGGTGGCCATTCAAAACCAGGGCGTTGACCGGCTGATCGATCTATTATTTCAGCATCGCCGACATCTGGCATCCACCGGCCGGCTGGCGGAGCGGCAGGCCCGCAACCAAGCGTATTTTTTCCGCCAGTTGGTTGTGGACATGGCCACCGACCTGCTCCTGCAGGATTCCGCGGAGCTTGCCGCTGCTCAGCAGGAGCTTTCCTGCGGCGGGCTCGACCCCTACACCGCGGCGGAAAGGTTTCTTAAGCGACGGCTGACGGCGTGATCGCGGAAAACCGAAGCGCGGCGACCCGGCTCAAATCATGTAGTCCGGCCCCGCCTTCCGGCTCTCCCCCACCGTGGCAACCACCAGGGTGATATCGTCTTCCTGTCGAACGCCCCGGGTGAAGGCCTTGATGTCGCTGAAAACGGCTTCAAGAATCGCCTGGGCGCTCAGGCCGGCATGCCGGCGGATGACCTCACAGAATCGCTCGATGCCATATGTGTTTCGCTGCCGGTCGGAGGCTTCCCATACCCCGTCGGTGCCGATGGCAATGATGTGGCCGGGCTTCACGCCAGCATCAACGTATTCCTCGTAACGGTAGTGGCCATCCACTCCCAGCGGCAACCCCTTTCCTCTGAGCTCTCGGAAAAGGTCGGCGGCGGGGTCATAGACCAGGGCGGGCGGGTGGCCGGCCCTGACCCAGTGCAGGCATCGATCGGCCGGGTCGAAGCGGATGAAGGACAGGGTCATGAACCGGCCGCTGTCGGTCACATCGTGGGCGAGGTGGCGGTTCATTTCAGTGACGATCTGCGCGCCGACACCGCATTGAGAGGCCCGCATCCGCAGGAAGGCGCGGGCCGTGGCCATCAGCAGCGCAGCGTCCACCCCGTGGCCGGTCACATCGCCGACCACGATGCTGAAGGCGTCCTGGGGGCACTGCCGGTCCAGCAGGAAATCGAAGTAATCCCCGCCGATTTCATCGCAGCTCAGGGTTTTGCTCGCCACATCCAATCCTTCGATGCGCGGCGCTTCCTGGGGCAGGAGGCTCTTCTGAACCTCGGCCGCCAGTGATAGCGACCGCTTCTGCAGGCTGAGGTCGGTTAAAAAGAGCATGTAACTCAAAACGGCCCCGCGGGCGTCCCGCAGACGGTTGCCGTGGATCAGCACCGGTATCCGGCGGCCGCTGAGCGTGGTAAGGCTGCTTTCGAGTTCGGTTAAGTCCCCCGTGAAAAGATCTTCGCGGTTCATCATCAGGAATTGGCGGTAATCCTCGTCGACGAAACGCAATGGCGTTCGGCCGACGACCGCTTCGCGGCTGCAGCCGACCATGCGGCAGAAGGCTTGGTTGGTGTCGGTCACAACGAACTCGCGGTTCATCAAGAGAAAGCCCTCGTCGGTGGCCTGGATGATGCGCCGGTACTTTTCTTCGATTTCGCGGCGCTGCGTCTCCGCCTGGAGCCGCTGCAGTTCGGCCGATGCCCGGGCCGCAAAAATCTGAAAAATGGTCCGTGCGCGGGGATCCTCCGGCATCGGACGCGTGTCCAAGACTGCCAGGTTGCCGATGACCCGGCCGTCGCGATCCAGCAGGGGGGCCCCCAGATAGCTGACCGCGCGGATGGCCTTCAGGTCGGGATTGGAAGGGAAGAGGCGGATCAGGCGATCGGGGTAGTGAACCATGCCGGATTGCAGGATGACGGCTTCGCAAGGGGTGTCGGCAATGTCGATCAGAAAATCTCGGCTCAGCTGGCCGTCGGCCCAGTAGGCCAACGCGCGCAGCTGGCGGGACTCTTCAAGGTACTCGGTAACCCAGGCGCTGTGGGTATCCAAGACCTTCGCCAGATTGGCCACCAGGGCGTCGAAAAAACGCCCGCCGGTCGCTGGGGCGGTGCCCTCTAAGATGGTCCGCAGCGCCGAGTTTTCGTCGAAGATCCGCGACGCCATCGAGTGGGTGGTTTGCATGGTATCGGGGCCTTGGGTGCTTACAGGGTTCGGTTGAAATCGCGAGTGATGCTGATGCTCGGCAACCTTGACGTTGCCGAAAGAATAGGGCCGTTTTTTGCGCGCGGCAACCATCCGGCGGAAGAATCAACGCCCGGCCGTGAAATGCCCGCGGCAGCAAGCCAAAGCAGAAGGTAGTCTGACACGGCGTTCCGGCTAAGGTGGGGTCGCTTGGATCTCTTCGAGGGTTTCCCTGAACAGGTTCTGGTGCGGTCCGGCCAGTGCAACCGCCCGCTGGGCGGCCGAGAGGGCCTCTTCGCGCCGGCCCAGCGCCAGCAGCACGTGGGCGAGGTTGTTATAAGCCGCTCCGCTTTCAGGATGGGTTTGAGTCGCTCTGCGGAAGGCTCGTTCCGAATTTTCAAGATCCCCCAGCGCATAATGGCTGTTTCCCAGACCCATCATGGCCGGCAGGTTCTGCGGCCAGCGCGAAAGCACGGCGTGGTAGCTTTGAGCGGCCGCCGCGGGCTGCCGCGCCTTCTCAAGTCCGAGCGCGGCCTCTACCATGCCTCCTTCCTCTGCGGTGGCCGGTAGATCTCCGGGCTTCAGGACCAAAAGACCCCAGCGCTCCGCGCGCGCCCAGGTGGCTTGAAAGACGCCCATGGCGGTTCGTTTCCGGGCATTGCGGCCGGTGTGCAGCACGATCTCGTCGGCCGGGATGTCGTAGCCGATCCCCACCGCATAATGCCAGAGCGGCGCCCATGAGAGGCCGAGATTCTGCAGGACGACCACGGGATGGCCGGCGGCGATCTCACGGATCAGGGCATCGGTACCGGAAATCACGTAAGCCAGGCGGCCGGAGCGCCGGGCGCCGGCGATCATGGCCGGCTGCAGGCTGCCCTGAAGCGAGGCGGTGTAAACCTTGTCGGTCAGCTCTGCGGGCTGGACGTCTTGGCCGCTCCAGGCGAGCGCCATCGCGAGCGCCGCCGGCCCACACTGGTATTCATCCTGAGGGAAGAAGGGAACCGTCGCAATTTCGCTCCGAGGCGGAAGCCCTTCCAGGTCCTGCGGCCAGTCGCCGCGCGGAAAGAGGGCACAGCCGCCGAGAAGCAAAATCGATATCAAGCCTGCCAGCGCCATGCAAGCGACCATTCTATGTCTTTTTTTCACCCGAACCCCGGCCCCCTTAACCGCCGGCCCCACTGCCCTCAGACGCTCATGACCCGACCAGGAGCATGTACACATCCATCACGTTGGTGCGCGTGGGGCCGATAAGGATCAGGTCATCGAGCGGTTTGAAGAAATGGTACGAATCGCTGCGCTTCAAAAAAGCGAACGGATTCATGCCCAGCGCCCTGGCCCTGGCGATCGTGAACCCGTCGGCCAAGGCGCCGGCCGCATCCGTGGGGCCGTCGGTGCCGTCGGTTCCGCCGGCCAGGAGGGCGATCCGCTCGATCCCCTCGAGAGCGATCGCGCCCGCCAGCACAAATTCCTGGTTGCGCCCGCCGCGGCCCTCGCCCAGCAGCGTCACCGTCGTCTCACCGCCCATCAGGACACAGGCCGGCGGCTTGAGCGGGTGATGGGAGCTCAGGATTTCCTTGCCGATGGCCGCGAACGCCTTCGCCACCTCGCGAGCCTCACCCTCCACCTTGGAGGAAAGAACGAGGGGTTGATAGCCCAATCGCTCGGCGGCTTGTGCAGCGGCGTCAAGCGCCCGCAGGCAGGATCCGACCAGGACCTGAGTACTGCGCTGGAATGCGGGGTCGCCCGGCTTGGGGGTTTCCTCCAAAAGGCCTCTGGCTCCCTGCGACAGGCGATCGCGCACGGGACCCGGCGTCCGGTCCCAAATCTCGTAGCGCTGCAGAATCTCGATGGCGTCCTCAAAAACGCTGCGGTCGGGGACGGTGGGCCCCGACCCGATGACGTCGAGATCGTCGCCCACGACGTCCGAGAGGATGAGACTCAAGACCGCGGCCGGGTGCGCCGCGGCCGCCAGCTGGCCGCCCTTGGCGCGGGAGAGGTGCTTGCGGATGGTGTTGATCTCGTGAATGGTGGCGCCGCACGCCAGCAGGTCCTTGGTGGTGGCCTGCTTGTCCTGAAGGCGGAGTTCCTCCGAGGGGGCAATGAGCAGGGCCGAACCGCCGCCCGAAATCAGGCAGACGACCAGGTCGCGTTCTCCGGCGCCCTCCAGCAGTTTCAGGATCTCCAGGGTTCCCGCGACGCCGCGCTCATCGGGCACCGGATGGCCGGCTTCTTGAATACGGATTTTCTTAAGCGGCAGGCCGTGGCCGTCCTTGACCACCAGCATCCCGGCGGCGATGCGGTCGCCCAGGAGGTCTTCAAGGGCTTTGGCCATGGGCGCGACGGCTTTGCCGGCGCCGACCACCAGAATGCGGTCGCAGGCGTCCAGCGCATAGCTCTGGCCGCCGACCGACAAGGTGCCTGCTTTGAGCCGCATATGGCGGCGTATGGCTTCCTCGGGGTCGACGGCCGCCAGAGCCGAATGGAATACACTCAATGCATCCTGGCGCAGCCGGAGCACGGCGGATTGGTTCTCTTCCATCGCGGTTCCTTTCTTGATAAGGATATGGCGTTGTACCTTACTATTACATGCCCGCGGATTGTGCCAACAGCCAAAAATTTGATGCGGGTTGGAAATATTTGCCGCTGAAGAACTTTTTCCCGGTTCAGCGGCGGCGGGCGCCGAATGATTGCAGAAATTATAAAAATATCAATAAAAATAAACAATTGTTGAGTTTTTTAACCACTTTCTAAGATTGGTTTTCCGACAGCTGGAATGAGAATTGCTTAATTTGATCGCTCCGGCGGGACGCCAACGCCGGATTCAGTCCTGAGCCGGAAAATTTGGCTTACCCACAGATTGTTTAATGGTCATCGCTAAACGGCCGGAGCAACCATGACGGTTGAAAAACCTTTGACGGTCCGCAACTACCTGGAGCCGCGTTTTGCGGCGGCGGCCGGCACGCGGGTGGCCGGAGCCGCCCGCAAGGGCCTGGCTTCGTTTCAGCAGCTGCTCAAGAAGGAAGCGCCCCAGCAGACCGATGGAGCGGCAGCGGGAATGAACATATCGGAGTATTTGAAAAACCCGGTGCTGAAGACCCAGACCGCGCGCCTGCCGCGCATGACCACGGGTACCAACCGCGCCGCGATCGGCCCCCGCTCCACGGAAACCAAGGAGGAAACCAACCTTGCCAAGCGCCCCCAGTTGCTGCAATCCGCCCAACCCACCCCCGGCCGGCCGGGCCGAAGCGCAAGCCGGCTGTCGCTCAGCACCCTGCAACATCTTCGGGCCGAAACCGCCTCCGGCGATCCCGTCGAGAAGTCGGTTCAGCTGGCCGCGGCCAAGTACAACCTCTCCCCCGAGCTGATCCGCGGCGTTATCCGCGCGGAGTCCAATTTCCGAGCGGATGCCGTGTCCCCGGCAGGTGCCAAGGGCTTGATGCAGCTCATGCCTGAAACCGCCAAGGATCTTGGCGTGAGCAATCCGTTTGACATCCAGCAGAACATCGACGGCGGCTCCCGCTATCTGCGGCAGATGCTGGACCGCTTCGGCGGCGACTTGAAACGCGCGCTGGCGGCCTACAACGCCGGCCCCGGCGCGGTCGAGCAATTCAATGGAGACGTGCCGTTTTCCGAAACCCGCCAGTATGTCCAGCGGGTGCTGCGGTACTCCGGTCTGAGGGCCTGAGCCTGCCGTTGGCCTGCGCCGACACAGCGGCTTCGCTTGAGGCCCCCGTCGTCAGTAACCGAGATTGAAGTCTCCCACCCGCCCGAAGGCATCCACCTGGCCGTCCGTCAAGCGAACAAAGTAGCGGTCCGTGAAAATCCAGTCGCTGCACAGCTGATATTTCAAATATTGGGTGTTCCCCATCTCGCTCGTGCTGCTGGGGCCGCCGATGGCGCTGATGACCTGATCCTTGGTCATGCCCAATTGCACCGCGTTCATTTTGCTGGCGCCGGCGCACCCCAGCAACAGGAGCGCCGCCAAACCTAATGCCGTTATACGCGCTATCGTCATGTCTTCCTCCTTCAATTTTTAAAAACGGTCCGGCTGGATATAGGCATACCATTCCTGGTTCGCCTTGGCAAACCGGCCGGGCTGTATGCGCCAGGGCGGCTGCGCGGCTATCCCTTGCGGATCTGGACGAAGACGCTTCTAAAATCCCCCTTCATGCGACACCATCCTCCGCAGCGATAGCCCGAGCCGAGCGCTGTGGCCGGCGTTTCTCATAACCATTTTCATGTTGACACCCTTTTTTACCTAATGTTATTAGGTAAAATGTTAAAAAAATGAATAAAAAAAATTATTACACTGAATTTCAAACAGTTATTATCCGAATGAAAATAGGAAATCCGTGATGGCTGCCAGGAACGGCAAAGAGAACACCCGGGCGCGGATTATCAATTCCGCCAAGCGGCTCTTTGCCGATCAGGGCTATCAGAAGACCACCATCCTGGACATATCCAAACAGGCCGGCTTGTCAGAAGCAGCGCTTTACGAGTATTTTCAGGGCAAGGAGGACCTGCTGCTCACCATCCCCGGCCTTTGGGTCGCCGAATTGCTTCAAGACATCGACGAGCAGCTCTTCGGCGTCAAGGGCGCCATCAATCGATTGCGTAAATACCTGTGGTGGTATCTGCGGCGCATCGAACAGGCGCCGCTGGACGCGAAGATCGTGTACCTTTTTCTCAAGACCAACTCGAACTTCATGACCACCGAGGTCTATTCCAACGTCAAGCAATTTTATTCCCGGCTGCTCGACATTTTCGAAGAGGGCCGCCGGAGCGGCGAATTCAAGCCTGATCTGAATCCGCGGCTCGCCCGGGACATCTTCGTCGGTACCGTGGATCATATCGTCACGCGCTGGTTGCTCAAGGACATGTCCTATTCCCTTTTTGAAGGCTTGGACCCGTTGTTCGACCTCATGGTCGGCGCTTTCGCAGCGGAACTGCGGCAGACCCCAAGCCCGATGGAAAGACGGGCCGACGACGCGCCGACAGGCCCGCCCGGCGTAGATTCGGCAGAAGCCGGTTTGCAGCAACACTAACCGCAGAGGAGGAGGGGGTTGAAATGGCAAGGCTATTGTTTGAGTGGGATTATTCGCACCACCCGGGCGCCCAGAGCTACCCGCACCTGTTCAAGCCCATTCAGATCGGAAACCTCAGCGTGCCCAACCGGATCAAGTATGCGGCGACCGAAGACAACTTCAACACGCACGACGGGTTCATTACGGACGCCGATGTGGCCTACATGCGGGAACGGGCCAAGGGAGTGGTCGGCGGTCTTTGCTTCATGCAGGGGGTTTACATGGACCCGGGCCGCCAGGGGCAGGGCTATGTCGGTCAGGCCGCCTGCTGGGACGACAAGTTCATCCCCGGGCTGAAGCGCATCGCCGATGCCGTTCACGCCGAGCGTGCCGTCGCCGGCTTCCAGCTGATGGACTGCGGCCGGGTGGGCGCCGTCGACGTGGACTACTGCCACGGGCCGTCGGCCGTGCCCCAGCGCTTGCGAATCTTCAAGCCCGTTCAGGAGATGACCAAGGCCGACATCCAGGACGTGGTCCGGCAGCACGTCGATGCCGCCCGCCGCGGCGTTGCGGCCGGCTTCGACATGATGGAGATCTCCGGGATCGTCGGCTACCTGATTTCCAATTTCATCTCGAGCTACACCAACCGCCGTAACGATGAATACGGGGGCGACATCCGCGGCCGCATGCGCATGGTGGTCGAGATCATCCAAGGGGTGAAGAAGGTCTGCGGGCCCGACGTCCCCGTCGGCATCCGGCTTTGTTCCGAAGAATTGCTGGACGACGTGCGCGGCAACACGCCCGAGGAGTCCATGGAAACCTATCAGATCGCGGAGCAGGCCGGTGCGGATTATATCAGCTGCACCCTGGGCTGGCAGGAATCCATCTACCCCGTGATCAGCCGCGACATCCCGATGGGCAACTGGGTCCATCTGGCCAAACGCGCCAAGCAGCATGTCAAGATTCCGATTCAGATGGCCTACCGGCTCTTCAAGCCCGGCCTGCCGAACGAGAAGATCGGCGCGGGCGAGCTCGACATCTGGGAGATGTGCCGGTCGATGATCGCCGATCCGCTCATGCCCAAGAAAGTGCTCGAGGGCCGTGAAAACGAAGTCCGCCACTGCGTGGCCTGCAATCTCTGCCTGGCCCGGCTGTTCCGCGATGCGCCCATGACCTGCTACATCAACCCGGTGTGCGCGCACGAGTCCCATCCGGAATTCATGGATCCGAAGCCGGCTCAGGACAAAAAGCGCATCATGGTCGTCGGCGCCGGGCCGGCCGGACTCGAATGCGCCTACATGGCCGCCCGCCGAGGGCACGAGGTGCACGTCTACGACCGGCGCGGGGTCATCGGCGGAACCCTGAACGAAGCCCGCAACGCACCTTACGGAGACGACGAACTGTGGACCTGCGTCGAATACCAGCAGGCCATGTGCGCGAAATACGGCGTGCAGCTCCACTTGGGCGCCGAAGTGACCGAGGCGCTCATCCAGGATGAACTGCCCGACACGGTGGTGCTCGCCAGCGGGCCCGTCTATCCTCAGCTGAAGGCGCCGGGCGGGGATCATCCGAAACTAGTGAACCTTCTGGACGTGATGAGCGGCCGGGCGCCGGTCGGCCGGAAGGTCGTGGTCTACGGCAACCGCAAGCCCGGCATCGGCTGTGCGCTGCATCTGGCCAAGCAGGGCAAGAAAGTCACTTTGGTGGGCCGGGAGAAGTCGGCCGGCTTCGACGTCAACCCGTCCTTCAAATGGCGTTACTTGATCTATATGCGCCAGGCCGGGATCAGCGCCTACAACGACTGCGTCATCGAGGAGGTGAACGACGAGGGCGTCATCGTGAAAAGCTATGACGGCTATCGCTGGCCGGTTGTATGCGACACGGTGATCGTCTCCGAACGTGAGGCGAACCCAAGCCTGAAACAAGTCGTCCAGTCGGAGGGCATCGAACTGTTTGTGATTGGCGATGCCCTGGTTCCCCGCAACCTTTCCAGTGCCGTCCATGACGGATACCGCATCGGCATGCGGGTCTAAGGAGGTTGACCATGCCAGTAGACGCTGAAAAAGAAATCACCCGGTTGTGGCGCGCGTTGCACGCCGCGCAGGACGAAATCGGCAAAACGTATTACCGCTGGCGGCAGGTGGCGCTGGAGTCTGCCGGGCCGGGCGCCAAGCCGCTCGATGTCGGCCTGCGCGCGGCGGAAGTGTTCGGAAAGGAGATCGGCAAGGGTTTTCTGCCGCGCCTGAATTGGCTCAAAGGGGAGGAAGCCTTCCTGATGAACCTGGGCCGATCGCTGGCGGACATCTGGGGCACGGAGGGCGGGATCGCCGCTGCGGAAAAAGGAGCGGCGGCGGGTGAGGTGACCATTCGCTGCACCCGCGACCCCTGGCCCAGCTGGGCCAAGGAATACGGGGTGCCCATGGAGGAGGTGGCGTTGTGCCGGGAGCGGATGTTCCAGGCCATCATCGAGGACGTGAGCCTGTTTTTTAACGTTCCGCTCAAGATCGAACTGGTCAAGGCCATTCCGCGCGGTCAGGGTGAAACGGTCATGCGGCTCTCCAAAGCCGCTTGATCAACTTCTGGAGGAGGACGAGAAAGGGATGAGGTTTGGGGTTCAGGGTTCGGGGTTCAGCGGTTGAATCCTCGCACTTCTGGTGGAGGACCTGCGGAGGCTCTATTGAATAGGGTCCAGGGTGCAGGGTTCGGGGTTCAGGAAAAGACGAAAGTGCATAAAATCATAAACAACCCTACTCACCCAAACCGGTCTGTTCGCGAATTCGGTCGTTTTAGGATCTCGATTGGTTGCATCTGTTTTTTTTCCTGAACCCCGAACCCTATTATCCTTTTGTGAACCGTGAACCCCGATTCCTGGTTCTTCTACCTGGCCCGTAAACCTGATTAGTCGCTGCTACAGTTACCACCCGTTGTGATTTTATAATTTTACAAAATATAACAGGGTGTTATTAGATAAAACCTTATTTTGGAGTTTAGCGATGGCGGCTCAAATCGACTATGAAAAGTGCACAATGTGCGGCGGCAACGTCCAGCCGCTTTGCGTGGAAATCTGCCCGGACAGCGCCGTGCGGGTTCAGGACGGCCGGCCGGTGGTCACCGAATTTCTCTGCGAAGACTGCAACGAATGCGGCTGCGTCTGCCCGGACCGCGCGATTACGGTCCCGCTGGCCAAAGTGACGTTTTAAGGGGCGCAGCAAACGGGGGCTCCGTTTATCACCTGCTCTCGGCCTTGCCGTCAAGGGGCCGGTATAAGCTGCATTCCGTGATTCCGACATACGATACACTGCGTCATTCCGGCGGTCTTTAAGCCGGAATCCAGGTATGTGCCATGAGCATGCAGCCGGCGGTATACCTTTCTATCAAGCAAAAGAAACGGCACCCTTTATGTGGGTGTGACTTCAAATCTCCCCGTTGGGAGGATTTGTATCCTATGATCATTTGACTGGATTCCGGCTTAAAGAATGCCGGAATGACGCCAATGGATGGATGCCTTGATGATGTTGCGCAAAGGTCGTCGCTTAGAGCGGCTGGTTGGGGGTTCGTGATTGACCATAACTTTTTCCCGCAGCCTTCAAAGGAGGGCAGTATGAAGATCAACAAAGTCGATCACATCTGCATCGCAGTCAAGAACCTGGAGGAGGCGCGCCAGATCTGGGAGCCGGTGCTCGGCAAGGCAAAGCCGGACGACGAGTACGTCGACGAGCCCGAAAAGATCAGGGTCGCCCGTTACTGGGTGGGCGAGGTCGGGTTCGAGCTCATGGAGTCGACCACCCCCGACGGCGACGTGGCCAAGTTCATCGAGAAGCGCGGCGAGGGCGTCATGCTGATCAGCTTCAACGTCGACCACACGCGCCGGTCCATGGAAGAACTCAAGGACAAGGGCTACCCTTTCATCGGCGGAGCCAGGCCCTTCCGCGACTGCGAGTTCGCCTTCGTGCACCCCAAGAAGATGAACGGGGTGCTGCTGGAACTCATCGACTACAAATGGCGGGAGTTTGAGAAAAACTCTGAACCCTGAACCCTGCGGAGAAGCAGCTATGTCCATCGCCAAGAAAATAGAGGCCACGATCGCCGGCGCTTCCTGGATCCGGCGCATGTTCGAGGAAGGTGCCGAACTCAAAAAGAAGTACGGCGCCGAGAATGTCTATGACTTCAGCCTGGGCAACCCCAACCTTCCGCCGCCGGCCAAATTCAAGGAGGTGTTGCAGGAACTCGTGCGCAGTGAACCGCTCGGGGCCCATGCCTACATGCCGAACACCGGCTACCCGAGCGTCTGCGGTGCAGTCGCCGAATTCCTGGCCGGAGAACAGGGGGCGGCCGTGGAGGCGATGGACGTGATCATGACCTGCGGGGCGGCCGGCGCGCTGAACATCGCTCTGAAGGCCCTGCTCGACCCGGGCGACGAGGTGCTGACGCCCGCGCCCTGCTTCGTGGAATACGGATTCTACGCCGACAATCACGGCGGCGTGCTCAAGACCGTTGCCAGTCGGTCCGATTTTCAGCTCGATCTGACCGCTCTGGCGGCAGCCATCACGCCCAAGACCAAAGCGGTCCTGATCAACTCGCCCAACAACCCCACGGGCGCCGTTTACAGCCCCGAAAGCCTCAAGGCCTTGGGCGAACTGCTGGAAACCAAGAGCCGCGAGATCAACCGCACCCTATACCTGATATCCGACGAGCCCTACCGCAAGGTGGTCTACGACGGGGTCGCGGTACCCAGTATTTTCACGGCCTACCGCGAGAGCCTGATCGGGACTTCCTACTCGAAGGACATATCCATTCCGGGCGAACGCATCGGCTTTGTGGCCGTCAATCCCGCGGCGACCCACCGCAGGGCCTTGCTGGCGGGCATGGCCTTGGCCAACCGCATTCTGGGATTCGTCAACGCGCCGGCCCTGATGCAGCGGGCCGTGGCGCGCCTGCAGGGCGAAAAAACGGACATCGACGCCTACCGCCGCAAGCGCGATCTGCTCTGCGGGGGTCTGGGCGCCATGGGCTATGAATTCGTCAAGCCGGCCGGCACCTTCTATCTGTTCCCGCGCTCGCCGATCGCGGATGACGTCGAGTTTGTACAGGCGCTCAAGGCCGAACGAGTTCTGGTGGTGCCGGGCAGCGGCTTCAAAGGGCCGGGCCACTTCCGCATCGCTTTCTGCGTGGATGACGCCGTGATCAAGAATGCCATGCCCGGATTCGAGCGGGCGATACGGAAATACAGGGGATAGCTCAGGGGTGAAGCGATCCTCGATGCTGGATGAACTACCCCAACCCGGACAAGCCGGAGCCAAATACGAAATTCGAAGCACGAAACTCGAAACAAATTCGAATGTTCAAAAAGAT
>Ga0105105_10000779_pt1 | contig 14021 bp, 15 predicted proteins | sample PPLLaktember2015_4_FD_79108 | JGI IMG/M metagenome (GOLD analysis project Ga0105105, IMG submission 79108) | Freshwater sediment microbial communities from Prairie Pothole Lake near Jamestown, North Dakota, USA - PPLs Lake P8 Core (1) Depth... | ecosystem: Environmental > Aquatic > Freshwater >... | reverse complement strand
GGAGGCACGTGAGAAGTGCTGTGGGCGTCGCTGAATTACCCCTCGATGCAAGCGTCGAGCTTGAACTTATCGTAGCCTGTAACCCCTCCTGGAAGCCGGAATAAATCCATCCAAAAAATCTTCTGATCCCCTTTATAATCGAATTGAAACCATGCGTTAAGGTTCGGTTATTTTCTTGTCTATCGATTGAAAATGATGGATAAGTGCAAATTTCAATCATCTCTACCGATATTTATAACTATCGTTTTTATAATAACATAAGCGTAGTTTTTTTTAGAGTTTATCTTTTTTTTTGATCAGTTCTGACTGATTGAAATCATGATAATTTTTTTCTTTAAAAAAGATATATGATTTGATCATAAAAACTGTTTATGTCGAGTAAAATTTTTTTTGTTTTGTTTTTGTTTTTTAGTAAACATGATAAATATTTTTTTATCTAAAATTGCATAATTTCTTTAAAAAAAAGAAATTGCAGTATTTTATATGACAATAATTTTATGCTATTTTGTCAAATTTATATTGTGATATTTTGTTTTATTGTATTTGTTTTTATTTGATTCTATGTTTTCATTGTATTTGTTATGATTTAATTTATCAGTATGGTATATCTGCCTTATAATTTTTTTACATCCGATTTTTTATATGATTCTATGTTTTGTTGTATAGTCTGAATAATCAGTTTTTTTTGGTGTCTGGTTGGTGCTTTTTCGCTTTTTTATATTTGTAGTCGTTTTTGATTGTTATCCTTTTCTTTTTCGTTTTGGTTTTTGTATACCGGTAAGGATACGCCTTGGCTGTTGATCAGTATGCTTTATTCAATCAGGGGGTGATTGATTGAAGTGTCTTGCGGGTCGTGAGGAGAGGCTGAGGGGTTTGGAATGTTTTTTTGCGTTTTTGTTCCGTGATCGGTAAAATACATATCCAAAAGAATGAAGCGGCTTTTCGCTCAAATCAATCCCGGCTCACATGTCCCGCATTTTAACCGTTATCGTAATGGTGGTTGTTCTTGCCTTCGGTGTCTTTCTCGGTACCAGACTGAACAGGGGCGAGGAGGACGGCAAAGGTACCGAGAGAAAAATGGTTGATGCGTATGGTCTGATTCGGGACCTGTATGTCGATGAGGTGCAGGCAGACAGTCTTGCGGGAGCAGGCATCAGGGGAATGGTGGAGTCGCTCGATCCTCATTCGGTTTACCTTGAGCCCGAGGAGGTCTCCTTTTCGCAGGCGGAGTTCGACGGGAATTTTGACGGCATCGGTATCGAGTTCGACGTTATCAACGATACCCTGCTTGTCGTTACCCCGCTTTCCGGCGGACCGAGCGCGGCTGTCGGCATGGCCGCAGGCGACCGGATTGTCGCCATCGATTCGGTTTCGGCCATAGGCATTACGCATCAGGAGGTATTGCGCAAGCTCAGAGGCAAAAGGGGGACGACGGTAAAGCTGAAGGTGTTCCGCCCGCTCAGCGGCAAGCTTATGGATTTTCTGGTCACCAGAGAGCGTATTTCGACCTCGAGCATTGATGCCGTCTTTGTTCTCGATAACGGAACCGGATATATCCGGCTGAGCCGCTTTGTCGCAACCACTGCGGACGAGTTCCGCAAAGCGCTTGCTTCACTGAAAAAGCAGGGCATGAAGAATCTCGTGATCGATCTGCGGGGAAACCCCGGGGGATTTCTCGAGCAGGCCGTCGAGGTGGCTGACGAGTTTCTGCACAAGGACCAGCTTGTCGTTTATACCAAAAGCGCCAAGAACGCGGTTGAAGACGCCCGTTACGAGGCGAAATCCGGAGACGGCTTCGAGAAGGGCAGGGTCGCAGTGCTGGTCGATAAAGGAAGCGCTTCAGCATCGGAAATCCTTGCCGGCGCCCTGCAGGACAACAAACGCGCGGTGATCATCGGCGAGCTGACCTTCGGCAAGGGGCTTGTACAGCGGCAGTTCGAGTTCAAGGACGGCTCTGCCCTGCGCCTGACCGTATCGCGCTACTACACCCCTTCGGGCCGACAGATTCAGAGAACCTACCGCAAAGGCGGCGACGGACGGGAGCTGTATTACAAGGACGCCATGGTCAATCTTCAGCCGGTGAAACTGTTTGCGGCTCCGGACAGTTACCTCTATCTTAAAAACAGCGATATATCCGTTTATCGGACCGGTTCCCTCCCCGGAGTTCTTTCGCGTCCTGAAAACGGTAAGGTGCTGCAGAAAGGACAGTATGAGCTGCTCAGGGATGCCGGCGGCATAATTCCCGATTACTGGGTAAGCGGCAGACCCTATGCGGATTTTTACCAGCAGCTTTACGCTGCAGGCTCCTTCGAGTATCTTGCCCAGCGGATTCTTGACGATCCGGCAAGCATCGTACAGAAACACCGGAAATCGCTCGAGCGCTTTATCAGCGATTACAGCGAGGAGAGCCGTCTTGAGGCGCTTGTCATGAAAGTCTGTGCGGAAAAAAAGATTACATTCGAGAAGCAGGCTTTCATTCGGGAGCGGCAGAATATCGCCCTTGCCGTAAAGGCACGTCTTGCACACCGCATGTTCGGGGCGGAAGGTCAGATCAGGGTTTACATCATGCAGTCCGATCCCCTGATTATGGTCGCCTCAAGAGTCCTTGGTTCCGGAACATCAGCAGTGCGTTAATTTCAAAACAATACCGCCATGTCCCTGCTCGAAAAAATAAACAGCAGTACCTGCGCCCTTCGTCTGAAAAACGACTGGCTCAAGATTTTTACCTGCCCGGTTCCGACCTCCGATTTTCTCTCTTTCGTCGGCGTTGCCGAAATCGATGCCCCCCAGCATGCGGTGCTCAGTCTGCTCTACGATATCGAAGCCGCAACGGAGTGGGTCTGGAAAACCAGGGAGATGCGTCTGCTCAGGGAGCTCTCCGGAAAGGAGGATGACGGCCGGATCGTCTATCAGCTTGTCAGCGCGCCCTGGCCGATCACTGATCGTGAAATCATCACCCGTTCCGAGGGGTATATCGATCCTGCGACCTCCGAGGTTTTCATCAAGCTGGAGGCCGTGCCGGACTTTCTTCCCCTGAACGACAAATATGTACGGGTTATGCAGCTTGAAGGCGCATGGAATATCCTGCCGCTTTCCGACAGCTCCTGCAGGGTCGTTTTCAGGCTCCATATCGAACCTGGCGGAGAGATTCCTGCATGGCTGGCCAATATCGCGGTTATCGATACCCCCTATCATACCCTGAACAACATGCGCGAGATGGCCAAAAAAGAGAAATACAGGACACCCGTCGAAGCGCCCTTCAAAAAATCGCCCGGCGATATCGTCCAGAACTATCAGGATTTCATTTCCGAATAGCTCGTTTCAGAAAAAATTTGTCTTCAAAAGCAGGTGTGCTTTTTTTTACACTTAACGTTTCTGCTATATGGATGTTCAGTCGGCGCTGCAGGCAAACTGGGATTTTCGCGTAGAGCACAAGGGAATCCGGATTTTTTCCTCGAAAGTCAAAAACTCCGATGTTCTGGGATTCAAGGGGGAAACGGAATTTCCGGTAACCTTCAGAAAGCTGATAAGCCTTTTTTACGATACCGCAAATTACCACCGCTGGGTGCACCAGCTGGCGGGTATGGATGTTCTCGAAAAAAACAACTGCATCGAGTATGTGGTTCGTCAGGTCATCAATGCGCCCTGGCCGCTGCAGAAGCGGGAGATGATTGTCCGGACGGGACTTGCCCAGGCCGGCGATCACGCCGTTGCCGTAACCATGACCGGAGAGCCCGACTACCTGCCTCCGAATCCGCAATACCACAGGGTGCGTCACTGCAGGGGATTATGGATTTTTTCGCCAACCGACAGTGGCAGTGTGCATATAACCTTTGTCATGCATGTCAACCCCGGAAGCGACGTGCCGTCCCCCGTCAGCAATACAGCAATGTTCGAAGTCCCCTTCTACTCGCTGCAGAACATGAGGAACCTCCTGGTCAGCAACGCCTACAATCCGCCCTACCCGGAGGAGATAGAGGAGCATCTCTGCATCATCTGAGATGCTCCATCCAGGCCCTGACGAGCCGATCGGCCTTTACCGGGACCGCGCCGACCTCCTGACAGACGGTTCCTGCGGCCAGGTTCGCGATCTCCGCACTGGTGACGATATCGAGTCCGGCGGCCGTTCCAAGGGCAAGCACGGCGATCACGGTATCGCCTGCGCCTGAAACATCGGCAACCTCGACCGAGGCTGAAGGAATGTGGGTGAACTCTCCGTTGAAAATGGTCATGCCCTTTTCGCTTCTCGTCACGACAATGTTTTCCGTATCGAGCTTTTCCTCGAGCAGGAGGCAGGCCGCTTCGACCTCGAAATCGGTGTTGTGCACCACCATGCCGAGAGAGGAGGCCAGTTCCGAAAGATTGGGCTTGAAAACCGTGCAGCCCTGATAGGCGAAGAACCCCTGCAGCTTCGGATCGACAAGCACCGGAAGATCGTGATCCCGCGCGATGCCGATAATTTCCCGGATAAGGGAAGCCGTCAGGAGCCCCTTGTTGTAATCTTCCAGAATGACCGCATCGATCGAACCGGCAATTTCACGCAGTTTTCCGGCGATCAGCTTTTCGATTCCCGTGTCTACGGGAGTCCGGCTTTCGATGTCCACTCTGGTGATGTGATGGTTCTGCGACAGGATCCTTGTCTTGCAGGTGGTCGGACGCGACGCGTCGCTGACCAGATAGTCGGCCGGAAGGCCGTGGCTTCTGAAAAGGTCGGCCAGCATCTCCCGACCGGCATCGGACCCGGTCACCCCGATCAGAAAGGTTTCGGCCCCGAGCGAGAGCGTATTTCGCGCCACGTTGGCTGCGCCGCCCAGCCGATGATCCTCGTGGGTGACATCGACCACAGGAACGGGGTACTCCGGCGATATGCGCGAAACATGGCCGAAAATATATTTGTCGAGCATGACATCGCCGATGACGGCGATTTTCAGTCGCCTGAACGAATCGATGATTTTTTCAATCGGGAGAGCGTACATATGCTTGCCTGTTTTTCATTGCTGTCTTCGCGCGCTGTCCGGCGGTCTCCTTCAGCTCCGGCCGGACCTTTCGGGGCTTGCAGCCCGGCTGCAGGTTCCCCCGATACGGTTTAAATTGTGTACAGGTAATGAAAATAGCGTTAAATTCCGGAATAAGCGTAAAGTGAAGGCGCGATGATTTTATTTTCTGCGAATTTTTGTTATAATTAAAGCTAATCATTTTTAAGCTTTATCTTAAAAAGCAGATACGCTCATGTTCGACAGTCTCAGTGATAAATTAGAGCTTGCCTTCAAGAAACTTGCGGGTCAGGCAACCATAAACGAAATCAACATCGGTATCGCCATGCGCGATATCAAGAGGGCGCTGCTTGGTGCGGACGTCAACTACAAGGTTGCCAAAAAGCTCGTCGAGGACATCAGGGAGAAATCCCTCGGCGAAGAGGTTATCAGGAGCGTCTCTCCGGCCCAGATGATCGTCAAGATCGTCAATGACGAACTGACCGAGCTGATGGGCGGCGAAAACAGGCCGCTGAACCTCACTCCAAAAAAGCTTCCGGCCATCATCATGGTTGCGGGTCTTCAGGGTTCGGGTAAAACCACCTTCTGCGCCAAGCTGGCCAGGAGGCTCAAGAAAAACGGCAAAAACCCCATGCTGGTTGCCGCCGACGTCTACCGTCCGGCTGCTATCGATCAGCTTAAAACCCTCGGCGAGCAGGTTGACGTTCCGGTTTTTTCCATAGAGGTGCAGGACGCCATGAAAGCCGCCATGCAGGGCCTCGAGGCCGCGCGTGCGGGTGCGAAGGATGTGCTTATCGTCGATACCGCCGGACGGCTGCAGATCGACGAGAAAATGATGGCCGAGGCCGAAGCGCTCAAGCATGCGCTCAAGCCCGATGAACTGCTTTTCGTCGTGGACTCCATGATGGGTCAGGAAGCTGTCAATACGGCCCGCGAATTCAACGAGCGGCTCGATTTCGACGGCGTCGTGCTCACCAAGCTCGACGGCGACGCCCGCGGCGGTGCAGCGCTCTCCATCAGGCAGGTCGTTGAAAAGCCCATCAAGTTCATCAGCGTCGGCGAAAAGATGGACGATCTCGACCTCTTCTACCCTGATCGCATGGCCCAGAGGATTCTCGGCATGGGCGATATCGTCAGCTTTGTCGAGAAGGCCCAGGAGACGCTCGACATCGAGAAAACCATGCAGATGCAGAAGAAACTCATGAAAAATGAGTTCGATCTGAACGATTTCTTCGATCAGCTGCAGCAGCTCAAGAAAATGGGCTCCATTCAGGGACTTATCGAAATGGTTCCGGGCCTCAACAAGATGGTGCCGAAACAGGAGATCGACAATCTCGACTTCAGGCCTATCGAGGCGATGATCAACTCGATGACCCGCCAGGAAAAGGAAAATCCCGAAATCATCAACGGAAGCCGCCGTCAGCGCATAGCAAAAGGCAGCGGAACCAGGGTTCAGGACGTGAACCTTCTGCTGAAGCAGTTCGGTGAGATGAAAAAGATGATGCGTTCCGTATCGAAACTGTCGCAGTCCGGCAGAAAGATCACTTCGCAGAATCTTGCGCTCGACAAATTTTTAAAGCGATAACGTATATTTGTAGTTACCATCAACTAAACTATTGAAGCATTGGTAAAGATCAGACTTAAAAGAGCCGGAAGAAAGAAAATGCCGTTTTACCAGATCGTCGCTGCCGACTCGCGAGCACCGAGAGACGGTAAGTTTCTGGAAGTTGTAGGGCACTACCAGCCTACAGCCAAACCGCATGCCGTAACCATCAAGAAAGACCGCGTTTCCTACTGGATGCAGACCGGAGCGCAGCCGACCGATACCGTCCGCAGCCTTATCCGTTCTACCGGTCTTCTCCACGAGCTGAGGCTCCGTAAACTTGGTCGAAGCGAAGAGGACATTACCGCCGAGATGGAGAAGTGGCAGCAGAACCAGACCGAAAGACGGGTGAAGCGCATTGCCGTCAAAACCCGTCGCCGTCAGGCCAAAAAAGCCGCCGAAGCGAGCGGCAGCGAAGCCTGAGCCCTTCGGGGTGAGGTTTTCAGGGGATGGATCTCTACAAGACGGGCATCGTACTCAAGCCCAAGGGCCTGAAAGGCGAAGTGAAGGTTATGCCTGTTACCGATTATCCCGAGCGGTTTCTTTCGCGGAAGGCTTACTATGTAGGTAAAACGGACGGCGATGCGGTGCTCCGCAGCGTTGTCCGTGCCTCGCTCGCCAAGGGCTTCGCGTGGCTGTTTTTTGAAGGTATCGAAAGTCGTGAAGAGGCCGAGGCCATTTGCGGCATGAACCTCTATATCGGGGAAAAGGAGCTGCAGACGATGCCCGACGGACGGGCTTATCTGCATGAACTGACAGGGCTCAGGGTTATTGACGGGAGCGGTGCCGAGGCCGGAGTCGTTACCGACGTACTCAGCATGCCCGCCCATGAGGTTTACGAGGTTACGATAAGCGACGGCAGAATCGTACTGATTCCGGCCATCGAGGAGTTTATCGAAGCGATCGATACCCGAAGAGGCATGATGGTTGTTCCGAGGTTTGAAGAGTTTTTGTAACGGGTTGTTCTTAAACGGGAGCTGATGTCCCCTGGCCATGATGGAACCATTACGGATTGATGTGATTTCCGTTATTCCCGGCTTTTTCGATTCGCCGCTTGCAAACGGCCTGCTTTCGATAGCAAGGAAAAAGCAGTATGCGGAAATGTATGTGCACAATCTGCATGATTACGGTCTCGGGCGCTACAAGCAGGTTGACGATACCCCGTTCGGCGGGGGGGCCGGTATGGTGCTTCGTCCCGAACCGGTTTTTGCGTGTATCGAAAAACTGCTTGGCCAGAGAGAGTATGATGCGGTTATCTTTCCCACTCCGGATGGAAAGCCGTTCGATCAGCCTCTTGCAAACCGGCTTTCGCGCACGAAAAACCTCATGCTGCTCTGTGGCCACTACAAGGCGGTGGACGAGAGGATCCGTCAGAAACTCGTCACACTGGAGGTTTCGGTGGGAGATGTCGTGGTTTCGGGAGGCGAAATACCCGCACTTCTGATCATGGATGCGGTTCTGAGGCTGATACCGGGGGTGATCGGTGACGGAGAGTCCGCACTGACGGACTCCTTTCAGACCGGAATGCTCGATTGCGTCTACTACACCAGACCTGCGGAGTTCAGAGGCATGAAGGTTCCTGATGTTCTTCTTTCGGGGCATCACCGCAACATAGAGAAATGGCGTCATGAAAACGCCCTGCAGCGGACGCTCGAAAGACGGCCGGACCTGCTTGAAAACAAGGTTTTTGAAGAGTAAGGAAAAAAATAACGTAAATAGTTGTCGAAAAATGGATCAGTTAATTCAGTTAGTTGAAGCCACGCAGAGCAAAATCGATTTTCCGGAGATCAATCCCGGTGATACCGTAAGGATCCAGCTGAAGGTTATCGAAGGCGAAAAAGAGCGGCTACAGGCTTTTGAAGGCGTCGTCATCAGCGATCGCGGTGCCGGCGGCTCAAAAACCATTACGGTGCGCAAGATTTCGCACGGCGTCGGTGTTGAAAGGATCATTCCGGTCAACTCCCCGAACGTCGAAAGCGTTACCGTACTCAAGCACGGCAAGGCAAGAAGGGCAAAACTCTTCTACCTGCGCAAGCGTACCGGCAAGGCCGCACTCAAGGTCAAAGAGCGCAAGTCTGCGATAAAAGCATGAAAGATTGCAGGAGAACCGGCTGATATCCCTTATCTGCCGGTTCTTCACCTGCAAGGCTTCACTCTTGTTCCTGGTTATCCATCCTCCTTCAGGACTGCCACCGTGCGGTCTTTTTGCGTTACGGCACATTTCGGATCCGGAGCGGGGAGCTGCAGGCATGCAAATCAGCGCGATCTGCTTGTTACGCCGAGGCGGGAAAAATATCCCCCTGTTTTGTGAATATTGCCGCCTGCTGCATACATTGCCTGAAACCGATTCCCGGCCTGAAATCGATAGAGGCTGTCGTTTCGGGGCGCACAACAAACCAGCAGAACATACCCATGATGCAGATAGGCGACTACCGGCTCCACTCTCTCGACCTGCAGGATTTCGCACTTGACGGCGGCTCCATGTTCGGCGTTGTGCCGAAGGTCATGTGGGAAAAACTCACGCCTTCCGACGAGCTCAACAGGGTCATGCTCAAGACCAGGGGGCTCCTGATTTCCGGCAACGGGCGCCATATTCTTGTCGATACCGGCATGGGCACGGCATGGAGCCAGAAGCTTCGTTCGATCTACCGCCTTTCGGACTTCAGGCTCGAAACGGAGCTGGCGACTCACGGTCTCCGGCCGGAGGATATAACCGACGTCATCTACACCCATCTGCACTTCGACCATCTGGGCGGCGCATTCAGACCGGCGGGGGAGAGCCTTGAACCGCTTTTCCCCTGCGCCCGCCATTACGTGCAGAAAGAGAACTACATGTCGGCCAGACAGCCCAACCAGAAGGAGAAGGTCAGCTACTCGGCGGTTTTCGTCGAGGCCTTCAGCCGGCTTTCGGGGGTGGAGCTGCTCGAGGGCCCTGCCGAACTCTTTGCGGGCATCGAGGTGCTGGTCAGCAACGGACACACCCGAGGGCAGCAGCTTGTACGCATAAGCGACGGAGCGCAAACGCTGGTGCATGGAGGGGATCTCGTGCCCTCTTCGGCGCATCTGCCGCTTCCGTGGGTTATGGGCTTCGACGTCGAGCCGCTCACGCTTATCGACGAGAAAACCGCACTGCTCAGCCGGATGCTCGAGCGGGGAGAGCTGCTCTTTTTCGGCCACGACCCCTTCAACGAGGCGGCGCGGCTCAAGCGCGACGAGAAGGGAGCTGTCGTCGTGGAAAGCTTCATCACCATTTAAACGAAAGGCGCTCCCTTGAATACGCCTCTCCTGCATCGGGATCGGATAGCGGTTTTCCGGCGGAAGATTTTCGATTTCTACGACGCCAACCGCCGCAGCTTTCCCTGGCGGCGGACCTGCGACCGGTATGCGGTCATGGTAAGCGAAATCATGCTGCAGCAGACACAGGCCGACCGGGTAGCGGAAAAATACGAGCTCTGGATGGAGCGTTTTCCCGACACGGCAACCCTTGCATCCTCTTCGCTCCGCGATGTGCTCGCTCTCTGGAGCGGTCTTGGTTACAACTCCCGCGGCCAGCGCCTGCAGAGCTGCGCCCGGGCGGTGGCCGAGCGTTTCGGGGGCGTGGTGCCCGCCGATCCCGCCGAGCTGAAAACCCTGCCGGGCATCGGCGACTACACCTGCCGCTCGATTCCGGTATTCGCCGACAACCTTGACGTTGCCGCCGTAGACACCAACATCCGGCGCATCATCATCCATGAATTCGCCCTGCCGGAAGACACCACGAGGCGGCAGATGCAGGCCGCCGCCGAGCAGCTTCTGCCCAGGGGACGAAGCCGCGACTGGCACAACGCACTTATGGATTACGGGTCGCTGTGCCTTACCAGCCGCACAACCGGCATCCGGCCGCTCACCAGGCAGTCGAAATTTCAGGGTTCGAAACGCTGGTATCGCGGCAAAATCATGAAGGAACTCGTAGCATCGGATCAGGTTTTTCTTGAAGAGCTCGATGCCAGATACGGCGACTGCTCCTGGAACATCCGCGAGATCGTCGGCGACCTTGTTCGCGAAGGGCTTGTGGAGGAGGGTGAAGGTGATAACGGAAAGGGGCGGGTGCTGCGGATCAGGGAGTGATCAGGCTTTGCGTTGCAGGCAGCGCATCCCTTTTTTTTCGGCTCGCCAGTAGACGCATTCCGAAGGTACCGAGGGGCATATTTCCTGATGCTTCCCTGAAACCTTCGAGATGATGAGGGGACGACTCGAACTTTTTTCCAGGCTTTTTCGGGCATCTTCGGCGTCGGCATTTTTTGCCTTTCCGGCACGAACCATTGCAACGGCCAGATCGTCGAGAAATACCGATTCGCTGCAGACCGAACCGGGGTGGAGCGCCCGGCAGACCCTCTGGCCGAGCGCTATGGCTTCTGCCTGCAGGATATACTCCATAGCCTGTTCGATGGTAAGGATGAGGGGCTCGAATGCATCGATTTTGTGGAGGATATGGTGGAATTTTTCATCCCGGGGCACACTTCCGGCCACTGCATCGAAATACATGAGCGTTTTTCCTATCCCCGCAAGGATGGTACCTCCCGAGTACTCTTCGATAGTTGCCATTGTCGATCAGGATTATCGTGTATACGGCCAGAGACTCGCATTGAGGGCTTAATGCAACACAGCCGGCAACCGCTCAGAGCCTGAGGATGAAGTTGGCGACGGTTTCCCGTTCCTCCCATCCGAGTTTCTGGTAGAACTCCCGCTTGTAGGAGTGGCGGGTCCGGCTGTTGCAGAGCATGAGGCGGGAACACCCCTTCCTGTTCGCCTCCTTCCGTACGGCATCGAGCAGAGCCTTTCCGATTCCCTCTCCCCGGTAGCGTTCATCCACGAAGATTTCCGATACATACCCTTCGGGAGCCGGAAGAAAGAGATAGGGTAGCCACTGTACGGTAACGTATCCCGCGACGAGCCCTTCGCCGGTTTCGGCAATGTAGGCCGAATGGCTCGCTGTGCCGGCGTAGGCGTTTTCCAGAGCGGCGCCGATGCGTTCGGCGTTTCGCTCCAGGGTGTCGTCGTTGAAATGGGGAAACCATCCGGTCTTCTCCAGAATCGACGCAATTGCCGTGGCGTCTCTTGGTCCGGCTTTGCGTATTGCTATTTCAGGCTGCATGGGCTCAGGGATTCGTGCGATAAACCGAACGTAATAGCGTAAAATAATACAGAAAGGTCGGAATACCAGCGAGTCGTGCTCTTCCGGACCCGGCTGGAGCTTCCCGCGGAGGTTCAGTGCAGGGATGGATCCGCCCCGGAGGTATTCGGGGCGGCGGCGTAACAGGAAGCTTCATAAGGTGCTGTGCGGATTGCCGCAGTTCACTCGGTATTGTAGACCATGTTCAGGGCGCTGTAAACCTTGTCGATCTCACGCGAGTATTTCTCCGTTATGGTCTTGCGTTTCAGCTTCATGGTCGGGGTCATGTCGCCCTTTTCAATGCTGAAGGCTTCTTCGATCAGGAGGAACTTGCGCACTTTTTCATGAGTGGCGAGCTGGCGGGAGATGGTGCGCATGAGCTTTTCGTATATCTGCTGCACGGCTTTGTGCTCGATCAGCTCCCTGTTGTTTTTTGCCGAAATCGAGTTCTTCGCGGCATACTCGTTGAGCCTGGCGAAATCGGGCACGATGACGGCTATAAGGAAGGGGCGTTTTTCGCCGATTACGATGACCTGATCGACAAAGGGGCTTTCGGTGATGAGGTTTTCTATCGGCTGCGGGGCAATGTTCTTGCCGCCGGAGGTGACGATGATGTGTTTTTTCCTGTCGGTTATTTTCAGGTAGCCGTCCCGGTCTATTTCGCCGATATCGCCGCTGTAGAACCATCCGTCCCTGATGACTTCGGCGGTGGCGGCCTCATCCTGCCAGTACCCCTTCATGATGTTGGGCCCCTTGATCAGTATCTCACCGTCTTCGGCTATCTTGACCTGCACATTGGCCACTACCGGCCCCACCGTGCCGAACTTGATTTTTTCCGGTCGGTTGACGTTGGTGACCGGTGCTGTTTCCGTCAGCCCGAACCCTTCGAGAATGTTGATGCCAAGCGCCTGGAAGAACTCTCCGATTTTCTGCGGCAGGGCTGCGCCTCCCGAAACGAAGTAACGCAGGCGTCCGCCGAATTTTTTGCGGATCTTGTGGTAAACGAGCCTGTCGGCCAGGCCGTGCTGTATCGATAATGCCGCAGAAGCCCGGTTGTTCCGGTTAATCTCGCGGTGGTACTCCTCTCCGGTTTTGACGGCCCAGTGGAAGATTTTCTGTTTCAGTGCGCTTTCGTTGCCGATCTGCTTGAGCATGTTCGTTTTCATGCGGTCGAAAAGCCTCGGCACCGTAAAGATGATGGTCGGTTTCGCTTCGGCGATGTTGAGCGATATGGTTTCTATGCTTTCCGCCAGGTAGATTGCCGAGCCGCAGGCAAAGAGCAGATAGTAACCGCCTGTCCGCTCATAGGCGTGGGAGAGCGGCAGAAACGAGAGGCTGCAGTCGGTTTCGTCGAGCCGGATGACGGTCGAACAGCTTTTCACGTTTTCGCAGAGGTTCCGGTGCGTGAGCATCACCCCTTTCGGCAGGCCGGTAGTGCCCGAGGTGTAGATGATGGTGGCCACATCCTCCGGCTCCACCCTGATGCCGTCGAGAGTCCAGGGTTTTTCTTCGAGGATTTTTTTTCCGGTCTCCTTGACGTGGTTCAGGTCGATGACGTCCTCGATCGGCTCCTCGAGCCGGTTCAGCACGATGACCAGGTTCAGGTCGGGCAGGTTCTGCCAGATGGAGAGAATCTTGCCGAGCTGCAGCATGTTTGAAACCACAATGCCTTTGGCTCCGCAGTTTTTCAGGATATATTCGATCTGGTTGGGCGGAAGAGAGGGGTAGAGCGGTACGTCGATAGCCCCGATAGTGAGAATGGCCATGTCGGCCAGATACCAGCCGGGACGGTTCTCCGAGAGAATGGCAACCCGGTCGTGCTCGGCAATGCCGTTTTCCCTCAGATATGCCGCAAGATGGCGCATATCCTGTTCCAGGGATTCGTAAGGAATCGGTTCGTAGACTCCGTTGATTTTTCTTGCAATCGGAAATTTCTCTTTTTGTGTGCGGAAGTGGCTGAACACGGAAGAGAAAAGCTCAGGTAACGTATGGAAATCGGAGTTGATAAGTCCCATAGAGTGCCATTGTTGATTCTTGTGGAAGCCTGAAGCAAAAGGGTTCCGGCCGATCTCTTTTTTCTTGAACGCCGCTCCGTCCTCTTCGCAATGCGGCGAGCCGGGACTTGAGAGGAAAAGGAGAGGTGCCCAGAATTGCCGGAAAGATGAGTTGGCCGAAAGAACAATACAGGAAGGTTCGAAACGATTGAACAAATAATTAACGATACAATATTATCTTTGCAAAGAGTGTCTGGTACTTTATGGTATCTTTTATG
>Ga0105105_10000778_pt1 | contig 14023 bp, 24 predicted proteins | sample PPLLaktember2015_4_FD_79108 | JGI IMG/M metagenome (GOLD analysis project Ga0105105, IMG submission 79108) | Freshwater sediment microbial communities from Prairie Pothole Lake near Jamestown, North Dakota, USA - PPLs Lake P8 Core (1) Depth... | ecosystem: Environmental > Aquatic > Freshwater >... | reverse complement strand
ATCCACACTATCAAATGTCCGCCGAAATAGACAATCCCAAAGCCCATCACGGTGGGGTAGAAACGGCGTTCCATAAATCGGGTCATTTCTTGCGTCCTATCTTTTCTAATTTGTTTCGATTCCACGTCACCACGCAGTTAATGTTCTTGCACACGGGCGACCGTGATTTGTAGTTATGGAAGACACACCCGCAGACCTTGCAATGATGCTCAAACATATCGGACGTGTCCAGTTTGAGTTTGGGGAGCGGGTTCACTTTGTCCCCCCCGCTTTCTCAAGGGCGGCGATAATAAAATCAATAGTCTCCAATGCCAATTCAGGTTTAGGATTACCGTCTGCATAACTTTGCAGGGTACACGCGGCAGTTTTACAGACTACAATCAATTCCGGGAGTGCGGTTTCCCGGTCGATGAAAATCGCCAAGTCTTCCTCGCACTCATCAAATCGCTCAATGTCATAATTGGCATAAATTTCCTTCGCCGCTCTTATCGCGGCGGCGGTGGGGTTACTCATGGTTGGCCTCCCCCTTGACGAGGGCTATCTCGCGCTCCACCTCGTCCAACCTACCGGCGTACATCCAGACACCACTACTCTCGTGGTTGGGGTGGTCATACGTCAGGGTATGCACATCGCCGTCCACAATACGGACCTCGTCCACTTCGGCAATGTACCGACGGTAGTTTTCTAATAAGTGCACGTACGCGTGTATTTTCTTGATCGCGGCGGCGGTGGGGTTACTCATTTTTAGCCTCGATTCGGACAAGAAGGGATTGGGCGTCTTTGATAACATCATAACCCGATACGTATAATTTGAGCAGTTCAAACATTTCCGGCGCGGCGGCGATTAGCCTGGCGTTGGCGGCGATGTTTGCTTTGTCCCGAAGGTCGCAAATCAGACTCCCCGTTGCGCACCAAGAAACGTTTTCTTCAAAGTCTTCGTCATACATTTTTACCATTTCGCAATCGCCTGTGGCGACAAATCTATTATCCGTGAATTGATTCTTGGGCTTACTGGTGTCCGGTATAACCTTCCACGGCCCCGGCGTGTGTTTTGATACTGCCATGATTAGGCTCCTTTCGGTTAGATTGTTATTTGGGTTGTTCTTTCTTACACTCTTGACCTTCGGGACAAGCCGAGTGATCTTTAACGGTCTTGGCGCATGGCTTACACGACCAATAGCCGAGATGCAGGACTTGGCCCTCGCGCTTGCCGCAGAAGTGGCACGGATACTGGAGATACATGGTTTACACTCCTTTATGTTTCCCCGGACTTGTTTCACTTTCTTTATTAGACCGTTGTTTGTTTCAAGGCTTCCACATAAGTTTTAAATACCAATGCCGAGGCATCCTCTCTGTTACAAGCAATGACGTGACACCGATGGCACACTTCGCCATTGGCGTCGTAATAGGTGGCGTACCAGTCGACAGACTGTCCGTCCTGCCGAAGTTTACAAGTGGATATGGATTTCATTTTACACTCCTTTTGTTACCCCGGACTTGTGACCGGGCGACGTTCCTTAACCCCCGGCTTGATCGGGGGCCACTCGGTTAAATGTTTTTATAGAAACCCAAGGCCGATTCTCTACTTGAAAAATTTCCAACACCTTCCGTGCCGCCTTCTAATTTGACGACGTACCAAATATGTCTTTTGGGCTTTCCGGTTACGATATTATTGCGCAACATGGTATTTTTTGTTAAGGTTACAACCCGGCCATTTTCGAGGGTAACCGTCTCGTTCAGTCTTATAACTCTGAAGTTTGTCATTTCACCCTCTTGATTAAACCATCAGCCATAGTCACTTGCGCGAACCACTTGCGGTCGTACGGGGAGGGACCCACGACGCAGAACGTGCCGTTGGGGTTGTACTCAGGACCAAACATGGACGTCTCGGTGTACCTCAGGTGTTGACCCGTGGCCTCTTTCAAGGCCTTCTTCGTGGGGTAATTGGCTGACATCATGACTTCACCTCTTTGCTATTGACTTTTTGCCATACGGAATGGAAAAATTCTTGCCTTTGTTTTGCCGTGACGGGCATCCAGTCGTTTGCGTCGTCGCCACCGACCAAGGACCGCACCAGTATGCCGTTGTTGTCCATGGCGACCTCTGCCCAATTGTAATGAGCCGCGAGCTCCATGTCCGTGGTCAAGTGTTCAAAACGTTCGGTCTCATACCACACGGTCAAGAGGCGGTCAATTGTCTTTTGGTCCATCATGACAGCACCTCACCCGTGCGGGATATGTAACCACCCTCGATGAGTGCCATGGCCGTGCGACCGTAGTGACCCTGCAGTTCCCAAGCCAGTCCGGTCCGCACCAAGTCCGAAAACAGTTCAATCATTTCACACTGGTCCAGTTGGCCAGATTCGTAGTCCACGATGGACGAGGTAAGGTTTTTGGTAATCATTCGAAAACTCCTTTGTATGTTTCTTACGATCTCAATATACTACTCTATTTCGTCATGTCAACAGAAATCTTTAGTTTTTAAAAAAATAATTTTACAAAACGCAAATTTTGCGCCTTTGCACAATTATTGGTCATTTTTCAATAACACGCATTTTTCTCTTGACTTTTCGTCCAGAAAGATGTATATCCGGGATATGGGGGTGCGAAGAACCATCCGGAATATTAATATTAATATTAATATAATAAGGAAGGGATTTTTTTTCTTAAAAATCCCCGAAATATAAGAGAATACAGAAATATTCAGGAGGGGTTTTCAACCCAAACCCGGATAATACAGAGAATACAGAGTCTCTAAAAAAAACGTGCGCGAAGGTCTTGACTTGGTGACAAATCCGTTATATATTGCGGTAACGCGTTGATCCGGGTTTCCGCGCTAAAAGAAGGAAGGATATGAGTGAATTAACCGATGAGGCTCAGGGTATAAAGCGGTGCCCCCACTGCCAAGAGCCAATGACGGCCATGTTCAATTTGCGATTATGGGTCATAACCTATTACTTTTGCGAGAAATGTAAAATAAGGATTTGCGATGATAGACGATACTAACCTCCACGGGACGCCTTGTAACATAATCCACTGCCCCATCTGTATGGATACGGGATGGAAACATCTATGGCACGGTGATTTCCCTTGCCACGCGTGCGACAAGGGCATCGGGATAAAACGCTTGTGATTTTCTATATTCCGTAGGGCTTTTTCCCAACCCCAAATTATTTTCCCCCCACCTTCATTTTTCTCTTGACAAACGTCCCAAAATGTGTTATAGAGTGTGTCAAAATTGACACGTGGGAAATATGACACAACCTGACAAAAAGGCAGAAGTAACCGACAATTTGGCCGACGAAGTTACACAAATGGCTAAACTGTTGGACGAGACGGGATTAGGGACGGGCACCAAGAGATTGTTGGCTGTTATGTTGTTGCCCGAGTCGGTCGATATGCAAAAGACCGAGATATGTAAACTTGCGGGTGTGAGTCGCGAGTTGTATTATAAATCCATTACGGACGATAAGTTTGTCGCGGCTCAAAACAAATGGCTCCGTAAACTTTACGGGGGCGTTGCTCCGCGGTTGATGCACAGGCTCATTGACCAGGCCATGAATAAAATCGACCAGTGGGGCAATCGCGGCGATTGGAAGGCCATTGACCGCGTACTGGAGATACTCAAGTTCATCGAGCCCAAGGGTGAAAGCATAAATATCAATGTCACGATCGAGCAGGTAGAACAGAAACGCATAGAAAACCAACGGATTGGATTATCACGCTTTGGACTCATAACGGTGGACAAAGAGATTGACGCAGACTCTAACTAAAATCGACCTGAAACCCGTCGAACTATTTGCGGCGACCTACCTGCCGCACTATCTCAAGTGTGACGTGCCTCTGTGTCATCGTGAGATATACGCGGCGTATTCCGACAGGTCCATTGACAGGTTGACCATACGCGCACCGCGCGACTGGGCTAAGTCCACCACGGCCTTGATATACTTTCTGTGGGAAATAGCGGAATCTAAAGATGTGCCGGGCATACTTGCTTTTTCCCGGTCCAAGGACCTTGGGACGCGTTGGACGCGCAAGATTAAGCACGAAATAGAGTCCAATTATCTTCTTTGTCACGATTATGGACTGTCGGCGGGCGAGCCGTGGTCGAGCAATCAGATTGTTATTAACCGCGTCGGCCGCGAACCGTTCGAGTTCAAGGCGTTTGGGAAGGGGTCTTCGGCCCGTGGTTTCAGGGGCAATGTCTTTATTGACGACCCGCAGGACAAGGGCGATACCGAGTCCGAGGCCATTATTAACGCCGACGAGAACTGGTTGTTTGAGGACGTGCTCAATATCCTTGAGCCCGGACAACGTCTGATATTCATCGGCACGCGCATATCACCCATATCCCTTTTGTCCAAGGCCGTGCGTATTCCATCATGGAAGCACCTATCGTACAAAGCGATCGAAGACGGTAAGTCAACCTGGCCCTCTAAGTGGTCAATGGAAGCCATTGAACAGCGCAAGGACGAAATCGGGATAGACAGGTTTAATTCCGAATTTATGGATATGCCGCGCATATCCGAGAACCCCATTTTCAAAAACGATTGGTTTAGGCCCTATGACCGCAAGTCGGCATACTTCCAGACCTTGCTTAAACAGGGTGTTTACACGGTCACGGCTTGCGACCCCGCCATATCCAAGCGCGATACGGCTGATTATACGGGCATCGTCACGGTTTCGGCCACCATGACATCGAGGCCGGAATACTTTATCAGGGACGTTAGGAAAAGCCGATGGTCGATGTCCGAGACGTCGAGCCAGTTATTTCAGGTCTTTGACGCTTACAAGCAATCCAAAACTGTGGTTGAGTCCGTAGCCTATCAGCAAGCCCTAATGGAAGAGATTAACCATACACAAGAGAAGTATCGGCAGTACATCAATCCCTACCCAATAGAACCCGACAGGGACAAGGCGCGCCGGGCGTATGCCGTGCAGTCTCTATTCCAAGAGGGGCGGGTGTATTTTGACTTCGAGGACAAGGGCACACAGCAGTTGATGGACGAATTGCTTTTGTTTTCTGGTATGGACAATAGCGGGTATCACGACGACCTCGTGGATGCGATGGTATATGCCTTGAGTGAATTAAAACAATGGTCTGGTCGGCCCGTCAAGGGACAGTTGGCTCAGGCCTCTTTCAATGCGGGGATATATGGCGGATGAAAAGAAAGACATTCTTTGTCCTTATTGCGGGAGTTCCCTCGATAATCTGGAGTTGTTCGAGGAATTGCGGGTAATGGACGGGAATAAGTTTATGCTCTTTGGGTTGTGTTGTGGGGTATGTCGTAAGGTATTGAATATTGGGTTAGGCCCTGTTGCCGAACCCAAGGGAATGATTGTCGAACCAAAGGGGCTGGTGCAGTGACCGAAGAAAAGTTTATAACGGTTGACCACAGGTTTATGAATGTCGTCAAGTATGCCGGTTTGATTTTGCTGGCTGGTTATATTTACTGGTCGGGCTTTGCGATTCTTGAGATTCAAAACAAACCCACATTGCCCGACGGTTCTTTTATACAGATAGAGTCACACGTTCAAGACGCTTTGGCGATTAAATACAAACAGGACAGTGATGGGTTTTATACGGTCGAGATGACAATCAAGTGGAGCGAAAGGCAGAGTGCCGAACTATACGCTCGACTGACGGAGGCACAATACACGGAACTACAAGACATCGGGGGAGACTTTGCTATTAGGGGCAAGCCCATTCATTTGACCCTGCAGTTGAAGGGCAGGCGGTGGGTTACGGTTGGGGTTGGGTTTGAAATTGAAGACGGTTCGATACAATGGATAGGCCGACATATCGGCCTGACGGAGGGAAGTTGAAAAAGTTAATTATTTTTGTGGTACTATTGATAGGGACGGTGGTACTGGCCGAGAACTTGCCAATATCGCACGTTTTTTATCAATATACGGGGACGAGCAACGGGGATATAATCAGTGCCCGCGAGGGTCGGGTATCGCTCAAGATGGGCACGACCGGGGGAGACACGACCGTTAGTCGTATTCTTTATCGGTCGGGGTATATGAAGTCCGACAAGGCTCACGAACTGTTGGGCTATTTCAGATTGCGTCAAATAGTCGATTCGTCTACGGTGGGATTGGATTCCCTTACCTATCGGCTCTATACCGGATATCCCCTTGGGTATGACGGGGTGGCGGGTTATTGGTGGAGGATTGATTCGGCCAAGTTTGTGGCGGCGGGGGTGGATTATATCTCCGTTGACAATGACACGCTCTTGAAAGATTTGATTTGGTACGAAGTTGAAATAACGGATACAACCAATTTTACGGCTTCTGATTCTACTCATAGGAACTCGACGATTTTCTATGACTTTGAAGCCAATTACATAACCAAGGAGTGACGTGGAAATGAAAAGAATTTGTGCTTTATTGGTGATTACGGGAGTGATTACCGTTGCGATGTTGGCCTATGCCACCGATTACTATAGACCACGTTTAGAGGGTGCGGCCCCAACCCGTGGTAGTTCTGGCGGGGGGTTATATTTTTCTATTGTCGATTCGGCGGATACCGATGCCACTGGCGGATTGTTGATTCAAGACACCATGTGGAGCGATACGATTGACATCTCGACGGCCAAATACCTGAACGTCGTTCTGAGGTACGAGTCCGTAGATACTGGGAGTACCGATGTTGGTGGGGATACGGTCAGGGATACGTTCTTTGTCATGGCCGTAACGAGTTTTGGAGCGGGAACGGCGGAGTGGACGATGACGGGGGATACCCTTACGTTCGTCGGAGATTCGGCCCGGTTCAATAAACTCCTCGATACGTGCGCCTATACCGACTTGTATTTCGTGACGATTTACAAGGACAGTTTCACGGCGGTGACTTACGTCGATACCAATGAATATATTTTGCGGTACGACGTTTTGCTTAACGGGACACGGTAATGATTAAGAAAGTAACAATCACGGTTGAGCAGGAAGCCCTGAGAGATCCCCTTGACGCTCGTCATGTTGTTTCCGGTACCGAGGCAACCAACGACAACAACGTCTTGATTACTTATATCGTGTCTTACAACGGCAAGGTATGGAGTGACGGAGAGGATTGTAGTTATGACGGGGCGCAAGCGGTATGGGACACTTTGCTGGCTAAGGCCTGTAAAATTGCCGTAGAAGAGACAAATGGGACAAGAGAGTGAAAACAAATTTGGTCAGGTGACCTTCGAGGAAGACCCCAAGCAATATTGTCAGGGTGTTTACGACAAGGCGTCCAAGCACAACCAGACCATGAGTGCCCAGGTTGTTGAGGACAGGGCTTTCTTCGATGGGGCAGACCCGGAACTGGAAAAGCGCAAGCGCAATCCCCGTGTCCGTCGGGCCGCCGAATTTGTTCCCGAAACACGAACGGCCATTGAAACCAATGAGTCCTCCGTCCTTGATCGCGCCCTGGAAGACCCGCTTCTGGTGCGCCTCAATGTCAAGGAAGAGTACGAGGATGAAGAGGCCATAATTGAATTGGTGACCGAGAAGGAAGCCAAACTGAACGAACAGATGCGGTCGTGCGGTTTTCTCATGGACACTTATATGGAGTGGTTTCGGGGGTCACAGGTTCAGCCCCTTTCGGTGGTCAAGTTGGACTGGGAGGAGAAAGAGGATTGGATTCCTCAACAGAAGTCTCCCTTTTCTACGGGAACGTGGCTCAAGGCACTCATTCGGGGAAAGATTCCCCAAGCGGTGACCAAGTTCGAGTGGGGAGTGGTCAGTAAACAACCGACGGTCATGTGGTTGGATTACGATGAGTTCTTGTATGATACTTCGGCGAGCAAGTTTGAAGATTGCAAGTTTATGGCTCATCGGCGTTGGTTGGAGTGGGACGAGGTTTTGAACGAAGCCAAGCGTTCCGATTGGAATATGCGCGAAGTTCGGTTGATGAAGGAGGAGTGTGAGGGGACGGCCGAGGCTCTTGATAAGCGCATCGCGGAACAGGTGACCGATAAAACGGACAAGATTGTCGACCCTCGCAAGGAGATGAAGGAAAACAAGTTCCTGATTGTGGAATTTTGGGTCAGGACTTACTCGGAAGGTGGTGAGCGCGAAATACATAGAGTGGTTTTGGGAAACAATTATTACCTGCTCGATAATAGGTTGTCCGAGTTCAAGGGGATTGATTTTCCCTTCAGGGACAGGGTAGCCTTTAAGCGACTGGGAATGATTGAGGGTATGTCGGCCGTATCGCGGGTCAAGCCCATTCAGAGACTTTACAACGATATGCACAACGTATTTCTGGATGCGGCTTCTTATGGTGTTTTGCCGCCCATGTTGATGGAGAGGAATACCAACATTCTCGACGGTGAACCCCGTTGGGAACCGTTGGGTATTATTCGGGTGGACAATATCGACGGGGTGAAGTGGCCCGAAGTGAACATCGGTCACATCGAATTGATTCCCTCCATGATAGAAATGTACGCCCAGAAGATTCAACAGGAGTTGAACGCTTCGGGGATGATGCAGAATACTCCAGAAGACCCGCAGGAGAAAGCAACCAAGACCCGGATAAGATTTTCCGGGGCCAATCGTCGCTTGCGGCCCATCTTTCAGGCGGTGCAAGAGGACCTGAAGGCGGTGGCCGAGATGTTTATCAAGTTCAATCAGATATACGACCCTGAATGGATAATCCTTGATTACATCGAAATAAGTGTGCCCGTGCTTGACGGTACATCTACCCCGGAAGACGAGAAGATGGCGGCTATGGGGTTGTATGAGGCGGCCATGACTAATCCGCTTTATCAGAGTCCCGTAGGGATGACGAAGTTGCTTGAATTGTGGCGGGATGTTTTAAATAAATTCCGAGTGGAGGACATTGACAGTCGGTGTCTGACATCGGAAGAACTGGAAGAACAGATTATAACGGAAACTGTTGACCAATTTCAAGAAGGAATTAAAAATGGCACTAATCCAGAATCAGACCAAGGTTCTGGCAATGGGGTGGATAAAAACCGCCCTCGCGCCGGAACTAACGCCTGACGGCAAAAGGGATACGCAGGCCCTTGATGAGATGAAACTTGTTTCGGAGGGTCTTTATAAAGATAAAGACGGTCGGAACATCTATGTGATGTATTGGACCTATCCCTTTGGGGCCATGAGTGCAGACTCGGAACACCGGGGTGAACAAACCGTTCGGGACGATGGGACGATGGTTGATACCCGCATATACAAAACGCTCTATATGGGAACCGACCCTCGTGGTTTTGTGGCTATAAAGTATTTTACCGACGGTATAGATGCCAACGGTAATGTTTTGTTTAAGTGGGAAAGAATTACCGTCGGAGATTTCTGTAAATTGATGGGTTGGACGGAGGGGAAACTTCCCTGTTTGGGCAAATTGCCCGACACGACCCCAGTCGAACCCATGCCACAGGACGAGCAGGAACCCAAGCGAATCGCTCGAAAGAGATTGATAGACAAGGGGAAGGAAATTGCCCGAAAGAAGTGATATAAGTTTGACCACTTGCGATATAATTGTGGCGGCTCTTGAGGAGATGTTGGAGGGGGAAGAGATTCCCGTTTCGACCGGAAGCCTCTTGAGCGACATTCCCAATTTTTATCAAAGCAATGGTCGCAGGTATATGTTGCTAAACATTATTAAACGAATAAAAACACTCAAGAATAGTTCCCTGCCTGAAAACCAAGCCAATGGCCCGTTTTCAGAACAGCAAAACTAAGAGGTTTATATGTTTTTGAAGATGCTTTACCGAGATGAAGGGGAAGCCGGTGGCGGCGACCCGATTGAGACGCCAGTAGAAGAAACGCCCGAAGTTACCGAGGAACCCGTTGAAGAGGGGGGAAAGGAAGAAATCACCCCGGAGGCGGAGTCAACCGAGGAACCGTGGGACGAAAAGAAATACTTGCGTCAGTATGAGAACATTCCAGAAGACGTCGAATCGGTTGACGATGCGATAAAAAAACTGGACGATGTTCTCGGCGGTATGCCCGGATTCAAGAAGGCGCAGACCGAAGCCGCTAAAAAGGCTGAAATTGATGCCCGTCTCAAGCAATTGGGATACGTCAACGGCATTGATGATATTGACAAAATCATCGGTCAGGCACGACAACCCGCGCCGCAACCCTCACCCCAACAGGGATGGGCGACTGCGACGCAAATTTTACAGGAAAAAGTTAATAACAATGAACTGATGGTGGAAGAAGCGCAACATCTCTATCCCATTGCTCAACACCTCGACCAGGTTACTCAAAGTTTTGGGTATGGATTTATGCAATTACAGGAACAAATAAAACAACTGCAAGCGCATAATGAAAAGTTTCTTTCTTCTCACCGCGACACGGCCTATCGAGATTATGTCTCTCAGGTAAAACAATCGGGGGGACGTCCCATCACAAAGGACAATCTCGACAGGGTAACGGAGAGGTTCCCCGAGATGAATTATTTTGAGGCCCACGCTTTCAGTCTTGCCAAAGACCCCAAGCAGGCCGAGAGGTTCTATAAGGGACTCACCGAGAACGCGGGCAGAGTGGAAAAGAAGAAATTCAATCCAAGCATGAGGGGCAAGGGTAGTCCGGGTACCAAGTCACTTGGGGAATACAAGGACTATCTGGGGCCCGACGGCAGACCCGATGCCAGGTGGAAGAAGTTATCGAGCAAGGAACAAGACGAACTCTTGGATAGAGAGATTGGCGCCCATCAGGAATAGGATGGTATTTTAAATGGCTCAAACGACCACGACCACCTTCGACAGTGCAATTCAAACTAAGTTTGAAAAGAAGTTGCTGTCAAAGATTGTTGGTCAATCTGCTGGTGAAATCTACGCTACGTCCAAGCCCATGCAAAAGGGTGAGGGTGATACGATTCGCTGGAACCGTATTCAGAGAGCGGCAAAACAGACTTCGTATAACCTGTCGGAAACCTCGACCACTAATACGCCGAAGGCCATGACGACCGATTATGTCGAGGCCGTTCTGGGTACGGTGGGCGATGCTTTCTCATTCACGACCGCCGCGACCTATACGTCAATCATTACCGACGAATCTATTTCAGACGAAATATCCGACCATATCGTTAGAACCAAAGAGTATTTGATTCAAAAGGAATTGTCGCTACGGAGTCTGCATCACAGGGTTGATAATGATTCAACCTACGAGAAAAACGTAACCGTTACGACTGCTACGTCGGTCACGGCTTACGCGGCTACCGGGCTTACGGAAATCGACGATTTCTGGGGAGCCTCTGCCGCCGCCCACGGTTATACTTGCGGTATCAATCCCGAAGCACCTAACTGGGGTATTGCCCGGTTGGTTACCGATTTTGCCACTTCGGGCGATGTCGTGACCACGGCGGCCTTTCCTCAAAACAACAGCACCTCGACCAAGATGCACATTGTTCGTGGAACGGCCTTAGCCGCAACCGACAAACTGACCTGTGCGGCTTTGTCGAGGGTGGCGGGGATTCACGAAGCGGCCCAGACCAAGAAATTTGGTGGGGGATTGCTTCGGGGATTCATTCACCCCGCCCAACACGCCGACCTGCGTTCCGATTCCACTTATACCAACATCGTTCAATACGTTGAGGGCTTGAAGGAATTGGGACGGTACAAAGTCTTCCGCATCTATGATATGGAACTGGTGGTCATACCGGAATTGTATCGTGAGGATGTGGACGGTACGGAAAACACGGCGGGTGTGGTTTATAATTCGCCTATCTTTGGTGCCAATACTTATGCCGTTGCCCGTTGGACTTCGGGCGAGGGTAAGTTTGGCGTTAAGATGAGTTATATCACCAAGCCCGACCACAGTGATTACTGGGGTCTGAATTGGATGATTAACTGGCATAGCCAGTCTGCGATTGCGGTTCTTGAGGCCTGCAATGTTGTAGTCCTGATGACCGGCGCGACTGATATGGCCGTTGTCTTCTAATCTTTAAGCGCATGGGGAGGGTAATTCCTCCCCCTGCATAAAAGGAATTTATGCCTTATTACCGATATATCTGCAAATCCTGCGGGAATGATTTCGAGATGATGTATGGTATGAGTGAGGATTCCATGACCTCGCCCTGTCAATGTGGTGCAATGGCGGATAAAATCATTGAGGCTCCGGGTGTTATGGGATTAGTAAAAGGCCCCAATATGAAAAAGGGGCGTGATGGATTTCAATATCATTTCGATAAACCTCGTCCTTATGAGGAAACTCTCGACCAGGCCCGGAAAATGGAAGAATCGGGAAAAATGGATGCGGAAACCAAGAGGAATCTTGAGGGCGTCTTGGAACGATTGAAACGGGAGAAGGAAGCGGGTACTTACGGTGAGGTCGATTATCAGAAAGAAGGGCATCCCCTTGAGAGAGGTTACGCATGACGAAAGAAAATATTGTCCAGATGGTAATGCTCAATTTGGAGAAAAAGGGTGATGATGCCCGTGCGGTTGCCGAGCAAGCGGTGGAATTGGCGATTGCCTCCATCGGCAAAATTGATTATGTGCCTTGGAATAAGATACAAAAGAATATAACCCTAACATCAGGACAATCCATATATGTTATCGGCACGGATATTCTGGATGATGTTAATGAGTTCAGGGGGATTTTGGAATTATGGCGCACGGATGAACAGGGTTTGGCCGTTAGTATTTACAGTACCGATAAGTTTAACGGTTACAAGCGGGGTAGTACCGATACCGGCGCACCATATATGGCGACGATTTATATTGGTGACGATAATGAAAAGCGGCTTGAAATTTATTATACTCCAGATGACGCTTACGTTCTCTGGGGGAAGATTAGTGTATCTCTTGAATTTGATATGATAGACGATGATTACAAGGACTTGGTGGCTTACGAGGCCATGAAAATAGCCAATCCCGCCGGAAGTGGGTTCTATGAAAAGGGCGTGATGGAGAGCGACAAGATTAAAGACGCAATCAAGTCGGTCAGTTTTATAAAATGGCAGGGGAGCAACTTTATTCCCACCTATCTTTTCGGTGAAGATTCAGTAAGCGGTATCCCTGACCGTAAAAACTATTGGGGTCTAAGATGAAAATAAAAATATTGATGTTTCTTTTGTTGTTTGCGACCTCAATACGGGGGGCCGATTATCTCGATTCGTTGAATGAGGTTCGGTCGTACATCAAGCAAAACCTTAATTGGGAAACATCGACCTCAGCAGAGAGTGATTCGGTGATAACCAAGAATATCAAAGAGGCGATATTATTGTTATGCCCGGCGGTAGCGGCCCGCCAGTCGCGGGACACCATCTATACGGTGGCCCATAAAATTGATTATCCCATAGACACCAATTTACTTGAAATAAGCAAGGTGTTTATGAGGTCAAAGGATACCCTGAAACCGCTCATACGTGCTACCGTTGAGAGTTTTTCAACCCTGTTTACGCAGGGTTCCAGTTATACGTTGGTGGGCCAAAGGGGAATCCTGGCTCATCCCGGTTATTACGATTGGGCTTACGTTACCGATAGTGGATATATTCGCCTTACCCTGTATCCCATTCCTGTTTTGGCGGGGGATACGATTATTATTGACGGTAAGGCCCGAATCAAAAACATAGAATCCGATTCGTCGATTGTGGGACAGTTACCCATTACTTACAGGCCCCTTGTGGTAAATTATGTAACGGCCAAAATCGCTAAGTATAAGGGCAAGGATGCACTTGCTGAGTGGTATTGGAATCTCTTCTTGTATCAGGCGGCCGTTTTGGATATTACGGTTAATGCGGGAATAAAACAGTGAAAAAACTTTGCCTTATATTTATATTACTTTGCGCTGTTGTCTATGCGGCCGAGCCGATACGGATTGTTGACTTCTCGGGTGGGCTGGCGACCAACGTATCCCCGTTTTTGCTCAAGCCCAATCAGTCTGTGGTCTGCACCAACTGGGATTTGAGTATGGGGATGTTGAAAAAGCGGTTGGGGTATAACGTCATAGACACGGCACAATCAGGATTACGATTGGGAGGCATTTATGGTTATACGGGGAGAGATGGGACGAAGCGGTTATTCGCGGTTGAACGGGCGCAGAACAGTCCGGGCCAGACGTGGTAT
>Ga0105105_10000775_pt1 | contig 14036 bp, 13 predicted proteins | sample PPLLaktember2015_4_FD_79108 | JGI IMG/M metagenome (GOLD analysis project Ga0105105, IMG submission 79108) | Freshwater sediment microbial communities from Prairie Pothole Lake near Jamestown, North Dakota, USA - PPLs Lake P8 Core (1) Depth... | ecosystem: Environmental > Aquatic > Freshwater >... | reverse complement strand
CCGGGCACCGGCCCGGCGTCCGCCCGAGGGGCGGCGCCGGGCCGCGTCGTTCCGGGCGTGCGGAATTGGCATCGTGCGGGCCCTCCGGCTACAGTGGATCGATCCCGATCCGACCGACGAGCCCGCCGTGAACCCTTCACCGACCGCACGCACCTCCCTGGGCACGCTGCGCGGCGCCGCCGAGGGCGAGGTCCTGGTCTTTCGCGGCGTGCCCTATGCCGCGCCTCCGGTCGGGCCGCTGCGCTTCCAGCCGCCGCGGCCCGCCACGCCCTGGACCGGCGAACTCGACGCGACCCGCGACGGCCCGATCCCGCCGCAGCCGCCGTCGCGGCTGCGCGCCGCGATGGGCGACTTCGAACGGCCGCAGTCCGAGGACTGCCTGACGCTGACGATCACCACGCCCGCGGCCGACGGCGCCAGGCGGCCGGTGATGGTCTTCCTGCACGGCGGCGCGTTCTGGACCGGCGCGGGTTCGCTGTCGTGGTACGGCGGCGGCCCGCTCGCGCGCCATGGCGACGTGGTGGTGGTGGGCGTCAACCACCGGCTGGGCGCGCTCGGCTTCATGCACCTGCCGGGTGTCGCCGAGCCCAATCTCGGCCTGCACGACCAGATCGCCGCGCTCGACTGGGTGGCGGCCGAGATCGCCGCGTTCGGCGGCGATCCGGACAACGTGACCGTGTTCGGCCAGTCGGCCGGCGGTCTGTCGGTGCTGGCGATGCTCGGCATCCCGAAGGCCCGCGCGCGCTTCCGCCGCGCGGTCGTGCAGAGCGCGCCCTTCGGCCGGATGCTGCGCTCGCGCGCCGACGCGGCCGCGATCGGCGCCGCGATGCAGCGCGAACTCGGACTCGCCGACGCGGCGGGCTGGACCGACGTGCCCGTCGAGCGGATCACCGCCGCGCAGCTCGTGGTGGCGCGCTCGATGGCCGGCTTCGCGAACACCGCGCCGCCGTTCATCCCGGTGGCCGACCACGTGCTGCTCGGCGACGACGTGATCGGCGCCGCGGTCGCCGGCGCGATGGAGCGCGACCTGATCGTGGGCTTCACCCGCGACGAGATGGCGGCGTTCTTCGCACCGGTGCCCGAGATGGCCACCGCGCCCGATGCCGCGGTCCGCGGCGTGTTCGCCCGCCACTTCGGCGGCGCGGCCGACGAGGCGCTCGCCGAGTACCGGCAGCGCGCCCGGCTGCCCGGTCCGGGCGGCCTGCTCGGCGAGATGCTGGGCGACGCGTCGTTCGCCGGCGGACTCTGGGCCTTCGCCGAGCGGATGGCGGCGCTCGGCCGGCCGGTGCGCGCGTACCGCTTCGACTTCGCCGCGCCGGGCAATCCGTTCGGCGCCTGCCACTGCATCGAGCTGCCGTTCTGCTTCGGCACGCTCGCCGACTGGTCGGCGCCGATGCTCGCGGGGGCCGACCCCGAGGCGGCCGCGGCGCTGGCCGCGCGGATGCGCGACGCCTGGGCCGCGTTCGCCCGCGACGGCGATCCGACGCACGCGGGCCTGCCCGACTGGCCGGCGCACGGCGAGTCGGGCGAGACGATGCTGTTCGACGCCACGAGCCGCGTCGTCCACGATCCGGCCGGCCGACGCCGCTGGCGCTTCTGGCCGTGACCGACGCGATCGCCTTCGATGGCGTGCGGCTCGCCTTCGGCGGCGAGCCGATCTACGACCGCGTCGACTTCACCGTCGCCCGCGGCGAATTCGTCTGCCTGCTCGGTCCCTCGGGCTGCGGCAAGTCGACCGCGCTGCGACTGATCGGCGACCTCGTGCCGCCCGACGGCGGCACGGTGCGCGTCGACGGGCGCCCGCCCGCCGAGGCCTGGAGCGAGGTCGCGTTCGTGTTCCAGTCGCCGCGGCTCGCGCCGTGGCGCGACGTGCTGTCGAACGTGCTGCTGGGCGCCGAGCTGCGCTTCGGCCGGGCCGAGGCGCGCCGCCGCGAGCCGCTCGCGCGCGAGATGCTCGCGATGGTCGGCCTCGCGTCCTCCGCCGCGAAGTACCCGTCGATGCTGTCGGGCGGCGAGCGGCAGCGCGTGGCGATCGCGCGCGCGCTGGTCGTCGAGCCGTCGATCGTGCTGATGGACGAGCCGTTCTCCGCGCTCGATCCGAACACGCGCCGCCGCCTGCGCGCCGAGATCGAGCGGATCTGGCAGCACACCGGCCGCACCGTGCTCTTCGTCACCCATGACATCGACGAGGCACTGACGCTCGCCGACCGCATCGTGCTGCTGTCCGGCAAGCCGACCCGCGTGCTCGAGACCGTCGTCGTCGATGCCCCGCGGCCGCGCCGTCCGGCCGACGACCCCCGGCTGGCCGCGCTGCGCGACCGCCTCAACCAGCTCTTCCGCTCGCTCGAGCCTTCGTCCGAACCCGATCCGCAGGAGCCCGACGCATGAACCGCCGCCAGATCCTCGCCGCCGCCCCCGCGCTGCTCGCCGCCCCCCACGTCCGCGCGCAGGCGCGTCAGAAGATCACCTACGGCTACCTGCTCGACCCGGCCTACGAGGCCGTGCTCTGGGCGATCCGCAACGGCCGCGTGAAGTCCGACCTGGTCGACGTCGAGGCGACCGGCCTGCTGATCCCGCAGCTGCTGCAGGCCACCGCGACGAAGCAGTACGACGTCATCATGACCGCGGTGATCGGCGTGCCGGCGGCGGCCGCGCGCGGCCTCGAGCTGCGGATCCTGTCGTCGGCGCTGCATGCGTCGACGGTGGGCGAGGGAGGCGGCATCTGGGTCAAGAAGGGCAGCCCGATCCGCAGCGCCGCCGACCTGAAGGGCAAGACGCTCGCGTCCTACGGGCTGCGCTCGACCGGCTACATGTACGCGCGCGAGGCGCTGCGCCGCGAGTTCGGCCTCAACATGGCGCTCGAGGGCGGCGACGTGCGGCAGGTCGAGGTGCAGGCGCCGAACCTGCCGGCCGCGCTCGCCACCGGTCAGACCGACGCGGCGACGCTGATCCACAGCCAGTCCTGGCGTGCGATGCAGTCCGGCGAGTTCGTCAATATCTGCGAGACCGGCAAGATCATCAACGCCGCGCACGGCCCCCTGACCTCCGCGATCAACGTCTCCTACCCCGAGCGGCTGGCCGCGCGGCCCGATGCGTTCCGCGAGTTCAACCGGATGCTCAAGGCCTCGGTCGACTACGCGCTGTCGCACCGCGACGAGGTGTTCGGCGCGGTGGCGAAGCAGGCGAACATCGATCGCAAGTTCTTCGACTGGTGGTTCGACCGCACGACGACCGTGCCCGCCGTCTTCGGCGAGCAGCATGCGAAGGCGGTGGCCACCGCCTGGACGATCGGTCGCGTGTTCAACATGGTGCCGACGGTGCCCGACGTGCGCGCGCTGACCTGGGACCAGGTCCTGCGCGGGTGACTTCGGCGGTGGCGCGGGGCGGCCCCGGCGCGGCGACCGGGCCCGCGGGTCCGTCGGTCGCCGCGCGGCGCGCGGTCGCCGCGGCCTTCGTGGCCGTGCTCGCACTCGCGTGGGTCGTCTCGAGCGGACGCGTGCCGGCCTACATGCTGCCGCCCCCGGCGGACGTCGGTGCCGCGATGTGGGCGCTGGTGGCGACGCCGGTGCGGGCCGTGCACCTGGGCGCCACGCTCGCGCACATCGGTGCGTCGATCGCGATCGCGTTCGTCGGCGGCGCCGTGCTCGCGGTCGTCGCCCACTACGCGCGCTGGAGCGCGCCGGCGATCCACCGTCGGCTCGGACCCTTCCTGTCCGCCTTCTCCGGCATCGGCTGGACCCTGCTCGGCGTGATCTGGTTCGGCGTCTCGAGCTTCACCGTGGTGTTCACCATCGTCGCGGTACTGCTGCCGTTCGCGCTGGTGAACCTGCGCGAGGGGCTGCTCGCGCTCGACGCCGAACTGCTGGAGATGGGCCGCAGCTTCGGTCGGCGGCGCGGCGCGGCGTTCCTGCTGCTGGTGCTGCCCTCGCTGCTGCCCTTCGCCGCCGCGACGCTGCGGATCATGTTCGGCGTGGCCTGGAAGGTCACGCTGACCGCGGAACTCTTCGGCGGCGGCCGCGGCCTGGGCTACGTGATCAACGTCGCGCGCCAGGACTACGACACCGCGACGCTGTTCGCGGTGATCGCCTTCATCATCGTCGCGGTGACGCTGGCCGACCGGCTGGTGTTCGGGCCGCTCGAGCGTCGCACCGCGCGGCAGTTCGGAGGCCGCGCGTGAGCCTCGCGCGCCGCCCGGGTTCGCTGTGGCTCGCCGACGCGCTGGTGGTCGTCGCGATCGCCGGCTGGGCCTGGGGCGCGCGTTCGCTGCCGGAGTTCGTGCTGCCCGGGCCGGTCGCGGTCGGCGAGCGGCTGCTGGTGCTGTTCACCGATCCCGACTTCCTGGTGCACACCGTCGCCTCGACGGTGCGCGTGATCGCGTCGGTGGTGATCGCGCTGCTGCTGGGCGGCGGGCTCGCGCTGCTCGCGCGTGCGGTGCCGGTGCTCGACGGCCTGATCTCGGGGCTGCTGCAGCCCTTCCTGAATGCGTTCCCGTCGATCGGCTGGGCGATCCTCGCGGCGATCTGGTTCGCGCCGGGCCACCTGTCGATCGTCTTCGTGCAGGTCGCGATCCTGGTGCCGTTCTGCCTGATCAACGTCGCCGAAGGCCTGCGGCAGGTCGACCGCGAAATGATCGAGATGGCGCGCAGCTTCACGCGCCGGCGTCCCCGCGTGCTCGCGGCGGTGACGGTGCCGCTGCTGCTGCCCTACGTGATCGGCGCGCTCAGGATCGCCTACGGTGTCGCATGGAAGATCGCGCTGGTGGCCGAGCTGCTCGGCTCGACCTCGGGGCTGGGCTTCCTGATGCTGCGCGCGCAGGGCTCGGCCGACATCACCACGGTGCTCGCCGCCTGTCTCGCGATCGTCGCGCTGTTCTACGCGGGCGAGCGGCTGCTGCTCGATCCGCTCGCGCGGCGCTTCGCGGCACGCTGAGCGCGTGCGGCCTCGGGCGCGGACCGCCCTCTCGATCGCAACCGGCACCCCGAAGGGCATCGGCAGCCCCCGGGCCGTGTCCGTTCAGGGCATCGGCGGCGCGGCGGCTTCGCGGGCCCGGATCGCACGGATCCACTCGGGGCCGCAGCGCAGGCGCGCCGCGACCGGCGAGGCCGGGTCGATCACCCGCCAGAACGGGATGATCCGTTCGACAGGCGTGCCGTCCTGAAGGTCGTCCCAGGCGGCCTCGGCCACGATGCGCAGGAAGAGGCCGGTGGTCACCGGGCAGGTCGCGTCGGCGCCCTCGGCCCGCGCGAGCGCGTCGCGCAGCGCCCGCGGCTCGAGGGTCTCGCCTGCGTGGAGGGCCGTGATGCGGTCGGCCAGCAGACCCGGCGTCGGCACGAAGAGCGTGCTGCCGGCCGGGATGCCGGCGAAGTCGGCCTCGAGCACCGTCAGGCGGGGCGTCGCGCCGTCGCGCAGACGCGCGCGCCAGTCGGTCGGGCGGGGCGGCGGCGCGTCCGGGGGCGCGCGGCCCGGCGGATCACGACGCACGGAACGAGGCCGCGATCATCGCGGCTCCGGCGAGCGCCACCACGACGAGCACCACCTGCCGGAACCGTGCGGCATCGAGCCCGAGGTAGATGCGCGAGCCGATCCACGAGGGCAGGAGCAGCGCCGGCACGACCACCGCCAGGCCGCCCAGCATGTCGATCCGGACCGTGCCGGAGGCGAGCAGCGCGGCGAGCGTCGCGGTCAGCGCGAGCAGGTTGAAGTTCTGGACGACCGCGCGCTGCGCGTCGCGCTCGAAGCCCCGCAGCGTGCACCACATCGCGGGCGCCGCGCCGGTGATGCCGCCGAGTCCGCCCATCGCGCCGCCGACCGCGCCCGCCAGGACGTCGCCCGCGCGACCGAAGCGCGCGACCGAGGGCAGGCGTCGCGCGAACAGCATCCCGGTGCAGCAGGTGACGAGCGCGACGCCCAGCACGAGCTTGAAGCGTGCGGGGTCGAGGTGGGGCAGGGCGAGCACCCCGATCGGAATGCCGAGCGCGCCGCCCGCCAGGAACGGCCAGAGCACCGGCAGGTGAAGGCCCCGGCGGACCGTGGCGGCCGAGAAGAGCTGCCCGCTCAGTCCGCCGCAGACCGCCATCGCGGTCGCGAGCCGCGGCTCGATCGACCAGGCCCAGATGGAGAGCGCGACCATGCTGAACGCGAAGCCGGAGATGCCCTGCACGAAGCCCGCGACGGCGGCGCCGGCGGCGAGGACGAGGAGTTCGGGCATCGGACGGAGAACGCGCGGGGCGGGACTGGGAACGGGTCGACAGCATACCCGCCGTGCGGGCGCGCGACTTGCCGGCGGTGTACGGCCGCGCCGCGCCGCGTGCGGCGTCGACGGAGACACGATGCCGGCCAGTCGCTGGGACCCCTGGATCGACCGCAGCCTCGCGCTGCGGGCCGATCCGTACCGATTCATCTCGCGCACCTGCCGGGAGGCCGGGCGCGACGCGGTCGAGCTGCGCCTGCTGGGCCGGCGCACGGTCGTGATGACCGGTGCCCGCGCGGTGTCGTGCTTCGGCGATGCCGCCCGATTCGAACGCGCCGGGGCCGTGCCCGAGCCGCTGCGGGCGACGCTCTTCGGCAAGGGCGGGCAGCAGTCGCTCGACGGGTCGGTGCACGCCGCGCGCAAGGCGCTGTTCCTCGCGCTGCTGGCGCCGCCGACCGCCGACCGGCTGGTGACGCGCTTCGTCGGGAACCTCGAGCGGGCCGCCCGGGACTGGGCGCAGCGCGACGCGGTGCCGCTCCACGAAGCGCTGCAGCCGGTGCTGGCCCGCACCGTCTGCGACTGGGCGGGCGTGGTGGTCCCGGCCGACATGCTGTCATTGCGCACGGCCCAGCTCGCCTCGCTCTACATGGAGCCGCTGACCCGGCACCTGCACGCCCGCGGCCAGCGGCGCGCGGCCGAGGGATGGCTGATCGCCGAGATCGACGCGATGCGCGCGGGCCGCATCGGCGGACGCGGCGAGGCGCTGCGTGCGATCGCGATGCACGTCGACCCGCGGGGTGCACCGCTGTCGGCGCGCATCGCCGCAGTGGAGATGCTGAACCTGCTGCGCCCGACGGTCGCGGTCGCCGTCTGGATCGTGTTCGCGGCGCACGCACTCGTTCGCGCGCCCGCGTGGCGCGATGCGCTGCGGGTGCAGCCCAGCCTGATCGACTGCTTCGTGCAGGAGGTGCGGCGCTTCTACCCGTTCTTCCCGATGGTGGCCGCGCGGGTCCGCCGTGGCTTCGAGTGGGACGGGGTGCGGTTCGCGACCGGTCGGCGCGCGCTGCTCGACCTGTACGGCACCGGCCACGACCCGCGCTGCTGGGACGCGCCCGAACGCTTCCGCCCCGAGCGCTTCCTGCAGGGGCCGCCCGAGCCGCCGGGATTCGTGCCGCAGGGCGGCGGGGATCCGGGCACCGGACACCGCTGTCCGGGCGAGACGGTCGCGGTCGAGCTCACCAAGGCGGCGACGCTGTGGCTGGTCGACGGCGTGCGCTACGAGGTGCCCAAGCAGGACCTCGAGCTCGACATGACGCGGCTGCCCGCGCTCCCGCGCGGCGGATTCACGGTCACGAAGCTGCGTCCGCGGTGATCGCCCGTGGCGGCGGCGGAGGCTGTTGCCGCCAGCCCGCGCCGCGGCCGCGGCTCAGGGGCGGCGCAGCTCGAACCGGCACGCGGGCGCGCCGCAGGCGCAGCACGCGGTCTCGACCACCCGCGCGCGCGGCGACACCAGCGTGCGCCACAGCCGCTCGAAGGTCGCCGCGTGGTAGTGGCACGCCGGCGCATCGGCGACGATGCCCCGGCACAGCGGGTTGTCGGCGATCTCGACGACGGTCGGTGCGCCCGGCGTCGCCGTGAAGCGGCCGCTGCCCGCGAAGGTCCATGCATGGCGGCCGACCGCTGCGAGCAGCATCCGTTCGGCGAGCGCCGCGGGCAGCCGCTTGAGCACCGCCTGCGCGGGGCCCGGAATGCGCCGGGCGAGCAGGTAGTCGCCCGTCAGCGTCCCGGCCTCGCGGGCGACGCCGGCGGCGCGCACCGTGCCGATCGCCTCGCCCATCTCCGCGTGCAGCCGACGGACCTCCGCCTCGTCGACCATCTCGCGCGGCGGGGCGTCGAGGTACCCGCCGAGCGCCGCCCGCGCGAACACCGCACGGGTCGCGGCGTCCCCGATCTCGTCGCGCAGCGCCTGCGCGATGCGCGTGATCGCGTTCGGGCCGATGCGTCCGTGCAGCGGGCGGGCCGGCACGTGCGCCGCCCGCGCGCTCCGCCGGCCCGGCGCGTCGCCGCGCACGTCGGTGGCGACCATGGCGGCCCTCAGCGCGGTCGCGAGACCGCGGTGGCGCGATCGTCGGCGTGATTGTGGGCGTGCTCGTCGGCGTGCTGGTGCGGATGGTCGTGACCGACCGTGTCGCCACCGTCGGCCAGCTGCTCCCGGCCGCCGCCGCAGGCCATCGCAGCCTGGGCCCGGGCCGCTTCCGCCCGCGCCGCCAGCTTCGCCTTGTGCTCGATCTTGCCCTGGTGCATCGTCGCCCAGCCGTCGTCGTCGACCTTGGCCGCGATCGCCGGCATGTCGAGCTTGCGGCTCGCGTCGAAGTGGAAGTCGACCTTCTTCTTCGACTGCGGCCCCCAGTAGCCCACGCGGCCGAGGTCGTAGAAGGTCCGCTGGAAGCCGCTCTTGGCGAAGGCCTTCAGGCAGCCGACCATGTACCGGCGCTTGACCTTGTCGCGGATCCACGGATACCGGAACAGCGCCTTCTTCAGGTAGAAGCGCCGGTAGTTGTTCATCACGCGGTCGAGCAGCTCGGTGCGCTCCATCGCATCGGGCTTGATGATCGGCGTGACGAAGTTGTACTTGTCGAAGTCGAACACCTCGACCTTGTCGCCGAGCTCCTGGAAGAGGTCCGAGAACGGCCAGGGCGTGTACATCGCCCAGTTGGCCATGTCGGGCTCCCACTCGTTCGCCATCCGGTACGTTTCCTCGAGCGTCTCGGCCGTCTCGTTCTCCAGTCCGACGATGAACTGCGCCTCGGCGACGATGCCCGCGTCGCGCAGCAGCCTGATGGCACGCCGGTTGTCGGCGATCGTCGTCTCCTTGTTGAAGCGCTCGAGCTTGAGCTGCGCGGCCGCCTCGGTGCCGAGCGAGACGTGGATCAGTCCGGCGCGCCGGAACATCGGCAGCAGCTCGGCGTCGCGCAGGATGTCGGTGACGCGCGTGTTGATGCCCCAGAGCACCGGCAGGTCGCGGCGGATGAGTTCCTCGCAGAACTGCACGAACTTCTTGCGGTGGATCGTCGGCTCCTCGTCGGCGAGGATGAAGAAGCCGACCTGATGGTCGCGCACCAGCGTCTCGATCTCGTCGACCACCTTGATCGGGTCGCGCACGCGGTAGTCGCGCCAGAACTTCCATTGGCTGCAGAACGTGCAGGTGAACGGGCAGCCGCGGGCGAAGTTCGGGATCGCGACCCGCACGCCCATCGGGATGTACGTGTAGTGCGACCACTCGAGGATGCCCCAGTCGGGCGCGATCCGGTCGAGGTCCTGGATGGGCGGCTCGGCGGGCGTGGCCACGATCTCGGTGCCGGCCGCGAAGGCGATGCCGCGCACGGTCGCGCGCTCGGCGGGCCAGCGGCCCTCTGCGATGCAGCGCACCAGGTTCAGGAACACCTGCTCGCCCTCGCCGCGCACCACCGCGTCGATCCACGGGGCCTCGGCCAGCACCTGCGGATACATGAAGGTGCCGTGGATGCCGCCCAGCACGGTGACGATCGACGGGTCGACCTCCTTGGCGATCTGCAGCAGCCGCTCCGCCTTGTAGATCGCCGGCGTGATCGCGGTGCATCCCACGATGTCGGGCCGGATCTCGGCGATCCGTGCCCGCACCTGCTCGTCGTCGAGGTGGTGGGTCATCGCATCGACGAAGCACACGTCGTCGAAGCCGCCGGCCTTCAGGTAGCCGGTCAGGTAGGCGACCCAGGCCGGTGGCCAGTTGCCGGCGATCTCGGCGCCGCCCGAGTGATAGTTGGGGTGCATCAGCAGGATTCGCACGCGCCGCTCTCCGTGGACATCGGCCGCAACGGGCCGGATGCCTCGGACTGTGCCCGCTGTGCGCGGGTCGGCGTTTGACGTGTGTCAACCGCTCATGACATCAACGACTGTCAATGCGAATGGACGGTCGTCAGGTCCTGCTCCGCGCGGCGCCGGTCGGACGCGCCGTGCCGGCGCTGTCGCGCGCCGTGCTCAGGACACTTTCGGCAGGACCGTAGTGCGGTATGCGTGGGTGATCGCGCGACCCGTCGCCGGATCCTCGAGGCGCATCCGGAACGCGGTCGAGGGGCGCACGCCGCCGATCGCGCCGAGCGTGCCGCAGGAGATCACCAGCCCCTCGGGGGCGGGTGCACCGTCGAGGAAGCGCGCGAGCAGGTCGGGGGCCTGCACCAGCGAGGCGAGCGTGCCCTCCTGGTAGGCGATCTCGCGGCCGTCCTCCTCGATCCAGGAGCTCAGCCGCAGCGAGTCGAGGCGCGCGAGCACCGTGTCGAGCGCCCAGGCCTCGGTCGCCACCGGCTTGGCGCACATCTGCTTGGACAGGGCCACCGAGTAGGTCTCGGCGTCGCGGTCGGTGTGGTCGGAGCCGACGGTCAGCCACAGGCGTCCCGCGTGCGACAGCAGCACCGGCTCGACCTCGCCCGAGCTGCCGGCCCCGACGCACTCGATGGTCGTCGACTGCGTGAGCGTCGCCGCGGCCACCCGGTAGAAGAGCGGCACCGTCGACGGGCGCGGCACGCCGATCGCGGCCAGCTCCTCGATGTGGTGGTCGACCGAGGCGCGGTCGCGCCCGGCCCAGCCCGCGATGACCATCGCGGTCGGTTCGAAGGCAGCCTGCTTCGGGCCGTCGGTGTCGTGGAGCGTGAATCGGAGCATGGGGTCGTCGTGGAGAGGGAGTGGGTCAGAACGCGGCGAGCTCGGTGTTGAGCCGGTCGGTCACCAGCATGCAGCCGGGCGCGTGCGTCACGCAGATCTCGGGACGCGCGGCCAGCAGCGCGGCCTGGGGCGTGACGCCGCAGGCCCAGAACACCGGCACTTCGCCCGGCAGGATGTCGACCGCGTCGCCGTAGTCGGGCCGCGAGAGATCGGCGATGCCGATGGCCGCCGGATCGCCGAAGTGCACCGGCGCGCCGTGCACCGACGGGAATCGCGAGGTCACCTGCACCGCGCGGATCGCGTTCGCGGGCGTCATCGGCCGCATCGACACCACCAGCGGTCCGGCGAATCGGCCGGCGGGCGCGGTCGGGATCGAGGTGCGGTACATCGCGACGTTGCGGCCCTGCGCGACGTGGCGCAGCGGGATGCCGTCGTCGAGCAGCGCCTGCTCGAACGAGAACGAGCAGCCGAGCACGAAGCCGACCCAGTCGTCGCGCCACAGCGTGCGCAGGTCGTCGACCTCGCCGTCGAGCACGCCGTCGACCCAGACGCGATAGCGCGGCACGTCGGTGCGCAGGTCGACGTCCTCGCCGAGCTCGCGCGCGATCGCATCGCCGGGCTCGGTGACCGCGAGCAGCGGGCAGGGCTTCGGGTTGCGCTGGCAGAAGCGCATGAAGTCGCCGGCCAGCGCCTGCGGCAGCACCACCAGGTTGCCCTGCACCCGGCCCGGCGCGAGACCCACCGTGTGGTCGTGGTGTCGGCCCGCGCGGATCGCGCCGCGCAAGGCGCGCGCATCGCTCCGCTCGTGGGCGCTCAGGCTGCTTCCGACCTCGGCCGCGAGCGGTCCGGCATGGGGTGCATTCATCGTTTGTCGACAGAAAGGGGTGCGATCGTTGACGGAATCCCGGTGTGGCACGACCATTGCACGGGTAGGTCCAGCGTCACGGTGGTCGGGGCGATGCACCACGCCGGGCGAACATGCACACTCATGGAGCACAACGGATGAACCGGATCGGAAAGACCGCAGCAGGTTGGACGGCAGCGGCGGCACTCGCCACTGCCGCATTCTGCGCCCCGGCGCTGGCGCAGGACAACACGAAGCTTCGCGTGATGGGCATGCCGCTCGCCACGGGCAAGATCCAGAAGGAGAAGGAGCAGCCCTTCTTCGAGAACTTCGCCAAGCTGACCGGCATCCCGATCACGATGGACTACAAGCCGCTCGACAGCACGGGCGTCAAGGAGTTCGAGCAGCTGCGCGTCATGAAGTCGGGCCTGTTCGACATCGTCGGCCTGCGCCTGGGGCAGGTCTCGCGCGACGAGCCGACCATCCTCGGCCTCGACCTGGTCGGCCTGAACACCGACTACAAGGTCGCGCGCAAGGTGGTCGACGCCTACAAGGACGCGGTCGACCTGCGCCTGCAGGACAAGTTCAACACCAAGCTGCTCGGCGTGTGGCCGTTCGGCCCGCAGATCATCTTCTGCAAGCCGGCGATCGCCTCGCTCGAGGACCTCAAGGGCAAGAAGGTCCGGATCCTCGACGGCGTGATGGCCAAGTTCATGGAGAAGATCGGCGCCACGCCGGTGACCATGGCCTTCGGCGAGGTCTCGCAGGGCCTGAAGCTCGGCACGATCGACTGCGCGGTCACCGGTCCGAGCTCGGCGAATTCCGCCGGCTGGCCCGAGAGCGCCACGCACGTCTACCCGCTCGGCCTGCAGGTCGCGGTGCAGGGCTACGGCATCAACATGACGGCCTGGAAGAAGCTGCCGCCGGACCAGCAGGGCAAGCTGCGGGTCGCGATGGAGAAGCTGACCGACGACATCTGGAAGTACTCCGAGGAGCTGTGGGCCGACGGCATGCGCTGCAATGCCGGCCAGGACCCGTGCACCACCGGCAAGAAGTACGCGCTCAAGACGGTCAAGCCCACGGCCAAGGACCTCGAGCTGATGAAGTCGGCGCTCAAGGACATCGCGCTGCCGGCCTGGAGCGACATCTGCGAGAAGAGCAATCCGGGCTGCACCGAGACCTGGAAGCGCGCGGTCGGTCCGGTGATCGGACTGAAATGAGCGGCCTGAAGTGAGCGGCGTTCGGTCACCGTCGGCGGGTCCGGCATGAAGCGTCTCGAGACGATCGGCGCCTGGCTGTTCGGCGCCGTCTTCGTGCTGCTGTCCGTCGCGGTGGCCGTGGAGGTCACGTTGCGCAAGGTGCTCAACGTGTCGCTGCAGGGCGTCGACGAGCTCGGTGGCTATTCGCTGGCGATCGGCGCGGGGCTGGCGTTCGCGCTGGCCCTCGTCGGCCGCTCGCACATCCGGATCGACCTGGTTCACGAGCGGCTGCCGCGCGCGGCGCGCCTGCTGCTCAACGTGGTGGCGGTGGCCTCGCTCGCGGCCACCGCGATCGCGCTGCCGGTGCTCGCCTGGTTCGCGCTGTCCGACTCCATCGCGATGAACAGCACCGCGCAGACGCCGTGGGCCACGCCGCTGCGCTGGCCGCAGAGCGTGTGGTTCGTCGTGCTGTCGGTCTTCGCACTGGTGGCGGTGGGCTCGCTGATGCGGCTGCTCGGCCTCGCCCTGGGCGGACAGCTCGATCGCGTCGACCGCGAGTACGGACCGCGTGGCGCGAAGGATGAGCTCCAGGAGGAACTCGCCGACATCGAGGCCCGCGGCGCCGCCGCGGCCGGCGGCCTGCCGATCGAGGGGGGGCGTTCGTGACCGCGGAGATGGCGGGCGTCCTCGGCTTCGGCGTGATGGTGGCGCTGATGCTGCTCGGATTGCCGATCGCATCGGTGATGATGGGCGTCGGTCTGGTCGGCGGGATGATCGCGTTCGGCGACGCGTTCTTCATCTCCACCGCATCGATCGCCTGGGGCACGCTGTCGGAGAACGGCCTGACCGCGATCCCGCTGTTCGTGCTGCTCGGCGAGCTGCTGCTCCGGAGCGGCATGGCCGACGGCATGTACCGCGCCTTCGCCGCCTGGTTCGGCCGGCTGCCCGGCGGGCTGCTGCACACGAACATCGGCTGCTGCGCGCTGTTCGCGGCGACCTCGGGATCCTCGGTGGCCACTGCGGCCACCATCGGCACGGTCGCGCTGCCGTCGCTGCGCCGCCACGGCTACAAGATGTCGGACGCGCTCGGCTCGCTGGCCGCGGG
>Ga0105105_10000774_pt1 | contig 14038 bp, 10 predicted proteins | sample PPLLaktember2015_4_FD_79108 | JGI IMG/M metagenome (GOLD analysis project Ga0105105, IMG submission 79108) | Freshwater sediment microbial communities from Prairie Pothole Lake near Jamestown, North Dakota, USA - PPLs Lake P8 Core (1) Depth... | ecosystem: Environmental > Aquatic > Freshwater >... | reverse complement strand
TAGCTGGGCCAGATCCTCAATTGAATAAATGTCGTGATGGGGAGGCGGCGAGATCAAAGCCACCCCGGCCTGGCTGTTGCGCAGCCAGGCGATGTAGGGATCCACCTTCGGCCCCGGCAGCTGCCCGCCCTCGCCAGGCTTGGCCCCCTGGGCCACCTTGATCTCCAGCTGGCGGCCACTGCGCAGATATTCAGGGGTCACGCCGAAGCGCCCTGAAGCGATCTGCTTAATGGCTGAGCAGGCGGTATCACCGTTGCGCAGGCCATTGAGGCTGGGCAGGGTCGGCGAATGACCGTCGCCGTCTACATCGCTGAGCAGCCCGAAGCGGGCCGGATCCTCGCCGCCCTCACCGCTGTTGCTCTTGCCGCCGATGCGGTTCATGGCGATGGCTAACACCTCGTGGGCCTCGCGGGAGAGGGCCCCCAAGCTCATGCCACCGGTGCAAAAGCGGCTGCAGATACTCTCCACGCTCTCCACCTGCTCGATCGGCAGCTGGACGGGAGCGGGCTTGAGTTCCAGCAGGTCCCGAAGGGCCGTAACTGGCCGGTGCTCCAGCAGGGTCTTGTAGGTGGAGAAGTGGTCGTAGCCAGGACCCGCCTTGACAGCGGCATGCAGGGCTTTGGCCATCTCCGGGCTATTGAGGTGATATTCGCCGCCAGTGCGGTACTGCACGAAGCCCATGAACTCGAGCTTGGTGCGGTTGAGCTCGGGGAAGGCCTTGGCATGGAAGCTGAGGGTTTCGCTGGCCAGCTCTCCCAAGCTGAGGCCTGCCACCCGGCTGGTGGTGCCGCTGAAGGCAAGCTGGATCAGATCGGCGCCAAGGCCGATGGCTTCGAAGATCTGGGCGCCGTGATAACTGGCCAGCAGTGAAATTCCGATCTTGGAGAGAATCTTGCGCAGGCCATCTTCTAGGGCCTTGCGCACATTTGCCTGCACCTGATCAGGGCTGAGCGCCGGCAGTTTGCCGGTTTCGATCAGCTTCTGCACACGGGGGTGGGCTAGCCAGTGGCGGCTGGTTTCCCAGGTGAGCCAAGGGCAGACGGCACTGGCGCCATAACCGATCAGGCAAGCCAAGTGGTGAGTGCTCCAGCACTGGGCCGTTTCCACCACCAGGGAAGCCTGCAGCCGCAGGCCCAAGTTGAGCAGGTGGTGATGCACCGCTCCCACGGCCAGCAGCGGTGGAATAATGGCCGTGGTGGCATTGATGCCACCCGCCTCGCCGCCTCGATCGCTCAGCACCAGGATCTGGCTGCCGGCGCGCACGGCCGCCTCGGCCTCACCGCGCAGGCGCTGCACCGCAGCTTCGAGGCCTCCAGGGCCGTCGGTGACGGCCATCAGCGTGGAAAGGGTGGTGGTGGGCAGGCCCTGCCGGCCAACCTCCGCAAGCTCCGCCTCGTTGAGGATTGGGCTGGCCAGGTGCAGCACAGCCGCCGAGGCAGCCTCGGGGCGCAGCGGCGAGCCCCGCTTGCCCAGATGCATCTCCAGGCTCATCACCAGCTTTTCCCGCAAAGGATCTATCGGCGGGTTGGTGACTTGGGCGAAGCGCTGCTTGAAGTAGTCGTAAAGGAGGTGGGGTTTGTTTGAGAGCACCGCCAGCGGAATGTCATCACCCATGCAATAGGTGGGCTCCTTAGCCGCACCGGCCATGTCCTCGATCACCAGATCGAAATCCTCGGCAGTGAAACCGAAGGCCGTTTGCTTTTGAAGCAGCTCCAGATCCCCCAGCTGGCGCTCCTGGAACCAGGGCTGAGGGGCGAGGGTGCGGCGGTGCTGGGCCAACCAGGCTCCGTAGGGATGGCGGGCCGCCACCTCCTGCTTGACATCCCAGTTGCGCAGTAGGCGGCCCTGTTCCAGATCCACCGCCAGCATCTGTCCGGGGCCGAGTCGACCCTTTTCGATGATGCGGCTCTCCTCAAGCTCGACCACACCAGTTTCTGAGCCCATCACCACGAAACCGTCGTTGGTGATGCAGTAGCGGGCGGGACGCAGGCCATTGCGATCGAGGGTGGCGCCCACGCTGCGGCCGTCAGCAAAAACCAGCAGGGCCGGACCGTCCCAGGGTTCCTGGGTGCAGGCGGAATACTCATAGAAAGCCTGGATATCGGGCTTATCCGTCAGCTCGGGCTGATCGCGGAAGGCCTCGGGCACCAGAGTGAGCAGGCTCTCGGTGATCGGCCGGCCGCTGCGCACCAACAGTTCCAAGGTGGCGTCGAGGTTGGCTGAATCGCTGAAGGCGGCGTTCACCACTGGCTTCAGTTCAGCTGCCGCCTCCCCCCACACTGCATCCAGGTTGGCTTCCGATGCCCGCGCCCAGTTCAGGTTGCCTAGAAGGGTGTTTATCTCACCGTTGTGACCGAGCAGCCGCATGGGCTGGGCCAGCGGCCAGCGGGGCAGGGTGTTGGTGCTGAAGCGGCGGTGATATACCGCAAAGCTCACGGCAAAGCGTGGATCGCGCAGGTCTCCATAGAAAGCGGACAGCACCGCTGAACGCACCATTCCTTTGTAGACAACAGTGCGGCCACTGAGGGAAGCGAAGTAAAGATCACCGGGACCGGGCCCCCAGACAGCGCGGGCCCGATCGCCGCAGCGCCGGCGCAGCCGGAACAGCAGGGCTTCCAAGTCATCACCGGCTTGGTCCCCGGCGATTAACCACTGCTCGATGGCCGGAGCGGTCTGCCGGGCCAAGGGGCCTAAAACAGAAGCATCAAGAGGAACTGCACGCCAACTCAGGCTGCTCAGCCCCAGCTTGGCGGCCTCCTCATCACAAAAAAGCTTGGCCTGCTCGCGCTTAGCGGCTTCGGCGGGGAGGAAAACCATGCCCAGCCCGCGTGCCGCGCTCTTAGCCACCGCCGCCTCAGGCCACACCTCTTCCAAATAGCTCCAGGGGATCCCGCAGAGCACCCCGGCCCCATCGCCGGAATCACCATCGCCGCCACAACCCCCGCGGTGCTCCATGCAATCGAGGCCCCGCAGGGCCTGCTGCAAAACCCAATGGCTGGCTTTGCCCTGAAGGTTGGCAAGAAAGCCCACACCACAGGCGTCCTTCTCACCAGCCACCGCCGCCGGAGCGGCGCTATCGCAATGAGGCCAAACAGGGCGAGAGGGATAAGGCATAACCCGAGACGGTCCGGCAGTTGATCTGTCAGGGCAGCGCCGCAGAACACGCGCGGGTGTCAGCGGCAACAGAGAGGTTGATCCTAGGGATGCGCATCCCCTAAGCCGGGCGAGCGAACCTCTAAATAGGACTAGCGTTCGATGCTGTCAGCCGGGCTGGCCCATGGCCTCTACTGCGTCCCTGGCTCCCTGGCTCCTGGTTCTGTGCCTACCAGCCGTCAGCCAGGCCATCCCCCTTGGGCCGTCACCGCCGCCGCCGGTTCCCCTAATGGGTGCCGCCGCAGCACCAGAGCGCCAGGGCAGCAGTATCCGCATCAATGGCCGGCTCCAGAGCGCCCGCTGGCAGTGGGTGGGGGGCTTGCGCGACACGCCCCAACAGCTGTGGATCCCCCTGGAGGTGCTCGAGAACCAGCTCGGGGTCACCAGCCGCAGCCGCAGCGATGGCGCCCTCGACCTGGAGTGGTTTGGCCAGGAACTGAAAGTGCCCGCCAGCGCCCAGCGCAGCCTCGAAGACGAGGTAGCGGTAGACGTGAGCAGTCTGTTTGGCCGCATCGGCGTAGGCCTGCGCCATGAGGGCAGCCTGCTCAGCATGGAGTTGACCAGGCCCCAGCTGCTCCAGGTGCGCAGCTCAAAACCTGGCCCTGTGAAGCGCATCGTGCTCGATATAGGCGGCCCGGCGGCAATTGGTAAATACGACGACGGACTGGTGGTCGACCTACTCAGCAGCAGCGACCAACAGGCCCTGCTCCAGAGCCTGGGGCTGTTCGCCCAGCAAGGCAGCGGAGGGCTGAAGCTCAAACCTTCTGCCGCCAAATTGACTCGGGTATTCAGCCTGGGCGAACCCAATCGGGTGGTGATCGAGTGGCCGGACCAGGAGGCCTCAACCCGCACCGACAGCCCAGCGCCGATCGATCCACGCCTTCAGGCTCTGCTTGGCAATGAATTGCAGTGGGATCGCCTGGTGCGCCAGGGGGTGCGCATCAACGCGATCCGCGTTGATCCACGCAGTGCCTCGCTGCAGCTGCGGCCCCTTGCCAGGCCTGGAGCCATGGAAGGCCTCAGTTCCCTAGTGCAGCTCGCCAATCAGCAGCAGGCCTGGGTAGCTATCAACGGGGGTTACTTCAACCGGGTGCGGCGTCTGCCCCTGGGTGCTCTAAAACAAGACGGCCGCTGGCTGTCTGGACCAATTTTGAACCGGGGCGTCGCTGCCTGGGACGAACGCAGCCTGCCCAACTTTGGCCGGCTGCAGCTTGCGCAATGGGTGGTGGGTCCAGGAACTGTTCGGCTACCGGTCGTTGTTGTCAACAGTGGCTTTGTGCAGCGAGGCATCAGCAGCTACACCGCCGACTGGGGGCCGAGCTACCGAGCCCTAAGTGGTTCTGAAACTGGCCTATTGATCCAGGGGGGCCAGGTGCGACAGCAGCTTGGCCCCGCCGAATTGGGTGCAGGAGTGCAGCTACGCGGCGATGACCTGCTGCTGGTTGGTCGGGGTGGAGCAAACTTGCCCTGGGTCCCAGGCGATCAGCTCCAGATCGAAAGCCGCCCAAGCAACAATCTTGGCCTCGCAGCCAACGTGGTCGGCGGTGGACCGTTGCTGTTGCAGGGCGGTCGCATCGTGCTCAACGGCGCAGCCGAGAATTTCGGCGCAGCCTTTCTGAGCCAAGGGGCACCCCGCACCGTGCTGGCCAGAGATGACCGTCAGGTGTGGCTAATTACCTTGGAGGGAACCCAGGACAGCGGCCCCACGCTGGGAGAAGCCGCCATGCTCTTGCAGCAACTGGGGCTACAAGACGCCTTAAACCTTGATGGCGGTAGTTCAACGGGGCTTGTGTTGGGGGGATCCCTACAAGTGAAGGGTCGGGGTGTCGCCGGATCCGTTCACAACGGTGTTGGCCTCGTGCCGTAAAAACAGCGCCACGGTAATGATAGATATGCCGCCGAGTATCCCCATGGCCAAGGGTCATAGCCTGCGCGTGACTGCCGCCGCCGCCGCCGAGCTGGGGCGGCAGGCCGCCGTAGCAGGCACCCCCGGGATGATGCATCTGGATTTGGTAGATGGTCGCTGTGAGCGCTGGGCGATTCGATTGCGTCCTGGCCACCTGGCGGGCACGCCCATTGCACGAGCCGACGGCATCACCCTCTATGCGCCAGCGGGGCAGGTAAACCTGCTGTGCAGCCTGAGCCTGGACTACCGGGGTGACATCAGCGGCGGCGGCTTTCTGGTGCGTCCCGGGGAGGGCATGGTGAGCTGCGCCTGCGGCACCGCATTTAGCCACCAAGACGTGGGCCGCCAGGCGACCCAGTAAGGTGACGGATCGACGAATTCGGTCGGACGTCCGACCAATACCCCCCGACCAGACCCCGGTCCTCGATGCCCACCATTCAGCAGCTAATCCGTACTGAGCGCCAGAGTCTTTCCCGGAAGACAAAGTCGCCCGCCCTGCGCGCTTGTCCCGAGCGCCGTGGGGTCTGCACACGCGTGTACACATCCACACCAAAGAAGCCGAACTCGGCCTTACGCAAGGTGGCTCGAGTGCGCCTCACCTCTGGCTTTGAGGTGACCGCCTACATCCCCGGCATTGGGCACAACCTTCAGGAGCACTCTGTGGTCTTGATTCGGGGTGGTCGTGTCAAGGATCTACCTGGCGTCCGTTACCACATCATCCGCGGCACCTTGGATACCGCTGGCGTCAAGGATCGTCGTCAGTCCCGTTCCAAGTACGGCGCCAAGACGCCCAAGAGCTGAAGTGGCCTTGATCAGCTTGACCAGCTGCTGATAGTCAGTTCCAGCCAGAGGCATCAACATGCCTCGTACATCTTCCATTCCCATAGTTCTCCCCGCTCCGGTCGACCATGTCTCGCCGCAATGCCGCCGAGAAGCGCCCAGTGCTTCCCGACCCCCAATTCAACAGCCGCCTAGCCTCCATGATCGTGGCTCGGCTTATGAAGCATGGCAAAAAGTCAACGGCTCAGCGCATCCTTTCGGATGCCTTCTCCCTGATCAACGACCGCACCGGTACTGATCCTCTAGAGCTGTTCGAGACTGCCGTTCGCAATGCAACCCCGCTGGTTGAGGTTCGTGCTCGCCGAGTAGGTGGCGCCACATATCAGGTGCCGATGGAAGTTCGCCAGGAGCGTGGTACCGCCATGGCTCTGCGCTGGCTGGTGAATTTTTCACGCGCCCGCAATGGCCGCAGCATGGCCCAGAAATTGGCTGGTGAGTTGATGGATGCAGCTAACGAAGCGGGAAGCGCAGTCCGCAAGCGCGAAGAGACCCACAAGATGGCCGAAGCCAACAAGGCTTTCGCCCACTACCGCTACTGAGTTTTGTCTCAACTGCTGAAGTCCAGGGCGACTTCAGCCTCGGCAGACCAGGTCTGTAGAGTAATGCCCACGTTTTGTTGACCTTTCGGAGACCTCCCTCGTGGCCCGCGCCTTTCCACTGGAACGCGTTAGAAATATCGGGATTGCCGCCCACATCGATGCGGGCAAAACCACCACGACTGAACGGATTCTGTTCTATTCAGGCGTCGTGCACAAGATGGGTGAGGTGCACGACGGTGCCGCAGTCACCGACTGGATGGAGCAGGAGCGCGAGCGCGGCATCACCATCACCGCTGCGGCCATTTCCACCACTTGGAAGGACAACCGCATCAATATCATCGACACCCCCGGGCACGTCGACTTCACCATTGAGGTGGAGAGATCGATGCGGGTGCTCGACGGCGTGGTCGCCGTCTTCTGCGCCGTTGGTGGCGTTCAGCCCCAGTCAGAAACCGTATGGAGACAGGCTGACCGCTACAACGTTCCCCGGATCGTGTTCGTCAACAAGATGGACCGCACCGGGGCCGACTTCTTGAAGGTCTACGAGCAGATCAAGGACCGGCTCAAAGCAAACGCAGCTCCAATCCAGCTACCGATCGGTGCCGAGGGCGAGCTAAAAGGAATTATCGACCTTGTGCGCAACAAGGCAATCATTTATACCAATGATCTCGGTACTGACATCATTGAAGGCGAAATTCCTGATGACATGATTGAGGAAGCCCAAAAGTGGCGCCTCAAGCTGATGGAAACTGTTGCCGAGTCTGACGAAGACTTGATAGATCCCTTCCTGGAAAATGGCGAGCTTACCGAAGAGCAGCTGATCAAGGGTATTCGCAAAGCTACTATTCACAACGGCTTGGTGCCGATGGTTTGTGGCTCCGCCTTCAAGAACAAGGGCGTGCAGCTGGTGCTCGATGCCGTGGTCGACTACCTGCCAGCGCCGGTTGACGTGCCGCCAATCACCGGCCTGTTGCCAGATGGCAGCGAGTCAAACAGGCCCTGCGACGACAGCGCACCCTTCAGCGCGCTGGCCTTCAAGGTAATGGCCGATCCCTATGGCAAGCTCACTTTCGTGCGCATGTACTCAGGGGTGCTCAATAAGGGCAGTTATGTACTCAACTCCACTAAAGACAAGAAGGAGCGCATTTCTCGCCTAATCCTGCTCAAAGCTGTTGATCGCGAAGAGGTAGACGAGTTGCGTGCCGGCGACCTTGGTGCCGTACTGGGGCTCAAGGACACCACCACCGGGGATACGCTCTGCGTTGAAACCGACCCAATCATTCTTGAATCGCTCTACATTCCCGAGCCCGTGATCTCGGTAGCCGTCGAGCCGAAGACCAAGGGTGATATGGAAAAGCTTTCCAAAGCTCTCCAGTCCCTGTCAGAGGAAGATCCCACATTCCGGGTCTCCACAGATCCGGAAACCAGCCAGACCGTTATTGCTGGTATGGGCGAACTCCACCTAGAGATCCTGGTGGATCGGATGCTGCGTGAGTTCAAAGTTGAAGCAAATATCGGCGCCCCACAGGTTTCGTATCGCGAAACTATTCGCACCAGCTCCAAAGGCGAGGGCAAATTTGCCCGCCAGACCGGCGGTAAAGGTCAATACGGCCATGTGGTGATCGAAATGGAACCCGGCGAGCCGGGCACCGGATTCGAATTCGTCAACAAAATTGTTGGTGGCATCGTTCCAAAGGAGTACATCGGCCCCGCCGAAGCTGGCATGAAGGAGACCTGCCAATCCGGTGTGATTGCTGGTTTCCCCATGATTGACGTCAGGGCCACCATGGTTGACGGGTCATATCACGACGTCGACTCCTCCGAGATGGCGTTTAAAATCGCCGGATCCATGGCATTCAAAGACGCAGTCAAGAAGTGCAACCCCGTACTTCTTGAGCCAATGATGAAGGTGGAAGTCGAGATCCCCGAGGATTTCCTTGGTTCGGTCATCGGCGACCTCTCATCCCGTCGAGGCCAGGTCGAAGGACAGTCCATTGATAATGGTCAGTCCAAGGTCCAGACAAAAGTGCCCCTAGCCGAAATGTTCGGCTACGCCACCCAGCTCCGATCCATGACCCAGGGTCGGGGTATTTTCTCGATGGAGTTCAGCCATTACGAGGAAGTTCCTCGCAATGTGGCTGAGGCCATCATCTCCAAGAATCAGGGCAATTCCTGATCTCTCCTTTACCCACTAACCCCCCGATTCTTTCTACTCATGGCACGCGAGAAGTTCGAAAGGAACAAACCCCACGTCAACATTGGCACCATCGGCCACGTTGACCACGGCAAAACCACCCTCACGGCTGCCATCACCAACGTGTTGGCATCCCAGGGCATGGCCAAGGCCCAGGCCTACGACGAAATCGATGGTGCTCCTGAGGAGAAAGAGCGGGGCATCACTATCAACACGGCGCACGTCGAGTACGAGACCCAAAAGCGTCACTACGCTCACGTGGACTGCCCCGGCCACGCGGACTACGTTAAGAACATGATCACCGGTGCCGCCCAGATGGATGGCGCGATTCTGGTGGTAGCCGCAACCGACGGGCCGATGGCCCAGACCAAGGAACACATCCTCCTTGCCAAGCAAGTGGGCGTTCCCGCCTTGGTGGTGTTCCTGAACAAAAAGGACATGGTCGACGACGAGGAAATCCTTGAACTCGTCGAACTGGAAATGCGCGAGCTGCTCAGCAGCTACGACTTCCCAGGCGATGACATCCCCGTGGTTGCCGGCTCAGCACTGAAGGCCCTGGAATTTATCCAAGCTGGCAATAAGGCCGAGCGTGGTGCCAATGAGTGGGTTGACAAGATTCTCGACCTGATGGATGCCGTCGACGAGTCGATCCCCGAGCCCGAGCGCGAAGTCGACAAGCCCTTCCTGATGGCAATCGAGGACGTTTTCTCGATTACTGGTCGTGGCACCGTGGCAACTGGCCGCATCGAGCGCGGCAAGGTCAAAGTCGGCGAAACCGTTCAAATTGTCGGCATTCGCGACACCCGCGAAACTACGGTCACCGGCGTGGAAATGTTCCGCAAGCTGCTCGAAGAGGGCTTGGCTGGCGACAACTGTGGACTACTGCTGCGCGGCATCCAGAAAGAGGACATCGAGCGCGGCATGGTGCTGGTGAAGCCCAACTCCATCAAGCCCCACACCAAATTCGAAGGTGAGGTCTACGTGCTGAAGAAGGAAGAAGGCGGCCGCCACACCCCCTTCTTCGCAGGCTATCGCCCTCAGTTCTACATCCGTACAACTGACGTGACCGGCCAAATCACTGCCTTTACCTCCGACGACGGTGCAAACGTCGAGATGGTGATGCCCGGTGACCGCATCAAGATGACCGGCGAGCTGATCTGCCCGGTGGCCATCGAGCAAGGTATGCGCTTCGCTATCCGCGAAGGTGGACGCACCATCGGTGCAGGCGTGGTCTCCAAGATCATCGCTTGAGCCTGAGGTAAGTTTCAGGGGAAGGATCTTTCAGGTCCTTCCCCGCTTACCGCTCCTCGACAATCCAGCTCCACCAGCCACCCGGGCCTTCCGCCCTGGAGCTTCCTGACTCCTGATCTGACATGTCCACCGCCATCGCCCAGCAGAAGATCCGCATTCGCCTCAAGGCGTTTGATCGCCGGATGCTTGATCTCTCCTGCGAAAAAATCATTGAAACTGCCGACCACACCGCCGCAACGGCGATCGGCCCGATTCCGCTGCCTACCAAGCGCAAGATCTATTGCGTGCTGCGCTCGCCCCACGTCGATAAAGACTCCCGCGAGCACTTCGAAACCCGCACTCACCGTCGCATTATTGACATCTACAGCCCTTCGGCCAAGACGATCGACGCTCTGATGAAGCTCGATCTGCCCAGTGGTGTTGATATCGAAGTCAAGCTCTGACACCAATTGCTGGCAATCCTGTCTGCAAAGCCTGCGTCACCCCCTGCGCGTGACACAGGCTTTTTTTCTAGGATTATCTGGTATCTCCTGATAAAGCCATGGGCGAGCTGGCCGTAAGGGAGCTGCCGTTGTTTCCCCTACCCGACGTGGTGCTCTTCCCCCAGGAAGTGCTGCCCCTTCATATTTTCGAGCCCCGCTACCGGATGCTGCTGCGCACCGTAATGGCCGGGGATCAGCGCTTCGGAGTGGTGCGTTGGGACCCCCAAAGCCAAACCATGGCAGAGGTGGGCTGCTGTGCAGAAATCCTGCACTGTCAAACCCAGGACGACGACCACAGCAACATCGTGACCATGGGGCAGCAGCGTTTTCGTGTGCTCGACATCGTGCGTGAGGCGCCTTTTCGGGTAGGAATGGTGAGCTGGATCGAAGATGAACCCGAAGCAAGCCATGCGCAGCTGGCTGAATTGGCAGGTGACGTCGGCCAAGCCCTGCGGGATGTGGTGGAACTCACAGGCAAGCTGATTGGCAAGCCGGCCAGCCTGCCCAACGACCTTCCCGATTTGCCCCGGGAGCTGTCGTTCTGGATCGGTGCCCACCTGGGCGGCCCCGTGGCCGACCACCAGCAAGCCCTGCTGGAGATCACAGACACCAGCGAGCGGCTGCGCCAGGAATACGAACTCCTGGACCAGACCCGACGGCAATTGGCGGCTCGCACCGTGCTTAAAGACACTTTCCAGCCCCAATAACCTCTGTCATGACCCTCCTGAGTTGGCCACTGGCTGCCACTGTCGGGGTCGGAGCCCTTGGCTGCGCTGCAGTCACCCTGGCAGCACGCCTCTGGCTGAAACGCCGGCGGCGTTATGAATCCGCCGCCAGCGTGGCTGACGCCTACGACCGCTGGACCAATGACCAGCTGCTCGAACGGCTCTGGGGGGACCATATTCACCTGGGCTATTACCGCCAGAGCGGCACCGGCAGGTCGCGCCACCAGGATTTCCGAGTTGCCAAGGAAACCTTCGTCCATGAACTGGCGCGCTGGAGCGGCCTTGACCAACTGCCCCCCGGCTCAACGGTGCTGGATGTGGGCTGCGGTATTGGCGGCAGCGCCCGCATCCTGGCGAAGGACTACGGCCTGAACGTCCTGGGTATCAGCATCAGCCCGGCCCAGATCGCCCGGGCCACAGCTCTCACCCCAGCCGGCCTCACCTGCCGCTTTGCGGTGATGGATGCCCTGGCCCTGGAAATTGACAACGCCAGCGTTGATGCCGTCTGGAGTGTGGAGGCCTGCCCCCACATGCCCGACAAGCAGCGCTATGCAGATGAGTTGTTGCGGGTGCTGAAACCCGGCGGCCTGCTGGCAGTGGCCGATTGGAACCGGCGCGATCCGGCTGATGGCGCCATGGATCGCCGAGAGCGCTGGGTTATGCGTCAGTTGCTTGAGCAGTGGGCTCACCCTGAATTCGCCAGCATCCGCGGGCTGCAAAGGCATCTCGAGCAAAGCCAGCAGGCTGGTGGCATGACAATCGAAACAGGCGACTGGACCAACGCCACCCTGCCCTCCTGGATCGAATCGATTTTGGAAGGGGTACGCCGGCCCGGCGCCATCCTTGGTCTGGGTCCCTTCGCCGTCTTGCAGGGGCTACGCGAAACTCCCACAATCCTGCTGATGCGTTGGGCCTTCGCCACCGGCCTGATGCAGTTTGGCGTCTTCCGCGGTCGCAAGCCCAGCCAGGCCTGAACGACGCCTAAGCGAGGTTCGTGATCGGGTAGGCCCCAAATAGGGCTAGGTGCTCGCAAAGGGGCGCCAGCTCCGCCAGAGCTGCCTCCAGCGGAATAGATCCATCTGGAAGCTCCAGATCAACGAAAAAGATGTACTCGCCCATCTCCCGCTTGGAGGGGCGCGACTCGATCCGACCCATGTTTAGCCCCCTCTGGGCAAAGCAACCAAGTGCTTCGAGCAAAGCCCCAGGCTGGTTGGAGTGCAAGGAGAAGGCGAGACTGGCCATCGGCCCATCCGATGAGCGGGGTCCCCGCCGCAGCAACAGGAAGCGGGTGCAGTTGCCCGCCACATCATTGATCGGGTAAGCCAGCTCCAGCAGACCGTGCTCCGTACCAGCCTGCTGGGAAGCGATCGCCGCCCGGAAGCGACTGCCCGCCACCATGCGGGCCGCCTCCGCCGTCGAGCTGGTGGGCAACTGCAAGGCCTGGGGCAGGTGTTCCGAAAGCCACTGGCTGCACTGGGCCAGGGCCTGGGGATGGGACAGCACCTCACTCACCCCTGCAATCGGGCCGCTGCCAAGCAGGGCATGGCGGATCGGCAACACCAGGGCACGGGCGACGCTGAGATCCGGATGCTCCCAAAGAGCGTCCAGACAGGCCGTCACCCCCCCCTCCACTGAATTCTCCACAGGCACCACTGCGGCATCGCAGTTGCCCTGGGCCAGGGCCTGAACCACTGCACGAATGCCTAGCTGAGGCACCAATTCAGGGTTGGCGACACCTTCCAACTCGGCTAGTTGCCGGGTTGCCTGCTCGCCATAGGTGCCAGCCGGCCCGAGAAAGGCAAAACGCATCGTTTCCGAAACCGAGGACAGGCCATCGGGTGGTGACCGATAGGATCATGGCGCGCCGGCCCGCAGGCCATGCCCCTGGCCTTCAGCGCCAGTCAGCAACTGCAACTTGCTGTAAGCGACCAGCCAGAACGGCTGGCCTCCTACCTGAGCGATCAGGACCGGGTCGTCAAAGCCCTGCTGGACCCCAACCAGCTCGAGCCCCTCGGCCCCGGTCGCTATCGCTACGCAGTAACCCATCTGCAGGTGTTTCAACTGCAGATTCAGCCGGTGGTAGATCTGCGTACCCACTTGGCTCCTGGTCGACTGGTGCTCGAAGCCACCGAGTGTGAACTGGAGGGGTTGGGGCTAGTGGATGATTTCCAGCTCACCCTGGGGTCCTGGTTGGCGGCGGGCGCCACCGGGCTGGAAGGGGAAGCCAGCTTGGCCGTGGCGGTGAGCCAGCCATCGCTGCTCAAGCTGATTCCAGCCAAGGTGCTAGAGGCAACCGGCCGCTCCTTGCTGGCAGGCATTCTGCTCGGCATCAAGGGCCGGGTGGGGCAGCAGCTGCTCAGCGACTATCGCCTCTGGTGCCAGGAGCACTGAGCTCCAGCCGCCCCAGAAAACTGTGGCGATGCATCGGCGTAGTACCCAGGTTTTGGAGAGCAGCGCGATGCAAGGCCGTGCCATAACCAACGTGACGCTCCAGCCCATAGCCGGGATAGCGCGCTGCCAGGGCTTTAATCAATGCGTCCCGGGCCTGCTTAGCCAGCACGCTGGCAGCCGCAATCGCCAGGCAGTGGCTGTCGCCGCGCACCAGGGTGCGCTGGTCGCCATGCCATCCCCGCAGGGGCAGCACCCCATCTACGAGCAGTAGCTCAAACGGACACGACAGTTTCTGCAGGGCGCGGTGCATGGCCAGCTCGGTCGCCAGCCGGATGCCCCCACGGTCGATTTCGGCTGCTGATGCCTGGCCGAGGGCCCAGGAGGCCGCCAGTCGCGAAATGGTGGGCACTAGGGCCGCCCGGCGCCGAGCAGTCAGTTTTTTGCTGTCGGTCAGACCCAGCTCGGCCAAGGGGGCCAGGGCTCCGGCTGGCAGCACCACCGCGGCTGCGAAAACAGGACCGAACAGACAGCCGCGACCGACCTCGTCAACGCCGGCG
>Ga0105105_10000773_pt1 | contig 14038 bp, 21 predicted proteins | sample PPLLaktember2015_4_FD_79108 | JGI IMG/M metagenome (GOLD analysis project Ga0105105, IMG submission 79108) | Freshwater sediment microbial communities from Prairie Pothole Lake near Jamestown, North Dakota, USA - PPLs Lake P8 Core (1) Depth... | ecosystem: Environmental > Aquatic > Freshwater >... | reverse complement strand
GGGGCCGCCGACTTCAAGCCCAAAATCGGCAGGCCCAAGTCCTGGGCCTGCCGGCGCACGTGGGGATCACGGCCGAGCTGTTGCCGCAAGCTGAGCACCGCGTCGGCCAGCTCGACGCTGCCCACCACCTCCACGGGCAACTGGCGGGCCCGCACCAACTGCTCCAGGGGGCCCCGGCTAAGGCCCGCCCCATACACCCGCAATACCGGCGCGGGGGGGGCAGCAGCTGGGCGATCCGACGCCACGGTGTCCTCCTCCAACACGGGCAAGGATGCGGCCGCCAGCCTTGGGCGCAAATGCGACCGCGGCGGCACCGCCTCGCGAGCGGCTGACACTGGGGCTGAGCTTGGAGCCAGAACAGGAGCTGGCTCCTGCTGCTGCCGCTGAAGCTGTCCATCGGCCCCAAGCTCCCGAATCTCGGGACGCGCCCCCTGGCCCCGCAGCAACATGTCCACCGTACGGGCCACATCCCTGTGTACGTGCCAGCGGTGGCGGCTGTGCATCTCCACCGCCATGGCGAAAGTAGGCTCCGCAGCCCGCTCCAGCACGGTTTTCTGAGTGCGGCGCCGCCTAGCCTCCTCATCCCCAAGCGTCACCGCCTGAATGCCGCCCACCAGATCGGAGAGGGTGGGATTCTTAATTAGATTCTCGAGGGCGTTGCCATGGGCCGTGGCCACGAGCATCACGCCCCGTTCAGCAATGGTGCGAGCAGCCTGGGCCTCCAGTTCGGTGCCGATTTCATCAATAACGATCACCTCCGGCATGTGATTTTCCACAGCCTCGATCATCACCTGATGCTGTAACTCCGGCCTTGCTACCTGCATACGCCGGGCGCCGCCGATAGCGGGATGGGGAATGTCGCCATCGCCAGCGATTTCATTGCTGGTGTCAATCACCACCACCCGCTTGCCCAAGTCGTCGGCCAGCACCCGGGCGATCTCGCGCAGGGCGGTGGTCTTGCCCACGCCCGGGCGCCCCATCAACAGCAGCGACTCACCGGCATCAAGCAGGTCGCGCACCATCTCCACCGTGCCAAACACGGCTCTGCCCACCCGGCAGGTGAGCCCAACGATCGTGCCGGTGCGGTTGCGGATCGCACTGATGCGATGCAGGGTGCGCTCAATACCGGCGCGGTTATCGCCACCGAAGGCGCCGAGTCGCTCCACCACGACGGCCAGGTCGGCCCGCTCCAAGGGCTCGGTGCCCAGGGCACGCACCTGGCCGGGGTAGCGGGCCTCGGGCACCCGGCCCAGGTCCAGCACCACCTCCAGCAACTGCTCCCGGGACTCAGCAGTCGCCAGGGCCGCCTGAACCACTCCAGGCAGGAGGGCCATCAAGCGATCAAGGTCGTCGGTGATGCGCTGGGGGGCCATTGAGGCAGGGCTGGACACCGAATCGCAAGGCACTAGACACGTTCTAGCCAGGGATCAACCAGGTCCCGAGCCAACGCCAAGGCACGGGGCCAGAGCTCCGCATCGGTTAGCAGGGATCGTCTCCGGCCCTGGGCCTCTAGTAGCAGGGGCTGCAACAGCCGGCGGGCCACGCCACCAAAGGCCACTCCAGCGATGTGACGCTTCAGGGGGTACCCAGCCAGCTGCGGAAGCGTGTGGGCGTTGGTGCCCCCGGCTAGCTGCACGGGGCCCGGGGGAGCCTGGGCGAGCACAGCTGCAGCCAACTTGACAGCAGCACGGGCCGTACCCGCGCCGACATCCCCACTCATCGGCCGGCCATCAAGCTGCCACAGGGGACGAAAGCCACCGGCGCGCAGCAGGGTGAAACGCAGCCACAGCTCCCTAACCAGCGCAGCTGGCGACTGAGCCGTGCCCTCCAGGCCTGCACTAACGGCCAGCCGCTGCAGCGGAACACCACTGGCCCGCAACTGGCCGACTCGTTCTGCAAAGGCCTCGCCGCGACCGGGGTGGGTGTGGAGTTCCACCGCATCAGGGCGCAACTGGGCGAGCAGGGGGGGCACATCAGCCCCAGCCAGCACCTGACTGCGCTCCTCAATCAATCCGTAGGGACAGGCCGGCAGACAGCGACCACAGCCGTAGCAGCGCTCCTCCAAAACCCCGGCCCGACCAGCAGCAGCCATCCCAATAGCCAAGGCCGGACAAATCCGCTCACAGGGACGTGGGCAGGCCGGCGGGCAGCAAGCGGGGTCGAACCAAGCCTTACGAAAATGGGGATCGTCACCATCGCTGAGGCTCAACATCAACCAAGGACGGCTGGCCCCACGGGCCTCGGCCCAGGCAATCCCCCGTCGGATCGCAGCCACCACAGCGAGGTCCACAGCGCCGTCTATGCAGTGGACCCCAGCCAGGGAAAAAATGCCACAGAGGTCTTCGATCGCGGCCAAATCCTGGTTGCTAGCCCCACAGATCAACTTGACCCAGCGACCGGCGGCGAGGGCCTCCTCAGGCGTCAAGCAGCTGCTCAAGGGGCTGCCAGCGCAGCTCCCGTGAGCCACCCATCTCCACCACCAGCTTTAGACGGGGTTCGCGCTGGCTGAGAACAATCAAGGATCCCAATTCAGCCTGCGACAACACCTGACCCTCTAACAACCACAAAAGAATCGGCTGACTGCCCTCGAGCAAGGCCCCCAGCTGGGGCATCACCCGCTGCACCTCGCCCACGGCTGCGCCTTTGCCCACGCTCTGGTGACCCAAATGGGGAGGGCGTACCCCGTGGAGCTGGAATAAAAAGGCCTCAGGATCGCCAAGCCCCCGTGCCGAAGCGAGCTGGGCGCGGTAACCAACTGCCCGCATCCGGCGCATCAAGCGAGTCTCTGCGCCACCCTCAAGGGGAGCAAACAGAGCTAGGGCACCAACGCGCTCAAGGTCCTTGCGGAAACCGCGACCGGAGAGCAGAAGGGGCATAGCTGGTAAAGCTGTATGGGCACCACTTTGACAGCCCAGGAAGGGGTTAAGCGGTGAGGTAGGCTTAATTACTGTGCCATTGAACTGTGCCCGACCGCTAGCCGGGCCTCCAGATCGCGGTACACGGTCACCAGTGGTGGTGATCGTCCTCGGCCAGCACGGGCTCAGCAGCTTTAAGAGCTGCAGAATCCGTCGGGAAACTGCCAGAACGCACCGTTCTCATTCTTTTGAGTTCAGTCCGGTTCCGATAAGTCCCAGCCGCGCTGATCCGATTCAGATCAGCCTCGCTAGCCCTTGGAAATCGCAATCCGTTGTTGGGAGCCCTGGCTTCCGATGCGTAGAGCGGCCCTTCGGCCGAGCTTGGCTACACCCTGAGCGTTTCAGCTTCACCGTCCTGCATCAGCCAATGGCTCGGTGCGCCCGGTTGTCCAGCTGGCGTTGTTTCCCCTCCTATGTCTATCGGCATTCTTGGGAAGAAATTGGGCATGTCCCAGTTCTTCGATGAAGAGGGCAAGTCCATCCCGGTCACCTTGATCGAGGCAGGTCCTTGCCGCATCACCCAACTCAAAAGCACCAGCACCGACGGCTACAACGCCGTGCAGCTTGGTTTTGGCGACATTCGCGAAAAACTCGTGAACAAGCCAGCCAAGGGGCACTTGGCGAAGTCGGGCGATGAAGCCCTGCGCCACCTGAAGGAATATCGGGTTGACAGCGTGGATGGCCTTGAGCTGGGTGGCTCCATCTCCGTGACGGCCTTTGAGGCCGGTCAAAAGGTCGACGTAAGCGGCGACACCATGGGTCGTGGCTTCTCCGGCCTTCAAAAGCGCCACGGCTTCAGCCGTGGCCCCATGACCCACGGTTCCAAGAACCACCGTGAGCCTGGCTCGATCGGCGCCGGCACCACACCAGGCCGCGTCTACCCCGGCAAGCGCATGGCGGGTCGCTACGGCGGCAAACAAATCACCACCCGCGGCCTCGTAATCCTCAAAGTGGATTCCGAGCGCAACTTGCTGGTGGTGAAGGGTTCGGTGCCCGGCAAGCCCGGCGCCCTGCTCAACATCCGCCCGGCGAACCGGGTGGGCGCCAAAGCCGGGAACTGAGGAGAAAACCGATGGCTAATTGTGTAATCCGCGACTGGCAAGGTAAGGAAGCCGGCAAGGCTTCCCTCGATCTGAAAGTTGCCAAAGAATCATCTGCCACAGACCTGGTGCATCGCGCCGTGATTCGTCAGTTGGCCAACGCCCGTCAAGGCACGGCCAGCACGCTCACCCGCGCCGAAGTCGCCGGTGGCGGTCGCAAGCCTTACAAGCAAAAGGGGACAGGCCGGGCCCGCCAAGGCTCGATACGGACCCCGCTCCGCCCCGGCGGCGGCGTGGTGTTTGGCCCAAAGCCCCGCAGCTACACCTTGGCGATGAACCGCAAGGAACGTCGCCTGGCCTTGCGAACTGCGCTGATGAGCCGTATCAACGACATCACCGTGGTCAAGGGTTTTTGCGTTGGGCTCGACACCCCCAAAACCAAGGAGATCACCGCCGGCCTAAGCCGGCTCGGGATCGAGGCTGGCACCAAAGTGCTGGTCGTTCTCGACGGAGCCTCCGAGGCCGTGCGGCGCTCGGTACGCAACCTCGAGAAGGTCAAGCTGATCGCTGCTGATCAGCTAAACGTCTTCGATCTGCTCCACGCCAACAAGTTGGTGGTGAGCGAGGAAGCACTCGCGAAGATTCAGGAGGTCTACGGAGATGGCTGAGCGTTTTTCGAGCCGGCTTGCGGATGTGATCCGTCGGCCATTGATCACCGAGAAGGCCACTCGGGCCCTCGAGCAGAACCAGTACACCTTTGAGGTGGACCATCGGGCTGCCAAACCCGACATCAAGGCTGCCGTTGAACAGCTGTTCGACGTCAAGGTCATCGGCATCAGCACCATGAACCCCCCTCGCCGCTCCCGGCGGGTGGGCCGATTCGCCGGCAAACGTGCCCAAGTGAAGAAGGCAGTGGTGCGCCTCGCCGAAGGCAATGCCATCCAGCTGTTCCCTGAGTCCTGAGGGGTCTGAAAAGTCATGGCTATCCGCAAATTCCGACCCATCACCCCCGGCACCCGCACCCGTGTCGCCAGCGACTTCTCTGAAGTCACCGGCCGCGGACGGGAGCGGGGCCTGGTGGTCGCCAAACACCGCCGCAAAGGCCGCAACAATCGCGGTGTGATCACCTGCCGCCACCGCGGTGGCGGTCACAAGCGCCTCTACCGCATCGTCGACTTCCGCCGCGACAAGCTCGGAGTCATGGCCAAAGTCGCGGCAATTCACTACGACCCGCACCGCAACGCCCGCCTGGCTCTGCTCTTCTACGCCGACGGCGAGAAGCGCTACATCCTCGCTCCCGCTGGCATTGAGATCGGCCAGCAGGTGGTTTCAGGACCCGAGTCTCCGATTGAAACGGGCAATGCCCTGCCCCTATCGGCAATCCCCCTCGGCTCCAGCGTCCACAACGTAGAGCTGTACGCCGGACGGGGCGGACAGATGGTTCGCACTGCTGGCGCAAGCGCCCAGGTGGTAGCTAAAGAAGGCGACTACGTCGCCCTCAAGCTTCCCTCCACCGAGGTGCGGCTGGTGCGGCGTGAGTGCTACGCCACCCTCGGTGAAGTAGGCAACTCCGAGGTACGCAACACCAGCCTGGGTAAGGCTGGTCGCAAGCGCTGGCTGGGTCGTCGGCCTGAAGTACGCGGATCGGTGATGAACCCCTGCGACCACCCCCACGGTGGTGGTGAGGGCCGCGCCCCGATCGGCCGCTCCGGTCCGGTTACCCCCTGGGGCAAACCGGCCCTGGGTCTCAAAACCCGTAAGCGGAACAAACCCAGCAATCGGTTTGTGCTCCGGAAACGTCGCCGTACCTCCAAACGGAGCCGTGGCGGACGCGATTCCTGATGATCAACACCGCTTTGCTGTTCGCTTAATCCGCTATGGGACGTTCACTCAAAAAAGGTCCGTTTGTTGCTGACAGCCTGCTTCGCAAGGTTGAAAAGCAAAACGGCGCAGATGACAAGTCCGTGATCAAAACCTGGTCACGTGCTTCCACCATCCTGCCGATGATGATCGGCCACACCATTGCCGTTCACAACGGCAAATCCCATGTTCCCGTCTACGTGACTGAACAGATGGTGGGCCACAAACTCGGGGAATTTGCCCCCACCCGCACCTTCCGGGGCCACATCAAGGACAAGAAAGGAGGCCGCTGACGCTATGGCAAACACCACAACCAACCAGGCTCTCGCCCACGGCCGCTTCATCCGCGGCTCCGTCTCCAAGGTGCGGCGAGTTCTCGATCAGATCCGTGGCCGCAGCTATCGCGAGGCCCTGATCATGCTCGAGTTCATGCCATACCGATCCACTGGCCCCATCACCAAGGTGCTGCGCTCGGCGGTGGCTAATGCCGAGCACAACCTCGGCCTGGATCCCTCCACCTTGGTGATCGCTTCGGCGATCGCCGACATGGGACCTTGCCTGAAGCGCTTCCGCCCCCGCGCCCAGGGTCGTGCCTACGCGATCAAAAAACAAACCTGCCACATCAGCATTGCTGTGGCACCTTCCACCTGACCCCAGAGGACACCGAACGATGGGACACAAGATCCATCCAACCGGCCTGCGCCTGGGGATTACCCAGGATCACCGCTCGCGTTGGTACGCCCCAAGCAAAACCTATCCAATCCTGCTTCAGGAGGACGACCGCATTCGCAAGTTCGTCCATAAGAAGTACGGCGCAGCCGGAATTAGCGATGTGCTGATTGCCCGCAAGGCCGATCAACTGGAAGTCGAACTCAAGACCGCCCGTCCAGGCGTACTTGTCGGCCGCCAAGGCAGCGGAATCGAAGAACTTCGCACCGGCATCCAAAAAACCCTCGGCGATGCCAACCGTCAGGTGCGCATCAACGTGGTGGAAGTCGAGCGGGTCGATGCCGACTCCTTCTTGCTGGCTGAGTACATCGCCCAGCAATTGGAAAAGCGCGTAGCCTTCCGCCGCGTCATCCGCATGGCCGTGCAACGGGCCCAGCGAGCCGGTGTACTCGGCCTAAAGATCATGGTGGCCGGCCGCCTCAACGGCGCCGAAATCGCCCGGACAGAATGGACTCGGGAAGGCCGAGTGCCCCTGCACACCCTGCGTGCCGACATCGACTACGCAACCAAGTTGGCTAGCACCACCTACGGAGTGCTGGGTATCAAGGTGTGGATCTTCAAGGGCGAGGTGCTGCCTGGCCAGAAAGAGCAGCTGCCCGTAGGTGCTGCGCCCCGCCGCCGGACCAGCCGGCAGCCGCAACAGTTTGAAGACCGCTCTAACAAAGAGTGATCCGGAGCCCTGAATCATGCTGAGTCCACGACGCGTCAAATTCCGCAAACAACAGCGAGGCCGCATGCGCGGTGTCGCTACCCGAGGCAACACGATTGCCTTCGGTGAGTTTGCACTGCAGGCCCAGGAATGTGGCTGGATCACCTCCCGCCAGATCGAAGCCAGCCGCCGAGCCATGACCCGCCACGTCAAACGGGGCGGCAAGATCTGGATCCGGATCTTCCCTGACAAACCAGTCACCATGCGTGCCGCCGAAACCCGTATGGGTTCCGGTAAAGGCAACCCGGAGTTTTGGGTAGCCGTGATCAAACCGGGACGCATTCTGTTTGAAATGGGCGGTGCCGAAATCACTCCCGAGATCGCCAAGGAGGCCATGCGCTTAGCGCAGTTCAAGCTTCCCCTTAAGACAAAATTCCTGAGCCTGGCGGATCAGGAAACTGCAGCCCCAGTGGAGGCCTGACCCGATGGCAAGACCCAACATCGCCGAAGTGCGCAAGCTCACCGGTGAGCAGATCAACGAGCAGGTAAACGCCACCAGGCGTGAACTGTTCGAGTTGCGCTTCCAGCAAGCCACCCGCCGGCTGGAAAATACACACCGCTTCAAGGAGGCCCGTATCAAGCTGGCCCACCTGATGACGGTGCAGCAGGAGCAGCAACGCTCCGCCGCCACGGCTGCTTCAGCCTCCTGATACCCCCCTCGATCCCCATGGCACTCAAGGAAAGGGTCGGCACCGTCGTCAGCGACAAGATGGACAAAACGGTGGTGGTGGCGGTGGAGAACCGCTTCCCTCACCCCATCTATCAAAAGACGGTCAGCCGCACCACCCGATACAAAGCCCACGATGAAGCGAATAGCTGCAAAGTGGGCGACCGGGTTCGCATCACCGAGACCCGCCCGCTCAGCCGCACCAAGCGCTGGACCGTGGCCGAAGTTCTCACCAACAGCACTGCCGGTTGAGGAGAACTCCTAATGATTCAACAAGAAACCTATTTAAACGTCGCTGACAACAGCGGCGCCAAGCGCATCCAATGCATCCGGGTGCTGGGCACAAACCGTCGCTACGCCCACGTGGGCGACGTGATCGTGGCAGCAGTCAAGGACGCCATGCCCAACATGGGTGTCAAGAAATCGGATGTAGTCAAGGCAGTAGTGGTGCGCACCAAAGCCACCCTGCGCCGTGACACCGGCAACTCGATCCGGTTTGACGACAATGCCGCCGTGATCCTGGGTAACGACAACAACCCCAAGGGGACCAGGGTATTTGGCCCGGTTGCCCGTGAACTGCGCGAGCGCAATTTCACCAAAATCGTGTCCCTCGCCCCGGAGGTGATCTGAAATGGCGACCGCAACCCCTAAGGCCAAGGCCCCTGAGCGCATCAAAATGCGGCTCAAGAAGGGTGACACCGTCCAGCTGATCGCCGGCAAGGACAAGGGCAAGACGGGAGAGGTGCTGCGCACCCTTCCCTATGAAAACCGTGTCGTAGTGCAGGGAATCAACCTGCGTACCCGCCACGTCAAGCCCACCCAGGAAGGCGAGAGCGGCCGCATCGTCACCGAGGAAGCCTCTGTGCATGCCTCGAATGTGATGCTCTACTCCACCTCCAAACAGGTGGCAAGCCGCGTCGAAATCGTGGTGGAGAAAGACGGCACTAAAAAGCGCCGCCTCAAGAAGACAGGAGAAATCCTCGATTGAGCCCCGGCAAAGTACCTAGCGAGCGATCGCGACAACCCCGCCAATTTCAACTCCAGTCCCTGTCCGCCTTCTGACCCAGACCAGAAGCGCACCCCCCTCTCCCCGTCATGTCACTGAAAAAGCGCTACCGGGAGTCGATTCAGCCCAAACTCCTTAAGGACCTGAATCTCTCCAATATTCACGAAGTCCCGAAGGTGGTGAAAGTCACCATCAACCGGGGCCTCGGTGAAGCCGCCCAAAACGCCAAAGCCCTTGAGGCATCCATCACCGAACTGGCCACAATCACAGGTCAAAAAGTAGTGGTTACTCGAGCCAAAAAGGCCATCGCCGGCTTCAAAATTCGCCAGGGAATGCCAATCGGCGTCGCAGTCACCCTGCGTGGTGAACGGATGTACGCCTTCCTGGAGCGCCTGATCAATCTTGCTCTGCCACGCATCCGCGACTTCCGCGGCGTGAGCCCCAAGAGCTTTGACGGCCGGGGGAACTACACCCTGGGGATCCGCGAACAAATCATTTTCCCTGAGATCTCATTCGACAAAATCGATGCGATTCGGGGGATGGACGTCACGATCGTGACCAACGCCCGTAACGACGAAGAGGGCCGGGCCCTCCTCCGCGAGATGGGAATGCCGTTCCGCAGCAACTGAGCCCTCTTCGGACCCGACCATGGCCAATCACGACCCAATTTCAGACATGCTCACCCGCATTCGTAATGCGAGTGAGAAGCGTCACGAGACCACCAAGATTCCTGCTTCCCGACTAGCGCGCAACGTCGCCAACGTGCTGCAGCAGGAAGGCTTTATCGCCGCAATCACCGAAGAAGGTGAGGGCGTCCTGAAGCACTTGGTGCTCGAGCTCAAGTACAGCGGCAAGCATCGCCAGCCCACGATCCGCTCCGTGCAGCGGGTCAGCAAGCCGGGTCTGCGCATCTACAAGAACAATCGCCAGCTGCCCAAAGTTTTGGGCGGCCTGGGAGTGGCCATCATCTCTACGTCGAAAGGAGTGATGAGCGACCGCGATGCCCGCAAGCAGGGCGTCGGTGGCGAAGTGCTCTGCTACGTCTACTGAATCTGGGAGATTGATCCATGTCTCGTATTGGTAAAGCGCCGATTCCCCTCCCCGACAAGGTGAGTGTCAGCCTCAATGGCTTGGCAGTCACCGTGAAGGGTCCAAAGGGCGAACTCAGCCGCACCCTGCCCGAAGGGGTGCAAATCTCCCAGGACGGCAACAACCTGGTGGTAAGCCCCAGCAGCGAAACCCGCCGCTCTCGTGAGCGCCACGGTCTCTGCCGCACGCTCGTCGCCAACATGGTGGAAGGCGTCAGCCAGGGCTATAGCCGCAAGCTCGAAATCATTGGTGTGGGCTACCGCGCCGCCGTTCAAGGCACAAAGTTAGTGGTTTCAGCTGGCTATAGCCACCAGGTGGAGATGGTGCCTCCCGAGGGTGTCACCTTCTCCGTTGAAGGCAACACCACAGTGTTTGTCTCCGGTGCCAACAAGGAATTGGTGGGCAACGAAGCTGCCAAGGTGCGTGCCATTCGTCCGCCCGAGCCCTACAAGGGCAAGGGAATTAAGTACGAGGGTGAGCGCATCCTGCGCAAGGCCGGTAAGACCGGTAAGAAATGAGGTCTGCCTGAGCGTCGTTACCCTGTATCGCAATGTCATCCATCTCCCGCAAACAGCAGACCCAGAAGCGTCACCGCCGCCTGCGTCGCCTGCTCACAGGCACGTCCTCCCGTCCCCGGCTGGCCGTGTTCCGTTCCAACAATCACATCTACGCCCAGGTCATCGACGACGACGCCCAGAACACCCTCTGTGCGGCTTCGACCCTCGACAAGGACCTGCGCACCAGCCTCAACGCCAGCTCCACATGTGATGCTTCCGTTGCAGTTGGCGAGCTGGTCGCCAAACGGGCGCTCGCCAAGGGCATCCAGCAGGTGGTCTTCGATCGAGGCGGCAACCTGTACCACGGCCGGGTCAAGGCCCTGGCTGACGCCGCCCGGGAAGCGGGCCTTCAGTTCTGATCCCTGCTCTCACCATGACCGAAACCAACGAACAAGTTCAGTCCAACGACATCCCGGCCGCATCGGATGTACCTGCCGCTGCCGAAGGCCAGCAGGATCGCCGCGGTGGTCGGGGTGAAGGCCGAGGCGGCGATAACCGTCGCGGTGGCGGCCGCGGGCGTGACAACCGTCGCGGCCAGGAGCGTGACTCCGAATGGCAGGAGCGGGTGGTACAGATCCGCCGCGTCTCCAAGACCGTTAAGGGCGGCAAAAAGATGAGCTTCCGAGCCATCGTTGTCGTTGGCAACGAGAAGGGCCAAGTGGGTGTGGGCGTCGGCAAGGCCGGCGACGTGATCGGAGCCGTCCGCAAGGGCGTAGCCGATGGCAAGAAGCACCTGGTCAAGGTGCCGCTGACCCGCCACAGCTCCATCCCCACCCTCAGCAACGGCCGCGACGGCGCCGCCAGCGTGCTGATCCGTCCGGCAGCTCCCGGTACCGGGGTGATTGCGGGCGGCTCGATCCGCACGGTGCTCGAACTGGCCGGCATCAAAAATGTGCTGGCCAAGCGCCTCGGATCTAAGACCCCCCTCAACAATGCCCGCGCTGCGATGGAGGCTTTGGCCGGCCTACGCACCCACAAGGAGACCGCCAAGGAGCGGGGCATCTCCCTCGAGCAGATCTACTCCTGAGGCCTCGCTATGACGATCAATCTCCAGTCCCTAAAACCCAACGCCGGTGCCAGACGCCGCAAGCTCCGCAAGGGCCGTGGTATTGCCGCAGGTCAAGGCGCCAGCTGTGGTTTCGGCATGCGCGGCCAGAAGTCCCGCTCGGGTCGTCCGACCCGTCCAGGCTTCGAGGGCGGCCAAATGCCGCTCTACCGCCGCATCCCCAAGCTCAAGCACTTTGAGCTAGTAAACCAAAAGGAATTCACCATCATCAATGTGGCCAAGCTCGCCGACTGCAAAGCCGGCAGCACCATCAGCCTGGATTCCCTGGTTAAAGAAGGTCTCGTCACAAGCCCCAAGCACCCCCTCAAGGTGCTTGGCAACGGTGAGCTGTCCGTCAAGCTAACGGTGCAGGCCGCCGCGTTCACCGCCAGCGCTCGGACCAAGATCGAAGCTGCCGGCGGCAGCTGCGAAGTCATCTGATCGCCTTGCGGGCCTCCGCCCTAATGTCTTTGCCGTCCAGTCAAATCCCGGGCATGACCCAGGATTTGACTGGACGGTTTTTTCATGCCCACCACACGCCACCATGCTTGTTAGCCGGGGTCGCAACCCCAGTGCTGGGGAGATCCTCAGCCAACTGATCCAGTCGAAGGGCCTGCGCGACCGGGTGCTCACCACCCTCGGCCTACTGCTGCTGGTGCGGCTGGGCATTTACATCCCGATGCCCGGCATCGACAGGGTGGCCTTCCAGCAATTCCTCTCCCAGGGCGGTCAGCTGATCGGCTTCCTCGACATCTTCACCGGAGGCGGCCTGTCCACCCTGGGCGTTTTTGCGCTGGGAATCCTGCCGTTTATTAACGCCTCAATCATCATTCAGCTGCTCACCGCAGCCTTGCCCCAGCTGGAGGACCTCCAGAAAAATGAGGGAGAAGCTGGCCGGCGCAAGATCGCTCAGATCACCCGCTACGTGGCTCTGGGCTGGGGCATCCTGCAAAGCCTGGTGTTTGCCCTGATCCTGCGGCAATACGCCACAGAGGGGCTTTCCGAACCGGTATTTGTGATCCAAACGGCGCTGGCCCTAGTGACCGGATCAATGGTGGTCATGTGGATCAGCGAGGTGATCACTGAGCGAGGCATCGGCCAGGGGGCCTCCCTGGTGATCTTCGTCAACATCGTGGCCACCCTGCCCAAAGCCCTGGGGTCCACCATCGAGCTGGCCCAGAGCGGTGACCGCAGCACCGTTGGTGGCATCGTCGTGCTGGTGCTGGTGTTCCTGCTGACGATTGTGGGAATCATTTTTGTGCAGGAAGGCAACCGCCGCATCCCAATCGTGAGCGCCAAGCGCCAGGTGGGCGGTGCTGGAGTGCTGTCAGCGCGGCAGAGCTACCTGCCGCTCAAACTCAACGCTGGCGGAGTGATGCCGATCATCTTTGCCTCGGCAGTGGTGTTCCTACCGCTCACCATCGCCAACCTCACCCGCAATCCCTTGCTGATCAAATTGGCGGGGTACCTAAATCCCAACAGCAGCACCCCCTGGCTATACGCCCTGGTGTTCTTCGGCTTGATCTGCGGCTTCGGCTTCTTCTACGCCTCTCTCACCGTCAACCCGGTGGACATCGCCACCAACCTCAAACGCAGTGGGGTAGCGATCCCAGGCGTACGTCCTGGCTCAGCCACCGCCAGCTACCTGAGCGGCGTGCAAAACCGACTCACCCTGCTCGGCGGCCTGTTCCTCGGAGCCGTAGCGATCATTCCCTCCGCCGTGGAGGGGGCAACCCAAGTGCGCACCTTCCAAGGCCTGGGAGCCACCTCCTTGCTGATCCTGGTGGGCGTGGCGATCGACACCGCCAAACAGGTGCAGACCTACGTGATCTCTCAGCGCTACGAGGGCATGGTGCGCCAGTGACCGCCAGCCCATTCCGCGTCAGCCCCGCGGCAACCCCTTCTTCCACCTCGCAAGTGCAGCGATGAAGCAACGTCTCCTCTTCCTTGGCCCGCCAGGTGCAGGCAAGGGCACCCAGGCCCAGCAACTGGCCGCCGATCGCCAGCTGCTGCATCTCTCCACCGGTGATCTGCTTAGGGCTGAGGTGGCTGCAGGCACCGATCTAGGCAAGGAAGCCGAGGCCGTCATGGCCCGTGGTGAGCTGGTGAGCGATGGTCTGGTGCTGGCGATCGTGCGGGGCCGACTGGAAGCCCAGGCCGCCACTGGCGGAGGCGGCTGGTTGCTTGATGGCTTCCCCCGCAACCTTGCCCAGGCCGAGGCCATGTGGAAGGCCCTCCAGGAAAGGAACATGAAACTCGACTTCGTCGTCGAGATCCTGCTTGCCCGCGAGATCGCAAAGAAACGCATCATGGGCCGGAGGCTCTGCCCCACGGACAACAACCACCCCAACAACATCTTCATCGACGCCATCAAACCCGCCGAGAAGGGCGGAAAAATGGTCTGCAGGGTCTGCGGCGCCG